>Ga0308176_10000118_pt1 | contig 54327 bp, 33 predicted proteins | sample PhyCR2_3_FD_203890 | JGI IMG/M metagenome (GOLD analysis project Ga0308176, IMG submission 203890) | Soil microbial communities from UC Gill Tract Community Farm, Albany, California, United States - DLSLS.C.R2 | ecosystem: Environmental > Terrestrial > Soil > Agricultural land | place: USA...
GTTGGCGACGTTGATGTAGGGGAGGGGCCTGACCACCTCCGGATCGGAATTGGTCACCGGATAGATGCCGCCCGTCACCTGGGCGGTGGCGTAGTCGTTGCCATCCACAAGCGAGAGGAGCCGGCCGGTCCGGGCGTCCACCTTGGCCTGCCAGGTGGCGGGATCGCCGGCGCGCCGGAATTCCACCTCCCACACCAGGTAATGCCGGTAGCCGTTTCCGCGCGCGCCTTCGTACGTCTCCGCCGGATGCTCGCCCACGGTCAGCGCCGGGACGAATTTCAGGGTGCCGGGATCGACGATCTCCCCGAGGTCCTCCACCCGGAAGCCGAGCGCCTGGACGGCGGCGGCGAGCGCCGCGGCGCGGTCGATCCTCGGCATGGCGCTCGTCCGCACCTCGGCGATCCGCTCGGCGCCGAGCTGGACGATGTTGCCGTTGTTGATACGGAAGTAGACCTTGGCCCCCTCCACGGGCACGCCGTGGTGGAATTGCTGGAGCTCCACGAACCAGATCTGCCGGTCCTCGCCGGCGTTGACGGTGCTCTTGGGATCGAGCCGCAGATCGAAGCCCGACACGTTCAGGAGCTCGGGAAAGTCGGCCAGAAAGGCGCGCACCCTCGTCTCCACGTCCCTCAGGTCCGGGCCGCCCTCATGAGCCAGCTTGAGATCGGCCGCCGCGAGCCTGTTCCCCTTACCCGGCAGCAGGGGGATGCCGGCGCCCTGGATCAGGTTCGGGCGGTCGCCGCGGGTGTCCCAGCGCACCTCCCAGGCGTCCGACTGGAAGGCGAAGAAGCGTTGCAGCGAGAGGGCTTTGCTGGAGCCGCGCGGCTCGACTTCCAGCGACGGCTGGACCTCGAGCTCCTCGGAGCCGAAGCCGCCGGCCACGAGAGCCGTGAGCCCCGCCTTCCGGTTGTCCTCGTCGAGCGGGACGAGACCGGCGGACAGGGAGGGGAGGAGCAGGATTCCGGACAGGGCGAGCAGATAGAGCCTGGACGTGAACGGACCTTGCCTCATGGCGCTCCTTGTGGTGGACGGGCGGCACCCAGCCTCCGGACCGGGGGCCGCGTCCCTTGAAACATAGGGGAATCGCTATGAAAGGAGGATAGCCCAAAAAGGGGCCGGATGGAAAGATCTACCCGGTTGTACCCTCATCTTGATCCCTTTTGGGGTGTCGCCCCCCTACGCAAATAGGTCGGCGCCGAGCCGTTTTCCCCCTCTGCGCCAGAGCCGGTGCCGGGCGTAGATCCAGAAGGGAGCTGCAAGACCACCGAGAGGGAGAGCTGCGGTCAAGATCACGAAGGCAAGAGCAGCCCGGAGCCGGAGCGGGAGGCGCGGATCGGCGACTTGGCGCCAGGAGAAGGGGCGGAGCAGCCAGCCGCCGAGCGCGAGGAAGAGGCCGAGGCTCCAGAGAGGAGTGAGGGTGACGAGGGTCTTGAGAACGACCAGGCTCGGCTGTCCCGTTCTTCCATCCAGAGCGATCAGCCCGCCCCAGGCAGAGACGGCCAGGAAAAGGCCGGCCCAGAGCGCCATGTCCGGCCCGTGGGGAGAAGAGGCCGTGGGTAGGAAGAGGAAAAGGACGGAGGCCATGCCGCAGAGAGCGCCACCATAACAGAGGAGAAGCCCGAGCTCTTGGATCTGCCCCGTCCTGTCCAGGACGGCGCCGCAGAGCCCCGCGAGGAGCGCCGTCTGGGTCAACAGAAGGTAGCGGCCGTAGGGATGGCGGTTCAGGGCGTTTCCGAACCGGGAGAGCCTGAGAAGGCGGGCCGACAACGCGACCCCTTGAATCAGAGCCCCCGCGCCGGCCAGCGCCCCGGCGGCCCAAAGGACCTCATGGAAGGCGGCATCCCTCCCGCGCCTGAAAATCAATCCGAAGATGGCAGCGCCGTCGAGAGCCAGCAGGAGAGCTTTCAGACGATACAAGGCGACGACGTTCGTCTCCGCCTGCCCCGGCTGTTCCGGACGGACCAGTCCCGCCGGACGCCCTATTTGCGCAAACCAGGGCTTTTCCTGCCACCGGCGCCGGATTCCTGACTCAAGACTCTTCCACCGAAGGTCCCGGCCGACCGCGGTCCGGCTTGCATGAATCTTCCAGGATAGGGCGGAATGGGATGGATCCGCGAAAAGAAAAACGGCGAACCCGAGGACCATCCCTGGAAGCCCCAGGACCCAGAGGACGGGAGCGATCTGAAAGAGGGCTCGCCTCCATCCGCGAATCGATGCGCTCCGGATCTCCTGCCGGAAATGTTGGCCCATGGAGGCTCCGGCAACGAGATGAAGGAGAGCGCAGGCTCCCAGAATCACCGTCCGGCGGTGAGCGCCGAGCGCGTGAGTCTGTACCAGCCAGATGGCCCAGACGAGCAGCGGCAGAAGGCTCGTGACCATCCAGACGAAGAAAAAACCTGATCGATAGAGCACGCGTGCGGAGGCTCCCGCGGGAAGGCGGAGCCGTCCCTGACGGAGGTCCAGTGCCACGGGTTTGGGCGTCCGAAGAAACGACTTCCGCTCCAGCGCTACACGCCAGAACGAGATCACATAAAGTCCAATCAGCGGCAGGCTGGCGAGGAGCCCGCGCATCGCGAGGAGCCAGCGGGGAAGGGCGGTCTCTCCAGGAGTTTTCTTGGAGAGAAAGCGGTCGACGAGCCAACCGTTGAAAGGGAGGATCAGGAGCAGGAATGCGGCGAGCCCGTCCGGGACTCGAACGTCGATCATGCCGGCCGGCCAGGTGTCGGACCACAGAGCGGGCTCCAAGAACAGGATCAAAACCGTGGAATACATCCCTGCCAGAAATGCGCTGTCTCCCGGTCTCCAGTGCTCCCAGAAGCCGCGGCCCATGGCATTGCGCTGAGCCTGTTTGAACCGGCGGCGGACGAGGGCAGCGCGGTCGCCGGCAGTCTCGTCCGTCATGGCTAAGCCGTCCCCGTTTATTTCAGATCCCACAGCAACTTCTCATACCGCGGCCAGAGCCGGTGATGGACGTAGATCCAGAAAGGGACTGCGATTCCCCCGAGAGGGGCCGCGGCGGTCAGGACGACGGCTGCCAGCAAGGACCGCGTGCCGCCCGGCAGGCGGCGGTCGAAGAGGTGGCCGAGCTTGAAAGGGTGCAGGAGCCAACCCCTCAAGCCGAGGAAGAGGGCGAGGCTCCAGAGAGGTGTGAGAGCGATGGCAATCTTGAAGAGGTGCAGGAACGGTGGCGCGAGCTCGGGTTGAGATCGCATCACGGCGCCGGTCGTGAAAAGCTCGAAAAAGAGCACGGCCCACGCCAAAATCACGAAGGTCTGCCGGCCGGGTAGCATCAAGAGGAAGCTGATGGGAGCCAAGAGCAGTGTCGCGGAAACGGCGGTACCGATCCCAATCGCCATGAGGAGGAGACCGGCGTTGGAGGTCTGGCCCGCGGCCAGACAAGCCCCGAAGAGCAGCCCCGCCGCGAGCGCAAGCTGGCTGAATGTCAGGGAACGCCCATAAGGCTGGTACGGCAGGGCCCTGCGCAGGAGCCATCCGGCCACGCGCAGGGCCAGAAAAGAGAGCTCGACGATCACTCCCAGCCCTGCGAGCACGAGGAAAGGCGCGAGATAGATAGTAGGGGAATCGAATCTGAGCACCGGGCCGCCGAGCCTGGCGAGGAGCCACGCCAGGGCGGCCGCGTCGAGGATCAGCGTGAAGGTCTTGAGACGGTAGAAGGCGAGCCGTTGATTCTCCACCTGGCTGTTTTGGAGAGCGCCGGGCAACAGGTCGTTCACCATCCTATCGAATTCCCGCGTCCCCTGGGCCAGGGAGCGGAGGAGGCGGCCGAGGGGAGAGCCCTTCTCGAGAGGAATGGGGACCGGGGGACGGCCCTTGTTGGAGTAGCTTCGCCCCACGAAGGTCTCCACCTCCTCGCCGGCCCAGATCATCCACAGCAGGAGCCCGGGGATGAAGAAGGGAAATGGGAATAAGAAGAAGAGGGGAGCGAGCCGGATGGCGGCGGCCCGCCAACCGGCAACGCGGGTCTGGCGTCCACGGATGGCTCCGTATTGCAGGCCCAAGACGCAGGCGAGGAGGTGACAGGAAACGTTCAGCGTGATGAGGGCACTCCGGTGGAATGGGCTCAAGGCCTCCGCAGTCGTCACCCAGGAAAGGAGCGCGATCCAGGGCACGATTTGTCCCGCGATCATCCACAGGGCGAGAGCTGTGAAGGATTGCCCTTGCCTGCGTAGCTGTGCGTGGCCCCAGGCGCGAAGGCGGGAGACAGGCACGGTGATCGATTCGGAAGCCGCAGCGAGCCGAAGCCGGGGTAAAGCGGAAGCCCGGAACGTCCAGGAGGGCCAGGTCTGGACGATCCAGCGCCAGGCGGGAATGACATAGAGGCCCAGGACCGGGAGGCTCACCAGGGCCTTCCGGAGCCAGCGGAGCCAGAGGGGTACGAGAGTCTCGCCCGGTGTCCGGTCCGCGAGGTGGCGATCCATCAACCAGCCATTGGCGACGATCAGAAAGATGAGAACGGCTCGCCCGGCGGGGCTTTCCGCCAGCAGGCCGAAGGGCCACCACGGCGTCTTGATCCCGTCGCTCGAAATCGCGGATTCCAGGACGGTGCCGCTGAGCAGGAGCCCGCAGATCACGAGGTAGAGATAATTGCGCCAATCCCAGCCCGACCACCGGGACCGTCCCGAGGCGTCCCATTGGTGACGCGGCCAGCGCCGTTCGACGTTCGCCCGGCGGACGTCTTCCAGGGACTGGTGCTCTGTCGCGATCATGGTTTCTCGGGGGAGAGGATCAGGGATCGTCTCAACGTCTCAGACGCCTGCTCGCCGCGCCGGAGAGCCTGAGGTTGCTCCGTGCCGGGCGTGGGCGCCAGGTGAGCGTGGAGCCAGAGGCGAAGAGCCGCCTCGCCGCGCTCCCTGCCGCCGGTCTGAAGGGCCCGTGGTAAGGCCGCGGCCAGCGCGGGCCGGTTCCGGGCGGGATCGCAGGACCACAACCGGTCGAGGAGAGGCTGGCGGCCGGGGCCCGACGGATCGAGCGAGCGCGACGCGGCCAGCATCGCGAGAGAGCGGAGCCATTCCTCCTCCGAGCCCTTGCCAAGAGAAAGCCACAACAATGTCTCCTCGCGCTGGACCGGCTCCGCGATGAGACCCGCCAACTGGACGGCCGCCTCGGAGTCGATCCAATGGAAACGGATGAGGCGCAGGCTCAGAAAGTCACGATCGGCGGCCGGCAGACGGCGAACGAGCTCCACGGTGCGGCCGGGCTCCGGAGTGGCAAGAAGGTAAGACAGGGCCCGAAGGAGCGATGGCTCGGGGCTCGCCAAAATCGTCCGCTCCGCCGGAGGCGCCAGACAGAGAGCGAAGACTCTCACCGCGGCTTCGCCGCCGGCACCGTCACAGGCGGCCGTGCCTTCCCGTACGGCGCGCGCGATCGATTCCACCGTGCATCCGGGAAACCGCTCGACCACCGCGATCAACATCGGCAGGATCTCGTGCCAATGGCTTCTGAGCTCGTCGAGGGCCTTGCCAGAGGGGCCCATGGGGAGACGGGCGATCGATTCCAGCACGGCGACGGCCCTACGGCGGCCGCGGCTCTCCGAGGCTCCGGCCAGAAAGACCGGAACGACGAGAGAGAGCAGGTGCTCCAGAGCCGCCGCTCGCGCGCTCCAGGGCACCGTGCCGAGCCCGGCGAGCTGGCGGCCGGCCTCCTGAAATTCGGCGACCGCCTCTTTCAACCCGAGCTCGGAGCCGAGGGCCGCGATTTCCGGAGTGAGCGCGGCGAGCCTCTCATCCGTTTCCACGGCGAGCGAGCCGCGGACCACCTCCAGAGCGGCCACCCGGTCCTGGCGCTTGCCGTAAAACGATCTCTGGAAAGCCAGGGCATGCCGCGCGAGACGCAACAATCCTTGCGCCTGGAGATCGCTGGACGAGAGGGGCAAGAGATACCGGCGAGCGAGATCCTGAGGATCAAAAGGATTTTGGAGCAGCGGGGAGAGGGCGAGGAGCTCCTCCTGAAGCGGTCCCGCCGAAGCCATGGCGCCGTACAGAGACCGGGACGCGAGAAAGCCGGTGGGAAGCGTGCCGGTGGGCAGGACGCGCAGCAGGGTCAGGAAGCGGCGGCGCGGGTTTCGAATCCCTTCCGCCACGAAGCGCGCTTCGTCCTGCCGGTCCGTCTCCGACAGGGCCGGTGCGAGGATCTCGCGGAGCTCATCTTCCTCTTCGGGGAGGAGGCGTTCGACGGCCGTGGCGAGCCCCTGGAGATCCTTTCGCAAGAGGCAGAGCCGGCAGGCGACGCGCCGGATGAGCTCCCCGCGCAGCTTGAACCCTTCCGCCTCGGTCAGGGACGCCGCCGCGGCGAAGCGCTCCGCATGCTTCAGGAGCTCCGCGGCCACGGTTTCCTGCTGGGTTTCGGAGGCCAGGGTGAGCAGGGTCTCCGGCCGGCTCGCGGGGGACCAGGCTATGTCTTCGATCAGCCTGCCCAACGGCTCGGGATAGAACCGGGCGGCGAGGTCGAGAAACCGCCGCAGATCGCCGGCCGCCGCGTCGTAACGCAATTCATACAGATAGGCCGCCACGGCTCCAATCTGCCCGCGGATCTCATCAGCGGGATCGGCCGGCCGGGCTTCCAGATAGCGAAGGCTCCAGTGGAGCTTGGCGGGACCGTCCGGAATCTGACCGGCCGCTTCCAGAGCCAGGGCCGTTCGACGGCTGTCCGGGCGCGCCTCCAGATCGGCGATGCGCAGGGCCGCGCGGGCCTCGGGGCTTGCCAATCCGGAAAAAAAGGTTTCTATCCGCGCCGGGCTCAGTCGCTTGAGCACCTCGCGGCAGGCCTCGACGAGGTCCGCCGTCCAGACGACCGGCTCGCTTTCCACCCAGCGCTCCCAGGCCAGGACGGCCCGCTCCGGCCGGCGCCGGGTCTGCCGGTCGAGATAGAGGGCCATGGCCTGCCAGCGGGCCGGCTCGTCGTCGACGAAGAGGGAGGCGAGCCGTGCCAGGGTCTCGTCGAGAGGGCCGAGATCCAGCCGGCCCAGCCGGACCGCCTGCTCCAGGAGGAGCTCGCGGTCGCCGGTCCGCGCCAGCGCCTCCCAGAGGCCCGGTCCTCGAGTCTCTCCGCGGTCCAGCCAGCTCCCGGCCACCGCGGCCCAGACCTGCGGGGAGCCGGCCGTCCCGGAGGGCAGCCGCGCGATCCATCCCGTCCAACGGGAGGCGAGCTCCGGGCCCAGGAGACGGGCGATGGCCGCGAGCGCGGGGGGCGTGGGAGCCGCGTCCTCCAGATCCTCTTCAATGCCCCGCAAGAGGTCCGGCAGGAGATCGCTCCGCGAGCGGCAAGCGGAAGCCAGGACGGAGCGGCCTTGAGCCCGGCGCAGCGGATCGGACAGGCGGTCCACCACATCCCGGGCCAGACCGAGGCGTCCATCCCGGACGAGAGCGCGGAGGATGTCCGGCTCGGCCAGGCTCTCCGCCAGCCCGCGCAGATTCAGGGCGAGGGACGCGTAGCGAAAGAAGCGGTTCCAGTCCTCCAGCCGGATCGCGGCGGGGATGGCATATCGCTCGATATCCGCGCCGGACGGCTCGAATCCGCCGAAGTGGTCGGCCTGGTCGGCAAGGAAAGGTTTCAATTCCAGAAGATCGAAGATCTTCGTCCAGGCCTCCGCCTCGCTGAGATGGGCCACGATCCGCCGGAACTGATACTCCCGCTGCTCCCGCGCAATCTCCTTCCGGGGCGCGGCCACGGCCTGCTCAGCCATACATCTCTTCGAGGAGGACGTCGGCGATGCGCGCGTTCGCACCCTTCAGGCTGACGCGCTCGTCCGCCACCTCGTCCTTCGCGGCAATGAAATCATGGAAGCTCGCGTGATAGAGGCGATATCTTTTCTGGGGCTGTCCTGCCTCGTCTTCCGCGCTGGCCGTGTAGAGGAACTGCTCCCATTCGTTCAGGACCGCCCGGATCCGCCGCCGGTCCTCGACTTTCGAGAACTTCTGGATCAGCTCCATCGAGATCGGCTCTTTGATGACAGTCAACGCGAGGAGGACAGGCAGTTGTTGCTTGAACCAGGCTTCCTGATCCCGTGAGCGCATGCGCTGCCAGTTGTGCTCGTAGTAATTCTGGAGGCCCGCCGGGAGGTCTCTGAAATCCTTGTCATGGTAGAAGCCATTTTCAATTTCGGGCAGCACGTAGCGCAGGTACATGAAATTGCCCTGGCTCTTCTCGACCAGGTGAGTGACGAAGGTGGCCTCATCGAGCCCCTGGGCGAGGATATAGGCCTGGATCCCAGACAGAGAAAGCTTGCTCTCGACGTATTCCCGAACATCGGCGACATTGCCCTCCGAGTCCTGTTCGATGTCGAGCGTCTGCTGCTCACATTCGATCCGCAGCCCCAGAGGCTCCCGACGAGTCGTCAAGACCATGAAGACGCCGGGGGGGAGGATGATCGGTAGATAGAGAGAATTCGCGCCAGGGATCAGTTGGCTCGCGTCTGCCTCGTCCAGCGCGTCCACCAGGAGCACCGCCCTCTCTCCGGGCTTGAGACGGGCGGATACCTTCTCGAGAACTGCGGTTAAGAACCGCGAGTCGTGGGTGGCCTCCGGCGGCAGAAATGTATGGTCCAGACCGTATGTCGCGATAATCTGGGAGCAGATGTTGGTGAGGAACCTCTCGGGCGAGCGGATGCCCTCGGCGCGAATATTGAAGTGGTGCGGATATCCGTCACGCTTGACCATCTGCGCCAGAAAGGCCGACTTGCCGATTCCCGGGTCGCCCCGCAGGATGAAGTACCCGCGCGGCTTCTCCCGCGTGAACCGGTTGATGGAATCGAAGAGCCATTGGCGGCCCACGAAGCCGACGGTCTTCTCGGCGACGAAGCGCGAGTCGTCGATGATGCCGGTCCGGATCTCCGGCGAGATCCCCACCTGGGCAGGCGCCGGCGGAGGATCGAACAGGCGGCTGTCCTGGCCGCGCAGAAAGAGGACCGGAGTAGCCCATTCCTGCGAGCCCGGATCTTTCAGATGAACGGCCATACGCCCCTCGACCGTCGCCGCGTCGATCGGATCGCCCGCCGCCAAGCGCTGATAGAACGCGCCGCTGAACGCTATGGCGGCCTTATCGGAGACGGGGATCTGCATCCCCAGCACCGCCGGCACGCCCGACATCACCAGCGCCGCCGCGAGCCCGGCGAAGGGATCCAATTCGCCGGAGAGCTCGGCCGTGCGGCATGCGTTGAGAAAGATCAGCCGCAAGGAAGAGAAGTCCCGCACCAGATCCGCCATCAGGGGACCGGAGACGCGCCGTTCCTGCCCCTGGCCGTCCTCGAACAGAAGAAACCCCTGTCCGCTCGCCGCGTCGAAGGTGCCGTGGCCGATGAAATGGAGGATATGAAAGGTCTCCTCCAGCAGGCGGGCGCGGAGAGCCTCCGGCGTGGCGTTGAGCAGGACGGCCTTCCGCGCGCCCGCCACGGGCCCCAGCGCCTCCTCGATGCGGCGAAGCTCGCGCTCCGTGTCGAGAGCAGGAAAACCCGCCGGGGACGCGATGGCAACCAGCACGCGGACGGGCGGCTCGAGCTTGGGGGGGAGAGACCGGGGAACGTTCAGAAATCTGACGACGGGGCTCTTGCGGCTGAAATTGAGGAACAGGCGCTGATCCTTGCGATAGAGGCGCTCCCAGGGGAGGGCTGCCAGGCGGCCGACCTCGGGCTGGTCCGGATCGAAGCGCAGGACGATCCGCAGCCCGCGGTCCGGATCTCTCTCGACGAGCCCGAGACTGCGCTCGAGGAGATCGCGGACCTGCCCGGAGAAGAGAGCTTGAAACAGCTCCTCGCCGATCTCCTCCGGTGAGCGCGCTTGGCGGGTGGTCTGGGGATGCGCACCGAGGTCTCTTGCGTCCTCCACGGCCTGCCGCGGAGATCCGGGAGACTCTGTTGCAAACGGCAAACGGAGCTCGCCGCGCCCCTCGCCGGCGGGAGAGGCTACGACGATGGGGTAGGCGCCGTCGCGCGGCGGCTCGATGAGCAGGGAGAAGTCGTCGTAGAGCAAATCCGCCTCCCGGAGTTCGATGTGCTGCCGGGGTGAAAGACACCTTGGCTCAAGGGTTTGTTGAGGCGGCTCAGGCCCTTCCTCCGCCTTGGAAGAATCGCCCGTCGGCGGCTCCCAGAATCCATAGCAGCGGCTCCAGCACGCCCCTGCCCGCGAAAGCGCGGGCGGTCGTATCCGGCATCCGGCCCAGGGAGGAGCAGGTGTAGTAGCGCACGCGGGTACAGCGCGCTTCGAGCTGCTGGACCAGGTCCCCTTGGTCCCAGCGGACCAGTTGGCTCTGGATCAGCTCGTCTCTCAAGGTGTCGGGATCGGTGGTGGGATTGGCGGCGGCTCGGGTCCGGACTGCGCGCTCGCCGATACGATCCTCGAGGTTGAAGGCGTCGACCTTGTTGATCACCACGGCGACCGGAAGCTTGAGGCGGGCGGTCTTGCTCTGGCCGAAGTGCTCTTCCAGGCTGATGAAAATGCGTGCCAGAGCGTCCTCGGCCGGCAGCGCGCTGGGCTTCAGGGCTTCGCGCGCTCCGGGCAGGCGGTCCTGATATTCGAGCTGGACGGCCGGGATGGTGAAGGGATCGATCAGGAAGATCAATCCACTCAGATATCCCTGGTATTTGTGGAGGATCAACCCTTCGGTCTCGCCGAAGGCCTCGCCCGCGGGATCGTAGAGGTAGAGCACCCGGGAGCCCTGGCCGCCCGCGCGCCGGAGCTCGAGGTTGAAAGCCCGGGGCAGAGAGGCCAGGGTCTTGGCCGGGGGACGGCCCCGGCCGAGCTCCTGGCGCGCCCGCTCGAATTCCCCTTCGCTGTGAGCATCCACGAAGAAGGGGCCGAATCCGAGCCGGGGAGCTTCGATCGCGAGGTCTTGGACGGCGGCGAAGAGATAGGCCGACTTGCCGACGGAAGGTCCGCCGAAGATGGGAACGAAGATTTTCCGGGATTCGACGTGCCCGGCCTTCAGCAGGTATCCGCAATCCGGATTGGGGCAGCGCGCCTGGAGCTTGCCGCGCTGGAGGAAGAAGGTCGCGGGCAGCTTCGCGCCACACTTGCTGCAGGTGTGGTGAAGGATGCCGTATTGCGAAGGGATCAGGCGCCGGTGGATCTCGCCGCACCCGGGGCAGAAGTATTCCGGCAGAGCGCTTTTCTCATGGCATTCGGGGCAGACGGTGGAGAGCTTCCGCCAGGCGAGATAGCCGCGCTCGATGAGATAGACGACCGTGAATCCCAGGTAGATGAGCAGGAAAAACGCCAAAAGCACCGCGACGTGCAGAGTGGAAAAGATGAGGAAGAAGGCGGTGCCGAACAAGATCACCGAAAGGCCCGCGGTCGCCCGCAGAATCGCCCCGCCTTTCGCCAGGTACGTGCCGGACCAGAGCCTGCCTGCCGCCGCGAGCTCTTGGCGCGCCGAGACGAGATTGCGGCTCCAACTCTCGGCGATGGTGGCCTGGAGGTCCCTGTAGCCTTTTCCGAAGAAGTAGCTCTTGACGGCGGGCTCTTGCATGGAGCTCATGGCGCCGGCCTCCGCGGCTTGATGTTGTTGGCGAACGCGAGGCCGTAGTTGCGCAGCGCGATGCCGGCGCCATAGATGGCAGCGGCGGACAGCAGATAGGGAGCCGCATGGTAGACGAGCAACCCGATCATGTAGACGATCCAAAGGATCAGAATCAATCCAAGACATGCAATGATTAATTGCAACATGGCTCAGGGCCTCCTTTGACTCTCAGTCCCGGACGAACATCCCCACGAAACGGGCCCATGGGCCTTTTCCCCGCGCCTCCAGGGCCGCTTCGATCTCCCGCCAACGGCTTGCGGAGAGCGGGTCGAGCCGGCACTTCTTCAGGTTCTGGCGCACCTCGTCGAGCCTTTCCGGCTTGAGGCGGGAGAGCGCGAGGACGAGCCCTTTCCGGGCCGCGCTCTCGATGGCGGCCAGCGGCCGGAGCTCCGCCCGGCCAGGATCGAAGCCGAGCCAGAAGCGGAGCGCCGAGTGAAGCTCCTCGGGCCAGGAGCTCTTCCGCCGGGCCTGGAGGAAGGCGAGGTAAAACCTTTCGAAAACTGGGGCGCGCGAGGCCAGGAAGGTGGCGAGGAGAACGCTCTGGTGCTCGCCGCGGGTTCCGGCGCGGTCGAGGGCCGGCCGCAGGAGCTTCGCCAGAAAGGTCTCGTACTCCTCGGGCCGGAGGTCCGGCATAGCGCCGCGAACGGCGTCGAGCCGCAACCCGGCGAGCGGCGTCTGCGCATCCTGAGCGGCTATGAGGAGGCGCCTCAGGAGGGGCCGGTCCGGCCGCAGGGTGACCTTGAGCGCCGCGGCCGACTCGGCGACCAGGCGAGCCACTCCGTCGCCTTCCCGCGCGTCCGGAGCGAGAGGGACGGCGAGATTTGCCACCCGGACGCACTCAATGGCGAGCTCGTTGGAAAGGCGATGGCCGGCGGCCTGCTCGCGTAGCCAGGAAACGGCGAGAGGCACGCGCTCCGGCTCGGGCCATTCACCGATCAGGATCTCGAAACCTCCCTCCTGGTCGAGCTGGCGGCGCACCGCCTGCGCCGCAATGGGATCGATCGCGGCGAGCACGCGGCCGAGGACGCGGCCCGCGCGCTCCGGGGTCCAGGCCGCGGCGAGCTGCCGGCTGACGGCCGACAGGGCTTCCGGCCGGCGTGGAACGGCGTTGAGGAGAGCCTGCCCGGCCGGATCCGAGGCCGCGCACCGGACCAGGGCCGCGATCTCCGGCTGGTCCCAGACCGGTGTCTTCCCTGCGATCTCCAGGCAGGTCCAGGCCACGTCGAGCAGAAACGCCAGGGCTTCGGGAGGCAGGCTGCGGGCGGCCGGCTCGAGCCGGCGCCAGAGCGGGTCCTGGAGCGCTAGGGCCGCGGTCTCGAGCCCCACTCCGGGAAGGCGGGACCAGGCGGCCCTTGCCGCTTCGAGGCCCTGTCCGCGGTCCACGACGTGCCGCCGGACGAGCGCCAGCCAAGCTCGCCAGGCGAGGTCCCGGTGGGCGGCGCCGCCGGTCTCTCGCGCGCCGTCGGCGAGGAAGCGGACGAGCATCTCCACCTCGTCCGGACGGGTCAGGGCCTCGCCTGCCGAGCCGAGGATCTCCAGGAGCTCGGCTCGCCCCTGGGGGGACGCGTACCGGGCGGCGAACGAGATCATCCCGGCGAGCCGCTCGCCGCCAGGTGCGCCTGGAGCTTCGCCGAGCTCGAAGAGGTGCACGGCCGAGATGAGGCCCGGCGCGGGCCGTTGGGGATTGAACCGTCGCATGAAGGTGAAAAACCGTTCCAAACGGTCGGGATCCTGGACCAGCCAACGGGACGCCACGGAAGGGTAGTCGTCGTCGGCCCCGGGGATCTCGCTCTGCTCGCCGGTCCCGGGATCGAACATATAGAAGCGGTAGCGGCGCTCGGACTCATCGAAGGTGAAGCCGGTGTCGCCGGTGGTGCCGTTCAGGTCGGCGCAACCGCGTGGATCGTCCTGGTAGCTCGAAGAGCTGAGGGCCCAAGCCTGGAGAGGGGGGAAGAGCTTCTGGAGACAGGCGATCCAGTAGAGGACGTTGGTGGCGCTGTCGCGGATCACCAGAGAGCGCGAGGACTCCAGGCCTGCGAGAGCTGCGCGGCCCATCCGGGCCAGGAGCTCGGGACGGCCGGGTTGCTCACATAGGAACTCGCGCAGCTCCGCGAGCCGGAACGATTCCGCCGGCGTGATCGCGCCGAGGTCGGCCAGCGGCAGGGGAGGCGGGGCCTGCTCGGTGTCCTGCCCGGGGTCGAGCGCGTCGGTCCAGCCGCTCCATTCGTAGAGATCGATCGGCCAGAGGGCCGGCGCCGCTCCATCCTCCAGCACCAGGGTGTGAGCGAAGAAGTTGCCCCAGCGGCCGCTGTAATCCCGTCCGGTGTAACAGGAACGGGTGAGCGCGAGGCGGCCGGATTCCAGGCGGTAGGAGCGGAAGGCGCGGGGGAAATCGCGCGCGATCTCTTCCGCGGTCGGCTCCGGCCGGGCGTCCCGCGGTGGGCGGTAGACGCCGCGCCGCTCGATCTCGCGCTGCTCGTCCGGGCGGATGCCGGGAGTGATCGCGCGGGTCTGGAAGCCGGCGCTGCCGGACTGACCCCGGCGGCAGGAGGTGTAGAGCAGTTGCAGTGCCTTCATCGGCCCCCTCCGGGTCGCCGGGCGGCGGGGAGCAGCCCGTGTTGATGGAGCAGCCAGAGGAACGGGTCCTCGACCCGCCGCGGCAGCACGCGCGGAATCTTCTGATCGCCGTGCGGATTGCAGCCGAGCGCCGTGAGGCCAAAGAAGCCGAACCGCTCGAACCGGCTCTCGATCTGCTCCTGGAGGACCCGGCCGTCCCACTCGGCCAGGAGCGACTGCATCTCGGCGTTGACGGCGTGAAAGTCGGCCTCGTCGAAGCCGGACCGGTGATCGGGATCGGAGCGGAGCTGAAACTGGGGATCGACCAGCGGCTCGACGGCGTCGAATTTCGAGAACGCCACGGCGAGCGGTGTGGGAATCCGCGCATCGGGAGGAAGGCCGCGTCTTTCGAGGATCAGATGGGTGACGCGGGTCACGATATCCGCCGCATCGGTGTTGCGGGACGGCAGGGGCACGGAGCCCCCGAGGTGATCGCGGACGCGGTCGAGCTGCAGCGGATCGAGGAGCAGAATGATGCCGTCCGAACGATAGATGTACTTGTTGACCGTGCTCATTGTGTCCTGATCGTTGAGGTCCTCGCCGGCGGTGTCGAAAAAGACGAGCGTGACCAGCCCCTTGATGGCGCGCCGGCCGAAAAGGTCCTTGCCGGTGAACGTCAAGGTATAGACGAGGGGGATCTGGACCTTGCGGTCCGAAAGGGCCGAGATGGTGCCGCGAATCACCGTGCCGTGCCGGAAGATCGGCTCGTAGAAGCTCTCCCGGTAGCGCCGGATCGTATGATCGTTCAGTGGCTCGAGCAGCATCCCGAGGTCGGGGCCGGCGTGCTTACGGATCTGTTCGATCAGCACGGCGAGATAGTGGCTCTTGCCCGCGTCCTTGGCGCCGATCACGGAAAAGATCAGGTTTTTGAATTGCCCCATGGTATGCGGCAGCTCCATGTGGCAGTGCGGGCACAGGCGTTTGCGGCTCCTCTGGCCGCAGGCGGGGCAGCGGTGCTCGCGCCGGAAGCCCCCTTCGGCAGGCAGGACTCTGCCCATGGGGGCGGAATCTTCCCAGACCTGGGCTCGTATCTCGTCCCGTTCCGGCGCACACCGGGCGGCTGGGCTGGAACAACGGAACGGCGTGTCCCGTAGCCGGAAGGGCTCGAAGCAGTAGGGGCAGATCTCCTTGCGGAAGCTCGCCCTGAGGAGACTGATCATCGGCGCGTCGTCCTCGCTTTCTCCTGGAGAGAAAAGACACGGATCGCAAGGGATTGTTGAGGCGGTCAGCCGAGGAGCAGGAGCTCCTTTTCCGCCGCCAGCAGGCGAATCTCCCGGGCCGCCTCGGCGTTCTGGAAGAAGAGCTTCACGTAAAGCGGGTGGTGCCAGCAGCGCTCGGGGATGGGGAGGCGCGCGCGTCCCTTCTCGATCCGCGTGGAGGGCACTTCCAGAAGGATCTCTCCGTCCCTGGGTGAGAGCGGAACGCCTTGCGTCTTGCCCACGATCAGGAGGGCGGGCACCTCCGCGCCGTCCGCGGCTCCGCAGGTCAGCTCGATCCAGGCCTCGACCACCGATCTGCGCAGGAGCGCCTTCTTGACCACGACCCGGTAGGCGACGCCGAGCGCCTGCCCCATGCTCTCGACCACGCGGGCGGGAGGAGCGTAGAGCCCGTCCCCTGCCGCCCTGGCGAGCACGGCGAAGTAGTGAGGACGGCGCTCGGCGTGGGGGAGCACCCAGCAGCCGGCGCGGTCGTACTCGCGGCGGGTGACCTGGGCGCGTCCGCCGTTGGCTTTGAGAGGATCTTCGGCGTGACGGTCGTAGGTCCACGCCACCAGGCACTCCTCGATCCCGGGCGGCCAGCTCCAGGTGAGCGCGAGATTGGGACCGGACCGCCGTGCGGTGAGCTGGGTCACGGCGTCGAGGCACAGCAGGTGGGGACCGCTCACCGCCGGCTCCGGACAGGACACCCGGCCCCGCAACGCGAAGACGGCGTAATACCAGGCTACGCCCGCCGGAGCTTTGAGGTCGTCGCAGGAGGCGCTTCGCCCCTCGCCGACGAGGTCTCCGTCCTCGGCGTGGCGCGGCGCGCTGCCGGACTTGCGCAGCAACCGATAGATGAGGCTCCGGCTCGTCGCCGGCGGCCGCCAGGTCAGACGGAATCCCGAGGCCAGGGGAGAGGCCCGGAGGTCGGTGGGAGAGGGTGGAGAACTCGCCGAGATCTCCAGCAGCGTGGGCTCGTGATCGGCGCAAACCGCCAGGGCCTCTTCAAAGCGGTCGAGAGCCCCTTCGCCGTCTCCGGCCCGCCGGCACTTCATCCCCTCCTGGAAGAGGGCCTCGGCCTTCTCCAATCCGTCCTCGGTCCGCTTCCGCAAGCCTGCGAGGCCGGCCGTGCCGTGCGTCCGCGCGAAACGTTCGATCGCGGCGATCGCGGCCGTCAGCTTCCGGGCCGCCAGCAGCGCCTCGACGGCGCCGAGCGCTTGTTCTCTCTCCCGCTGTCTCTCTCCGGCACGGCACTGGGCGTCGATCGCCTTCTGCCAGCCGGGCCAGTAGAGCAGGGCCTTCTCAAAACATTGCCGGGCCGTCGAGAAATCGCCTTTCAGAGAGAATCTCTCTCCTTCTGTCAGGAGACCTTGGACAACCGGCGCGTCGCCCGTCCGGCAGCCACAGCTCGCGCAAGCGGCATGGCTGGTGGGGTTCCTGGCGCCGCACCGCGGACACGCCATCTCGAGAGGCTCGCCGCAGGAGGCGCAGCGGACGGCCCCGGCGGGGGCGAGAGCGGAGCAGAAACCGCAGACCTTGAGCGTCTCGGAAGGGAGCTCGCCGTCGTCCGTCTGCACCAGCCACCTGCGCGCGGCGGCGAGATCCTCGATGAAGGCGCGGGCGCTCTCCGCCGTCACCCCGCGCTGCCTGGCCTGCCGGATGAGGGTGTCCATCTCTTGCCTTGAGAGGACGCCGTCGCTGGCCGCCAGCTCGATGTTCGGTTTCAGGCCCTCCATGGCCCCGATCGCGAGAGTGTTGTCGTACCGGGCCTTGTGAACGTCGTCCTGGAACAGAGCCTTGCAATATCCGGCGAGATCGTTGCGCGTCGAGGCCTCGGCGTCCGTGCGGCCCGTGCGCAGGCTGTCCTTGTAGATCTCGTCCGCCCGGTCGCACAGGGCCTGGGGAGACGACTGCGGCTTCATCCCCAGAAATTCGTACAGATCGGCGAGGCCAAGATGGTCCAGGCCCAGACGGATCTTCCGCGCCTGCCCCGGTTCGATCGCCTCGCGCGCGGCGCGCGGCTTTTTCTCTCTTCCTCCGGCGCTCCCCACGCGGAGGCCCGCCGCCTCCACGCGCCGGAGCACCTCCTCGCGGGACAAGGCGGGTGCGAAACGCTGGAGGAGCTTTTCGATCTGCTCGGGGCCGCAGGTCCCGGTGCCGGTTTTCAGGACGGCGATGGCCTCGTCGAGCTCCTGAAGCCGTACCGCGTCTTCCTGCTGCTTTTGCCGCCGCGCCTCCTTGGCCTCCAGCCGGCGGGTCTCCGGATTCTTCAGGACGCTCTCGATCTCCGGCAACAGGCCGAGACCCACCTCGGCCTTTCGCCGCAGCTTCGGGCTGCCCTGGCTGCGGTCCCGGGCCCAGGCCCGCCGCCGCTCCTGAATGTGGAGCGCGATCACCTGCCAGTCGTCGACGGCCGGATCGAGCTCGAGCAGCAGGAAGAAGTTGGGGCGGGCGGGCAAGGGGGGCTCCACATCTTCTCAGTGTCCATAGTTGCTCGGGATATCCTTCATCGTGACGTTTGTCCAATGTGGCCTGGCACTCGTGCCGTGCGAGCTCAGAATATGTACCCAGCTCTTGAGGGTGAACGACTTTACATCAACCTTGCCTGTCGCCTTGGTGAACGTGATAGGTACACTTACTTTTACGCCGGGTACGAAGATCTTATCGGCCGGCCCTTTGCTGCCGCCCTGATAGGATTTCAGCAGATCCCAGGTCTCACCCTCATTATCAATCAACATTGTGTCTCTGCCGCTCGCTCCACCGTGATAGATAGCCATTCTCCTGTCTTCGTTGGCGAGGTTTTCATATGTCAGCGTGATGTTTACCTTATTGCCTGTTCTTTTGACGGACGCCAGCTCCACTCGAAGATACCCGTCGTCTGTAAAGGCATACGGCCGATCCGCGCTCGGAGCAGGATCTTGGTGAGTCTTTTGGCTGCCCGCGGCGATCGCCGCGAAAATCGCAAGCACCAAGAAAGCAATAGTACCGCTGATCTTTCTTCGCATTCGATGTTTCCTCCTCACTATAATGATGGGCTTGATCTGCGCAAGCTCGCCCAATCTCCTTTTGTGGCCTCGAAGGGCTCTAGGCTTTACTCCTCGTGTTCTCCTCGATCTTGGCCTGGCAGAGGGCCGTCTGCGCCTGGAGCTTCAGGAGGAACGCTTTGTTCCAGCCGATCCCGAATCCCAGCAGGCCCACGACGAGGATTCCGATCAGGGTCCAATTGGTCGTGGGTGGGCTTGGCTGTGCGGCTTGTCCGAGGCCGAAGGCGCTGAGCACCGTGTTCGACGGTGAGGCGGCGATCTCGGCGTAGGCGCTGTATGCCTTCCCCAGAGAGCCGCCGATCAGGACGCCCATTATGGTGTAGACGAGCACCAGGATCTGAGCCCGGCTGTAGAGGCGGGTCGCGAACCTGTAGATCACCTTCGGATCGTATTGGGTCATAATTCTCTTCTCTCGTGATTCCAATCTCAGTACCCAAATCGGCCATTTTCCTGATATTTCCGGAACTTCTGCCGAATGACGAGCGCCGATACCAGCAGGATCGTAAACAAGCCTACCAAGTAGGTCAAAACTAGCGAAAGCAGGATGATCAATAAGGCTTGCATTCGTTCTCCCCCAGAGATGGAAGTTTCGGCCGGAGGCCAGATCCTCAATGTGTCGGGGTGGCTGTGTCGCTTGTGGAAGCTCCGCTCGCTGTTGACGAATATTTGAGGAACAGGACCACGCCCACCGCGCAGAGAACGAGCCCCATGAGAACGATAATTAAGCTACCGATCGTAATGAAAAAGACCTTGAAGGCATCGCTGTTCGTATAAGGTATGCCGAACAGGAATTGAGCGCCTAGAAAGAACCCCGCGAATCCCGCCCGCTGCGCGTACATGAACAGGCCGAACAGAGCGCACAGGCTGCCTGCCACCAGGAGGATCTTGCTGTTTTGAGCTTGTTGACGCTGAATCTCAGACATGGTCGTTTCCTTTCTTTGAAGAGAGTTTTTCACGCTACTTGCAGGCTGAGGTTCCGGCTCTTCGCCGCTTCGACCTCTTCACGGCTCATGATCGATTCGGTCTTGAAGTGCGCGTCGATCTCGCGTCCGGTCGTGAGATCGCGGCCCCTTACGGAGAGCAGGCCGTCCGGACCGAGGTTGAACGTGATCTCGATCGGCGAGCTCCTCGGCAGCGGCCGGGCGAAGGCGAGCACCGCTTCACCCACGGCCTGACAGTCGCCGAGATCCACCTCCTGACGCTTGCTCTGCTTGTTCTCCATGCAGCGCAGGTCGACCTGGATCTGATCGTCCGCATGGGTTCCGAAGCGTTTGCTGATGGTCTTCGGCACCTGATCGTCGATCTCGATGAGATTGCTGACGACCTCGCGGTCCTGCTGGTTCATCACCACGACGCCGAAGCTCTTCGAGGTGACGTTGGTGATCTTCTTGTTGACGATGGCCTTGAGGCCGGGGAGCGCCAGGCCGTGCTCTTGGGCGACCTCCCTCTGGGCCTGCTCGACCTGGGCTTGCGAAGCCTTTTCCGGCTCGACGCCGAGACGGCTCGCGATCTGCTCGTCGAGGTAACACTTGTAGCCGAACAGGGCCGCCCCCTTGGCCACCGCCTGGTTGGGGTCGAACTGGCGGACCTCGAAGGGGTATTTCTTCTTGACCGTCTCGATGACCTGGGGCATGTAGGTCGAGCCTCCTACGAGCAGAAGCTTGTCGATCTTCGTGAAGCCTTTGGACTTCGCTTTTTCGATCTCCTGATCGGTGAGGCTCAGGGTGCGCTCCAGATACTGGGCGGTGATCTGATCGAATGTCTCCCGGGTGAGATCCACCTTGACACGCTCGCCGCTGAAGCGCACCGCCTCGGTCACCGACTGGCGGCTGGACAGCATCTTCTTGCACTTCTCGGCGGCATTGAGAAGCTCCTGATAGGTCTCCTGATCCTCCAGCAGGGTGTCCGAGGGGGTGCCGGTGCTCTCTTCGAACTTCTGAGTGAAGTAACTGACCACGGCGTCATCCCAGTCCTTGCCGCCGAGCTGATGGTCGCCACCAGTGCAGATCACGTTGATGGCACCGGTTTTGATCTCGATCAGCGTGATGTCGAAGGTACCGCCGCCCAGGTCGTAGACCAGGATGACCTGATCCTGATCCTGCTCGATACCATATGCCAGGGCCGCCGCCGTAGGCTCGGGAATGACGTACAGGACGTTCAGCCCTGCCAGGATCCCGGCCTGCTTGGTGGCCTCCTTCTCGTTGACGCCGAAGTAGGCCGGGCAGGTGATGACCACGTCCTCGATCTTGTCCCCCGTGATCTTTTCGGCGTCGCCAACGACCTTGCGCAGGATAAAGGAGGAGATGTCCTGTGGTTTGTAGACGTGGGCGTAGAATTCCCGCTCCCAATGGGGGTCTCCCATGGCCCGCTTGATCGTGGAGATGCACTGGTCGGTGTGGATGGAGACGACCTCTTTGGCCGCCTGGCCCACCACGACGTTGTCCTTGCTCTCGAAGAAGACGACCGACGGGGTGGTCGACTCGCCTTCCGCGTTCTGCAGCACCACCGGCTTGCCGTGCTCGTCGACGTGTGCGATGCACGAATAGGTGGTGCCCAGGTCGATTCCGTAAACACGCTTTCCGCTCATCGAATCTCCCTCCTAGCTTTTCGAGCTCGCGCCGTTCGCCGTGATGTAGACGGCCACGCGCTCTTTTTGAAGTAGCGTCTCACCCTGTAGGAATCCCGGCCGCACCCGCTCGGCAACGCGTCCCACTTGCGTGGGGTCGTCCACCGGGACGGTGCGCGCCGCGGTCTGGCGCCGTGGATCGAAATCCTCCCCGGGAACCTCGAAACGCTCGACCTCGTGTTGGCCGAGGAGGAGCTCGACGTCGTCCTGGAACCCTGCGAGCTGTTGGAAGAAGCGCTCGGGCGTGAGCTCCTCGGCGGGCCGCTGGCGTAGCGAGGCCGTGGTCCTGCCGAGATCGTCGTGAAGCCTGATGAGCCCCTGGAGGATCTGGCGGGCCGTGCGGGCGATCAGGTCGTTCCGGTAGGCCTGGAGCTCCTCATGGAGCCTGGTGATCTGGTCTTCCCGGAAGCGGTCGAGGGCGAGCTTGTCGCGGAATTCCTGGAGCACTTCGGCGAAGCCGGATAACAAGGCGGTTTCCAGCCGTTGGATCGCGCCATCGATCCCGCTCGCCGGCAGGTCGACCGCCGGAGGAGCCGCATCGTTCTGCGGGAGCGCCGTCTCGGTCGGCTCCTCCTCGCTGGATTCCGTATCCCGCGGTGGGGGAGGAAGCAGCGGCGGATAGGGCTCGGGGGGCCCGGCATAGGGACTCGTGGGATCTTCCATCTCGCCTCCTTCGGATCGCTCCGGCGTCGCGGGAGGCGGTGATGGATGCGCCGTCTCCCGCCTGTTGGAGACACGCCGGAGAACGGCTTGTTTAGGCGCAGGCCCTTAAACATTGGAGGGGCCGGACGTGTCTTTACGGACATCCAACCAGCGGGAGAATTCCTATGGAAAAGAGAGTCCGGTCGCGGTATTTCGTAGTCAGCGGAGGCCTGGGCGGGATCGTCGGGTTCATCCTGATGGAGATCGCCCTGTCTCTGGCGGGGGGGAGCCGCGGGGGCGAGATCCTCCGCGCGGCGATCAGCTTCGCCGGCTTCGGTCTGGCGGTCGGCGCGGCTCTCGGCATGACCGAGGGGTACGTGCGGAAGAACCGGAAGAGGATGATTTACGGTCTCACGATGGGGCTCATCCTGGGCGTCGTGGGAGGCTTCATCGGCGGCGCGGTGGGGCAGACGATCTATGGGCTGGCGCCGAGGACGTACGCCGGCTCGTCGAGCGCCGACGTCGCGATCGCCCTCGATTCGTCCGGCAGCATGCGCGGCTTCCTTTTTTTTGTTCATGGCAATGACCCGCATGGGGAGCGGCGGACCGCGGCCAAGGAGCTCGTCGACCGTCTCTCGGACCACGATCGCGTGGCGGTGATCGATTTCGACGACACCGCCAAGCTCCTCTTCTCTCTGGCACCCGTCGACTCGAGCTCCGTGCGCAGCGCCGCCAAGCAGGCGGTCGACCAAGTTGACGATATGGGGGGAACCAACCTGAGCGCCGGGCTCGACCTCGCCATCGAAGAGCTCAGCCGCAACAAGATGGCAGGCCGGCGGCAATTCCTCATCTTTCTTACTGATGGCGATGGATATTACGATGGCGCCGCCCAGCAGCGGGCGAGCGCCGCGGGAATCATCATCTATACGATCGGTCTCGGCTCGGAGGCCAACGCCCCTCTGCTGACCAGCATTGCCCAGGCGACGGGAGGCAAATACTACCCGGTCGCCGACGCCTCGCAGCTCTCACTGCTCTTCCAGCAGATCTACGTCGAGAACACCAACATGGCGACCAGCGCCGGGGGGGCGCCCGCTCCCGGGGCCACCTCCAATCAGAGCTCGATCCTCTTCATCATTCTCCGGATCTTGAGCTGGGCGGTGATGGGGCTCGCCATCGGCGCCGGTCAAGGAGTGCGGGAGAACACCCAAGAGGACCTCCGGGCCTGCTCGCTCGGTGGGCTCCTCGGTGGCGCGGTAGGAGGCGCTCTCTTCGACCCTGTCTCGTCGGTGATCGCTCTGGGAGGCGGACTGGTCGGACGCTGCCTCGCGGACATCGTCGTGGGAGCTTGTATTGGCGGCTCCATGCGGCTGGCGCAGCAGCAGATGGTCGAGAAGTCAGGCAAGGAGACGACCACTCTGCTTTCCGTCCTGCCGCAGAAGGGAGGGCTCGTCGTAATCCCTGAGACTGGCGGGACGATGGAGAAGCCGGCTCCAACTCCGGTTACGCCCCCCCGGCCGGTACCCCCTCTACCTCAGGCGGTTCCTGTTCCCGTGGCGGCAGCGGTCTCTCGGCCCTCCCTCGCCACGTTCCAGGAGAAGTACGCTGATCGCTCTCAGGCCATGGCGATGGCCTACAAGTCCGGCGACTTCACGCTGAAGGAGATCGCCGAGCACTTCGGCGTCCAGTCCACGACCGTCAAACGGGCCGCGGAGCAGTACGCGGGACGTTGAATCTACTTTGCCGATGATGTCCCCGCCCAGCAACGTTGAGGGCGGGGACAAGGCCCCGCCCCTACGAAAAACCAACTAAAACCGCCTGAAGGCGCCGGTCACGGCGTCGGTTGGGACGCTCCCCGCAAGGTCCCCCAGCCGCTCCGCACGGCGGTGGCGAGATCGCTGACAGCCCGATGAGCCGCTTTCTCCCCCTCGGTCGAAGCACTGGTCGAGGTGTACTCGATCTGCTCGCTCCAGCCCGGGCTCAGGGCTCTGCGGCCGTTCACCAGGTAGGCGAAGATCTTCACTCGGGAGGAGGAAGAGACGTCCTGCCGGCCGTAGTAGCTCAGCTTCCGGTCTTCGCCGCCACGTTCCACCTGGGCGATGACGGCCGCGTGGACACCGTCGGCGCGCAGAGAGGCGAGGATCTCGGAGAGGGTCGGGCTGGACGCCCGGTGTCGCCGCAGGGAATCGAGAGCGGGCGAGCCGCTCACCACGCCGATCCCTTCGCCGCCGAGGGCCTTCTCGAGCTCGTCTTCGAGCGGAGAAGCGAGAAGGGGATCTCCCACGGCGATCACGGCGACCTCGGGATTGGTGGGCAGGGGCAGAGAGGACGGCGCCAGAGTGGGGACCGGAGCGGATTGAATATGAGCAGAGTCTCCGCCCACTGTGCTGGAATGAGGGCTCACGCCCGTTTGATGGATTGAATGAGGGCCCACGCCCGCCTGATTGATTTGCTGGGTTTGCTGGCCCTGTTTTTGGATCGGGAGCGGCGATGGCGTAGGAGTTGAAACTGGAGCCGGTGCCGGAGTTGGAGAAGGCTGACGAACAGCAACGGGTTGCGGAACCGGTTGTGGAGCCGGTTGAGACGTCTTCCGCGCGACATGGGACGGGGAAGGCTTCGGCAGAAGGCTGGCGAGAGGGGCCCACCAGTAAGCCGCGGCGCCACCGCCGAGAGCCATCACGACCAGAGCGGCCGCCGCCAGCTTCCGGACCGGCATCTTTCCCAGATTCCGGGAGCTTTCGGCGGCGCCGTCGGCAGGGACGAGATGCGGTCCACTGTGGGCGGGGACGCTGGAGGCCAAGCCGTCCTTCAGGCTGAAGACGGCGTAATACCAGGAGACCGCGGGGGGGACAGCCGCGTCGTCGGCCTGAGCATCGCCGGTCTGAGTCACCAGAAGGCCGTCGCCCTCGTCCCAGGGGACGGAGCCCGCCTTGCGCAACACCCGGTAGCGGACCCCTGGAAGCCGCACGGGCTCCCAGCTCAAACGCAACCCTCCCGGGATGGGGCGGACGATCATCCGGGCGGGTGCGGGCGGCGGCTCCCCTTCGCCTCCCGCCGATCCTTGTGAGGCGGGGCCGCCCGGCGCCGGCGCTGGAGAAGGAGAGGGGCCCGCCGGGGCGCGCTCCACCTTCCAACCCTCCCTGGCGGCGCGCTCCTCGAGGACCTCGCGGACCTCATCCGGCGAGGCGCCCCGTTGGGCAGCCAGACGAATCAGCATCTCGATCTCCTGCGCGCTGAGCACCCCATCGGTTGCCGCGGCCTTGATCTGCTCCTCGATGGCCTCCACGGCCTCCAGCAAGCGGTGGTTGTCGTACTTCTTTTTGTCATCTTCGCTCTGGAAGACGGTCATGCAACTGCCCGCCAGCCGGCTGCGCGCGGCGGTTTCGACGTCCGTACGCCCGAGGCGATGAATCTCCTTCAAGATCTCTTCGGCGCGGGCGCGGAGCGTCTCGGCCGGTAAGTCTGGTGGAAGGTCGAGAAGCTCATACAGGCTCGACAGGCACAACAGCTCGAGATTCTGTCGGATGTCCTTGGCGGTGACCGGGTCCGTGCGCTCGCGGGGAGGCTTCGGACCCGCGGGTCCGGTCTCCACGCGAATCCCCGCGGCGCTGAAGCGGGCGCGGATGTCCGGCTCGGAGAAGACACCTTCGAACTGGCTGCAGATCTTTCCAAGCTGCTCGGCCGAGCAGGAGCCGGAGCCCTTCAGGAGCTCGATCCATTCCGCGAGCTTCCTCTCTTGAACCTTCTGGGCCGCGTCACGGCGGCGCAGAGCATCCTCGGCCTCCTGCCTCCGCAGCGCCGGATCCTGGAGGACCCTGAGGATCTCCGGCAGCAGGTCCAGGTTGCGCTTCGCCTCCTGCCGCTTCTTCGGGCTGCCCATGGTGCTCTCCTTGGCCCAGGCGCCTTTTTTTTCCTTGATGCGCGCTTCGATCTCCGGCCAGTTGGATCTCTGGGGGTCGAGATCGAGGAGCTCGAAGAAATTCGGGCGATCCGCCATGGCAGTCCTCCTCCTTGTAGGTCCCGAGAGGAAGACACGCCCGCGGCTCGACCTGGTTAGTCGCGCGGGCTCTAACCAAGACCTCGGGTGAGGGTGTCTAGAGGGGCGAACAGCATCAGGAAAGGAGACCGACATGAAAACGGGGAGGGGCATCCGGTGGCTGGCTGCGGCGTCGACCGCCATGATCTGCATAGCTCTCAACACGCCTGGGGAAGCCGCGCTGGGATTCGGGAAGAAGAGCGAGACCTTCACGCCCTCGGGACAAGGTGAGCCGTACTTTGTAGACAACCGGGGAAACATGAAGCCCGTCGTCCAGCCGGTCGAGAGGAATTCCGACAAGGACTGGATGGGCCTTCACTTCACAGACTACTCCGGGCCCAAGATCCGAGTGGCGGTGATGAAGGTCGAGAACAAGACGGCGACCGCCGCGGCGGCCAATGATACGAATGCCGCCGTGGTAACCCAGAAGGCGGCAGAAGTGCCCGTCGGGAGCATCGAGGACCTTCTGTCCTCTGCAATGGACCATTCCAACCGCTTCGAGCTCGTGGACCGGAAAGACATCGAGAAGACCCTGAGCGAGCAGGACCTGGGCGCCAGCGGCCGAGCCAAGAAATCGACGGTGGTAAAAACCGGGCAGATCCATGGCGCCGACTACCTGATTTACGCTTCGATCAACGAGTTCACCCCTGTGAAGAACCGCACGGGAGGCAGCGGTGGCAAAGCTGGCAGTGCGCTGAGCCTGATCGGAGTCAGCAGGAGCACCTCCGAGGTGGCGATGTCCTTCCGGGTCATCGATGCCACGACGAGCGCCCAGCTTTTCAACACGACCACGCGCGCGACCGCGGAAAATTGGGGCTTAGATCTGTCAGGGCTTACTGGCAAAAGCGGGGGGGCCGTTGCCACCCAGAATGCCTCTCCCATCAACTACGCGGTCCAATCCTGCATCAACAAAGGTGTCTACGAGCTCGTGACGAAGCTGAAGGCTCGCCCCTGGAGCGGGGCTGTGGTCAAAGTCGACGGACAGACCGTGTACATCAACGCCGGCACCAACGGTGGCCTCACGGCGGGAGCGGAGCTCGTCGCGGTTGGGCAGGGAAAGGAGCTGTTCGACCCCGTGACGGGTGAGAGCCTGGGGAAGGAGACTTCGGTGATTGGCATACTGCGTGTGGTGGATGTGAAGGAGAAGTACTCAGTCGCTGAGATCACCGAAGGCTGTAAAGGACTAAAGACAGGAGACCGGGTCGAGCTGAGGAACAGCCCAACGATCGTCGCGACGTCAAAGCCTTGAGGAGCCAACGTGTTGCTCAAAGAGCTCTTGTTCCGCGGCAAGATGAAGAGCCGCCTGGTTTCGGTCTCCTTGCGATGGTCTCAAACCAGGGGATTCATGGAGCGTGTCCTGACCAGGATGCGAATGGATGTCGCGGGCTGTGCCTTTCTGACCAGCATCTTCATCGCTCTTTTCCTTCTCCAGGTCGAATCCGTTCTCTGGCGAAGCCCCGCCGCTCCACAGAGCAACTGGATGCGGTCTCCGTTGTCAGATATCGGATTATTCCTGTTTCCCTTCGAAGGGTTGACCGCCGAGCAGACGAAAGACTTTCCCTGGGTCGTCCTCGTCGTGGCCCTGGTCAATGCCTGGCTCCTCGACCAGGGCACACGTAGATTCGGCGGGAAGGATCTTCAGTTCCGCAAAGGGTTGCTCTGGCTGAAGCCGTTACTGGGGGCGCCCCCGTTTCTGGGGCTTTGGATTCTTCCGGTCTGCGAGCCCTGATGGAGAGCTCGCCGGCCTGGGCCGTCAGACCATCTGCGCCGACGCTCCGCCTGGACCGCCCAGGAATCGGCGGCGTGAACGAGGCTCCCACAGGGGCTTGGCGACTTCTGGGGGATGCTCTCAACCAACTGGGCTCTTCCATGTGGTTCTTCGCGATCTGGATGGTTCCTGTCAACCTCTTTGCGTTGCGAGCGGGTTTGGCCTGGCTCCATGCGCCTGGACAGGATCTGTCAGGCATACCCCTGAATCTGGGGCGCTGGAGCCTGCGAGCCTTGGGGTTTCTTTGCGTGGGATTCTATCTGGTGAAGCGGACACGCGGTCAGCAGCTGACCTGGCGGAGAAAAGTGATTCTGGGGATGGCTCTGCTCTCCTGGCTGTTGCCTCAGGTCTCCCCCTTCATCGCGACACTGTTCATCTACTTGCAGGCGGAGCAGCAGTGGGTCCAGACGGCCGTGCGCGACGCTTTCGGTCTGGCGGGCTCGCGATCGGCGAGCTCGCCTGGCCCGGCGTCCCTCGACGACCCGGAGATCCCGGTGCTGGCCCGCTGGCTGCTGGGATCGGGTGAGAGAGAAGCCAGCCGCGAGATTCTGGGCAAGAAGCTCGGCTTTTACCGGTGGAAGACGTTCCTGCTCATGTTCGACACGGGAGGGCTATTGTATGTCTTCCTCAGGATTGGAAAGCGATTTCCCTGGCTGGATTGGCCCGTGGGTATCGTTCTGGTACTGCTCGTCGGGTCGGCCACCGTGCTCCTGGCCGTGGGATTGGCTGCCAGGAGCCGGGCCTTTGCCGTCCGTTATTTCAAACCCGATTCCTGGCAGCGCGAGCAGGACCGCCATCCCGTAATGAGATATGCCCTGCTGGCAGGCTTGGCATTCTGCGGAGGTTTCCTCCTCGGGCACCCGGCGGCGGAACGAGACATCGCCTCACTTACGAGAGGGTTGACGTTCTGCATGGCGGTCTGTGCCTCGCAGGTCCTTTTTCTCCTGCCTGGCACGTTCCAGAAGCTCTCCGGAAAAAGTGAGGAGAAGGGTACCGGTGCGCTCCTGTGGCTCCTGGTTTTTCAGACCCTGGGAGAAATGGGAGCGGAGATGGGGAAGAAGCCCGATCTGGCCCAGGGGGTGACGGCGCTGTTCCACGGGATCGTGGTGCTCACCCCTCTCTGGGCGCTCCTGCTCTGGTGCTTTCGGATCTCCTGGCTGCTGCGTCCATTCCGGTTGCGCGACGCCTTAAATCCTGAGATCTCAAGGCGGTCTCGCTGGCAGATCCGGATGATCGCGATCACCTCGCTGCTACCCATGGGCGGGTTGGCGATCCCCTTCTGGATCCGCGCGCTGCGCAAGCTCGAGGAGGTCGAAGCGGGCCGCGTCCCAACCGATACTCCTCTCGCGACCGCGACGCCAACACCGGATTGGATAAAGATCGCGTAAGGAACCGAACCCTACTCGACCACCACCCCTTTGAGATCCTCCTCCGGCTCGGGGACCTGGATCTTCAGGTCCTCGAGCGTCTTGACCAGGACCTCGGCGACCACGAGGTTGCGGTACCACTTCTTGTCGGCGGGGACGACGTACCAGGGGGCGTGCTTCTGGCTGGTGTGGGCGAGGGCGTCCTGGTAGGCCTCCAGGTACTCGTCCCAGTAGGCGCGGTCGATCAGGTCCCCCTTGCGGAACTTCCACTGCTTGAGGGGATCGTCGAGGCGCTCCTGGAGGCGCTCTTTCTGCTCGTCTTTGCTGATGTAGAGGAAGAATTTGAGGATCACGGTGCCCGTTGCGCTGAGCAGGCGCTCGAAGTCGTTGATCTGGTCGTAGCGCCCTTGCCAGACCTCGGGGGGGACCAGTTTCATCACCCGCGCCACCAGCACGTCCTCGTAGTGGCTGCGGTTGAAGATCACCATCTCGCCGCGGCCGGGCACCTTGGGGTGCACCCGCCAGAGGAAGTCGTGGTCGAGCTCCTCCGGGGTCGGCGCCTTGAAGGCCGCCACCCGCACGCCGAGCGGGTTGACCCCCTCGAAGACGTGGCGGATCGTGCCGTCCTTGCCGCTGGTGTCCATCCCCTGGAGCACCACCAGCACCTTGTGCTTGTGCTCGGCCCAGAGCGACTCCTGCAGGACCTCCAGCCGCTCGTTGAGCTCGAGCAGCCGCGCGTCCGCGTCCTTCCGCTTCCCCTTGAATCCCGGGGTCGATCCCGGATCGGTCTTGGTGAGATCGACCTTGCCGCCCGGCTTGACCCGGTGTTGCTTCATGCCGCTCCTCCTTGAGCTCCCTCACAGATCCTGGGGTGTCAATCCGGTTTTCTTTGCGATGCGGGAAAGCATAGAGGGACCGATCTCGTCCCTGTCATGAAAAGCCCAGACATAGTCCGGCCAGTCAGAGCGGCATAAAGTGCGGTGGGATCCGGTCCGGCGTTTCTCGCTCCAGCCGATCCGGAACAGTGCCGCGAGAACCCGGTTTGCCCGGGTGGAGCGCCACTGGCTCACGCGGCGGGTACGACGAAGGAGATGTCGGAGATCTCTGGGACTGTTTCCCCATGCTCGAGCCGGTCGGCTACAACGCGCAGAGCCAAGGCCTTGGCCCGCCCCAGAGCCTCCTCACGGGTGTCACCGTAGACCATGACACCGGGGAGATCGGACACTTCAACGATCCAGCGTCCGTCCTCCTCCCGATCGACCTCAATGGTGAAGCGCATAGAGAAAGATTAGCAGGCTGACAGGAACGGGTAAAGGGGCCCGGAATCTCCCCCGCCGGCCGCTCTGTTGTTCCAGTCGGAAGGAGGCTTTCGTCATGGCTGAGGGATTGATCCGGAGCTGTCCGTCCTGTGGCAAGAAGAACCGGGTGCTCTACTCCCGCCTGGGGCAGGAGGCCAAGTGCGGCTCCTGCGGCGCGGTCCTGCCGCCGCCGGCCGAGCCGCTGGAGATCGATCAGGGGGGCGAGCTGTCGGCCCTGCTGCGGGAGTCCGGTCTGCCCGTGCTGATCGACTTCTGGGCCCCCTGGTGCGGCCCCTGCCGCATGGTGGCGCCGGAGATGCAGAAGGTGGCGGCGCGCAACGCCGGCCAGCTTCTCGTGGTCAAGGTCAACACCGACGTCGACCCGCGGGTGGGGTCGGAGCACCGCATCCAGTCGATCCCCACCATGGCCGTCTTCCAGGGGGGACGCGAGGTGGCGCGCACCATGGGCGCCCGCCCGGCGGCCCAGATCGAGGGGTTCGTCCGCCAGTCCCTGGGTGTGGCGGTGTAAAAAAGTCGTATCTGGGCAATTTGCCGCCCCCTCCGGTTGTTCAAGAGGGTACCCGCCCTCACGACGGGGGCGACAGAATCTCCGGACCCTGCTATCCTTTAGCGAGCACCCCGGCGTATCTGGAGGCGTCCGTGGACCTTCTGGACTGGCCCACCCGGCCTATTTCTGTGGATGGAGAGAGAATGGCGAACGAAGAGACCGCCCCGCGACCCGCGATCAACTGGCTCAACCTCGTCTTCCTTTTGGGAACCCTGCTGATCGCGCTGGTCGGCACCCCCTGGTACATCGTCAAATTCGGGTTGGGGTGGCCGGAGGCGGTGACGTTCCTGGTCCTCTGGCTGTTCGTCGGCATCTCGGTCACCGCCGGCTATCATCGTCTCTTCTCCCACAAGACCTATCAGGCCGCCTGGCCCGTGCGCCTCTTCTTCGCGGTCTTCGGCGCCGGCGCCCTGGAGAACTCGGTCCTCAACTGGTCCGCCGACCACCGCGTCCACCACGCCCACGTCGACGAGGAGCGGGACCCCTACAACATCACCAAGGGCTTCTGGTGGGCCCACATGGGGTGGATCTTCTTCGAGAACGAGGACATTCCCGCCAGCGTGGTGCGCGACCTCTCGGAAGACCCCATCGTGCGCTGGCAGGCCCGCTATTACGCGTGGATCGGCCTCGGCGTGGCGATGGGCATCCCGCTCGTCGTCGGCCTCCTCACCGGCCATCTGCTCGGCTGCCTGCTGATCGGCGGCGTGCTGCGCATCGTGGTGAGCCACCACGGCACCTTCTTCATCAACAGCCTCTGCCACATGGTGGGCCACCGCCCCTACAGCACCGAGCACAGCGCCCGCGACAGCGCGGTCATGGCGGTGCTGGCCTTCGGCGAGGGCTACCACAACTACCACCACAGCTTCCCCTTCGACTACCGCAACGGCGTCAAGGTCTGGCAGTTCGACCCCGCCAAGTGGACGATCTGGACCCTCTCGCGCGTCGGCCTCGCCCGCGATCTCCGGCGCGCTCCGGAAGCGGCGGTGCTCAAGGCGAAGATCGAGGTGCAGTTCGAGCACGCCAAGGAGCGGCTCCAGCAGGTGGTGCACGACTTCCGGGAGCATCACGAGGCGCGCCTCCACGAGGCCTACGCCTCCCTCCAGACGGCCCTCCACGAGCTCATCAGCCTGCAGCGCCGGCAGAAGCCGAAGGCGGCGGTGGCCGGCGAGGAGGAGATGCCGCACGAGACCCGTCTCGGCCTGACCTACCGCGCCCTCGAGGAAGCCATGCAGGAGTGGAAGCGGACCCTCCGGCAGACCAAGCGGCTGACCGCCGCGGCCTGAGCGAGACCCATCCTTATGCACGCCTCTCTCGCCATCCGGCGGTCCCTCGGGGCCGCCGTTTTCGTTTCGTCCCTGCTCTGCGCCGGCGCCATGGCTCAGGGCCTCCCCGAAGACGTGAAGGCGGCCGCCGCGAGGCTCCACGAGCAGGCGCTGGCCGGCACCCGCGCCTATGAGATCGCCCGCTCATTGACGATGGAGGTGGGGCCGCGCCCCGCCGGCTCCAAGGGCTACGACGCCGCCGTCGAGTGGGGCCTGCGCAAGATGAAGGAGCTGGGCTTCCGCAACGTCCACGCGGAGAAGACGACCGTCCCCCACTGGGTGCGCGGCGAGGAGTCGGGCGAGATCGTGGCCCCGTACCCGCAGCCGGTGCATCTGGCGGCCCTCGGCGGCAGCATCGGCACGGCGGCGGCGGGGATCGAGGCGCCGGTGATCGAGGTCCCCTCGCTCGACGCGGTGTCCAGGCTCGACCCGGCCCAGGTCAAAGGGAAGATCGTCTTCTACAACGTCCGCATGCGGCGGACGAAGGACATCGCGGGATACGGGGAGGCCGTCCCCGTGCGCGGCGGCGGGGCGGCCGCGGCGGCCAAGCTGGGCGCCGTGGCGGTGCTCATCCGCTCGATCGGCACCGACCACAACCGCACCCCGCACACCGGCGCCATGCGCTATCAGGACGGCGTGGAGAAGATCCCCGCGGCGGCGCTCTCGAACCCGGACGCCGACCTCCTCGACGCCGAGATCGCCTCGGGCAAGCCGGTCACCTTCCAGCTCAAGCTGGGGGCCCACGCCGAGCCGGACGTGGAGACGGCGAGCGTCGTCGGCGAGATCCCCGGCCGTGAGAGGCCGGAGGAGATCGTCCTCCTCGGCGCTCACCTCGACTCCTGGGACCTCGGCACCGGCGCGATCGACGACGCGGCCGGCTGCGCGATCATGATGGAGACCGCCCGCCGGATCGCCGAGCTGCCGCGCAAGCCGCGCCGCACGATCCGCGTCGTTCTCTTCGCCAACGAGGAGTTCGGCACCTCGGGCGCCCGCTCCTACGCCGAGGCGCACAAGGACGAGCTGGCCCGCCACGGGATGGCCGGCGAATCCGACCTCGGCTCGGGCCGGGTCTGGCGGATCTCCTCGCACGTCGACCCCGCGAAGCTCCCCATCGTGGCCGATCTCGCCAGGCTGCTGGGGGTGGAGCAGGGGGGCAACACCGCTGGTGGAGGCTCGGACCTCGGGCCCATGTCGCCGGCGCGCGTGCCGGTGATCTCCCTCGCCCAGGACGCCTCCGAATACTTCGATGACCACCACACCGCGAACGACACCCTGGACAAGATCGACCCCAAGGACCTCGACCAGAACGTCGCCGCCTGGGCCGCCGTGGCCTACGCGATCGCCGAGATGCCGGGCGACCTGGGGCGGGCTCCGGCGGGGGAGGGGCGGGGGGAGTAGACCATGCCCTACACCTACACCAGCTATCTCCGCCTCGACGAGCTCCTCGGCCTCCAGACGCCGGCCTCCAGGGAGGCGCCCGGGGGCGAGGAGCACGACGAGATGCTGTTCATCGTCATCCACCAAGTCTACGAGCTCTGGTTCAAGCAGGTGCTCCACGAGATCGACCTGCTGCACCGGTCGCTCGACGGCAACGACCGGCCTCTGGCGCTCTCGACCCTCAAGCGCATCCTGACCATCTTCAAGACCCTGGTGGCGCAAGTGGACGTGCTGGAGACGATGACCCCCGTCTCCTTCCAGTCGTTCCGGTACCGCCTGGACAGCGCGAGCGGCTTCCAGTCGATCCAGTTCCGGGAGCTGGAGGCCGCCCTGGGGGAGCGCCGGCCGGGGATGACGGCGCACATCCCGGAGGGGAGCCCGGAGCGCGAGCGGGTCGAGCGGCGGCTCCACGAGCCGAGCCTCTACAGCTCCTTCCTGCGTTTTCTCGTCCTCAACGGCTATGAGATCCCCCAAGAGGTCTTGGAGCGGGACGCCGCCGAGCCCCCCGCGGAGGACGCGCGGGTGCAGGAGATCCTGGTCCGGATCTACCGGTCCGATCCCGAGAACCGGGATGTCTGCGAGCGGCTGGTGGACCTCGACGAGGGGCTGCAGGAGTGGCGCTACCGCCACGTCAAGATGGTGCAGCGGACGATCGGCATGAAGACCGGCACCGGCGGCTCGGCGGGCGTCGAGTACCTCAAGGACACCCTGTTCAAGCCCCTTTTCCCCGACCTCTGGGCGATCCGGACGGCGCTGTAGGGCACTGCCTCTTCGCCTCCTCTTCCCGGGCGAAGAAGGTGCCCTGGCAGGCGCTCCGGCTCGCCGCCGAGACCTTGCCGGCCACGCAGCACCAGCCTGCTTCCTCCGGGACCACGGTCACGTAGAGCGGGGGAGCGGCGGTCTTCCTGGCTGGCGGCGGCGCGGGCCGGGGTGGTGTCCGGTGGGGGTGGGACGAAGGCCAGAGCATCCAGACCCCGAAGACGCAGAGCAGGAGGATCACGATCACCTGCTGGAGGGTGAAGCGCTTGGGGCGGAAGAGGTCGTCCAGGTTCGGTTCCATCGTCGGGAAGTCTCTCATGGAATAGCTCCGGGGGGCTGGCGGTTGCTGCCGTTTGGCAGTACAATGAGTGCCAGTTGGCGAGAGGAGGGCTCATGCCAGCGACAGCGGAGATCGTGGAAGCGTTGGGCGGGGCGGAGTCCGGCAGGCGCCGGGTCGATTCCCCCGAAGATTTGAAAGAGTGGATCCGGGAGGGGCTGCCGTTCGCCTCTCTGGAGAGCGTGATGGAGCGTTTCGGCCTCAACCGCGAGGAGATCTCGTCGGCGCTCGACCTGCCGCCGCGCACGCTCGCGCGGCGCAAGCAGGAGCGCCGGCTGCGGCGCGACGAGTCGGACCGCCTCTTCCGGCTGGTCCGCATCGCCTCGCAGGCCTCGCACGTCCTGGGCGGCGAGGGCAAGGCGGGACGTTGGCTCCACACGCCCAACCGGGCGCTCGGCGGCAAGCCGCCGCTGGAGCTGCTCGACACCGACCTCGGCAGCCGGCAGGTCGAAGAGGTGCTCGGCCGGATCGAGCACGGCGTCTATAGCTGATATGTCCCCGCGCCCGGCGGGATGGACGGTCTGGCGGCTCACCACCGCCCGTTACGGCGGCCGCGCCTTCGACGGCGAGGGGGCCCGGCTCTACGGCGGCCGCTGGAACTATCCGGGGACCGCCCTGGTCTACTGCTCCCTGACCCTGTCCCTCGCCGCGCTCGAATACTTCGTCCACGTGGAGCCCGAGCTCGCGCCCCCCTCCCTGGTGGCCGCCGCCGCCGACATCCCCGCCGGCCTGGAGGTCGAGACGCTGGAGATCGAGGCCCTGCCCGCGAACTGGCGCGCCTATCCGGCCCCCGAGCGGCTGCGGGACCTGGGGACCGGCTGGGTGCGCTCGCGGCGGACCGCCGTCCTCCAGGTCCCCTCGTCGGTGATCCCGCACGAGATGAACGTCCTGCTCAACCCCGCCCACCCGGACTTCCCCCAGATCCAGATCCGCAAGGCCGAGCCGTTCGCGTTCGACCCGCGGATGTGGAAGTGAGCCCTCGCCGCGCTCAAGGCCGGAAGGCCGCGAACCGCAGCTCCGAGGTATAGCGATTGCCGGCACGGTCGACCAGCCAGAGCTGATCCAGCCGGGGCAGCATCTCGGTGACGGTCAGGGTGACGCCGGCATCCCCCTGCTCCAGCGCGGCGCGGAGCATCTTGGCGAACATCTCGAGCAGGACCGGGCTGTCGAGGTCGAGGTAGCACGGCTTCCTCTCCGCCGAGATCTTGTAGAAACAGAAGCGGGGGAGGCCCAGGCCGCGCGCCCAGCGGCGGAGCCCGGTCAGCCGGTCGATCGGTTGCCGCTCCTGGGCACTGGTGACCGTCGCCGGATCCAGGACCCAGCGCTCCCGCGAAACGACCAGGTCGTCGATCAGGATCCGCGGCTGGTGCGGCACCCGGGGGAGCAACGCTCCGAGCACGTCGTTGCACTCCTCGGTAAGGTGCAGGCCGAGGAGGTCGATGGCGTCGAACTCCAGGCGGCCGTCGCGGCTGCGCGCCAGGAGACGGTCGCCGGCCCGCTCGATCACGACGGCGCTCGCGGGGAGCATGCGCACGCCTTCCATGGGAGCCGCGTCGTCGCCGAACAGGTAGTAGTACGACCGCAGCGGCACCAGGCCCACGTTCATGCGCTGGGTGGTCTTGTACTTGAGGGCCTGGGGGAAAAGGATCGACTCCCCGTTGCGGGGCAGCCCGGTGGATTGCCTGAGCTGCTCGAGATCCGGGTGTTGCGACACGAAGCACGACGAGAGAAGGGTGTTGCCGGAGTGGATCTCGCCGAGCACCGGAGTGAAGTCGCCGCGCTGGAACGCCTCGATGTCCGGCGCGCAAACCATGACGTCGGGGCTCAGGTATCTGCTCAGCGACCAGCCGGGGCGCGGGTTGCCGAAGAGCTCGTCGAAGGGCCCGCGGAGCCCGGCGCTCGTGAAGCGCAGATGGCCGTCAGGCTGCCGGCTGGCGGGCTCGCCCAGCAGCCGCGCCCAGCGTGAGCGGAACTCGGTGGTCACCTGCGCGAAGCACGGGTCCTTCTGCGACGGCCGCATCAGAGTGCCGAAGACGTGCGAGAAGAAGGGCAGGCTGTCGACCGTGCCCGAGACCGAGGAGCGGGACATCTGCTCGTGCAGAGCGAGCATCCGTTCGTAGACGCGGGCGGTGAGCTCGCCGGTGAGCCAATGCGCGCTGTCGAGCACGAAGGACAGGGGCGCGCCCAGGCGCTCGAGGAACCCGGGGCCGAGCTGTAGACGGACGTCCCGCCGGCAGTCTTCGTAGACGATGCCGCGCGCGGCATACGTCGCGCCGTGGGCGCGATTGGGCACGGCGCCGGTGAGGGCCGAGAAGGTGCCCTCGAGCTCGATCATGGCTTTGTGGAGGCCGTCGGGATCGCCCGCCGCGGCGGCTACGCGGCGGCGGGCGCCGTCCAGGCGGTCCAGGGCGGCCATCGCCGGCTCCCGCAGGACAGGGTCCTCGACGCGCCGCAACAGGCCCTCCAGGGTGCGGAGAGGGTAGAGCTCGAGGGGGACTTCGAGGGTCCAGGCGAGGATGTGTTTGCCCGCCCATTCGGCGAGCTGGCCGTAGACGGCGTCCGGTCCGGCCTCGGCGGCAAGCCCGGCGGCGATGTCCCTGGCTGTCCGGGTGCCGTCACAGGCGGCGAGGAGGCGGGCCTGGAAGGGCGTCAGCCGGGCCGGGGGTCCGAACGCGCGATGGAGGGTATCTCCCGCGAGGTGAAAGCTGGACTTGAGCCGCGGCGCGAGCCAGGGGCGCATGTTGGGGGCGGCCGCCAGGCTTTTGGCGAGGGCGTCGACGGCCCAGTTCTCGAAATAGACCTCGCGGCGCTGGAGCAGGCCGGCGCCCGGCTCGAGCGTGGCCGCGGGGCCCTCGTCGGAGAGCCAGGCGTGCGCGACGGGGCCGAAAAAGCCGATCGTGTCGTTCTTGACGCAGTAGCGTTGCAGGTAGCTCACCACCAGTTGCTCGTGTTGCCGTTGCTGGGAGTCCCGTCTGTCGGGGGAGCCCCGCCGGAGGGAGTCGAGGCCGGTCGTGGCCGCATGCGGGTTCTGCCAGATCACGGCCTCCCGGAAGGCCGGCGTGCCGGCGACGGCCGCGACCTCGCGCGAGAACCGGGAGTGCTCGCGGTCGACCACCGCCTCGAGGTCGCGCCGGTGCTCCAGCAGGCGGGCCTCGCCGTCGCGGAGGGCGGCGAGGGAGCCGGCGGTGGCCGGGTGAGGGGCCTCCGCCGGCAGCTTGCCGGCGGTCAGGGACTGGACCGCCTTCAACAGCGGACGCCGCTGGGCCTTGTCCTCCCAGCGGCCCTCCTGGCGCAGACGGTCGAGGAGATCGTTGACCTCCCGCAGCGCCTGGGCGCGCAAGGCGGCCACGCGGTCCTCTATGTCGAGGAGCCGGCCGGCCGCCTCGGCGAACGCGGGGGAGCTCAGCCGGAGGATGTCCTGGGCGGGGAACCCGGCGCCGCGGAGGAGAGCGGAGCGCCAGAGCCGCCAGCCGCCGCCGGGCAGCGCCGCCGAGAGCGCGGCCTCGTCAATATCCGCGGCCGGTTCGCCGCTGGCGACGAGGTCGAGCGATCGTTCCACCACCGGGCCTCCTCTAGCTCTGCCGGATGGCTGCCAGCGGGTCGATCCGGCTGGCCCGGCGCGCCGGCAGCCAGCTCGCGAGGGCGGCGATCAGGGCCAGGAGCACCAGCGCGGTAAAGAAGGTGAACGGATCGCGGGGGCTGACTCCGTAGAGATAGTGGGCGAGCAGCCCGCTCGCGGCGTAGGCGATCACCAACCCCAGGACGAGGGCGGCCATCACCAGGATCGTCGCGTCCCGCACGATCAGGGCGATGACCTGGCCCCGGCGCGCTCCGATGGCCATCCGGATGCCGATGTCCCGGTGGCGCTGGGTGACCAGCAGCGAAAGGATGCCGTAGAGCCCCATGGCGCTCAGGAACAGCGCGAGGCCGGCGGAGAGGCCGAGGACGGTGCCGGTGACCCGCACCGGGCCGAGGAATCTGCCGAGGCGGTCGGTCATCAGCTCCACCTCGGTCACCGGCACGGCGGCATTGATCGCGTGCAGCTCCTGGCGGAGGGTGGGGATCATCCGCCGGGGATCGCCGGACACGCGGACCGCGATGCGGGAGTCGGTGTACTCCTCGTGCTGCCAGTAGGGGAGGTAGGCCTGGGGGGCCGGCGGCTCCAGGAAATTCCGGTATCCCACGTCCGGCACGAGGCCGACGACCTGGTAGGTCTTGCCATCGATGACCACGGGCTGTCCGATCGGATCGCCATCCGGCCAGAGCTTGTGGGCGAGCGTCTGGTTGACGATCGCCACCGGGGGTGTGTGGGGAGCGTCGTGGTCGTCGAATTCGCGCCCGCGAAGGAGCGAGACGCCGAGCGTCCTGAAGTAGCCCGGGCCGATGTCGCCGGCCCAGGCCGTGGGGGAGTCCTGCGGCCGGTCCGGGCTCGGTTTCTGGCCGGGGTGTCCCACCGGCACAGGGTCGCCCTGGCGGCCGGGGGGGAAGACGACCGCGAGGCCCACCGAACGGACGCCGGAGAGCCCCGCCAGGCGCCGGAGGGCCTCGTGGCTGAAGGCCTGCCCCTGGGCGGGCTTGTAGGCGATCAGGCGCGGGCGCAGGCGCAGGACGACCAGGCCGTCCGGATCGAAGCCGACGCCGTGGCTGGCGGTGATGACGCTCCTGGCGAGCAGCCCGGTGGAGGTGAGCAGGACGAAGGAGAGGGCGACCTGGACGACCATGAGGAGCCCGAGCAGCCGGGGGCGCCCCTGCGCGGTCGCCGTGACCTCCTCCTTCAGCCCCGTCACCACGCTCGGCCGGGTGGCCTGCAGCCCCGGCACCAGCCCGACGGCCAGGCCGATCAGGAGCGACAGCAGGATGGCGTAGCCGAGCACCGAGAGGTCGGCCCGGAGGTCGAGGGGGACGTCGCTGGGATAGAGGGCCACCACCACCCGGCCGAACCAGGAGGCCAGGAGCAGGCCGCCGGCGCCGCCCAGCAGAGACTGCGCCAGCGCCTCGACCACGAAGGGGGAGACGACCCGCCAGCGCGTCGCGCCGAGCGCCAGGCGGACGGCGATCTCCTTGCGGCGCGTCAGGCCGCGCATCAGCAGCAGGCTGCTGACGTTGGCGCAGGCGATGACGAGGACGAGAGTGACTCCGGAGAGCAGCAGCAAGGAGAGGTGGAGGGTCTCCTCCCGTGCCCCCGGGTGGACGCCCCGCAGAGGGACGACCCGCACGCCGCAGCCCTTGTTGACGTCGGGGTACGCGTTCCGCAGTCGGGCGCTGAGGACGTCGAGCTCCGTCTGGGTGTCCTCGATCGTGCGGCCGGGCTTGAGCCGGCCGATCATGGTGACCCATGTGCAGTCGCGCTCCGAGGCTTTGCAGGAGCGGTAGCCGACCGCCGCCATCGAGCTCGGCAGCCACACGTCGGAAGGGATCCCGAGGAGCGTGCCCTCGAAGCCCTCCGGGGCCACCCCGATCACGGTGAAGTCGGTGTTGTTCAGCTTCAGGATCTTGCCCAGGGCGTCCTTCTGGCCGCCGAGGCGCGACCGCCACAGCTTGTGGGAGACGACCGTGACGGGGCTCGCTCCGGGGACCGCGTCCTCTCCGGGAAGGAAGAAACGGCCGAGGGCGGGCTTGATGCCGAGGAGGGAAAAGTAGTTGGCGGACACCACGGAGCCGTTGAGCTCGACCGACTCGTCGCGGCTCGAGAGGCTGAGAGGAGCGGTCGGGTAGTTGGCCGCCAGCGCGCTGAAGGACTGGCTCCAGCTCCGGTAGTCGAGGTAGTTGGGATAGGAGAGGGGGGAGAAACCCTTGCCGTTGCGGGTCTCGTAGATGCCGACCACGCGGTCGGGGCTCTGGACGAGCGGCAACGGCCGCAGGAAGAGGGTGTTGACGAAGCTGAAGATCGCGACGTGCGCCCCGATCCCGGGCGCCAGGGTGAGGATCACCAGGACCGTCAGGAGGGGGGACCTGGCAAGACGCCGCAGCGCGAGCTGAAGCGCCGGTGGAAACACGTTCATGGTCTCTCTCCTGCCGTCATGGGTGGCGGCTCGCGTCCCGGACCGCGCCAGCCTTCATGAGACCGGCTCGAGGCGCCCCGTCCCCGCCAGCGTGGCCAGGTCGATCGTCCCCTGGAATGCTACAGGAACATAGTCGAGCGTGAGATGGCCGACGATCTTGACGGTGCCGGCCGGGCGGCTGAAATCCGCCGCCGACGCATCGGTCCGCTCGCGGTCGAGCCGGACCCCCAGCTCCGTCTGTCCGCGGGTGCCGGTGAACCGGACGTGAACGTAGCCGCGGTCCATGGCGGCCTTGAGCGCGCCGGCCGTGGCATCCGGCGAAAGGCTCACCTCGACGGGTTGCTCGGTCATCAGACGCTGCACCAGCTCGCTCATAGGGCTCCTCGGCTCCCGGAGACACGTCGACCCGGGGGCATCCCGTCCGGGGCTGCTGTCTCATTCAAAGGTGACGGAAGTTTTCTTCAAAGATCCACGGCTGTCAAGCCGGTGAAGAGAGCCGCCCTCGCGCCGCTCCGAGTATTCGCCGGTATCCAAATAAAAAGGATGTGTTGATTTAGGCATTATACCGAGAAATACATTGATCACGATTGACACGTTCATGTCGATATGGTATATTGGTCTATAACTCGTATCGCCTCAGAGCCTCGGGCTTCCGGAGACCTGGAGCGGATCGCGCTCCCAGGCCCAGGCTCCCTCAACGTTGGGCTTTGGGGCCGGTCGTGATTGATCGCTCCAGGGCCGGGCCACGCCGTGGCGCCGTGCGGGGAGCCTTTGGGTGTGAGGAGACAAGCATGGTCGATCCGATTCCCTCTCCGCGGTCGTTCGTGGAGGTGTTCCGGCAGCGAGCGGCCGAGCGCCCTTCCCGCCGGGCCTTCGGTTTTCTGCCCGACGGCGAGGGGGAGCTGCTCTCCATCACCTATGCGGAGCTCGAGCAGCGGGCGCGGGCCATCGCCGGATGGTTGCAGGCGCACCGGCTGAGCGGCGAGCGCGTCCTTCTCCTCTATCCGCCGGGGCTCGAATACATCAGCGCCTTTCTCGGCTGCCTCCACGCGGGAGCGGTGGCCGTGCCGGCCTACCCGCCCCGGCTCAACCGCGGCCGGGAACGGCTGCGGGCCATCGCCGGGGACGCCCAGCCGGCGGCCGCCCTGACCACCGCCCGGCTGCTCGCCGGCGCCGATCTCGCCGCCGTCGACAGTGCCGTTTCAGGGCGCGTCCAGTGGCTGGCCACGGACGAGCTGGCGGCGGACGCGGCCGCCGAATGGCGAGACCCGGGGAGCGATAGCGGCGACGTGGTCCTGCTGCAGTACACCTCCGGATCGACGGCCGCTCCCAAGGGGGTGATGGTCACCAACGCGAGCCTGCTCCACAACCAGGAGCTGATGCGGCGCGCGTTCGCGAACGACGACACGACGATCGTGGCCGGATGGCTGCCGCTGTACCACGACATGGGCCTGATCGGCAACGTCCTGCAGACGCTCTACCTCGGCGTCTCGGCCGTGCTGATGCCGCCCGTGGCCTTCCTGCAACGGCCGCTGCGCTGGCTGGAGGCGATCTCCCGCCATCGGGCCACCACCAGCGGCGGTCCCGACTTCGCCTACGACCTGTGCGCGCGGCGGATCACGCCGGAGGAGCGGGAGCGGCTCGACCTGACGTGCTGGCGCAGCGCGTTCAACGGCTCCGAGCGCGTTCGTCCCGAGACCCTCGAGCGCTTCCACCGCGCCTTCGCCCCCTGCGGTTTCCGGCGCGAGGCCTTCTACCCCTGCTACGGGCTGGCCGAGGCGACCCTGATCGTCTCGGGAGCCCGCGAGCCCCGGGCGCCCCGGGTGGACGCTCCGGCGGGCCCCGCGCCGCTCGTGAGCTGCGGCGTGGCCCTGCACGACGGCGGCCTGAGGATCGTCGATCCGGAGACCCTCGCCGAGCGCGGGCCGGGAGAGATCGGCGAGATCTGGCTCCAGAGCCCCAGCGTGGCGCGCGGTTACTGGCGGCGGCCCGAGGAGACCGAGCGGACGTTCGGGGCGCGGCTGGCCGGGGAGCCCGGAGCCGGCGGCTTCCTGCGCACCGGGGACCTCGGAGCGCTCCGCGACGGCGAGCTGTTCGTCTGTGGCCGTCTCAAGGACCTGATCATCGTCCGCGGCGTCAATCACTATCCGGAGGACCTCGAAGGGACGGCCCAGGGCAGCCATCCGGCGCTGCGCCCCGCATCCACGGCGGCCTTCGCGGTGGAAGCCGACGGGGCCGAGCGGGTGGTGATCGTGCAGGAGCTCGAGCCGCACAGCCACGCGGACACGGCGGACGCGCTGGCAGCCATCCGCCGCAGCATCGCCGAGAGCCATGACCTCGAGGTTTTCGCGGTGGTCCTCGTCAGGCGCGGCGGTATCCCCAAGACGTCGAGCGGCAAGGTCCAGCGCGGCGCGTGCAGGCGGCTTTTCGAGGAAGGAGCGCTGCCGGCCGTCGCCGAATGGAGAGCGGCGGGCACGGACTGGACCGAGGCGCCGCCGGCCGCGGCCGGTGGCGCCGGCGCGAGCCGCCGTGAGGAGATCGAGGCGTGGCTGACGGACCGCGTCGCCCAGCGCACGGGGACCTCCCGGACGGCGGGGCCGCGCCCGGAGCAGACCCTGGCGCAGTGCGGTCTGGACTCCCTGGCCGCCGTCGAGCTGGGCCACCAGGTCGAGCTCGCCTTCGGAGCGCGCATCCCCGCGGAAAGCCTGCTGAGCGAAGCGACGATCGCCGGCCTCGCCGCCCGCATCGTGGACGGGGAGGCGAGCGCCGAGGCGCCGGGCGCGGCCCGGCATGGGCTTCCCGGCGGCGCGTGGCCGCTGTCCCACGGCCAGGAGGCGCTGTGGGTCGCGTGCCAACTGGCGCCGGAGCGCGGCACGTACAACATCGCCGGCGCCGTGCGCCTGCTGACCCCCGTGGACGCCTCCGCTCTGCGGCGGGCGTTCGAGGTCCTGGTCGAGCGTCACGCGATGCTCCGGGCGCGGTTCCAGCGCCGCGACGGCCGCCTGGCTCAGGAGATTCAGGAGCGGATCGAGGGCTGGTTCCACCACCGGGATGCCGCCGGCATGGACGCGGCGGTCCTCAGGGCGGAGCTGGCGCGCGAAGCGGACCGGCCGTTCGACCTCGAGCGGGGACCGCTGTTCCGGGTGGTCTTCCTGTCCGGCGGCGACGGCGGCTCCATTCTGCTGCTGGTGATCCACCACACGATCGCGGATTTCTGGTCGCTGGGCATCCTGGTCGACGAGCTCGGGCGGGTCCACGAGCGGATCGCGCTCGGACAGCCCGTCGAGCTCCCGCCCGTCGCGGCGGAGTACGCGGACTACGTGGCGTGGCACCGCGGCCTGGTGGACGGCGCGGAGGGGCAGGAGCAGTTGGCGTACTGGCGCGAGCGTCTGGCGGGCGAGCTGCCCGTGCTGGAGCTGCCGGTGGACCACGCGCGCCCGCCGGCTTTGACGTACCGCGGCTCCTCGGAGTCGCTGCGGATCCCCGCGGAGGTGGCGGCGGCGCTCAAGCGGATCGCCGCCGGGCACGGGACCTCTCTCTACGCGGTCCTGTTGACCGCCTTCCAGGTCCTGCTCGCGCGCCTCACCGGACAGGAGGAGGTGGTGGTGGGCTCGCCGGCGGCGGCGCGCACGCGCCCCCAGTGGGGACGCGTGGTCGGCTACTTCGCCAATCCGCTCGTCCTGCGCGGCGCCCCGCGCGGCGACCGTTCGTTCGCCGAGGCGCTCGCCGGGACGCGCGAGATGCTGGCCGGGGCCATGAGCCACCAGGATTACCCCCTGGGGCGGCTGCAGGACGCGCTGCTCGGGGAGCGGCAGGGGGAGGCCTCCGGGCTGTTCCGGGTCCTGTTCCTGTTCTACGGCACGCTGCTGGGCGACGGCGGCTTCGGCGCCTTCGCCCTCAACGTGGACGGCGTCCCCGGGACCCTCGGCGGGCTCGCCATCGAGACGCTCGCCATCCCCCGGGAGATCGCCCTATACGATCTGACCTTCGCCCTCTCGGCGGCCGGAGACGAGCTGGTCCTGGCCGTCAAATACAGCGCCGACCGGTTCGAGCGCGCGACCGTCCGGCGGCTGGCCGGTCACTACGAAACGCTGCTGCGAGGAATCGCGGAAGGGGCGGAGCGCCCCGTCGGGGAGCTGCCGCTGCTCACCCCGGCCGAGCGGCGCCGGCTGCTGGAGGAGTGGAACGCCACCGCGGAGGAGGGGAGCGAGGCGTGCGTCCACGAGCTCTTCGAGCGGCAGGCGGAGCGCGCGCCCGAGGCCGTCGCGGTGACCTTCGAGGGGGAGCGGCTGACCTACGGCGAGCTGGAGGACCGGGCCAACCAGCTCGCCCGCCACCTGCGGACCCTGGGCGTGGGCCCCGAGACCCCGGTGGCGCTCTGCCTGGAGCGGTCGTTCGACCTGGTGGTGGCCCTGCTCGCCGTCCTCAAGGCCGGCGGCGCCTACGTGCCGCTGGACCCGGAGTATCCGCGGGAGCGGCTCCGCTTCATGCTGGAAGACTCCGGGGCGCGGGTGATTCTCACCCGGGAGGCGTTGCTGGGCGAGCTGCCGCCGGCCAGGGTGCCGGTGGTCTGCCTGGACCGCGACCGGGAGGTCATCTCCCGCGAGCGGGCCTCCCGCCCGCCGGCGGGCACGGCGGCCGGCAACCTGGCGTACGTGATCTATACCTCGGGGTCCACGGGCCGGCCGAAGGGGGTCGCGAACACCCACCGCGGCGTCGTCAACCTGCTGGCCTGGATGCAGCGCCGGTTCGCTCTCACCGCCGCCGACGTCGTCGCGCAGAAGACCGCGTACGGCTTCGACGTCTCGGTCTGGGAGGTCTTCTGGCCGTTGGCGGCCGGCGCCCGGATGGCCGTGGCGCGGCCGGGCGGGCAGCGCGACCGCCGGTACCTCGCCGAGTGGCTGGCGGCCGAGGGGGTGACCCTCTGCCATTTCGTGCCGCCGGTGCTGCAGTTCGTGCTCGACGGCGGCGGGCTCGACGCCTGCCGCGCGCTGCGGCACGTGCTGTGCGGCGGCGAGACGTTGACCCCGGGGCTCGCCGAGCGCCTCCGGCAGGCCCTGCCGGCGGCGCGGATCCACCACATGTACGGTCCCACCGAGGCCTCGGTGGACGCGCTCTCGTGGACCTGCCCGGATGACTGGCAGGGCGACGCGCTGCCGATCGGCCATCCGGTCGCCAACATGCAGGCCTACGTGCTCGACGGCAACCTCGAGCCGCTGCCGGTGGGAGCGGCCGGCGAGCTCTACCTGGGAGGCGTGGGCCTGGCCCGCGGCTATCTGGGCCGTCCCGGGCTCACCGCGGAGCGCTTCCTGCCGCACCCCGCCGGACCGTCGGCGGGGGCGCGCCTCTACCGGACGGGAGACCTGGCCCGGCGGCGGCCGGACGGCAGTATCGTCTTCGCCGGGCGCGCCGACGACCAGATCAAGCTGCAAGGGCATCGCATCGAGCTCGGAGAGCCGGCCGCGGTGCTCTCCCAGCACCCCAAGGTCGCCAGCTCCGTCGCCGTCATCGCGGTGGCCGCGAGCGGGGAACGGCAGATGGTGGCCTACGCGGCGCGCCGCGGCGGCCAGGCGCTGGAGGCGGACGAGCTCCGGGACTTCCTCAAGGCGCGGCTGCCCTCGTACCTGGTCCCTTCGGTCTTCGTCGTCCTCGACGCGCTCCCTCTGGGCCCCAACGGCAAGGTCGACCGCAAGGTCCTGCCGCCGCCGCACGCGCCGGCGGAGCCGCTCTCGGCGTTCGTGGCGCCGCGGACACCGCTGGAGGATCTCCTGGCCCGGCTCTGGGCCGAGAGCCTGAAGGTCGAGCGCGTCGGCGTTCACGACGACTTCTTCGAGCTCGGCGGCCACTCCCTGCTCGCCGCGGAGATCAGCGCGCGGCTTCAGGAGGCGCTGCACACCGACGCTCCCCTGTTGACCCTCTTCTTCCAGAACCCGACGGTGTCGGGGCTGGCCGACGGGCTGATCGAAAGCGGCTTGTCCGATCATCAGCTCGCCGTGCTGGCCGAGAGCTGAGGTCTCCATGCAGAGCGCCGACACCGTCACCGAGGCCCTGGGCGCGGCGGAGCGGGAGCTCCCGCTCTCCGCCATGCAGCAGCGGCTCTGGTTCACCCAGCAGCTAGATCCCGGGAGCCCGGTCTACAACCAGTGCGCCGTGGTGACCGCCGGGCAGCCGTTTCACGCCGCGGCCCTGGAGCAGGCCCTCAACGAGGTGATCCGCCGGCACGAGGCGCTGCGGACGCGTTTCGGGCTCCGGGACGGGACATCCGTCCAGGTGATCCTGCCGCGCGCGGGCCTCCGCCTGCCGCGGGTGGACCTCGCTCACCTGCCGGCGGACCGGCGGGAGGCGGAGGCCCGGAGGATCGTCGCCGCCGAGGCGCAACGCCCCTTCGACCTCGCCGCGGCGCCGCTGCTGCGGGCGCTGGTGCTCCGCGCGGACCGCGAGCAGATGGTGCTCACCATCCATCACCTCGTCTGCGACGGCTGGTCCCACGCCATTCTCTTCCGCGAGCTGAGGGCGCTGTACCAGGCCTTTGCGCAAGGTGAGCCGTCCCCCCTGCCGGAGCTCCGGGCCCGGTACAGCGAAGTGGTGGAGGCCCAGAGCCGGGCCCTCGACATGCCACGGTTGCAGCAGCAGTTGGCGTACTGGAGCGGCAAGCTGGCCGGCGCGGCGGCGATCGAGATTCCCGCGGACCGGCCGCGCAGCGCCGCCGTGACCCGCAGCGGAGCGCTCTTCTCCTTCGCCATCCAGGCGCCTCTCGCCGATCGCCTGCGCAGCGTCAGCCGCGGCGAGCGCGCAACCCTTTTCATGCTCGTCCTCGCCGCGTTCCAGGCCCTGCTCCAACGCTATTCGGGCGAGAGCGACATCGTCGTCGGAACCGCCGTGGCGAACCGGCCGGCCGCCGCCGCCCGGAGCGTGATCGGCTTCTTCGTGAACACCCTGCCGCTGCGCACGGTCGTCGCAGGGGATCTCACGGCCAGGGCGCTCCTGGGGCGCGTGCGGGAGACCGCTCTCGGAGCGTTCGCCCACCAGGAGGTCCCGTTCGAGAAGATCGCGCGCGCATGGCGGGGGGCCCAGGGCATGGACGGGTCGGCCCCCTTCGGCGCCTTCTTCAGCTTCGAGACGGGCCTGGAGAGCCACCCGGGCGAGGGGGATCTCGACTGGCGCGTGAGGGCGATCGGCAGCGGGAAGAGCGAGTTCGACCTCAGCCTGACGGTCATCGACCTGGTCCCGGGGAGCGGCCCTCTCGCCTGTGACGTCGAATACAGCGACGAGCGCTTCGAGCGCCGGACCCTCCACCGGCTCGCCGGCCATTTCGAACGGCTGCTCGCGGGGATCGCCGAGGACGTCAAAACGCCGGTCCAGGCGCTGCCCCTGCTGACCGGGGCGGAGCGGCATCTGCAGCTCGTGGAGCGGAACGACACCGCGGCGGGCTACCCGGCCGGCCGCTGCCTCCACGAGCTGATCGAGGAGCAGGCGCGGCGCGCGCCGGACGCCATCGCGGTGGTCCAGGAGGACCTCCAGGTGAGCTATGGGGAGCTCACCCGGCGGGCGAGGCGTCTCGGGCGTCACCTCGAGACCCTCGGGGTCGGCCCCGAGGTCCGGGTGGCGATCTGCGCGGAGCGGTCCGTGGAGATGATCGTGGGGCTGCTGGCGATCCTCGGGGCCGGCGGAGCGTACGTGCCCCTCGATCCCGCGTACCCGGCGGAGCGTCTCGCCTTCCTCCTGGAGGACGCGGGGGTCGAGGTGCTGCTGGCCCCGGAGCGCCTGCGCGCCGTCCTTCCATCCTCGCCCGCCAGGGTGGTGTGCCTCGACGGAGCGCCGCCCGAGGCCGGCGGCGAGGGCCCCGTCCGGCGCGCTCCCGGCCCCCGCAACGCCGCCTACGTGATCTATACCTCGGGGTCCACGGGCCGGCCCAAGGGCGTGATCGTCGAGCACCGCTCGGCGGTGAGCTACGCGGCCTATGCCGGCGACCTCTTCGCGATCGAGCCGCGGGACCGCGTGCTCCAGTTCGCCTCGCTCAGCTTCGACACCTCGGTCGAGGAGATCTTCCCCTGTCTCGCGCGCGGCGCCTGTCTCGTGCTGCGGACGGAGGCGATGCTCGATCCGCCGGCGCTCCGGGCCGGGTGCGAGCGGCACCGGGTGACGGTCCTGGACCTGCCGACCGCCTACTGGCAGTCGCTGGTGCACCTGGCCGCGGAGGTGGTGGGGGCCGTTTCGCCGGTGCGCCTGGTGATCGTCGGCGGAGAGGAGGCCTCCCAGGCGGCGGTGGACGCCTGGCGGCGGCAGGCCGGCCGGCACGTCCGCCTCCTCAGCGGCTACGGGCCGACGGAAGCCACCGTGGTGTCGACCTCCCACGAGGTGACGGACGACCTCATGGACAGCCGCCACCGGCGGGCCGTTCCCATGGGCTTCTCCGGGCGCAACGTCCGGACGTACGTGCTCGACCCCTGGATGCAGCCGGTTCCGATCGGCGTTTCGGGTGAGGTGTACATCGGCGGTCTGGGGCTCGCCCGGTGCTACCACGGCAGACCGGATCTGACCGCGGAGAGATTCGTTCCCGATCCCTACGGGGCCGCGGGCTCGCGGTTGTACCGGACGGGAGATCTGGCGCGCTGCCTGGAAGATGGAAATCTGGAGTTCCTGGGGCGGGCGGACCACCAGGTCAAGCTGCGGGGGTTCCGGATCGAGCTGGGGGAGATCGAGACCCTGCTGGCGGGGCATCCGGAGGTGGCGCAGGCGGTGGTGACGGTGCGGGAAGACCGCCCCGGAGACCGGCGGCTGGTGGCCTACGTGGTGGGAAGGGAGGGCCGCCGGCCGCAAGCGGGGACGTTGCGGGATCTGGTGGCGTCGAAGCTGCCCGAGCACATGGTGCCCGCCGCCTTCGTGGAGCTGGAGAGCCTGCCGCTGACGCCGCAGGGGAAGCTGGACCGGCGGGCGTTGCCGGCGCCGGAGGGGGGCACGGCGGACCGCGGTGAGCCCGTGGCGCCGCGGACGGAGGCGGAGGCCGTGCTGGCCCGGATCTGGGGGGAGGTGCTCGGGGTCGAACGGGTCGGGGTGGAGGAGAGCTTTTTCGAGCTGGGCGGCGACTCGATCCTGAGCATCCAGGTGGTCGCTCGCGCGCGGGATGCCGGATACCAGCTCACGCTCAAGCAGATCTTCGAGGAGCGGACCGTCGCGGGCCTGGCGAGAGCGGCGGGCCGGGTCGAGAGCAGGGAGGTGGAGCAGGCGCCGGTGACGGGGCCGGTGCCGCTGAGCCCGATCCAGAGCTGGTTCTTCGACCAGGGGCTGGCGAGCCCCAACCACTTCAACCAGGCGGTTCTGCTGGAGGTGCGCGGAGGAGTGGAGGCCGCGTCGCTGGCGGGCGCGGTGCGGGAGCTGGTGCGCCATCACGATGCGCTGCGCTTGCGGTTCGAGCGCGCTGGGAGCGCCTGGCGCCAGACCCATGTCGCGGACGGCGGCGCCGGGGTCTTCGCGCGGGTGGACCTTTCCGGGGTCGCGGCGGAGCGGCGGCGCGGCGCGCTGGAGGCGGCGGCGGCGAGAGCGCAGGGGAGCCTGGACATCACCCGGGGACCCCTGCTGCGGGTGGTGCTCTACGACCTGGGGACGGCCGGGGAGCGCCTGCTGATCGTAATCCACCACCTGGCGGTGGACGGGGTGTCCTGGCGCATCCTGCTGGAAGACCTGCAGCGCGCCTACGAGCAACTGCGCGCCGCCCGCCCCGTGGAGCTGCCGGCGAAGACCACGTCCTTCCAGGAGTGGTCGGAACGTCTGAGCGCCTTCGCGCGATCCGGGGAGATGGAGGCGGAGGTGGCGTACTGGACCCGGGAGCGGCTCCTCGGCGTACCGAGGCTTCCGGTGGGCTCCGCGGGAGGGGCGAGCACGGCCGGATCGCCGCGGAGCCTCCCGGTGTCGCTGAGCCAGGAGGAGACGCGCCGCCTGTTGCAGGAGGTGCCCGGGGCCTACCGGACGCGGATCGACGAGGTGCTGCTGGCGGCGCTGTTGGCGGCGGTCTCGCGGTGGACGGGGGAGGAGCGGGTGCTGGTGGACCTCGAGGGGCACGGCCGCGAGGAGCTGTTCGAGGGGGTGGACCTGTCGCGCACGGTGGGTTGGTTCACCAGCCTGTATCCGGTGGTGCTGGACAAGGGAGGCTGCGCGGAGCCCGGCCGCCTGCTGATGGCGGTGAAAGAGCAGTTGCGCGGCGTCCCCCGAGGGGGGATCGGCCGCGGGCTGGCGAGGTACCTGGGCCGGGAGGAGACGCGGGCCCGGCTGGCCGCGCTGCCGCGGGCGGAGATCAGCTTCAACTATCTCGGGCAGATCGATCAGGTGCTCGCGGGGACGGACACGTTCGCCGCCGCGGTGGAATCGCCCGGGGCGAGCCAGGGGCCGGACGAGCGGCGCGAGCATGGGCTCGAGATCGACGGGCTGGTCAGCGAGGGCTGCCTGCGGCTGGTGTGGACCTACAGCGAAGGGCTGTACGAGCGGGAGACGATCGCGGCGCTGGCGGCCTCCTTCCTGCGGGAGCTCCGGTCCCTGATCGCCCACTGCCTGTCCCCCGAGGCCGGCGGCTACACGCCGTCGGATTTCCCCCTGGCGGGGCTGGACCAGGAGCAGCTCGACCGCTGCCTGGGCGGCGCGCGAGGGGTGGAGGACGTCTACCCGCTGTCGCCGACGCAACAGGGGCTGCTGTTCCATTCGCTGTACGCGCCAGGGTCGGGGACGTACTTCGACCAGCTGACCTGCCGGCTCGAGGGCGGGGTGGACGCCGATGCCTTGAAGCGCGCCTGGCAGACGATGGTGGACCGGCACGCCGTCCTCAGATCGTCGTTCGTGTGGGAGGGGGTGCCGCAGCCCTTGCAGGTGGTCTGGCGGCGGGTGGAGCTGCGCTGGGACGAGCAGGACTGGCGCGGGCTGAGCGGCGAGGAGGAGAGCCGGCGTCTGGAGGCCTTCCTGAGCGCGGACCGTGAGCGGGGGCTCGCGCTCGGCGAGGCGCCGCTCATGCGGCTGGCGCTCCTGCGTGTGAGCGCTGGCGCCTACCGGTTCGTGTGGAGCAGTCACCACGCCCTGCTGGACGGATGGGCGGTCGCCGCGGTCCTGAGGGAGCTGTTCGCCTGCTACGAGGCCTACCGCCAGGGCCGGGAGCCGGGCCTGTCGCGCCCGCGGCCCTACCGGGACTACATCGCATGGCTGAAGAGCCAGGATCTGGCGGCGGCGGAAGCCTTCTGGCGCCGCGCCCTCGCCGGGCTCGCGGCGCCCACGCCGCTGGACGTCGAGGGCCCCCCTCGCGCGGCCGAGGGGCCGGACCAGGAGTACGACAACGCCGAGGCGTGGCTGTCGCCGGAGCTCACGGCAGGCCTGGAGTCCCTGGCGCGCCGCCATCAACTGACGCTGAGCACCCTCCTGCAAGGGGCCTGGGCGCTGCTGCTGAGCCGCTACAGCCGCGAAGAGGACGTGGTGTTCGGGGCCACGATGTCGGGGCGCCCCGCGGACCTGGCCGGGGTGGAGTCGATGCTGGGCCTGTTCATCAACACGCTGCCGGTGCGGGTGCGGGTGAGACCCGGGCAGGGCCTGCTCGAGTACCTCAAAGAGATCCAGGAGCAGCAGTTGGAGGCGCGGCAGCACGAGCACAGCCCGCTGGTCGACGTCCAGCGCTGGAGCGACGTGCCGCGCGGGACACCGCTGTTCGAGAGCATCCTGGTGTTCGAGAACTATCCGGTCGACGAAGCGGCCCAGGAACGGGCCGGGCGGACGCTCGGCGTCGGCGATCTGCGCACGGTGATCCGAAACAACTATCCGCTGACCCTCACGGCGGAGCCCGGAGCACGGCTGTCGCTCCTGGTCCGCTACGACTGCCGGCGCTTCGCGCCGCGCGCGATCCGCCGGCTCCAGGGGCACCTGGCGGCGCTGCTGGCGGCGATGGTGAGGGAGCCCACGGCGCGGTTGGCGGAGCTCTCGTTGCTGACCCCCGCGGAGCGCCACCTGCTGGCGGAGTGGAGCGCGGCGGCCGCGGAGCACCGGGAAGAGGGCTGCCTCCACGAGCTCTTCGAGCGGCAGGCCCGGGAGAGCCCGGACGCGACGGCGGTGGTCTGCGGGGACGCGCAGCTCAGCTATGGGGAGCTGGACCGGCGGGCAAACCGCCTGGCGAATCATCTGGTGACGCTGGGCGTGGGCCCCGAGGTGCGGGTGGGGCTCTGCCTGGAGCGCTCGCTGGAGCTGATCGTGGGCCTGCTGGCGACGCTGAAGGCGGGCGGCGCCTACGTGCCGCTGGAGGCGGATCACCCGCGCGAGCGTCTGGGGCTCCTGCTGCGGGACGCCGGCGTCCGGGTGCTGTTGACCCGCGGGCGGCTGCTGGAAAAGTTTGCGGAGTGGCCGGGAGCGGTGGTGCCGGTGGACGGGGCCTGGGAGGCGATCTCCCGCGCGCCGGCGGCGCCGCCGCGCAGCGGCGTGGCGGCGGGGAACCTGGCCTATGTGATCTACACGTCGGGCTCGACGGGGATGCCGAAGGGGGTGTCGGTCGAGCATCGCCAACTGGTGAGCTATGTGCGGGGGGTCACGGCGCGCCTGGGGCTGGAGCCGCGCCGGAGCTACGCGCTGGTCTCGACGGTGGCGGCGGATCTGGGCCACACGATGCTGTTCCCGTCGCTGGCCGGCGGCGGCTGCCTGCACGTGATCGCGGAGGATCTGGCGACGGACGCGCGGGCCCTGGGGGGGTACTTCGAGCAGCGGCGGATCGACTATCTGAAGATCGTGCCGTCGCATCTGGCGGCGCTGCACCTGGCCGACGGCGGGACGCGGATCCTGCCCCGGCGCACGCTGGTGGTGGGCGGCGAGGCCTCCTCTCCCCAATGGCTGGCGCGGTTGGCCGCCGCCTCTCCCGCGATGGCGCTGGTCAACCACTACGGCCCGACGGAGACCACGGTCGGCGTGCTGGCCTGCCGGGTGGAGGAGCCGGCGAGCGTGCCGCTGGGACGGCCGCTGCCGGGCGCGCGGGTCCATGTGCTGGATGGCGGCCTGGAGCCGCTGCCGGTGGGGGTGGCCGGCGAGCTGTGCATCGGCGGGATGGGCCTGGCGCGCGGCTACCTGAGCCGTCCGGATCTGACGGCGGAGCGGTTCGTGCCCAACCCGTTCGGAGAGGCGGGATCGCGGCTCTACCGCACCGGGGATCTGGCGCGCTACCGCTCGGATGGAAACGTGGAGCTCCTGGGCCGGCTCGACCAGCAGGTCAAGCTGCGGGGGTTCCGCATCGAGCCCGGCGAGATCGAGTCGGTGCTGTGCCGTCACCCCGCGGTAGGCCAGGCGGTGGTGGTGGTGCGGGAGGACCAGCCCGGAGAGAGGCGGCTGGTCGCCTACGTGGTGGGCCGGGATGGGAAGGCGCCGGAGCCGGGCGAGCTGCGCTCCTGCCTGGCCGCGCAGCTCCCCGAGCCGATGGTGCCGTCGTGGGTCGTGGCCCTGGAGAGCGTGCCGCTGACCCCGAACGGCAAGCTGGACCGCAAGGCCCTGCCGGCCCCCGAGGCGCTGGGCTCGCGGACAGAGGACAGAGCCTCAGAGCCACAGAGCGAGGCGGAGCAGGCGCTGGCGGCGATCTGGGCGGAGGTGCTGGGCCTGGAACGGGTGAGCACGAGCGAGAGCTTCTTCGAGCTCGGCGGCGATTCGATTCTCTGCATCCAGGTGATCGCGCGGGCGCGGGAGGCGGGCTATCAACTGACGCTCAAGCAGATCTTCCAGCATCCGACGATCGCCGAGCTGGCTCCGTTGGCCCAGCCGTCCTCGACGCGGGCCGAAG
>Ga0308176_10000119_pt1 | contig 54240 bp, 43 predicted proteins | sample PhyCR2_3_FD_203890 | JGI IMG/M metagenome (GOLD analysis project Ga0308176, IMG submission 203890) | Soil microbial communities from UC Gill Tract Community Farm, Albany, California, United States - DLSLS.C.R2 | ecosystem: Environmental > Terrestrial > Soil > Agricultural land | place: USA...
CGAGCCGCGGCCGGGTCAACGGGCCGAGGCAGCGCACCGCGAGGCCCGGCCCGGGGAACGGCTGGCGCCACACCATGTGGCGCGGCAGGCCGAGCTCGAGGCCGAGCTGGCGGACCTCGTCCTTGAACAGCTCGCGCAGCGGCTCGACGAGCGAGAGCTTCATCCGCTCCGGCAAGCCCCCGACGTTATGGTGCGACTTGATGACCGCGGACGGGCCCTTGAACGAGACGCTCTCGATCACGTCGGGGTACAGCGTGCCCTGGGCCAGGAACTGGGCGCCGTCGATGGTCTTGGCCTCCTCGTCGAACACCGCGATGAACTCGTAGCCGATGATCTTGCGCTTCTTCTCCGGATCGGTGACGCCCTCGAGCGCGGTGAGGAACCGGTGCTCGGCGTCGATGACGCGCAGGTCGACCGAGAAGTGATCGCGGAAGATCGCGGCGACCTGCTCGCGCTCGCCGCGGCGCAGGAGGCCGTTGTCGACGAAGATGCAGGTCAGGCGATCGCCGATCGCCTTGTGGAGCAGCGCCGCGACGACGCTCGAGTCGACGCCGCCCGACAGCCCGCAGATCACCCGGCCGCCGGCGCCGACCTGCGCGCGGATCCGCGCGATCGCCTCGTCGACGAACGTGGCCATCGACCAGTCGCCGGCCGCGTGGCAGATGCCGAACAGCCAGTTACCGAGAAGCTCGGCGCCGCGCGGGGTGTGGACGACCTCGGGGTGGAACTGCACGCAGTGGATGCGCCGCGCCTCGCTGGCAAACCCCGACATCGTGCAGTTGTCGGACTCGGCCGTGTGGGTGAAGCCGGGCGGGAGCGCGGCGACACGATCGCCGTGCGACGCCCACACCGAGAGCTCCTCGCCGGCCTGGGCCGTGCGGAACACGCCCTCGGCCTGCTTGACCCGGACCGTGGCGCGACCGTACTCGCGGCGATCCGCCGGCTGGACGTCGCCGCCGAGCAGCTTCGCGGTGAGCTGGGCGCCGTAGCAGATGCCGAGGATCGGGATACCGAGCTGGTAGAGCGCCGGCGAGATCGTCGGCGCGCCGGGTTCGTAGACCGACGACGGGCCGCCCGACAGCACGATGCCGGTGGGCGCGAGCGCCCGCAGCTTCGCGAGCTCCGGATCCTGGGCAAGCGTGAACGGGTGAATCTCGCAGTAGACCGCTTGTTCGCGGATCCGGCGCGCGATGAGCTGGGTGTACTGCGAGCCGAAGTCGAGGACCAGAATCAGCTGATGCGCCATGTCACTCCACGCGGTAGTTGGGCGCTTCCTTGGTGATGATCACGTCGTGGACGTGACTCTCGCGCAGGCCCGACGCCGAGATCTTCACAAACCTTGCCTTCATATGGAGCTCGGCGATGGTCGCGCAGCCGAGGTAGCCCATCGACGCGCGCAGGCCGCCGACCAGCTGATAGATCGACTCGCGCAGCGGACCCTTGTACGGCACGCGGCCCTCGATGCCCTCGGGGACGAGCTTCTGCGGCACCTCGACGTCGCTCTGGAAGTAGCGATCCTTGGAGCCTTCCTTCATCGCGCCGATCGAGCCCATGCCGCGGTACGCCTTGTACGATCGGCCCTGGTACAGGATGATCTCGCCCGGGGCCTCGTCGGTGCCGGCGAACAGGCTGCCGATCATCACGGTGTCGGCGCCGGCGGCGATCGCCTTGGCCACGTCGCCCGAGTACTTGATGCCGCCGTCGGCGATGATCGCCACGCCCGAGCCCTTCGCGGCGGCCACGGCATCGGCGATCGCGGTGAGCTGCGGCACGCCGACCCCGGCGACGATCCGCGTGGTGCAGATCGAGCCCGGGCCGACGCCGACCTTGACCGCGTTGACGCCGGTCTCGATCAGCGCCCGGGTCGCCTCGCCGGTCGCGACGTTGCCGGCGACGAGCTGCAGCTTGGGAAACTTCTTGCGGGTCTGGCGAACCGCCTCGAGCACGCCGGCCGAGTGGCCGTGCGCGGTGTCGACGCAGATCACGTCGCAGCCGGCGACGAGCAGCGCCTCGATGCGGGCCTCGCGATCGCCGCCGACGCCGACCGCGGCGCCGACCCGCAGGCGGCCGAGCTCGTCGGTGGCGGCGGTGGGGTGCGCCTCGGCCTGCTCGATGTCGCGGATCGTGATCAGGCCCTTGAGCCGCCCGGTGCCGTCGATCACGAGGAGCTTCTCGATCCGGTGCTTGTGCAGGAGGTCCTTGGCCTCGTCGATCTGCACGCCGTCCTTCACGGTCACCGGGTTCTTCGTCATCACTTCACCGACCTGGAGCGTCAGGCGCTTCTCGAACCGGACGTCGCGGTTGGTCAGGATGCCGACCGGGCGCTTCTCCGAATCGACGACCGGCAAGCCGCTGATCCGGTAGTGGCGCATGAGCGCGAGCGCCTCTTCGAGGGTGCGCGACGGAGCGACCGTGACGGGATCGACGACGATGCCCGATTGCGCCTTCTTCACGCGGTTGACCTCGCGCGCCTGGTCTTCGATCGACAGGTTCTTGTGGATGAAGCCGATGCCGCCTTCGCGAGCCATCCGGATCGCCGTCGCGGCCTCGGTCACCGTGTCCATCGCCGATGAGACCAGCGGCATCCGCAGCGGGATCGCGGGGGTGAGCCGCGTCGTCACATCGACATCCCGTGGGATTACCTCGCTGTAACCCGGGACCAGCAAGACGTCGTCGAAGGTGAGTGCCTCCCTCGGGTCCTCAAACATGGCCGACCATACTCGGGGGGTATGATCGCGGCAAGGTAAGGCCCCGCGTGCCCCGTGGTCGGCCGACCCTCAACTCATCGAATTTGATGAAGATGCACGGTCCGATCGGGCGAGATCCGCCCCGGCGATGGCGACGACCCGTGGCGCGTGGACCGCGCCCCGCGCACACCGAGACCAACGGACGTGCGGCGCGGCACGTCGCAAAAACCCGCACGGAGGCCCCTCGGATGACGCCTGCGGCTCGCCGGGGCGGCTCTCGCCGTGTGCGCCCGCGCGCGTCGTGCGCCGAAGCGCAACCAAACGATTGGCTCGCTGATTGCTCATCTCCTTCGCAGAACGGAGATTCACTATGATGCCATTACGAAACACACTCGCAGCGCTGCTCGTTGCCGGCGCTGCCCTCTCGGCGATGCCCGCGATGACCGGCTGCTTCGGGTCCGGGGAAGCCTACATCGTCGATGACATCCCACCGCCACCGCAGGCGGAAGTCGTGGTCACTCGGCCGGGCTTCGTCTGGATCCACGGCCGGTGGACGCACCCCGGGAATCGCTGGGTCTGGCGAGGCGGGTACTACGAGCGCGAGCGCCCCAATCAGATCTATGTCGAAGGCCGATGGGAGCGCCGCGGTCGCGGCCATGTCTGGGTCGAGGGCGGCTGGCGGGTACGTGGCGGGGTTGCCGTCCGTGATCGTCGCTGACGGGCGGAGTGGCGAGGGCTGAGGGGCCCCGAGGGGGGCGCTGAGGCCTGCCAGGGTCGCCGCGATCGTGAGCGCCGCGGACGGTGCTCTAGTATCGTCGCGGCGATGGCAACCATCGCGATCTTCGGGGCCGGGGCGATCGGCTGCTGGGTCGGCGGCCGGCTCGCGGCCGGCGGCGCCAGGGTCACGCTGATCGGCCGCGCGCGGGTGATGGACGAGGTGCGGGGTGGCCTGCGCGTGACCCAGCTCGAGGGACCCGACGCCCACGTGGCGATCGCGGCCACGACCGATGCGGCAGCTGCCGCGGCGGCCGACCTCGTGCTCGTGACGGTGAAGTCGGCCCAGACGGCAGCCGCGGGCGTCGAGCTCGCGCGCGTGCTCCCGGCCGGCGCGACGGTCGTGAGCCTGCAGAACGGGGTCCGGAACACGGACGCCTTGCGCGCGGCGCTGCCCGCCCAGCGCGTGCTCGCCGCGATGGTGCCGTTCAATGTCGTGCGCCGCGCGGCCGGCGCGTACCACCGCGCGTCGCAGGGCACGCTCATGATCGAGGACGATCCGGCGAACGCGCCGCTCCTGGCGGCGTGCAGGGCCGGGCAGCTGGCGATCGAGCCGCGGCGCGACATGCCGGCGGTGCAGTGGGGCAAGCTCGTCATGAACCTCAACAACGCCATCAACGCGCTGTCCGGCCAGCCGCTGGCGACCGAGCTGTCGCAGCGCGCGTTCCGGCGCTGCCTGGCCGCGGCGCAGCGCGAGGCGCTGGGATCGCTCGCGGCGGCCGGAATCGCGATCGCGCGGCTGACCGCGATCCCGCCGCGCCTGATGCCGAGGCTCTTGACCCTGCCCGACGCCGTCTTCTCGCGGCTCGCCCGCCGCGTGGTCGCGATCGATCCGCACGCGCGCTCGTCGATGTGGGACGATCTCGAGGCGAGGCGGCCGACCGAGATCGACTACCTGCAAGGCGAGATCGTCGCGCTGGCCGATCGCGTGGGGCGCCCCGCCCCGATCAACCGCGCCCTGGTCGCGCTCGTTCGCGCGGCGGAGGCCGGCGGCAAGCGCGACTACACCGGCGGCGAGCTCGGCGCGGCGCTCGGCCTCGGCGCGGTCACTTGACGAGCTTCACGAACACGCGATCTTGCGGGAGCTTGCTGTAGACCTTCTTGGTCACGGTCTGGAAGCCCGCCTTGGTGAAGGTGAGGTTGACCGTCGCGAAGCCCATCATCTGGACGACCGTCGGCGTCGTGCCGGCGCGATGGCCATCGATCGAGAGCTCGGCGCCCGGAGGGAACGACGTGACCGTCACGGCGTGGACCGGCCGCGGCAGGCTGATATCGAGCTGCTGCGGCTTGTCGGCGGTGAGCGTCACCCACCGGGTCACGCTCTGGTAGCGCGCGTGCGCGACGTCGATCTTGTGCTTGTCGCACGTGCCATCGATCGTGATCGGCGACGCGCCCATCGCCTGATCGTCGACCCGGATGTTCGAGCCGGCGGGCGTCGTCGCGACGCTGAACCGGCAGGGTCCACTCCCGACGATCGGCGTGCCGCCGGCCGCCGCTTCGCCGTCGTCATCGGACGAGGCCTGATCGGGCGGTGGATCGGCGCTGCCGGGCTCGGTGCCGGCGGCGACGTCGGCGCTGCCGGCTGGGTCGATGCCGGCGGTCGTCTTGCGGTCGTGCTCCGGGGCCGGGCTCGCCTCGGATCCCGCGCCGGGTCCGCCCGGCCGCGTCCCTGGCACCGGCGCGGCCCGCGGGGTGGCGACCGTGGCGCTGGTCCCGATCACCGCCGGATCTTCACGGTTCGAGCCGCGGACCGACCTCGCCAGCACGAACGCGAGGACGACCGCGACGGCCGCGGTGCCGCTGATCGCCAGCCAGCGCTGCCAGGCCGGCGCCATCCGGTGATCGGGCTCGGGCAGCATCTCCGCGGAGGGCCCCGGGTGTGACGCGGGGTAGTGCGGGTACGGCACGGCCTCGACGGTGGGATACGGCGCCAGGCGCTGACCGATGTTGACGTGCCCCTGCACCGTCATCGCGGCCGCGGCGTCGCCCGGCGAATACCCGGGCTCGGCGTGCGCATCCTCGACGGAGAAGCTCTGGTCGTAGGTCGCGGCCTCGAGCCATGGCGTGGCGCTCGCCGCCCGCCCTTCGTGCAGCGGTGCGAACAGCGCGGCGGTCGAGGTCAACGCGAACGCCGGTGCCTCGGCCGCGTCGACCTCGGGCCGTGGCTCGTCCGGGGAGACCGTGAGCGACTCGGTGTTGCCGAGCGAACGCACCGTCAGGTTCGGCGGCGTCTCGAACGGCATCGCCGGCACGCTGGCCGCCGACGTGGCCCGGGGCACCCGGGGCGGGGGCGGCTCGGCGACCGGGTCGTCTTCCTCACCGCCGTCGCCGGCCGGCGGGAAGACGCTCATGGTCTCCTCGTAGAGCGTGCAGTCGACGAAGCCCTCGAGCGATTCGTCGCTGAGGTCCTGCAGCGGGTTGGCCGGCAGCACGAGCGCCGAGCCGGGCGTCCGGAGCTCGGTAGCCGGCACGAGGGCGGATGCTTGCGCCGCGGGTTCGGCGGCGACCCGGCTCGGCATCGTATTGTCCACCGGGCGGCCGGAGGACCCGATCGCCTGCCCCATCGCCTGCCCCATCGCCTGATCGTTGGGCCGATCGACGATCACCGCGGGGCTGCCAGGCTCGACCGGGCCCTCGTCGGGCGCCGGGTCACTGACGATCTTCGGCTCGGCCCGCGGGCGCGCGACCAGCGGCGTCGGCTTGAACTCCACGCCGCTGATCGGCGGCGGGATCGTGCCGACCTTCAGCGCGACCTGGAAGCGCGTGACCGCGACCGGCGTGGGATCCGCCAGCGCGCCGGGATCTACCAGGGCGCCTGGCTCGGCCGATGCGTGGGGCTCCGCCTCGGTCGCGTCGAGCGTTGCCTCACCCGGGCTGTCCGACGGCAGCGGCGCGTGAGGGAACGCGGCCGCGATCAGTGGCTCCGGCGCCCGGGCCTCGACGGCCGGCGGCATCGGCTCGGCGACGAGCGGTTCAGCGCCCGGAACGACCGGAGGCCGTGGCACGAGCAGCGCAGACACCGGGAGCACCGGGGGCCGTGGCAGAGGCGGCCCGGCCGGGGGGACCCGGGGAGGCACGACAGGTGGCGCAGGCGGCGCGAACACCGGGGGCGGGCTCGCCGTGTCCGTCGCGGCGCGCACCGGCGGCGAGCTCGCAGGCGGCATGTTCAGCCGTGGCAACGGCGGCGGGGAGCCCGTCGCGCGGAGCGAAAATGCCGGCGGGCGCAACGCCGGGGCGATCGATGGGATCGGCGGCGCCGGCAGGGGCCCAGGCGGTGGCGTGGCCTCGGCGACGGCGCCCGGGGCCTTCGATGCGGCGCGGAGCCGGTCGAACACGATCTGGCTGTCGGGGGTGAGCCGCCTGATACCGAGCCGGATCCCCGGCCGCTTGTAGCGGTTCTCCGGGGTCGCCCACGCATCGAGCACGACGCACAACCCGCGCAGCACCGGCTGCTTGTCGGCGAGCTGGATCGAGAACGCGGTCTCGAGCCCCACCGGGCGGCTCGTCATCGTCGCGACGAAGAAGGTCTGGTCATCGTCGCAGAACCGATGAAACGTCGCCACGAACTGATCCACGCTCGTGCAGCGTGTTGCGACGCATAGCGCCCTCGTCTTGCTGGCCGACGTGGTCATACCGCGGGTAACTTCTGGAATCAGCCGGGGGTTATTGTAGACGCCCTCTGGTGAGCGTGCCGACTGAATCGGCCCCGGATCGTGCTCGATGTACGCTGAACGTTCACCTCAGACGGCCCAGATCATGACCACGACGGCACCCAGCACGCTACCCAGGAGGAGCAGGTCCAGGAAGCGCCCGTAGCTCTGGAGCCGCGCGCGCAGGGGGGCCTTTTCAGGGTGGTCGCGGATCGGCAGCTCGGCGCGGCGCAGGTGGCGAACCAGGGCGTCGAACCGGTCCCAGTCGCGCGCCGCGATGAACCACCACGAGCCGCGGCGCGCTTCGAGCGCGATGCCGTCGCGGTAGACGTGCGCGACGGTGATCCGCGCGGCCGGCTGATGAAACCCGAACGCGGTCCATCCCCAGCGCACGCCGTCGCGGGTGATCGCGACCTGCGCCCGGCGCACCATGAACGCCAGGCCGGCGAACGCGATGAACGCGATCGGCAGCACGACCTGCGTGCTCGAGCTGTAGCGATACGGGTGTCGGGAGACCAGCGCCCACGTGATCGCCCCGAGCACGACGACGACGACCAGGGACACCTGTGCCCCGCGGCGGGCGCGACGCGGCGCCTGAAACGTCCCGAGCGGCGTGCCGACGAGCCCGATTCCGGGCGGCAGATCGAGCGCGCTCATCCGGCCCCCGGGTGCGCGACGGCTGCACGCGTCGCCTCCAGCATGCCCCACCGACTGGGCGCGACGGCGACCGGCTGTACCACCCACGTAGCGTAGCACTGCCGCGAGGCCCTTCCGCGTGATCGCCCACGATGGGCCAACCCCATCCACCGTCTGGCTGATGACCGCGTCGGGTCGTCACGTGTGCACCAGGTGGTAAGCTGCTTCTCGTGGTTGCTGCGGCCAGCTTGGTCTTCGAGAACGCAGAAGCGGACCGACGCTTCCTGTTGACCGACGTACCGTGGTGGACATACGTGGCCCTGCGGGATGTCCTCGACGCGAGGATCCGCATGACCTACCTGGAGGGGACCCTCGAGCTCATGCGTCCGTCGGAGCTGCATGAAGAGGAAGGCAAGCTCATCGCCCGGCTCCTGGAAGCGTGGGCCGACGAGTTCAACGTCGATCTCCGCGGCTTCAAGAGCGCCACGTTTCGCAAGGAAGCGGGGAAGCGAGGAACCGAGCCCGACGAGTGCTACACGCTCGGTCCCGGGCCGAAAGACGCGCCACCGCAGCTCGCCATCGAGGTCATCCTCTCGAACCCGCTCGTCGACAAGCTCGAGGTCTACGCCGGGCTCGAAGTGGCCGAGGTCTGGCTGTGGCGCACCGCGACGCGGACGTTCGTCGTGCATCGCCTCGCGGCGGCGCGCTACACGGTCGTCGACCGCTCCCAGCTCCTGCCGGCGCTCGATCTCGTGTTACTCGCGCCGTTTGTTCGCCCAGGAGAAAGTCACACCGCGCTGGTGAATGCCTTCCGCGCATCCCTGAGAACACAACCAGCCCCCTAGCTCGGCTCAGCCCACCCGGCGATCGGCAGAGCCGCACCGGCCGCCGATCACGGGCTCGCGAGGCTGAGCTGCGAGAAGTCGATCCAGCCGTCCCACACGTGCACGCCCTCGATCCGCTTGGCGATCAGGCCGTGCGGCGCATCGGCCACGATCCCGGCCAGCGGCCAGGTCTCCGCGAACGCGGCGGCCAGCTCGGGGGCGAGCTTGGCGCGCTCGGCGGGATCCCACGCCGCGGCCAGCGCATCGAGCGCGCGATCGATGCGCGGCGAGCCGTGCGCGATGAGCGTCGCGGGATCCGCGTCGACCATGCCGGTCCACGCCAGCTCGGCGAGATCGTAGTTGCCGTCGGCGAGCCGCTTCTCGAGCCAGGCCTCGCCGCCGGTCTTGACGTCGATCACGACCCCGATCCGCCGCGCGGCGTCGATGAAGTAGTCGCGCGGGAGCCGCTGCGGCGGGCCGGACGCGTCCTTGGGCACCGGCTTCTCGCCGCCGATCATCACGAGGCGCAGCTGCTTGCCCGCCTGATCGCGGATGCCGTCCTTGGGTTGGCTGTCGGTCCAGCCGGCCGCGTCGAGCAGCTTGGCGGCGGCCGCCGGGTCGAACTCGGGCACCGCCGGTTCGGGACCGCTGACCAGCCCGCCGGGCCAGATCGGCCACAGCGCCGGCCGCGCCAGACCGGCGAACACGCGCTTGGCGATCGTGCGCCGGTCGACGAGCAGCGCGAGCGCGTGCCGCACCTTTGGATCATCGAGCGGCGCGCGCGCCGCGTTGAACGCGAGGTAGCGCAGCCGCGAGGTGGCGAGCTCGAGCGGACGAAACCTCGCCACGATCCCGGGGGCGTTGGCTTGCTCGGGCCAGTGGGCGGGAATCAGGGCCGGGATGAGGTCGAGATCGCCGCGCTTGGCCTCCTTGAGCGCGACCGCGGCGTCGGGCTCGTACACGAACTCGAGATCGGCGATCGCCGGCTTGCCCGCCCAGTAGCGGTCGTAGCGCGTGAGGTGAACGACCCCCGCCTTGTTCGACGCGAGCTTCCACGGGCCCGTGCCGATCAGCGCGCCGCCGCCGAGCAGGCTGCCGTCGTAGATGTGCATCGGCAAGATCGGGATCTCGGCGAGCGCGCGCAGCACCCAGCCGCTCGGCCGCTTGAGCCGGAGCCGGAGCTCGTGCGGCGTGATGAGCTCGATCGCCTCGACGTCGTCGAGCATCGGCCGCAGGTGCTCGATCCCCTTGCGCGGATCGCGGACCGCATCGAGCGTGAACTGCACGTCGGCCGCCGTGAACGGGTGGCCATCGTGGAACGTCACGTCGGGCGCGAGCTCGATGCGCACCTCGAGCCCCGATGGCAGCACGCGCCACGACTGCGCGAGCCGCGGCGCATACCTGCCCGGGCCCTGGCCATCGGGCGGCACGTAGCGCACCAGCGGCTCGAAGATCGTGCCGAGCGTGATCCGGCGCGACCACAACGTCGGGGTCACGAGCGGCGTCAGCCGGCCGGGCTCGGCGTCGACATGAACGCGCAGCGTGTGCGCGCGGGCCGCATGGACCTCCTGCTCACCCGACACCTCGGCCAGCGCGGGCGATCCCGGCGCGCTCGCCGCTTCGCGGGTCGGGTCCGGCGCGTGGCGCCACGGCTTGACGCGCGCGGGCGCGTCACAGGCGACCAGCACCCCGAGCCCCCCGACGCCCCCGAGCCCCCAAAGCCCGACGAGCGCGCCCAGCACCGCAACTTGAGAGGCTGTGCGCAGCATGTTATCACCGCCAGCATGCCGCACCATCACGGCCTGCGCACCGCTGTCCTGGGCACCCTGGTCCTGCTCGGGGGGTGTGACAAGGACAAGCTCAAGGGGCCGGAGGCCGAGGTGCACAAGAGCGACGTGAAGCTCAACCTGCCCGCGGTACCGGGGTTCGATCTCCCGCCGCCGCCGTCCGACGGCTCGCACACGGTGAAGGAGCTCCGCGTCAAGGGCAAGAAGCTCCTCGAAAGCGACATCACCGTCAAGGGCATCATCACCTGGGCGTACGACTGCCCGACGGCGGTTCGCCAGCCCGGCATGTCGGACAAAGATCTCCAGAAGATGATCGACGAAGATCCGGCCAAGTGCGAGCGCCCGAAATTCTACGTCGGCGATGCCGCTGATACCCCGGCCGAGAAGAGCCTGTGGGTCGTCGACGTACCGCGTCCCTATAACAAGCTCGAGCTCGAGCGGTTGCCCAAGGAGGAGCTCCGAAATCCTCCGCCCGACCGCTGCGATCCCAAGGCCGATCCGAAGAAGTCGGTCTGCCCGCCGTACAAGGTCGGCGATCAGGTCGAGATCACCGGCACCTGGAAGCTGTCGTCGCCGCACAGCGAGCGCAACTCCGACGGTCTCCTGGTTTACAAGAAGATGAAGAACATCACCCAGTCCTGGGAATCGCCGGTGATCGAGCCCAAGCCCGGCGCGCCGGGCACCCCGTCCGGCGCCGGCAAGCCGACCCCGCAAGATCTCGCCAACAAGAACGGCAAGAGCAGCGGCTAGCCGCGCGTTTGCGTTGATAATCGTCGGCAATGGCTCCCAAGAAAAAGCCGGCCTCTGACAAGGCCGCGGCGGCCAGGCCCGCCGCCCCGGCAAAGCCGGCCCCGGCCCAAGCTCCGGAGAGCCCGGCCGCCCCGGCGCTCGACGACGACGACGACTCCGACTCCGATGAGGCCGCGCCGCCCGCGGAGGTAGCGCCGGAGCCGGCCCCGCCGCCGCCGAGGCCCGCCGCGCCGAAACCGCCGAAGTCGAGCGGCGCCCCGGTGAAGACGACGCAGGCGCTCGAGCACGCCACCGCGGCGTCGGGGGCGCGCTTCGTGAAGGCCGGGTTCGCGACGACCAAGGCCGGCGATCTCGCCTTCGCGCTCGGCTTCCCGCACCTCGAGTACATCGTCGATGATCACCCCGACGACGCGCGCGCCGAGATGATCGCCTACGAGCGCCGCAGCTACCGCCTCGGCTGGCCGCGCAACGTCGCGATCCGGTGGTGCCGGATCACCGCGAGCAAGGGCTTCAAGCGGACGCCGCAGGGCGCCACCGAGCTCGACACCGCCGGCAAGAAGGCGCTCAAGAACGGCGCGCCGCTCCAGGCCGAAGAAGTCGCGCTGACGCTCAAGGCGATGTTCTCGGACACGACCTCCTACGAGGATCTCCAGGAGCTCGTGCGGCTGTTCGAGGCGTTCGTCGGCCCCGAGTTCGTCGCGACGTCGATCATCGACGCCCTCGAGAAGTCGAGCAACAACGTCTGGAACCACCAGGATCACGACCGCGCGCTCGTCATGCACCACCTCGGGTTCGTGCTGCTGCGCCTGCCGGCGAGCCTCGCCGACAAGCTGCGTGCGCGGCTCGCCGCCGTGTTCGATCGCCGCGTCAAGGCGCTCCCCAGCAAGGAGCTGGGGCCCCGCAAGGGCGAGCGCGGCTCGCTGCTCCGCGCGCTCGACGTCGTGCTCAACGGTCGCAAGGGCGCCGAGCGCAGCGGCGAGCGCAACGAAGACGTGATCGGCCCCGGCGACCTCGTCCACGTCATCAGCGACGAGAAGTTCGTGCGCGAGGCGGCCTGCCGGCTGGCCTCGCCCGACCCGCGGCTGGTCTTCCTCGGCGGCGAGCCCGTGCTCGATCACCTGCTCGAGGTGTTCCCGCGGCTGCGCGGCCAGCACCACCTGCTCGTCGACGGCTTCGCCGAGGTCGCCTCGCCCAAGGCCATCGAGCTGTTGCAGCGGATCGCCAAGGGCAAGGAAGCCCCCGATCGCGCCAGGGCCGTGCTCGCCGCCCGCGGCCTGTAGGCCGCCGGTCCCCTGATCGCGTGGAAGTCCTCGCCGCCCGCGACGATCGCGGCCCGTGCGGCGGTCGGGCCCTCAGGGATGCGTCCGTTTGACCTGGATCGCGACGGGCGGCGGCTGGGACAGGAGGCCCGTGAGCCGCTGGCTCTGCTGGATCCGTCCGTCGCGGGTCTGCGGGTGGAGCATCGGCATCAGCACCAGCTCGCCGTCGCCCCAGGCCAGGCGCAGGCACTCGCCATCGGGCTGGACCCGGCAGAGCTGCGCGCGCGGGATGTCCTGCGTCCGGTCTTCCCAGACCAGCCGCACCATGTCCGGCAGGAGCTCGAGCTTGCCGGTTCCATTGATCCGACAGCTCACCGGCCAGACGCGGGCGGTCCGGACCTTGACCGGCTGGCGCTTGAGCCACAGGCCGAGGCCGAACAGCGCGAAGACCATCACCGCGATCGGCGCGAGCATGGCGAGCAGCGGCGCGGTGATATCCCCGCTCCGGTCGGCGGTGCCGAGCGGCAGCATGACGGCGATGAACAGGCAGGCGATGCTGATCACGACACCGATGGCGACCCATCCGACCTGGCTCCGGCCGCGCGAGGCAGCCGCGTCGGCGACCCAGGCGAGGCCGAATCCCCACGCAATGACGACGACCACCCAGCCGATCATCAGATACCCATACCACGCTCGTCGCGCCGATGCGCCCCGATCACCGCGCGAACGCGGCGGCGTGCCCCGTCTCGATCGCGCGCTGCATCAGCTCGCCGGTCATGCCGGGCAGCGCACGGGCGAGGGCATGCTCGGCCTCCGACGTGGTGTCCGAGAACAGCGTGTTGTCGGTGCAGAGGCAGGCGCGCACGCCGGCCGCGAGCCAGCCCGGCAGCGGGTGGTCGGCGATCGCCCGGATCGCGCCGGTGTGCAGGTTCGAGGTCAGGCACGCCTCGATCACGACGCCGCGCTCGCACACGAGCTCGGCCAGCTCCGGATCGTCGAACAGGGTCGTGCCGTGCCCGATCCGCTGCGCGCCGAGCTCGACGATCGCCGTCCGGATCTCGGACGGTGGGCGCCCCTCACCGGCGTGCACGGTGCGGCCCAGGCCGAGCTCGGCGGCGAGCCGGAACGGGGTCGCGTAGTCACCGAGCCGCCACGCGTGCGCCGGCCCCGGGCCACCGGCCAGGTCGAGCCCGACGACGCCCTTGCGGCGCGCGCCGGCGCGGACCATCGCCTCGACCTGCGCGGGCGGCTCGCCGTACAGCGCGCACAGGATCAGGCCCGCGCGGCCGGCCAGGCCGTCGAGCACCGCGTCGATCGCCGGCTCGATCGCGCCGTGCAGCTGGGGCGCGAAGCGGACCTCGAGCGTCGTGACCTGGGCGTGCGCCGCGTCCTCGCAGATCTCCGACGCGACCCGCCGCAGGGCGTCGGCGCGCTGCAGCGCCGCGACGGTGATGCGGAAGTACGCCAGCCCCTCATCGAGGCCGATGTTCGGCCTGAACCGCAGATCGCGCGGCACCTCGACGCCGGCCCCGGCCGCGAGCTCACGCAGCGTCGCCTCGCGCAGCGAGCCATCGAGGTGCCGGTGCAGATCTGCCAGGGCTTGCATCGCCGTGGAGGGTACACGACGCGCGCAGGCCGCGGCGCCCCACCTCGTGCGGCAGCAAGGCTCGTTCGAGGACCGCGATCGCCACGGCGACTGTGACCTCGCACATCTGGTGTACTCCAGATATGTAAGCGTGTTTCGGTGCGATCGTTGTACAAACGATGTCGATGCTCACGTGCGCGCGCTGTGATGGCTTGACTCCGCAACCTGCCGGTGTGTGCTTGCACTGCGACGCTCCGCTCGCGCCGCCGCGGCGGTCGCAACTCGCACGCCGGCTCTCGATCCTGCTGGGGCCGGCCGGGACGATCCTCCTGGCCGCGTGCTACGGCGGCCCCGGGATGTATGGCCATTCGCCTGCCACGGGCCCGGCCGGCGCGCAGCGGCTCGACGAGGATCATGACGGGGCCTACGGCCCATGGACGTGCGCGCACGCGCCCGACGCGGCGCGCTGTCAGGAGGCGATCGCCGGCCTGCCGGCGCCCGGCGATCTCGACTGCGACGACCACGATCCGGCGCGCTACCCGGGCGCGCCCGATCCCGCTGGCGACGGGATCGACCAGAACTGTGACGGCGTCGACGGCGTGCGCGAGCCGGCGCCGCCCGGCACCCCCGGGCTGGGGAGCGGCCGCACCTACGCGCCCCCGCCGCCGGCCCCGTGACCGACAGCCGCGATCGCCGCCGGTTGAACGTCGTCGAGGAGCGCCCGTTCCCGGCGTACGTGGTGTGGGAGCTCACGCTGCGCTGCGATCACGCCTGCGCGCACTGCGGCTCGCGCGCGGGGGTCGCGCGCGACCACGAGCTCACCACCGGTGAGGCGCTCGCCGTGGTCGAGCAGCTGGCGGCGATGCGCGCCCACGAGGTCGTGCTGATCGGCGGCGAGGCGTACCTCCACGACGGCTTCCTCGCGATCGTCCGCGCGCTGCGCGCCCGCGGCATCGCCCCGGCGCTCACCACCGGCGGGCGCGGCATCACCGAAGATCTCGCCGCCGAGCTCGCCCGCGCGGGCCTCGCCTACACCTCGGTCTCGGTCGACGGCCTCGAGCCGACCCACGATCGCATGCGCCACCTGCGCGGCAGCTGGCGCAGCGCGATGACCGCCCTCGATCGCCTGCGCGCCGCGGGGCTACCGACCGCGTCGAACATCAACCTCAACCGGCAGAACCACAAGGACCTCGAACCGCTGTACGACGAGCTCCGCGCCCGCGGCATCGCGTCGTGGCAGGTCCAGCTCACCGCGCCGCTCGGCCGCGCCGCGGATCGACCCGAGATGCTGCTCCAGCCGTGGGACCTGCTCGAGGTCGTCCCGCGCGTCGCCGCCCTCAAAGCCCGCGCGCGGGCCGACGGCATCACGCTCACGCCGGGTAACAACCTCGGCTACTTCGGGCCCGAGGAGCAGAAGCTGCGGTCGGTCGCGGCCACCGATCGCGATCACTGGCAGGGCTGCCAGGCCGGCCGGTTCGTGATGGGCATCGAGTCCGACGGGGCCGTCAAGGGTTGCCCGTCGCTCCAGACCGCCGCATACGTCGGCGGCAACCTGCGAGACCGCCCGCTCGACGCGATCTGGCACCACGCCCCCGAGCTCGCGTTCGCGCGCCGCCGCACCGTCGACGACCTGTGGGGATTCTGTCGGACCTGCCCGTTCGCAGAGACCTGCATGGCCGGCTGCAGCTTCACCGCGCACAGCGTGTTCGGCCGGCCCGGCAACAACCCCTACTGCCACTTCCGCGCGCGGAGCTTCGCGAAGCAGGGCCTGCGCGAGCGCCTCGTGCCCGCCACCGCCGCGCCCGGCGCCCCGTTCGATCACGGCACCTTCGACCTCGTGGTCGAGCCGCTCGACACTCCCGATCCCGCGCTCACCGCCGAGCGCCTCGTCCAGATCACCCGCCCGCCGCGCGCGTAGCTGGCCCGCAGCTGGCCCGCAGCTGGCCCGTAGCTGGATCGGGCGTTGCCAAGCCGCGGGATCCAGATGAAGCTCACCCCGAGGGGGGAAGCAATGAGCGTGCACTTGAAACAATTGATATCCGATACTCAATCAGCCTTCGGCGCCAATCCGGACACGGCCAAGGTGACCTTCCAATCGACCTCGCGCCAGACCGAAGGGTTCCGCTCGGAGGTCTCGATCCGGCAGCACAAGCTTGCGGCCGACGAGCCACCTGCCCTGGGAGGCGCGGATTCCGCTCCCACCCCGGTCGAGCTGATCCTCGCCGCGCTGGGCACTTGCCAGGAGATCACCTATCGCGCCTATGCGACAGCGATGGGGATTCCACTCGAGGCGGTGTCGGTCGAGCTCACCGGAGATCTCGACCTACGCGGCTTCTTCGCGGTCGATGAATCGGTGCGATCCGGCTACCAGCGCATCCGCGGCACGGTGCACCTCGAATCCAGCGCCAGCGAGGGCGAGTTGCAGAAGCTGCGCGCGGCGGTGGATGCGCATTGCCCGGTTCTCGACATCCTCACCAACAAGGTGCCTGTCTCGCTGAGCCTGTCGATCAACTCCGCAAAGCCTGCGTGAACGTGGACCAGGTTGTAAAGCATCCATTCCGGCGGCCCAGGGAAGCCTCCCTCGCGCAGAGCTCTGCTTGATCTGCATCCAGACCTCCCGACATGTGCCCCACGTAAACTGTCCAGTTTTCAGGCAGCGACGGCGTAGCGGACCCTTGCGGTAGGTTAAGATGTCGACCCCTTGGCCGATCAGCTGCTGGAACAGCTTGGGGCTCCAGCCGCCGCGATCGAACACGATCGTTACCCGGCGCTCCCCGACGAGCTTGCGGATCTCGTCGCACACCAGCGGCAGCATCTTGGCCAGGCCCGCGTTGGCCTCAGCCGTGACCACGAACAGCGGCTCGCCGGTCGCGTCGTTGACCCAGTAGTCAGTGGTCGCCGGCATCGCGGTCCGCATCCGCGCGACGTGCGCCTTGGGCAGCGCGGTTTTGCCGTGTATAGGCGCGGACGTGGCCATCGACGTACAGGAACCCCATCGCGTCTGCGAAGCCGTGGACGCACCGTTGCGTAAGCTGGCACCCGAAGTCGACGGCGCGCCCGAACCCCGCGAGGCGAGACAGCTTGCGACGCAGGGTCTTCACTTCGGGCGCACGGTCGAGGCCGAGCAGCCGGCCGAGGCCGGGCGGGAAGTGCTCCTTGAGCGCCTCCGGCCGGTTGATCCGCAGCAGCGCCAGGAACACGAGCGCCACGATGGTGGTTCGCAGGCCGTAGAACGCAGGGCCGATCGAGCCGTAGACCTTGCGGGCGACCTCCACGCCCCCGCTCGATGCGATCGCTGGCAGCGCCAGGAGCACACCGGCGCGCGCGACGTGCTCACCAGCGCGGAACAGAGGTACAGCGTCCTCGAGTAGCCCGAGCGCTGCGAGCAGGCGATCCATGGAACGATCGGCAGGATCGCGATCGGCCGAGATCACGAGCGGCTCGTCGTCGGCTAGCTGTCGCATCGCCCAGTGCGTATCCCGCGATCGGCATGCCCGCGACGAGCACGACGCAATGGCTACCCTCCGTCTTCACCAACCATCGCGCATTGATCGCGATCGTCACCCCGTTGGCGAGTTCGGGAGCAGCAGGGAACAGTTCGCGCTGGGGCTGCTCAGGCCCCCCGACTGTTCGCGACTGCCGCGACAAATCCGGACAGGTTTGGGGCCGCACCCCGGCCGCCTACTCGGGCAGTTCTCCGACGAGGATCACGCCGGCATGTCAGGAGGTCTGGAATCAGGCCGACCTGATCGCCGTCCCTGCGCGAGCTCGCCGGCGATCTGCGTCCTCAGCCGCATCAAGTTGGTCACGCCAGTCGGAAGCTCGAAGATCCTGAGCTCCGCCTCGTCCGGGGTCGGAAGCGGCGCATCCACGTGCTGAGCACCACTCTCGAAGTGCCAGTGCCACTTGCCGGCCTTGCCCTCGATCGGCTTGACATGAAGCAGCGACTGCAACATCTCTGGGTTCGGTTCGTGCCAGGCGAGCCGGTACGACGCCGTCATCGTCCGCTCCATGCCGCGAAACGCGAGCAACAGACCTAGGTTGCGGCCCAGCATCGGGTTGGACTGGACGAACGTGATCAGCGCGGGTGGGGTTGATCCACTCCCGTGGACGGGTTGACTACGTCGCCATCACTTCGTCCTCCGGCGCGTGCGACGGCACGTCGGTCGGGTTCCAACTGCTACGAGCTGCTTCTTGATGGCCTCCTGCTTGGACGGAGTAGAGACCGCGTCCTGGGTCGCGGCCCACTCATCGACGCACCGCCGCAGCGCCTCCGAGAGCCCCGTGTCCTCACGGCGCGAGCGGCGCTCGAGAACATAAACTTGTCGACCCGAGAGCCGAACCGCAACGAGCAGGCTGTCGGGCTCGGCTAGCGCTTGGTTAGGGACTAGTCGAGGTCGCATCGCGGTTGCGGCCCGGGTGTTACCGGGCGGCGGCCGGGATCGCGGTCGACCATCGGGGAGAGGAGTGGTACCGAACCGAGGTCATCGTGATCGCACCCGGACGCACAGTGTGCGATCCCGCGCGGGTAGCCCTTCTGCGGTTCTGCAACTTCGGGGGCTTGGATCGCAGGCACGGGGGAGATCTGCTCGAAGATCGTGGATTCTCTTGGCATTTCTTGCGCATCGGGAGAAAGTGTCAGACCCTCTACATAGGGTTGCCCGTTTTCTCATGGCTACGGCATCTCCAGACGGAGCTGAGCTCGCGCTCGGCTTGGTCGCCCCAGTTGGCGTTGACCTTTATGCCGTTGCCGGTGCGCTACGTTCTGCTCTGCACACTGTCAGCTATGAGACGATCGAGATCAACGTGATCGATGCGGCGGCCGCGCTGGGTACGTGGCCCTTCAGGGATCCGCCGCGATACGACGAGCGGGCTAACGCGCGAATGACCTTCGGTAACGGCGTGCGTGCTGCGATCGGTCTCGATGGGCTTGCGCTGGTCACGGTCGGCGAGATCCAACGGCAACGGCACGAGCGAAACGGTCAGGCGGACAAGCCGATCGCTCGCGCAGCGTACCTTATCCGGTCGCTCAAGACCCCCGAAGAGGTGAAAAAGCTTCGCGAGGTCTACGGCAGCAGCTGTTACATCATCGCTACGTACGCCTCTCGAGATGTTCAACTCGACACGTTGGCGCGGCAGATTGCGCATTCCCATCACTCAGCGTCGGACGGGTTTCGTGCTCAGGCCGAAGCACTGATCCTTCGTGATGAGAGCGAGCGAGGCGTCGAAAACGGCCAGAATCTGCGCGATACGTTTCCGCTCGCAGATGTCTTTCTCGATGGCCGGGACAACGAAGCACTCAAAGCGTCCGCCACGCGTTTCGTCGAGATCCTGTTCGGGCATCCGTTTCGCACGCCGACCAAGCAAGAGTTTGGGATGTTCTTCGCGCATGGGGCGTCACTGCGCTCTGCCTCGCCAGGGCGGCAAGTGGGCGCCTGCATCGCTACGAAGGATGGGGATACGGTTTCGATCGGCACGAATGAAGTGCCTAAGGCACATGGTGGCCAGTATTGGGAAAGAGACGTTCCGGACGAGCGGGACCACCATCGGTCCTACGATTCCACCGCCACACTCACCGAGAACATCCTCGCAGATCTCATCGCACGACTTCGGCAGAAAGGATGGCTCAAGGACGACCTCGCGAAGCTCCCGCTCGCCGCGCTGTTAAAGCAGGTCGAGAGCGAGAACCTTCTTAAGAAGATGCCGAAAGGGCAGGACGATCCTCCGTCACTCACAGAGAAAGCCCTGCTTCGCGACATCATCGAGTTTATGCGGGCCGTACACGCCGAGATGGCGGCCATCTCATCCGCAGCGAAAAGAGGCGTCTCGATCGACGGTTGCGTCATGTACGCAACCACGTTTCCTTGTCACGAGTGTGCGCGTCACATCGTCGTCGTCGGGATCAGCGAGGTCTACTTCATTGATCCTTATCCAAAGAGCCGCGTTCCGGAGATGTTCGAGGACTCGATTGTGGTGGATCGCGAAGCTAACGGAAAGATCCCTTTCCGCGCGTTCACCGGGGTCGCGCCTCGCCTGTATGCCGATGCGTTCACCGCTCCGAATCGTCGAGACGGCAGCAAGTGGGTGGACTGGGAAATTCAACGAACCCACCAGATGCCAAGGAATTCCGCTTCTCCAAATATGTACCTAGAGAAGGAGGATGAAGCGCTCAACCTTCTTAAGGGCCGTATGTATGAACCAACCAGGGAGACAAGATGAGCACAAGCAAGACGCCATTGATGGAGATCGTGAGGGCCGCCGCAGCACGTTTCGACCAGCGACCCGAGTATCGAGCCAGTGTAGAAGCACGCGCTGAACTTCAGATGAGAGCGAACGCTCCACAGAACGCAGATCGCAAGCCCGACACCACGAAGCAGAAGTAAGAGAAGCGAGCTTCGTGGCCCAGCACTCGCCGCGTGCCGATATCCACCGCGGCAGGCAGAGCTCATGCTGGCCCGGCGACCCGGCGAGCAGAGCGTTCAGTCCCTGCCCCGCCTGGGCTGGGCCGTGCCGAGGCGAGCATGCACGCCCGCCCGTTCGCTCGACCCTCAGCGACGGCGCCGTCGCTGATAGCGAGCTCGCCGCCTGCGGCTCGTTTGCGGCCTTGGTCGCCGGCCGCGAGTTCGCAATCGGCGAGCTCGCGCGCGACGACTTCAAGCGCGCGGTGGTCGAGACCGGACGCAAAGACCATTCCGTACAGCGAACTGCAGGACAACTGCCGCAGGTAGGGCGATCTCCTCGCTCGCATCGAGGTGTTGACGTCGGTGGTGGACGGCACATGATCGCTTCATGGCGGACTACGTGGTTCATCGCATCCGGCCTCGTGACGACTCGCGCTGCGGAATTTTCGAGGTAGGTGGCAACCGTCATCTCTTCGGGCAAGATTTCGAAAAAGCCAAGGACGCGTTCTCCTTCTTGCGGGCGCAGCACGTTGGCCGGAAGGTGTCGGCTAGCAAGGTGCACGCAAACTGGCTCGTGTACATCACGTAGTATCGGGTCTCGTGCGCGTGGAAAACGGGGCCAGGCCAGGCCGAGCGCGCACCGGCGCGGTGAACATCGCCAGCGCGGCGATCGCCGCCGTCGACTTGGTCGCCGGTCACGAACTCGAGTTCCGTGGATCGAGTATCCTCGGCGGCGTCTGGCCGACACCGCGACGAGCTCGGAGCGACGATGATCGAGGTCGTGCCGAACGACGATGATCGAGGTCGTGCCGAACGCGCGACTCGGTCGGCCCACCGCCGACCTGGTCGGCCGGGCGTTCGGCCGGCTGACGGTCATCTCCAGCTGATAGCTCGTGGGGGGCAAGGATCCACCTTCCGGGTTATGCTGGGTCAGGCGATCTCGTTACCGTCGAGAAAGCTGCTCTACCCGGCATAATCGGGAACCCGGCATAATGCCACGTTTGCAACTCACCGTCCGAACGGCCACCAACACCGTTTGGCGAGCGGTGCGGGTCGCCAGAAACCATTCTCGAACTTGGCCGAGCGCGTTTGCGCCAACCGCGAGGCCGCGGCGCTGGCGTATGTCCGCGCACCCGACGGTCGCTACCACGCCGTCTGCCTCACCGTGCTGTCGCTCGACACCGACGACCGCATCGTCGAGCTCACGACGTTCGTGCTGCCGGAGCTGTTCGCGGCGTGGGGATTCCCGGCCGTGCTCGACGTGTAGCTCACTCGAGCGAGGAGCGCACGATGACGCCGCCGAGCATCCGATGGAGCTTCGGCAGCGACAGCGTGGCCGGCACGCGATCGACGCACAGGATCTTCTTGGCCCCGTGTTTGGGCTCGTCCCAGAATGGCGCACGATCGACGTGCGCGACAGTTCGTCGATCGCGCGTAAGCCCGTTGGCGGCGGCAGAGGGACCTGCCGCGGTTCGGCCCTCGGCGAGTCCCGGTCCGCAAGCGCCACTGCACGCCGCGATCGAAGCTTCGGTCGACGCTGCCGCGGAAGACAAACCACTGTGAACGCAGCACCCTCGGCGTGTGTCGCGATGCTATGTGCAACGATGGTCACCTCGCGAGGGCGGCGACCTGCGCGCAGACGTTCGCGGGCAAGAGGATGGCCTCGCCCTCGGCACGCGCCGGGCAACCGGCGGCGCGCGGCGCGCCGAGCGCGAGCACATGCTCCGTGGGGGCGCCGGCCGGCGGCGTGACCACGAGGGTCACCCGATGGACAATCGTCATCTGGTCGTCGACGAAGCCGACCGAGCGGGGTGCGGCGAGCAGGCCCACGAGCGCCTCGAGCGCCTTGGCGTCGACAGGCCTTCCGCCGGTCGCACCGGCCGGCTGGCGGGCCCACTCGCCAATGATGGCGCCGCGCTGATAGCCGACGTCGTCGATCCGCACGGCCGTGATCGTGGTCGGCTCCTCGAGCCACAGCGTGACGTCGCGCAGCTCGCGCGCCGGCCGCACCAGCAGGTTCCAGGCGCCGGGGGCGGGCGCGAGCGCGAGCGGCTCGCCGTGACGAGCGACAACGTGCTCGGCGAACAAGTCGAGCGTGATCGCGGCGCCGTCGCGGCCGGTGACGACCAGGTATTGCGTGGCGGGCTTGGCGGGCCGCGCGACGACTTCGGCCGGTGCGGCGAGCGCGGCGAGGAACTCGGCGACGCGGGCTGGATCGGCCGGGCGGTCCCCGACGCGCGATGCCGTGGTGTCGAGCACGATGTCGCCGGCGAGCACGACGCGCCGAAGCTCGAACGGGATCGGGCGCCGCTCGATGACCGCCTCTGGCGGCTGCGAAAGCCGGCTGATCGCATGCTCGACCGCGGCGAAGGTGGTGCGCTCGACACATCCGTCGCCCGCGAAGCCGGAGATCGCGACGAGTTCGGGGGCGCCCGGGCAGCTGCCGCCGAGCACGACGTTCGCGACGGAGCGCGCGCGGCTCGGCGAGTCGCCATCGGAGGTGGTGATCGCCAGCCCGTGCGCAGCGCCCGGGGCGTCCGGCAGGCGGACGATCGTCACGTCGCCGAGGGCGCGCTCGAGCTCGTCGGAGAGGTCCGCGGCAATCATGATTTTTGCACCGACCTCCAGCTGCCGGGGGTGGCCGTCGAGGTGCAACGCGACATGCCGGTCGAGCTCGCCCTCGATGACGATCGTCTGGCTGCGACGGACGCCGGCGAGCGGCGCCTTGATTCGCAGCGCCAGCAGGTCGCGATCGAGGGCACGCGCGACCCAGCGGTCGACCACCACGCCGCGGCCATCGACGACGATCCAGGTCTGCTCGGTGCCGGCGATCGGCTCGCCGATGCCGATCACGTGGCGATCGCCACCGGCGACGACCGCCAGGGTCGTGTGCACCGGCGCAGGCTCGCCGCGGCGATGCCAGCGCGCGCCGCGCAACGCCGCGAGGACGTCGCCGACCGCGCCGGCGTCCGCGGGGACCTGGGCCACCGCGCTCGAAGCTGTGGGCGCCGGAGCGCGGATCTCCCAGCCACGCGCGCCGCGCGCGACGTGGATCGCCGCCTGCCCGGCGCGCTCCCAGACGAGCTCCGTCACGCGGTCCGGATCGAAGTCCGGCAGGAGCGCGCGGCTCTCCGTGCCTCGAGAGAGAGAGAGATCGAGCCCTACGACGAGCGCCAGCCCCACGGCGAGCGCGGCCGCGATCGCGAGCCCACGCCACGACGCGATCATCGCAGACACCTCCACCACACCACCGGGCGACCAGCGCGAACACGACGGCTGCGCCAGATCCTGGCCGGCGAGGCGCTCACCTCGTACGCCTCCGGCGCCACCACACGACGAGGCCGCCGAGCAGCGCCCACGCGAGCGGGATCCCGCCGTACGACATCCCGAGCACCACGCGACGCTGGCCGGCGGTCATGACGAGGCGAACCTGATCGGGCGCGCGGCTCGCGATCGCGATGGTGGGCTCGGGCGTGCCCGACGCGAACCGAACGGCGCGCGCAAACCAAAGGTCCGCGGCCGAGGCACCGCTCGCCAGGACCTGCGTGGTCAGCGACTCGGCCGAGCCGATCGCGATCACGCGATGCGCGCTGCCGATCGCGGCGAGCGCGACGGGGCCGGCGAGGTCGTCGGGATCCTTGGCCGGTGGATCGACGAGATCGCGCTCGCCCCAGCTCGCCGCGGTCGCCGAGATCAGCGGCTTCGCACCACCGGTCGCGACGACGGCCCGCGGCTGAACCCACACGGTGAGCCGCGCACCGGCGAACCCGCGATCGATCGGGTGATCGGTGTAACCGTTGATCACGTACAGCGCGTTGGGCATCTCGGGAACGCCGAGCGTGGGATCGATGGCGATCGCGGCGGGTAGCCCCAGGCCGTCGGAGGCCAGGACGGCCTCGAGGCCGGTCGCCGGCAGGCCGCCGGCCCCGGACCTGCTCGCGGCAACGACCAGGCCACCGCCGCCGCGCACGAAGCGCTGGATCGCGAACGCTTCGTCGGCCGTGACCGGAGACGACGGGCCGGCGACGACCACCACCGCGCAGCTCGGCGGCACCGCGGCCGCGACGTCGATGTCCTGGATCGTCATGCCTTCGCCGCGCAGGCGCTGCGCGACCATCGACCAGTCGCGCCCCGACGGTTGGGCCGCGAACGGCAGCTCGCCGTGGCCCTGCGTCGCGCAGATCGTGACGGGGCGCGCGGCCGACAGCGCGGCGAGCGCGCCGGTGATCGCCTGCTCGATCGCGAGCCGCTCGACGGTCGGGGCGCCGCCGGGGCCGCGGTCGAGCGCCGCGAACGCCAGGAGGTCCACGACGCGCTGCTTGCCGCCGAGCTCGACGATGATCACGCCGCCCGAGGCCAGGTCGCCCGGCACCAGGCCCGCGGCGCGGGCGATCGCGGTGAGGCCCCCCGGCGCGCTCGCGGGATCGGCGCGGCGCACGGTTAGGCCCGGCGCGGCGTCCGCCATCCGGCCGGCGACGCGGGCGACCTCGTCGTACACCGGCTCGAGCGCGGCGTACGTCGGCTCGACGACCGTCAGCGTGGCAGGGCCCGGCAGCTCGGCGAGCACCGCGCGGGTCGCCTCGTCGAGCGAGTTGCGGCGCGCCGCGCTGAGATCGAGCCCGGCGGGGTGCCGCGCCGCGAGGATGCAGAGGAGGATCGCGATCACCGCGCATACGAGCGTGCCGAGCGTGCGAACGCGCAGCTCCGCGCGGCGGCGGCGACCGGCGCAGGCGAGCGTGATCGCCAGGGCGAGGCCGACGACGGTCAGGCTCGCGAGCACCGCCAGCGCACGGACGCCGACCTCGCCGCGCGCGAAGCCGGTCGCGATCGCCCGCAGCGAGATCGTATCGAACCCGAGCGCGATCGCCGGATGATCGGTCGCCAGATCCGGCCACAGCGCAGGGAGCTCGCCGAGGAGGAAGATCCCGATGAGCCACGCGAAGCCGAGCGCGCCGGCGGCGAGCGCCGAACCGGTGGCCGCGCTCGCCGCGATCGACCACGCGAGCAGCGCCGCCCCGAGGAGGATCGCGCCGGCATACCCGACCGCGATCGCCGGGAGATCCCAGCCGCCGGAGTCGACGCGATAGATCGCGACGAGCGCGAGGTACAGGAGCGTGGGCAGCCACACCAGCGCGTAGACCGTGGTGGCCGCGAGCCACTTGCCGGCGACGGCGGCGCCCTCCCCGACCCCGGCGGTGACGAGCGCCTCCCAGCTGCCGTTGCGCTTGTCCTCGGCGATCGTTCGCATCCCGAGCAGCGTGAGCACGACGAGCTCGAGCACCCACGTGAGCAGCGTGCCCGCGAGCTGGCCCTCGAGCAACGCGCCGAGCGGCGCCGGCCGCCGCGGATCCGACAGCGCGCCGACCAGCCCGGCGAACGCGATGCCCTGGACGAACAGGAACAGCCCGCCGACCAGGTAGATGATCGGCGCGCGCAGCATCACCGCCAGCTCGCGCCGCCACACCCAGTACGCCGCCCTCACCCCGCCGCGGCTTCCTCGAGCCAGCGAACCGCCAGGCTCCTGCCCCACGGACGCTCCCCCCCGGCCAGCGCCCTCGGTCATGCCGCCGGGATTGCCTCGAGCCAGGGAATCGCCGGGCCCCTGCCCCACGGACGCTCCCCCCCGGCCAGCGCCCTCGGTCATGCCGCCGGGATTGCCTCGAGCCAGGGAATCGCCGGGCTCCTGCCCCGCGGACGATCCGTTGCCCCGGCCATCGCCCTCGGTCATGCCGCCGCTTCCCCGCCGAGCAGCGTCACGACCGCGGCCTCGAGGCGATCGGCGCCCGCCCGCCGGCACAGCGCGCCCGGCGTGTCGATCGCGACGAGCTCGCCGGCGCGCAGCACGGCCACCCGGGTCGCGAGCGGCTCGAGATCGGCGACCGCGTGGCTCGACACCAGGATCGCGCGGTCACGGGCCGCCACGCGCAGGTGGTCGCGCAGCTGCCTCACCTGGATCGGGTCCATCCCGCTGGTCGGCTCGTCGAGGATCACCAGCGGCGGATCGCCGAGCAGCGCATCCGCGAGCCCGACGCGCTGGCGAAACCCCTTCGAGAGCGTCGCGATCCGGTGGCCCAGCGTCTCGTCGAGGCCCGCGCGCTCGATCGCGCGATCGAGCCCGGCGGCGGCGACCCGCTTCTGGCGGGCCCGCAGGTACAGGTGCTCGCGCACCGTGAGCTCGCTCGGCGCCGGCGCTTGCTCCGGCAGGTAGCCGAGCTGGGCCTGCGCGCGCGCCCGCTCGCGCGCCATCGCGATGCCCGCGACGACCACCTCGCCCGCGTCGGGATCGAGGAACCCCGTCGCGATCCGCAGGAGCGTGGTCTTGCCGGCGCCGTTCTCGCCGACCAGCAGCACGGCCTCACCCGCGGCGACCTCGAACGAGACTCCGGCGACCGCGCGGCGGCGGCCGAACGCTCGGACGATGCCGCGCAGCGCGAGCATGGTCAATCGCCGTCGGTCGCGCGCTGCAAGGGCATGCGGATCACGAACGTCGTGCCGGACGGTCCGGTGTCCGGACGGATCGTGCCGTGGTGGTCGTCGATGATCTTCTTGACGATCGCCAGGCCCAGGCCCGTGCCGCCCTTGCGCCCGGTGGCGAACAGCTCGAACAGCCGCCCGCGCACCTCCTCCGGGATGCCCTGCCCGGTGTCCTGGAACGTCCACACCAGCTGGTCGGCGTCGCGATCGATCACCACCCGCAGGTGGCCGCCCTCGGGCATCGCCTCGATCGCGTTGCTGATCAGGTTGTGGAACACGCGCATCAGCTTCTGCTCGTCGAAGTACGCGACCGCGTCGTAGCGTGCCTCGACCTCGAAGTCGATGCCGCGGCCCTGGACCGCCGCGCCGAGCTGGGTCGACAGCTCCTCCGCGAACCGGTGGACATAGACCTTGCGGATCACCAGGTCGGTGTCGCCGCGCGCGAACGCGAGCACCTCGCGCGTCATCCCGGCCATCAGGTCGAACTGGCGCTGGATCTGCTCGACGTACTTCTCGCGCTGCGCGGCGTCGTCCATCGCGGCCATCAGCTGCGCGTACCCCGAGATGATCGTCATCGGCGTCTTGAGATCGTGGAGCAGCCCCGCGAGGCTCTGGCCGATCGACGCCAGGCGATCGCGGTTGCTCTGCTCGCTGCGCCGGCGCGCCAGGCCGATCGCGCTCGCGGCCTGGCTGGCGATCAGGACGAGCAGCTTCAGATCATCGGTGCCCCACGGCCCATCGCCGTCGCGCGCCGCCCGCCGCTGGTCGATGATCTCGATCCCGCCGATCACGTCCTCGCCTTCGATCAGCGGCGCGACGAGCAGGTGCTGCGGCACGACGCCGACCTCGGTGGCGATCTCGCTGGCATGGCGCGGGTCCTGCCCCGGATCGGCGACCACCAGCGGCGTGCGGTGCGCGATCGACCACCCGAGCAGGCCCGTGCCGTGCGGCAGCGTGCGCTCGATCAGCCGCGGCGCGGCCGGGCCCTGCACGGTGCGAAACCGGAGCGATCCGTCGGATTCGACCAGCGCGATCGACCCCGCGCCTCCCCCGAGCACGGTGATCGCCTGCGCGAGGATCCGCGACAGCAGATCATCGAGATCGAGCGCCGCCGACAGCTCCTTCTCGACCTCGTACAGCGCGTTGAGCTCGCGGGTCCGGCGCTCGAGATCGCGCCGCGCCCGCGACAGCTCGTGGTTCTGCTGGACCACCGAGTGGTACAGCCGCGCGTTCTCGATCGCGATCGCGGCCTGGCTGGCCAGCGCGACCAGAAGCTCCTCGTCGGCCTGGGTGAACGGCCCGTCGTGCTTGTTGAGCACCTGCAGGACCCCGACCAGGCCGCCGAGCGCGCCGAGCATCGGCACCGACAGGTTCGAGCGCGTGCGATAGCCGCTCTTCAGATCGACCGTCGGCTGGAACCGCTGATCCGCGTAGGCATCGGGAATGTTGACGATCTCGCGGGTCTGCGCCACCCACCCCGCGATGCCCTCACCGATGTCGAGCCGGATCTCGATGCGCTCGCTGCCCTGCGAGAGCTTCGACCACAGGTGCTGGCCATCCTCGGTGACGACGAACAGGGTCGACCGATCGGCCTCCATGAGCTCGGTGACCTTCGCCATGATCAGCGCGAGGAACGCGTCGAGATCGCCGGTCTGCGACAGCGCCCGACTGACCTCCTGAACCAGGGCGACCTTTTTCTGCTCGCGCTGTAGCGCGGCTTCGAGCGAACGCACGGGATCACGCGCGCTCGCAGGCGCCAGTCCCTTGCTGTCCGACATGGCCGCATCGTACCGCAAGGCCTGCACGTCCACGTGGGGTTGCCGCGGTTCCCCGCGCGATTCCCCCCTGCACGGCGGTTGCGCCGTCGCGCTCGTCGAACCGCCGCCCTCGTAAAGCAGCCCATATCCGCTCGAATCCTGCCTGACGGCACTACGTCCAGACCCTCCGCACCTCCAGCCCGCACACCCCCAATGGCCCCAACCTGGGCCGCGGGGCAGCCCTGGCGGCCGCTGCCTCGGACCCCTTGCCGCAAAATAGGGCACCTCGCCACCGGCCGGCCGGCGGGATCCCCCCGGCCAAGCTCCGGCGCCGCCGCCGACGACGATCCGGGGAGGAGCACCTCGCGAAGGCTGCCGGGCGGCTCCGCACAGTCCGCCTGACAACGCACAAGGTTTGACACCCGAGCCACTGCGATCCGACAATCCCACCGTGACGAAGGGAGCGGCCGAAGCCGGTTCGACCGCGAACCGGTACCAGATCCTGGCGAAGCTCGCCGCCGGGGGAATGGCCGAGATCTTCCTCGCGCGCGGCGCCAGCGTCGCGGGCGTCGAGCGCTACTGCGTGCTCAAGCGGATCCTGCGCGAGCGCGCAGGCGACGCCCAGTTCGTCCAGATGTTCGTCGACGAAGCGCGGCTCGCGGCCCAGCTCCAGCACCCCAACATCGCGTCGGTCTACGACGTCGGGATCCTCGGCGATTCCTATTTCTTCACGATGGAGTACGTCCACGGCGAGACCGTGCGGTCGTTGCTCGATCGCGCCCAGGAGGTGGGGCGCCCGGTGCCGCTCGCGTGCGTCCTGACGATCATCGCCGGCGCGGCCTCGGGGCTGCATCACGCCCACGAGCGCCACTCGAAAGATGGCCGGCCGCTCGGGATCGTGCACCGCGACGTGACGCCTTCGAACCTCATGGTGAGCTTCGAGGGCAACGTCAAGCTCGTCGACTTCGGCGTCGCGAAGGCGGACGGCCGCGAAGTCGAGACCCAGTCGGGCACGGTCAAGGGCAAGATCAGCTACCTGTCGCCCGAGCAGTGCCGCGGCGAGCGCGTCGACCGGCGCAGTGACCTGTTCTCGCTGGGCATCGTGATGTGGGAGATGTTGACCGGCCGGCGGCTGTACCGGCGGGACAGCGACTTCGCGACATTGACCGCGATCGTCAACGAGCCACCGTCGCCGCCCTCCTCGCGGCGGCCCGAGGTGCCGCGCATGGTCGATGACATCGTCCTGCGCCTCCTCGCGAAGTCGGTGGCCGACCGGTTCCAGACCGCGGACCAGGTCGTCGAGGCGATCGAGAACGCCTCGATGCTCGCCCGGACGATCCTCTCGACCTCGGCGGTCGGCCGCCTCGTGCGCGATCTGTTCGGCACGCCACCCGAGCCGTGGCTCGAGTTCGATGGTGAAACGGCGACCTACGAGCCCGTGGCGGTGTCGTCGCGGCCGCTCCCCCAGGAGCTTGCCCACGCGACGTTGGACGAGGAGGAGCTCGACCTCGCGAACGTGCTCGATCTGAGCTCGTCGAGCATGGTCCTCGAGGCCGACGACCCATCGGATTCCTCGCAGAGCCTTTCGGCGAGGTCGACGGCGGAGCGCCTCCCTCGAGCCGGGAGCTCCACCGCCCCGCCCGCCGGATCAGCGGTCCCGACCGCGCTCCCCGCGGCGCCGTCTGCACCGGTCGCCACCCCCGCGGCGCGATCCGGCACCACCACAAGCGGACACCCGGCGATCCGCCCTTCTCGGGTTGCGATGCCGACCACGCCCACCCGACCGAGCGCCACGGCCGAACTGAACGCGCCCATCGAACCCGCCGCATCCACCTCGTGGAACGCCACGCAGCTCGAGGTCGCCCCACCAGGCCCATGGACGACGCAGCTGCCCGCCGGTGCCCCGGGCGGGCCGAACGCGACCCTGCTCGACGCCTACCCCCCGGGCGGACCGAACACCACCCTGCTCGACGGCGCCCCCTCCGGTGGGCCGAACGCGACCCTGCCCGACGCCGTGACCCCGAGCGCGCTGAACGCCACGCTGCTGGGGGTCAACGCACCGCTGGGGTCGTCCATGCCGGCCGGCTCCACCGTGTTCTCGACCCCGGGCAGGCTCTATGCCCAGAGCGCCCCACCCACGTATTCCGCCGCCCCGTCGGCCTCCAACCCGGTCATCGCCGAGTACCCCACGCCGTCCTCGGGCCCGAGGGCGGTGCCCAGGTCGGCGCCGAACCCCGTGCAGAACCATGCTGGCTTCAGCACCTGGAACCCAGCCAGCCCCTACACGCGCGCCCCCGGCAAGCCCGAGCCGCGGGTGCCCTGGCCGCTGATCCTCGTGATCGTCGTCGCCGCCGCGGTCGGGGTGGGCGTGGTGTGGCTCTGGATGGGAACCCATGGCGGTCGTCGTGGCCCCGCGGACGCGACCATGGTCCAGGAGCCCGCATCCTTGCCGGTCGCCGCCGATGCCGGGATCATCGATGCGAGCAGCCCCCCCCCAGGCGAGCCGCCGGGCGCGGCGATCTCCGACGCCGCCGAGGCCCCGGAGGATGCCCAGAAGGAGATCGAGATGCTCCCGGAGGCCGACGCCGGCCCCACGCCCAAGCATCCCGTCGCGGCCCCGAAGCCTCCGGGCGACACCAAGCTGCCCGCGTCGGGCGCGCCCCCGCGAAGGCCCAGCGCTGGCTCTCCGTCAACCCAGCCCCAGCCCGAGAGAAACTGGTGACCTGCTGCAAGCAACTCGGCACCTCGATCGTCCGATAGCTCGTCAGCGCGGGTGCATCGCCAGGCAGGACGTCGGCGCGGGCGTGGCGATCCAGCCGCACGCGCCATCGTGCGGCGCCGCCGCGGGAGCGTTGTACGCCAGCGCGCTCGTGCTCGCGGCCCGGTCGGGCGCGATCGAGGAGGCTTCCCGGGACGCTGGTCATCGCCGTCCCCGGCGTCGCGATCATCGCCACCGCGACGCTCGGCGTGTGGATCTCGCTACCGCGCCCTCGCCTCGCGCGAGCGTGACCCACGCGTGGTGCTCGGCCCGCCCTACTCCATCCCGCGGCGGCGCAGGTCGTCCTCGTCGAGACCCTCGAGGTGCCCGATCTCGTGGAGCAGCGTATCCCGGATCTGCTCGGACAGCTCGGTCCGCTCCTTCACGGCGCGCGCGAGGTTCTTGCGATACAGGACGATCGACACCGGCTCGTCGCCGGGCCCGGCCGGCAGCCCCGCGGCGTGACCGACCGGGCCGCGGTACAGGCCGAGGATCGTCGGCGGAAACGGCGGCGTCACCGCGGCGAGGTCGGCGGGATCCGGCAGGTCGGCGATCTCGATCTTGATCGCGCGGACGCGGGCCCTGCGATCGGCCGGCAAGGTCGCTACGACGTCGTCGACCTCTTTGCGGAACTCGGTGACCGGGATCATGACCGGCTTGCCGAGCTCGCTCGGGGCCAGCTCGAGCGCGCGGGCGAGCTCGGCGTCGGCGGCCTTCGAGTCGCCGAGCTGCTCGAGCGTGAGGCCGAGCATCTGGTGCGTGTACGCGTCGTCGGGCTGGATCCCGAGCGCCTTCTGGAGCACGGTCCTGGCCTCGGCGAACCGCGACAGGTCGAACAGCGCGACGCCCTTCTCGTGGAGCGCGTCGCCGCGGCCGGGCGCGATGCGGAGCGCCGCCGCGATGCGCGCGAGCGATTCATCGCTGCGCCCGAGATCGTTGAGCGCCTGCGCCTCGAGCACCGCGAGATCGGCGATCAGCGGCGGATTGCGCCGGCGCCTCGCCTCGGCCCGCCGGCTGCCGCGCTGGGCGAGCTCGAGCCCGAGCCGCAGCGCGTCGCGCCCCCGCTCGCCCTTGCCGTTGATGTAGAAGTCGGCGACCGCGCGCAGCGTCTCCGGATCGTCGGGATCGAGCGCGAGCGCCAGCCCGTACGCGACCTGCGCCTCCTGATCGCGCCCGAGCGCCGCCAGCGCCGCCCCGCGCAGGTGCTGGGCCTCGACCGAGGTCGGCGACAGGTCGCCGGCGCGATCGGCGCAGGTCCACGCCGCCGCGTACTGCGCGCGCTCGATCTGCTTGTTCGCCTCCTCGAGCAGCGCCGACACGCGCGCCTCGTCATCGGCGGCCTCCGAGATGATCGCGGGGCACTCCACCACCGGCTCCTCGCGGTGCGGCCGGACCACCGTGGCCCCCTCGACCAGCGAGCCCGCCTTCGACGACGGCACGGCGGCCGACGCCGCGACCGTGACGTTGTTCGAACCTGCCGCCCCATGAGTCGGCTTGTCCGCGGGCGCCGGGCCGTTGCACGCCGCTAGCAGGGCGGCGGTAGCGAAGAGGGCGCGCATGCGCCCAAGGATACCGGACCGCGCGTGAAACGCGAAACCCGCGGCCAACGGGACGCTTCCAGCTGATGAAACCAGCGCCCCGGAACTGGCTAGAACTCTTGAAGACGCCTCCCATCACGGTCGACGGGAGCTCGGCAGATCGCGCACGGAGCTGCCCAGAGCACGGCCCAGACGATAACGATTGCGGTAGCTTGTCGGTGTGCTGACCCGCCGGCGGTTCGTGATCGGTGCCCTGTCGACGGGCGCCATGGCCTGTGGCCGCTCCGCGCTCGTGCGCTCGAAGCCGCCGCAGATCACCCATGGCGTGCAGAGCGGTGACGTCCAGACCGGCCGCGCGCTGGTCTGGGCGCGCTGTGACGAGCCCGCGCGCATGATCGTCGAATGGGACACCAGCGATCGGTTCACCCGGCCACGCCGGATCGCCGGTCCCGTCGTCGGCCCCACCACCGATCATGCCGCCACCGTCGCGATCGACGGCCTGCCGGACGCGCAGACCGTGTGCTACCGCGTCAGGTTCGAGCGCGAGGCCGCGCGTGGAGCGAGCCCCTGGGCCGCCGGCCGGTTCGCCACGCCACGCGCCGACGGCTTCCGGTTCGCCTGGACCGGCGATACCTGCGGCCAGGGCTTCGGCCGCAACCCCGAGTGGGGCGGCCTGCGCGGCTACGCGGCGATCCGGCGGGCCGAGCCGGCGTTCTTCCTGCACTCCGGCGATCTGATCTACGCCGACAACCCGATCCTCGCCGAGGCGACGCTCGCCGACGGCCGGATCTGGCGCAACATCACCAACGAGCGGGTCGCCAGGGTCGCCGAATCGCTCGACGACTTCCGCGCCCGGTTCGCCTACAACCTCGAAGACGACCACGTGCGCGCCCTGGCGCTCGAGGTGCCGATCCTGGCGCAGTGGGATGATCACGAGACCCACAACAACTGGTGGCCCGGCCAGATCCTCGACGACGATCGCTACAAGACCGAGCGCAATGCGACGGTCCTGTCCGCCCGCGCGCGCCAGGCGATGCTCGAGTGGACCCCGGTGCCGCCCGGCCGCGTCCACCGCGTCGTGTCCTACGGCCCCCTGCTCGACGTGATCGTCCTCGACTGCCGATCCTTTCGGACGCCGAATGACGCCAACCGCGGCGATACCGGCGTGATGCTCGGCGCCGACCAGGCCCGGTGGTTCGTCGACGCGGTGGCCGGCTCGAAGGCGCGCTGGAAGGTCATCGCGTGCGATCAGCCGATCGGCCTGGTGATCGGCGATGGCCCCGACAACTCGCGCAACGAAGGCTTCGCCAACGGCGATGGCCCCCCGCTCGGCCGCGAGCGCGAGCTCGCCGGCATCCTCGCGGCGCTGCGCGAACGCCACGCCAGGAACCTCGTGTGGCTGACCACCGACGTGCACTACGCCGCCGCGCACCACTACGACCCGGCGCGCGCCACCGGCGCGGTGTTCGACCCGTTCTGGGAGTTTGTCGCAGGGCCGATCCACGCCGGCACGTTCGGCCCCAACACGCTCGATCCCACGTTCGGCCCCGAGGTGACGTTTCAATGGGCGCCGGACCCCGGCAAGACCAACCTGGCACCGTGGGATGGCCTGCAGACCTTCGGGACGCTCGATGTCAACCCCGACGCCCTGACCGTCGCCATCCTGGACATCGACGGCCGCGAGCGCTACCGCGTCGAGCTCCCCCACACCTGACCGCGCCCGATCAGGTGCCGTCGCAAAGCCGCGGCAGCTGCGCTACCAGCCCAGCGTGAGGGCCCGCTCTCTCGTCACGAAGGCCATTCGCTAGCCTCCTGCGCGAGGCCGGGGTGCGGCGGCGGTCACGGAGATCAGCGCCTGCGCCACCCCCCTGCCCGACCTGCGCGCGCGGTAGGCTAGCGGGATGGCCCCCAGCGACGCTGACCTCTGGCACCAGGTTCACGCCCAGCGCGACGACGGCGTCGCAGCCATGTTCCTGATCCGCGACGTCGAGCCCCGCACCGATCAACCGCAGCTCTTCGTGGTCGAGATGCCCTATCCGGTCACCGACCTGTCGAAGCTGCCCGATGCCGCCGGCTATCGCCAGCTCGACGCGTTTCAGGAGCGGTGGATCGAGCCCGCGTGCGAGGCGCTCGGCTGGACCTTCGTCGCCTGGAAGAGCGAGGACGGCTCGTTCTTCCTCTATCTCTACGGTGACGGTGACTCGAACGCGTTGCTCGAGAAGCTCGCGCCGTTCGATGGTGATCTTGGCTTCTTCAACGACCACGACGCCGACTGGTCCGAGTACGCCGCGCTGCGCGAGCTCGTCGATCAGGCGCAGGCGGCCCCCGAAGCCGAGGGCGACCACATCCATACCGAAGACTGCGCTCACGCGCACACCCTCGACGCCGGCTCCCAGGGCATCTCGGTGATCGACCTGACCGGTGAGCCAGCGCCCGGCGAGGCAGCCTCGGCCACGCCGGCGTCGCCCCCGATGGTGAAGGCCAGTCCCACCAGGGCGGCGAAGGCGGCCAAGCCCAGGACGCCGGCGACCAGGCCGCGCCCGGCCAAGGCTGCGGCCAAGAAGCCGACCAAGGCGACCAAGGCGCGCGCCGTCGCCAGGCCGCCCGCCAGGCCCAGCGCGGCAAGGCCCAAGCCGCCAACCCGCGCGGCGGCCAAGAAATCGCCGACGACCAAGCCCGCGGCGAGCAAGCGCGCCAAGCCGCGAGCCGCGCGCCGGTAGCTCGCAAACCGACACCCACCACCTCTCGAACCGGCTTCCCTCTCACGCAACCGATGCGCTCAGTGCTACGAGGTCGGATCAGTCGCCGAGCCAGCTTCCGTCGTCGATCGGTGACCGGGCGTTACCAGACGGAAACGCAAGCGACGTTGTTGCATGATTCCCCGACAGCGAAACGACGGCGCGACGAGGAGCGCTAGGAACCCCTCTCTCTTGTGAATGGCTATCCATGGTTCCGTCTGGCGTATTTTGATCTAGGATGCCTCCGTGGACATCGGCGAAGTGCCACGGAGCCGCAGATGGTGATGGATTACTCGGCGATCCGGGATGAGATCCAGGATGGCGATATCCTGTTGTTCCGTGGCAAGTCGTGGCTCAGCCGCCTCATTTGCTGGATCACGCGTTCGCCATACTCCCACTCTGCCATTCTTGGTTGGTGGAACGGCCACCTGATGGTCCTCGAGGCCGTACCGACCGGGGTCGTGGCATCGCGGATGTCACGTGTCGTGAACAAGTACTCGGGCAAGATCGAGCTGTGGACCACCGACGAGAAGCTGGCGCGCTTCGAGGTGATCCAGACCGCCCAGCTCCTGCTCGGCAAGCACCGCTCGGCCTTCAAGCTGCTGCGCCATCTCAAGCAGCGACTGCTCGGACGCCGCCGGCCTGCGCAGCTCGAGCCCGAGGCGCCCGGCGCCGCGCCAGAGGATCTCGTAGGCTCCGAGTTCGTCAGGCGGGTGTGGCGCGCGGGCGGCGTCGAGCTTGCAGCGCATGCTCCCGACCTGCCCACCACCCCGGGTGACATCGCGAGATCACCGAACGTGCGCAAGGTCGGCGAGCTGGTCTATAGCCAGCCCGACAAGACTGCTCCAAAGCTGCCGGGCGCCAGCCCGAGCGCGCGCCTCGGCGCCACCTGGGTCGCACCGCTGCAGCCACAGGACCGAAACCGGCGTTCGAGCGGCGACGGATCGGCAACCCGGCCAGGCACCGGCGAGAGCCGACGCCTGCGATCCGTGCCACGCATGGCTGGCCGAGTAGCCGAACCATTCGCACGGTTCGATTCCGGTCGGGTCGATCCCCGCGATTGACGCCTCCGGAGCGAACAGCGTAGCTTCCCGGACCTCAATGGACGCGAAGGTCCGCGTTCCGTGGCAACCGCTGCTCGAAGGTGACGACGCCGTCGCCGCACAGGGCGTGATCGCCCAGCGTCCGCGTCGGCCCAACAGATCGCGCACCGCTCGTCAGACAGGGCTCACGCGATCAAGGCGCCACGCCACACTACCGTTGTTTCGGAATCAGACTCTTGGACGCCTTGGCCAGCTGGGCATTGATGAAGTTCGGCGCCCACCTCGACATGAAGCGAAGCCCGTTGGCCTGACCGGGCCGGATCTCGAGCGTGCCCTTCCCGAGCGCCTTGATGGTCATCCCCACGAGCTCGTCCGTCGTGATCACCTTGACGTTGGCGTCATCGGGAGCCGGCGCGAGCTCGGTCTTCACGGCTGGCGGCATGAGCTCGATCACCTCGACCCCGTGATCGTGGAGCTGCTGGCGGAGCGTGATCGAGTACGAGTGCATCGCGGCCTTGGTCGCGCAATAGATCGGCGCGGCCTGCAACGGCACGAACGCGAGGCCGGAGGACACGTTGATGATCGTGCCCTTGTTGGCCTTGAGCTGCTCGATCAACGCCGAGATCAGCCGGATCGGCCCCGACAGGTTGATCTCGACCTCCGAGGTCAGCGCCATGAGATCGTCCTCCACGCCGAGGTTGCGATACGTCAGGACGCCGGCGTTGTTCATCACGACGTTCAGCTTCGGGAACCGGTCCTTCAGCGTACGCGCGAGGTCGGCGATCGCCTTCGGATCGGCCGCGTCGCTGCGGAGCGTCGTGAGCTTCGGGTGCGCCTTCGCCAGCGCGTCGAGCTTGACCTGGTTCCGGCCGGTCACGATCACCTCGTTGCCGAGCTCGATGAACTTCGTCGCAAACGCAAGGCCGATCCCGGCGCTACCGCCGGTGATGAGAATCGTATTACCCGATAGCTTCATGGTCGCTTCCTCCAACCCCGGAACGTACAACAAGCCAGGGTCAACGTCCCGCGGCCTTCGAGGAGAATCGCGAGCCATGCGAAGACCTGCACCACGATGTGGGCCGTCCATGATCATCTGCGCGCGCCGGTCCGACGGGACTCGACGACGCGATCTCCGCTCGCCGGCTCAGCGAGCGCGCAGCTCGTCGCGAAACGCGCGCAGCGCCGCGTGCTGATCGGGCGGAACCCGACGCAGCTCATGATTGGCGAGGACTGGCGAGACCGGCACGCACAAAGCCCGACGGTGATACCCTCGGCGTTGATGCAGCTCGAGGTGCTTTGCCGGCGACCAGCCGTCCCCTCGCGGGCGAGCCCGCTGTTGTTCGTCCACGGGTTCTGGCACGGCGCGTGGTGTTGGGCCGAACACTTCCTGCCCTACTTCGCCGAGCGCGGGTACGAAGCCCACGCGCTCAGCCTGCGAGGCCACGGCGAGAGCCCCGGGCGCGCGCGACTGCGATGGACCGGCCTGCGAGACTTCATCGCCGACGTCGCGAATGTCGCGGACGGGATGGACCGCCCGCCGATCCTGATCGGTCACTCGATGGGCGGCTTCCTGGTGCAGAAGTACCTCGAGACGCACCACGCTCCGGGGGCCGTGCTCCTCGCGTCGCTGCCGCCGTCCGGCGCCCTGGGGCTCGGGCTGCGGCTGGCGCGGCGGTACCCGGGGCGCTTCGCGCAGTCGTACGCGACGCTGAGCACGCAACCGCTGATCGCCACGCCGGCGCTGGTGCGCGAGAGCCTGTTCTCGCTGCGGTTGCCGCAGGCCGACCTCGTGCGTTACCACGCGCGGCTCCAGGATGAGTCGTTCCGGATCTTCATCGAGTTATTGATGAGCAAGGTGCGCACCGCGGCGGTCAAGACGCCGGTGCTGGTGCTGGGCGCGTCGGAAGACGCCGGCGTGAACCCCCAGGAGGTCGAAGCGACCGCGGCGGCGTTCCAGACGCGCGCCGAGTTTGTGCCCGACATCGCGCACGACATGATGCTGGAGCCCAACTGGCGATCCGCGGCGGAGCGGATCGATCGATGGCTCACGGCGCTGCACGCCGCGGCTCCACACCTTCCGGCCAATATCCAGACAGCTGACGCGTGAACCCGCATCGGGTTCGCCGAAACCCGGTCTACGAGCGTACCAATGCAAGCAGGCTGTCCAGCGTGGCGATCTCGTGATCGACGAGGCCGTCGCCACCGCCCGGTCGTCGCTGTGGATTGTACCAGCAGGTCGCGATCCCGGCATTACGGCCGCCCTGGATGTCCGAGCTGAGGCTATCGCCCACCATCAGCGCCGAGCGCTTGGCGGGCGCGCCGAGCCCGGCCAGCGCGATCTCGAAGATCGCAGGCGCCGGCTTCGCCGTCCCGAGCTCCGACGAGATCGCGATCACGTCGAAGTAGCGACCGAGCCCGAGCCGATCGATCCGCGCACGCTGGACGTCGGACAGCCCGTTGGTCACCAGCGCGAGCGATACCCCCGGTTCGGCGGCGAGCGCGTCGAGCACCTCACGTGCGCCGGGATAGAGCTCGCCGTATGCGCCGAGGCCGATGGTAAACGCGGCGGCGAGCACCTCGGGCGACGCGTCGATCCCGGTAGTCACGACCAGCTGCTCGAACCGCACGATGCGAACCTGGTCGGCGATGATCTCCCCGCGCTCGACCCGCGCCCACAGCGCGCGGTTGATCTGGCCATACGCCGGCAGGTAACGCCCCGGGTCGGCGATCCCCGCGCTCGCCAGCGCGCGCTCGAACGCGAGCGTCTCCGACGTATCGGAGTCGAGCAGCGTATGATCCAGGTCGAGCAGCAGCGCGGTGTACGGCACGATGCCGAGCATAGGCGCTCCCTGCGCGAGCCGACAACCGGCATGGCGCGTGTACGCTCGGTCCGACCCCGCGGCGAGCATCCGCGTCGACGTGTGCCTGCTGGCCACAAGCATCGTCGCTCGACGACGCGTCGAAGAGCCCGGGCCGCGCGATCGAGCGGGCGGCCCCGACCGAGGACCAAGCCGGTCGGTTGGTTCCCGCTTGACTTGGCGGCCGCGTAAGTACAAAGTGATTACTCATGAAGGCACAACTTGTTCGTATCGGCAATTCCCGTGGTGTGCGGCTGCCGAAGACCATCATCGAGCAAGCCGGCCTGACCGAAGAGGTCGAACTCGAAGTGCGCGGCAACACCGTCGTGATCGCCGCGACCAGAAGGGCCAGGGCCGGCTGGGCCGATGCAGCTCGCGCGCTGGCCGCATCTGGTGGCGGCAGGCTGATCGATCCGGAAACCCGGACGCAGTTCGATGAAGACGACTGGCGTTGGTAGTAAATGAAATTCCCACGACGAGGTGACGTGTTTCTCATTGATCTCGACCCCACGCGAGGAACCGAGATCCAGAAGACGCGCCCCTGCGTGGTCGTTTCCCCCGACGATCTGAACGCCCATCTGCGAACAATCATGATCGCGCCGATGACCACGGCCGCACATCAGTATCCATTTCGCGTACCGTGCCGCTTCGCCGGCAAGAGCGGCCAGGTTGTTACCGATCAACTTCGGACCGTGGATCGGGAGCGGTTGGTTCGCCATCTTGGGCGACTTTCCGCCGCGACCATGAACCATCTGCTCGACGTCCTCCAGGAGATGTTCACACCGTGACCTCGGGCGCGGGCCAATTCTGGCACGGTACCCTCGGGCGCACGGTGCTGAAACCCCACCCCGCACGCCAGGATAGGTGGGGCCATGGGGCGTTCGACAGCAGGATGCGTCGCTCCTCCGAGACGGCTTCTCCGACGGGCACAGAGGCAGAAACCTGCGAAACTATTACCCCGGTCAGGTTCGCCCCGCGCGTCGAACCAAGGTAAGCTCACAGCCATGCAGTGGGACGCGGTCATGCGTGTTCTCGCTTCACTCGAAGCGGCGGCGGTTGACTACGTCATCATCGGCGGGGTCGCGATCAACTTTCACGGGATCGCTCGAGCCACCGAGGATATCGATGTCTTCATCGCTCCAGACGCCGAGAACGTCCGCCGGCTGCGCGCCGCTCTGCATGCGATCTACGATGACCCTTCCATCGACCAGATCACGGCGGAGGATCTCTGCGGTGACTATCCCGCAGTTCGATACGTGCCACCGGGCGACGGCCCACCGATGGACATCCTTACTCGACTCGGGGAACGATTTCGCTATGTCGACCTCGAATGCGACCGCTACGATGTTGATGGTCAAGTCGTGGCGGTCGCAACCCCAGCGACCTTGTACAAGATGAAGAAAGCAACGGTCCGTCCCCTAGATCACGCAGACGCTGCACGGCTCGCCGAGGCATTCGAGCTCGACAAGGATTCGAAATGACGGTGAAGAGGTATCGCGATGTCGCGGACATGCCGGCGCCGCTCCGTGGGGATCCCGCGGATCCGTCGACCTACGTGCGCATCAAGCAGCTGTGGAGTTTCTCTGGACGCCTGGCGCCGCCGCTGTTCGAACCGGGCGTCTATCGATACCGTTCCATCGACGAGAGTCATGCGGCTCGCGAGCAGCGAACCATCGAGCGCATGCGGGTCGTCCGAGCGACTCGAACCCGTGAACCGCGCAGCTGATGCCGAGCGTCCCGGCCGGGAGTGTCCGGAGTGTCCCGACCGGGAGTGTCCCGACCGAGGTTTCTTTCGCAGCTACTCAGCAGAAACGGCTTGCCGACATTGACTAGGTCGGCGACACATCCAACGCGATAGAGGCAACTGTCCCCCCACACCGAGGTTAAGGATTACGCGATTACATCAAGACAAGCGTCGCGGAAAGCTTCAGTTTTAGGAGCATCCTCACCCCAACCCTTTTTCTTGGCTACTTTCTCGAGCAAGATCGCAACTTTCTGAAAAAGGTCGCTGGATTTGACTGGATTATCCAAAATTACTCTCATCTTTTCGCAATATGTCTCTATTTTGGCACTATTCAGTTCAGTAGCTTTCCTGATTCGAGCAATCGGCGTGCCATCATAAGTATGTGCCATCGAAATTTGCGTAAATCTCGATCAAGCTCAGAATTTCTAAACATGTACTCCAAACGATACAGTGCAAGCGCGGAGATATGATAAGGAGCTGGACTGTGATTTTTGAGAAAGAACCTGTTTCCTATGTTTCTGGTAAGACTTCCATAGTAACCACCAACGCGATGCGGCAAGTCCAAAAACATTGAGGCAAACGCCCGTATCTGTAAAGGTATTGTAACAACACGAGTTCGCTCCACATTACGATTACTCGCGTATTGTTTGGAACGACGCTCATAGTAGAGCTTTGAGCTTCCCGAAAATGTTCCATAATAAGTTTCAAGAGTCTTCTGAAACTCTGATAATGCGGCAAGCTCTTCAGCTTTGACTGCCGTTTGTCGATTCGTGGCCTTTATAATGCTATTAATAACATCCTCGCTTGTCGTAACGATAATCTTGACAGGTACATGTACGACCTTAGCGTTGAATTGCGACAGAGAGTTGAAGAGAACGTGACTGCTTTGGCAGCCATTAACGACTTGATAGTCACGCACCTGGAAGCGATTTCCAGTAGTTAGGAGTTCTCGCGCGACTACGGTAATGCCATTGTTTAACACCGGAAAACGTATGGCCGAAGGCGAAGCCAGTGTGTCGCCAATCTCAGCATTGACATCATTGGATCCTTGGTAATCCCGTACATTATCATAAAATACGGATTTTCGTATATTCCCTGCATCATCAGTAACGAGTTTTAGATATTCCTCTGCAGGCAGCGTGCCGACATAAGCTTCTTTGATGCCGTCAATGTCAGGCAATGTGCAACGATTTTGAAAAACGATCTCAACAGCGATCGTTTCTGTTGTGTTACGATAGAGTTGATGCAACTGATCGGCATCAATTGGACTGATCTCTATATGGCCAAACAAATTAAGTGCTTCAAGGTCAGCCTTCGCAGATTCAATCCGACCTGTCGCGCACCCGACCCTTCGTCTCAAGGCCCGCGTAAAATTAACCCCGGTCGGGTTACTCAGCCTCCGGCCAACCGGACAAGCACCGCTCAAACGTCCAGCCGCGCACCCAGCCTTCACCCAGTGCCCCGCGTAAAATCAACCCCGGGTTTCTCCGGAGTCGTGTAATTAACCCCGGTCGGGTTATTCCCGGTTATTCCCCCCAGGCGTCCGGATTCCGGCCAATACCTGGACAAGCGCCGCACAAGCGGGGCGATGGCCGGTCACGTTCCGATCGGTTTTCGACCCAGCGCCCGCGCAAAATTAACCCCGGTCGGGTCCCCCCCCCGCGCAAAATTAACCCCGGTCGGGTTCCTCCTCCATTCACGGTGTCCTCGCGCAACGAATACCAACAAAGTAGTCGCGGAAGGCCGGGTCATCATTACTGCGGTAGCCCGCCCGCAGAAGGGGAGTAACACTAACGAAGCTCCCACCGTGGATCACTCGGTACGGTGTAGGACTGAGATTGGCGCAATCCGTGCACGGGATCGCATAGCTACCGTCCCAGTCCAGCGTCCACTCCCACACATTCCCGGCGAGGTCCGACTGGCCCCACCGCCCATCCCCCAAAGGCTTCGTTCCTACTGCAACAAGGTCGGTAAGTGCACAGCCTATCATCCCATCCCCTATACAATTCGTCCCATCGTAGTAGCTCGCGTGAGAGCTGTCGAGCGGCAGCGAACTTGCCGGCACCGACCATGGGTACGCCCGCTGCTGGTCACCGCCCGTCGCCGCATAGTTCCACTCCGCCTCCGTCGGCAAATACCCACCATCCCACGTGCAGAACGCCATCGCCTCGTACCATGTAATGCAGTTCATCGGCCGATGCTCGTTCGCCGCGGGGGTGTCCGTCCACGTCTGGTACGTCGAGCTGCACTTCACTGCTGCGACCAGCGCCGCTTTGTCCGGCACCAAACTCCTGTTCCAACTCGCGTCCCATCCACTCCCGACAAGCTTCGCATGTGCCCCAGCACCGGGCATCAGCGAGTTCATCTGCGTTCCCATCCCCGCATTCACGAACGCTCGAAACCGCCCCACCGTCACCTCGTACTTGTCGAGCCGAAAGGCGCTCACCGTCGCTGGATACATGGTGTTTCCGGAATTTCCGTCGCCTGCTGCGTCGTAGCTGCGGTCGTACGAACCGCTGGGCACCGCGAGGCTATTGCAACAGCTGTCGGTGCCGCTCGCACCGCATGTCGCCGGCAACCCCGCGCAGCTCAGGAACTGTGGCAGCGGCGCGGCATCGACGCTCGGCGCGTCCTCTGACGCCTTGATGAACGTGCCGTCGGGAATCTTGCATCCCATCACCAGAACCAGCGCCGCCATCGGCGATCGATTCCGCATCAGAACCTCCCCAGGACGATGGCGCCCGTCTCGCCCGGCATGACGCTCGGAACCACGCTGACGCGCCTCGAATTCTCCGCGTCTGGCGCGCCGGTGAACCACAGCACAGCAGCGCCGATCGCCGCCGCCGTCCCGATGCCAAACGCGACGTTCGCCGCGAATGCGCGGCTGTGCGCCGACTTGAGGAATGCGTTGGACTGGTCGGCCTGGGTGCACGGCGTCGCCAGATCCGGACACAGCTTGAATGCATCGTTCTGTTTGCCCTTCGCGATCGCGCCGAGAACCCCGCCGGCGGCCACGCCGATCACGCTCGCGCCCGCGACGCCGAGCGATACCTTACGCCTCGTCGTGAACATCCCCCTCGACCACACGGCCTCGTGGTCGGAGTGCCCGATTACAGGTGGTGTCGCAGGTGGCGTCGCAGGTGGCGAGGTCCGCTTGCTCAGCTCCATGAGCTTCGGCACCTCGATGCTGACCTTGCCGCCTTCGACCGGCACGTGCGCGGTGGTCTGCCAGTCCTCGTGCCCGGGCGCGTGCCCGGCGATGAGGTACTCGCCACCATCGACCGGCAGCGCTCGATTCCACAACGTCGGCTCGAACGGCTTGCCGTTGCGCGTGAGCGTCATGCCTTCCACCCGGCTCGCATCGGATACCGATACCGTCAGATACGACAGCCGCGCCTCGAGCGCCTTGGCCTTGGCCGTCGCGAGCTCGCGCTTGCGCGGATCCTTCACGCGGGTCAGCGCGTCCTTGTACGCGGACCATGCCGAGGCCAGCTGCTGGTTCTGTTCGCGGCACTCACCGAGCCGGATCAGCGTGCCAGCGCGCGGTTCGACGCCGTTCGACGCCTCGAACGCGTCACACGCCTGCACGAGCTTGCCCTCGGCCATCAGCTTGTTGCCGTCGTTGAACAACCCCTCGGCAACCGCGCTCTGCGCGTACGCACGGCTGCCACCGACGAGGCCGCCGAGCAGCATGAACACGACGCTAGTCGCCGCGATCGACGGTCGGCGACGCTGCAGATCCAGTCGAGCCCGCATGATCTCCTCCTCTGCTTGGCTGGCGCGGAACATTGCCGCCCGCCCTTCTTCGGTCCGGCGGCGGAACCGCCGCGTCGATCGCTGCCGCGACCGACGGTGCGTCCGCAACACCCGCATCCGGGGCCGTGGGCACGACGGTCGCGACGCTGGCGTCGACGAGTGCCTCATGCGTCGCTGCCATCGGCATCGCGTCGATCACCGCGGGTGGCACGTGCGCTTCGGCGGTGCTGCTTCCAGCGGCCTCTGAAGTGCGCTTGGCTTGCGGGCTCGCATCGCCGCCGCCGCCGCCGCCGCCGCCGCGCACCGCGACGAATGCGACCACGCCGCCGATCGCGACGGCGCCCACCACGAGGCCGGCGATCCGGCCGCGCCTGCGGGACCTGCCGGCCGGCAGCGGCTTCCCAGGCTGGCCGCTGGCGCCGCTCAGCGTCGTCGGACCTGCATGGACCGGGGTCGCCCACCCAGGCGCGGCAGCTGGCATGAGCCCCGGCAGCGGCGTCGCGCCCGGCCGACCGAAAGCCCCCGAAGAATCGCTCACACTGGGCACGAGGCTCGCCTGGTACAGCGTCTGCTCGATGAAGCCGATCGCCTGGACGAGCTCGATCATCGACGGGAAGCGCTCCGCGGGCGACTTCCGCAAGCACTGCTGAAGGAACTGGTCGATGATGCCGGGCAACTCGGGGACACTGGACGACGCGAACGGCGGCGGCTCGCGCAGGTGCGCGGCGAACAGCTCCCCGGCCTCGCCATCGAACGGCGGCCGCCCCGTCAGCATCGTGAACATGACGCAGCCCATCGTGTAGATGTCCGAGCGATGGTCGATATCACTGGCGCCGCGGCACTGCTCGGGTGACATGTACACGGGCGTGCCCATCAGCGCGCCCGTGCGCGTCTTGAGCCTGCCCGGCTCATCTCCCGACAGCTTGGCGATCCCGAAATCGAGGATCTTGGCGCGCTCGCCGCCGGGCACCGCCGGATCGCCCACGATGAAGATGTTCTCGGGCTTGAGATCGCGGTGGACGATCCCCTTGGCATGCGCGGCCCCGAGCGAGCTGCAGATCAGCCGCATCAGGCGCAGGCACTCGATCAGGCCGAACCTCCCGATGCGCGCGAGCCGCCTGTCCATCGGCTCGCCCTCCAGCAGCTCCATGACGATGTACGCGCTGCCATCGGTGTGAAAGCCGAAGTCGAAGACCTGGACGATGCCCGGATCGGAGATCACGGTCACCGCACGCGCTTCATTGAAGAAGCGTTTGACGATCTCTTCGTTCGCCGACAGCGCCGGGAGTAGCACCTTGATCGCCGCTTTTCGCCCGAGCAACGTGTGCTGGCCGAGGTAGACGGTGCCCATCCCGCCCTCGCCGATCTTGTTCAGGACGCGATACGTCCCGAGGGTCGTCCCCAGCATCGCGGTAAGCTTATCACGCGAGTGCGGATCTTCTGCGGCGGCGGAAACCAGATCGTTTTGCGAGCGTCCGTCGAAGTGGAACTTTCCAGCCAGAACGCCACTCCGGATGACCATCCGAGCGCAAGATTGTGGGTACTCCCGAATAGGCTCAGCTACTCCCGGCTACTCCGGATTATCGAGTAGCTCTATCTGTCTTCGCGCAAGAAGGGTGAGGAGCGCCTCGCCTGTGCGCTCCGGAGCGCGCGCTATTCGAAGACCGTCACGAGCTCGTCGGCGGGCGGGCCTTCCTTGTCGTTGCGCAGCAGGCGGTACGTCACCGCGGCACTTACCAACTGGAACGAGGACAGCACGGCCTGGGTCCCGAGGACGACGAGGCCGAACAGCTGGGTGTCGAAGAGGTAGACACCGAACTTCGCCCCAGGACCTCGGGTCAAGGCCAGCTCTACCAGCACGTAGACGGCCCCGAATGCGAACTGCCAGACGAGCGCGATCGCGAACACCCGGATCCGCGCCCCGCGCGCGAGCGCGAAACCGTGGGCAATCGAACCGATGACCGCCCGCCGTTCCACCGTGGCGATCGGGACCGCGAGATAGAACAGCGAAATCGCGACGGCGTAGTAGACGGCCGAGCCAAAGATGAACAGATTGACGTTCTCCCAGCGCCCAACGAGCAGGTTCAGGGCTGTCATCACCCCACCGCTCGCCACCCAGACAATCAGGGCAACGCCCATCACCGGGAAGAACCGGCGGACCGCCGCCTGCAACCCACGGACGATCGGCGCGGGCTTGCTCGTCAGCGCGACCAGCGTACCCTGCGTGACCGCCGCCGCCATGCACGCGTGCGCCACGAAGCGTCCCCCCGGCAGCACGCGGAGCACGGGGTGCAGCAGGGACAGGAAGTCGTCGTAACCTCGATACAGCCCGAGGAACGGATCAACCTGGTACACCATCGCCAGCTCCCAACCGATCACAGGCAGATAGCAGAGCACCGTGATCGCCATGAAACGCGGCAGGTTGCGAGCCCAGATCCGGACGCTCGTCGCCAGCACGCCTCCGACGCTGAACCGCGCCGTCACGTCAGGTGACCTCCACCATGTAGCCGAGGATATCGCAGCCCATCCCCGGCCGTTCACCAAGAAGGCCATCATGACGTGGCCCGCGTTGGGCTATACTCTTTGAATGACCCCCGCGTTCGAGGCCGTGCTCGATCAGGCGCTCAAGCTCCCCGAAGAAGAGCGGGGGGCGCTGGCCACACGGCTTCTGCGCAGCCTCGAGCCAGACGATGGGGACGAGCCGTCGGCGCAGGAGTGGGAGGCTGCGTGGTCGGCCGAGCTCGATCGTCGCGTCCGTGAGGTCCGCGAGGGTCGTGTTGAGCTTGTCGATGGCGACGAAGTCCTCGCCGAACTCCGCGATATCACAGACCGACCGTGATGCGATCCCGCTTCCACCCGGAAGCACGTCTCGAGGTCCGGTCTGCAGCTGCCTGGTATCGCGAACGATCCAGCGAAGCCGCGCAGGGCTTCACCAGCGCGGTGGCCGATGGAATGCAAGCGATCCGCGAGCGCCCGGAAGCGTAGCCCAACCTGGCGCCGAGCTGATGTTCGGCGGAAAGTGCTCCGCAAGTTCCCCTACTCGATGTTCTACATCGTCGAGCGGGAGGTGGTCGTGATCGTCGCGGTCGCGCATCACAAACGGCGGCCTGGCTACTGGATCCTACGCCTACGCAGATAGATGTCTACGCGTCGGCCCAGTTGTCGGCGATGCCGATGTCGACCTCGAGGGGCACGCTCAGCTGATAGACGCCTTCCATCTCGGCCTTGAGCGCCGCGCCGACCTCCTCGGCGAGCTGGGGCGGCGACTCGAACACCAGCTCGTCGTGCACGGTGAGCAGCATCTTGACCGGCCACTGCTCGCGCTCGATCCGCCGCGCGGTCGCCAGCATCGCGAGCTTGATGATGTCGGCGCCGGCGCCCTGCATCGGCGTGTTCTGCGCGACGCGCTCGGCGGCGTGCCGGGCCTGCGGTGACTTCGACAGGAGGTTTGGGATCGGCCGCCAGCGACCGAGCAGCGTGCGCGCCCCGCCCTGCGCGCGGGCCAGCGTGACGATGTCCTCCATGAACTTGTGGATCGTGGGGAAGCGCTGGAAGTAACGGCGCGAGTACTCGGCGGCCTGCGTGCGGGTGACGTCGAGCGCGCGCGCCAGGCCAAAATCGGACTGGCCGTACGACAGGCCGTAGTTGACCGCCTTGGCGATCCGGCGCTGCTCGGCGGTGACCTCCTCGCGCTCGACGCTGAACACCTCGGCGGCGGTCTGGGTGTGGACGTCGATGTGATCGCGAAACGCCGTGCCGAGCTTCGGATCGCCCGACAGGTGGGCGAGGATGCGCAGCTCGATCTGCGAGTAGTCGGCGGCGATCAGGACGTGGCCCGGGGCGGCGACGAAGCCGCGGCGGATGAGGCGCCCCAGCTCGCTGCGGATCGGGATGTTCTGGAGGTTCGGATCCTGCGACGAGATCCGGCCGGTCTCGGCGACGACCTGGTTGAAGGTGGTGTGGACGCGGCCGGTTTTGGGGTTGACGAGCGGCGGCAGCGCGTCGAGGTAGGTGCCCTTCAGCTTGATGAGCTCGCGGTGCTCGAGGATCGGCCGGACGACCGGGTGGGCATCGACGAGCGCCTCGAGCGTGTCGGCCTCGGTCGACCAGCCGATCTTGGTGCGCTTGACGCCCTTGGTGTCGAGCCCGAGCTTGTCGAACAGGAGCTCGCCGAGCTGCTTGGGCGAGCCGATGTTGAGCTCGGTCGTGCCCGCGGCCTCGTAGACCCGGTGCTCGAGCTCGGCGAGCTTGCCGGCGACCTCGTCGGACAGCTTCTTGAAGTGAGCGATGTCGACCGAGATGCCGATCTGCTCGATCTGGGCGAGCAGCCGCGCGACCGGCAGCTCGACGTCGCGATACAGCGCCCCGAGCCCGCTCGCCGCGAGCCGCGCCGGTAGCTGGGAGCCGATCGGCAGGAGCGCGTGGGTGATCGCACCGGCCCACGGCGCGGCGCGCTCGACGGTGATGCCCTCGAGGCTCGGGTGCGCCTTGCCCTTGCCCGCGATGGTCGCGCGGGTCGGGAGCAGCACGCCGCCGAGCCGCGCAACCGCCGCCTCGCCGGGCTCGGACTCCGCCGTCGGATCGAGCAGGAACGCCGCGAGCATCGTGTCCTCGACGATGCCTTCGACCGCGACGCCGGCGAGCGCGAACGCGCGGATCACCGTCTTGGCGTCATGCACGACCTTGGCGACCGATGGATCGCCGAGCACGGCGTGGAGCGGCGCCAGCTCCGCGGCGGTCGGCGGCGGAGGCGCGCCGATGTAGCGGTGGCCGAGGGGGAGGTACGCCGGCGCGTGGCCGGCGATCGCGATCACCACCGCGACCAGGCCGGCGCGCTCGAGCCGCTCGGGATCGAGCTCGACGGTGAGCGCCATCCGCCCCGCCGCACGCGCGGCACGAGCCAGCTCGGCGATCGCCGCGCCGCCGACGACGATCCGCGCATCGGGCGCCTGCTCGACGCTCGCGACCAGGTTCACGTCGGGCGCCGGGACGATCACGACGTCGTCGGCCGGCGGCATCTTCACCTTGACCTTGTCGACCAGGACCTGGAACTCGAGCTCGGTGAACAGCTGGTGCAACTCGGGCAGGTTCCACTCGCCGACGACCAGCTGGTCGAGCGTCAGCGGCAGCGGCACGTCGCGCCGCAGCTCGACGAGCTGGCGCGAGATCTTGATCCGCTCGAGCTGCTCCGGATCGCCGAACGGCTGCTTGATCGAGACCCGCGGGACGACCGGGTTCTGCGCGATCAGGTTGTCGAGCGTGCCGTACAGCTCGAGCAGGTTGGCCGCGGTCTTGTCGCCGACGCCGCGGATCCCGGGGATGTTGTCGCTGGTGTCGCCGACGAGCGCGAGGAAGTCCGGGATCTTCTCGGGCGGCACGCCCATCTTCTTGATGACCTCGTCGCGCGTGTAGGTCTTCTCGCGGAGCGCGTCGATCATCGAGACGTGATCGCCGATCATCTGCATGATGTCCTTGTCGGCGCTGAAGATGACGACCTCCCAGTCGCGCGCGCGGGCGCGCTCGACCAGCGTGGCGATCACGTCGTCGGCCTCGACGCCCGGCACCGCCAGCACCGGCCAGCCCATCCCTTGCACGACCTTCGCGAAGTAGTCCATCTGGACGACGAGCTCTTCCGGTGGGTCCTTGCGGGTCGCCTTGTAGGCCGGGTACATCTCGGCGCGAAACGTCCTGACTCCGGATTTGTCGTCGAACACCACGGCCATCCGCCGGGGCGCGAAGTCCTCCTCGAGCTTCATCAGCATGCGCGAGAACACGTAGAGCGCGCCGGTCGGCATGCCCTCGCTCGTCGACAGCCGCACCTCACGCCGCTCGCCCCGCGAGCTGTTCATGAGCCCGTAGTGGGCACGGAAGATGTACCCGTGTCCGTCGACGATGTAGAGCTTCTCTGGCACAGCGCCCGCACTCTAGCCCGCCGGGCGGACCGTGCCCATGGGGTGGGATCGTTCCCGGCGCCGCGCCTTCGCCGCCGGGTTTGTGTGGCAAGATGACAGCATGCACCGCATCGTCGTCGACGCCATGGGAGGCGATCACGCGCCCGACGAGATCGTGCAGGGCGCCGCGGAGGCGTCGCTCGCGCTGCCGTCGGCCGAGATCATCCTCGTGGGAGATGCCGCCGCGCTCGGCCGGCTGCTCCCGCAGATGCGCCACGACGGCGCGCGGGTGCGGGTGCACCACGCCCCGGCGTTCATCGAGATGGACGAGAAGCCCGCCGAGGCGCTCGCCGGCAAGCCCGAGTGCTCGATCGCGGTCGCGGCCGATCTGGTCGCCCGCGGCGACGGTGACGCGCTGGTGTCGGCGGGCAACACCGGCGCCAGCGTGCTCGCCTGCGCCCGGCGCTGGACCCTGCTCCCGGGAGTGCGGCGCGCCGCGCTCGCCGCGGTGTACCCGACCGAGCTGCGGCGGGGCGAGAAGGACGATCCGTTCTCGCTGATCCTCGACGTCGGCGCGACGATCGACGCGACCGCCGACGATCTGGTCGGGTTCGCCGTGATGGGCTCGGCGTACGCGAAGCTGGTGTCGCAGAACCGGCGGCCGCGCGTCGCGCTGCTCTCCAACGGCACCGAGGCCGGCAAGGGCCCGCCGGCCGTGGTCGCCGCGAACGCGGCGCTGGTCGAGACCACCGAGCTCAACTTCATCGGCAACATCGAGGGCCTCGACATCCCGCGCGGCGTCGCCGACGTCGTCGTCACGTCGGGCTTCGTCGGCAACGTCGTGCTGAAGATGCTCGAGGGCGTGTCCGACACCGTCGTGCGGCTCGCGCGCTACGCGCACAAGGAGCGGCTGGCGTGGCGGCTCGGGCTCATCGCGCTGTCATCGGCGATCGATCAGCTCAAGTCGATCACCGACTGGCAACAGTACGGCGGGGCGCCGCTGCTCGGCTTCAGCCATCCGTTCATCAAGGCGCACGGCCGGTCGAACGCCCGCGCGATCACCAACGCGATCAAGGTCGCGCAGAAGTCCCTGGCGGGGAACCTGTGCGGCAACATCGCGCGCAGCATGGCCGAGCTCGAGGAGCGTGCGCATCGCCGGCCGCGCGCGGCCAGCGAGTCCGGCGCCGGCTCGTGAAGCCCGTGAAGCCCGTGAAGCCCGTGAAGCCCGTGAAGCCATGAAGCCCAGGTCGCTCATAGGCCGGATGACCACCCTGCCGAGCCGGGTCGGCCAGAAGATCGGCCTGTTCGACTACATCCCCGAGGGCCTGCCGCCGGGGGCGCCGCCGCCGCGCCACACGTTCCGCTGGGACCTCGATAAAACGTACCTGCGCACCGAGTTCGACTCGCTCGCCGATCTGGCCAAGAGCGCGATCGAGACCGCCGCCGACAAGCAGGCGTATCCCGGCGCGACGGCGCTGCTCCGCGCGCTGCGCCAGGACGGCCACCGGATCTGCATCGTCTCGGGCAGCCCGACGCAGATGCGCCAGGTCCTCGCGGCCAAGCTCGCGCTCGACGGCGTCGACTACGACGAGTTCGTCCTCAAGAACAACCTGAAGAACCTCCTGCGCGGCCGGTTCCGCGCGCTGCGCGCGCAGATCCCCTACAAGCTGCCGGCGATGCTGCAGTCGCGGATCGGCGCGCCCGCCGACGCCGAGACCCTGTTCGGCGACGACGCCGAGGCCGACGCCATCATCTATTGTCTGTACGCCGACATCGTCGCGGGCCGGGTCTCGCTGACCGACCTCGAGCGCGTGCTCATCGCGTCGCGCGCGTACGACGACGACGCCGCGCGCATCCTCGATCTCGCCAGGCGCGTCCCCAAGCACGACGCCGTGAACCGGCTGTTCATCCACCTCGATCGCCGCTCGGCGCCGGTCGGCTTCAAGCACTACGGGCCGCGCCTGGTCCCGGTGTTCAACTACTTCCAGGCGGCCCTCGTGCTCTACGGCGACCACGTCCTGTCGGCCCGCCAGGTCATCTTCGTCGCGCTCGAGATGCTCGACTCCAAGCAGTACGAGCTCGGCCACCTCGCGACCAGCGTGCAGGACGTCATCCGGCGCGGCCGGATCGCCCGCGAGACCGCGCTCCAGCTGGTGGCCGAGGCGCAGGAAGCGGCCAGATCGGGGGCCCTGTCCGGCCGCACCGACCTGCCGCCGTTTGAGCAAATCTCCGAGGCGTTCCGCGCACGGGTCCGCGAGCTCGGCCCGATCGATCCGGGGCTGATCGAGCCCACCGCGCCGCTCGACTACGTCCGCCTGGTCGACGAGGAGCACGAGCACCGGCGAACCCGCCGCAAGCACGGGCACTGACCAGGATCATCAGGGACGTTGGCTCGTGACGCACCCGCCGGCGCGATGCAGTGCTGACCACTGCCGCGGGGGGCCTCGCCTTTGCGATGATCAATGCATAGCGTATAATTTCCACAGGAGTGTGAATTTGCGCCAGGGGGTGTAGTTCATGGAAAACATCGCGACGCGTTTGGGTCCCTGGCGTATCGAGCGGACGCTTGGTCGCGATCTCTCCGGCGTCTACTACGCCGCGTGCCACGATGATGGCGAACGCGCCACGCTGTACGTCCTGTCGGACGAGCTGACCACCGGCGACGAGCCGCTGACTCGACTCCTCGAGGTGCATCGTGAGATCAGCCATCCTGGCCTGATCCGCTTCCGCGGCCTCGACCACGCCGGCAGCGAATATTTCCTGATCGGCGATGTCGTCGATGACGCGCTAGCGTCGCTACGTAGAGGCCACCGTCCAGCGCCGGACCAGACCCTCGCGTTCGGCGCCGCGCTGGCTGCCACGCTGGTCGCCGCCCATGATCACGGCTTGGTTCATGGCGGCCTGGAGCTCGACAACACGCTATGGGCGCCCGACCGAGCCCCGCAGATCCTGGCCGCCGGCGTTGCCGCCCTCGGCATCTCCGACCGCGTTGCCCTGGCCCGCGGTGACGTGGCCGCGCTGGGTCGGCTGCTGTGCGCCCTGGTCGCCGGCTGGCAGCGCCGCGACGCCGGTGGGGCCTCGCGCGACCATTCCACCGCCGACAGCCGTACCGTCGAGCTGGTCCGGCGGCTCGCCGACCCGAGCACGGCGCTCTCGATGCGTGAAGCCCACGCCCTGCTCGCCTCCGAGCAGCCGGCCCTGGCCGCGCGCCGCACCGGTGGGATCGCCGAACTACCCACCGCTCGGGGCCGCGGCCCGCGGAAGGCCGGCGACCCCACGATGCCCGCCAGCGCCGCCGCCGGCAAGGCCGAGTCCAAGGACGACGTCCCC
>Ga0308176_10000120_pt1 | contig 54188 bp, 36 predicted proteins | sample PhyCR2_3_FD_203890 | JGI IMG/M metagenome (GOLD analysis project Ga0308176, IMG submission 203890) | Soil microbial communities from UC Gill Tract Community Farm, Albany, California, United States - DLSLS.C.R2 | ecosystem: Environmental > Terrestrial > Soil > Agricultural land | place: USA...
TCTGTTTTGCCAAAACCTACGTCGCCACACACAAGCCGGTCCATCGGCGAAGGCGATTCCATGTCGCGTTTTACATCAGCCGTTGCCTTGCTTTGGTCGGGTGTGTCTTCGTAAATAAACGAAGCCTCCAACTCTGTTTGCATGTAATTGTCCGGCGCATGCTGAAAGCCTTGCTGCGCCTTGCGTGCAGCGTACAGCTTAATCAAATCGAAAGCGACTTCTTTCACCTTCGACTTTGTTTTTTCTTTCAGCCTGTTCCAAACATCGCTACCGAGTTTGTTCACTTTCGGCACCGTGCCTTCCTTGCCTGTGTACTTGGCAATCTTGTGCAGCGAGTTGATGTTGACGTAAAGAATGTCTTTGTCTTTGTAAATAAGCCGAACGGCTTCTTGCATCTTGCCGGCTACTTCTATTTTTTGCAGACCACTGTAAACACCCACACCGTGGTCAATGTGCGTGACGTAATCGCCGGGCTGCAATTCACGCAAGCCGCGCAGCGTAAGCGCTTTGTTTTTATTGTAGGCCTGCTTGACGCGGTACTTGTGGTAACGTTGAAAAATTTGGTGATCGGTATAGCAAACAAGCTTTAATTCTTCGTCAATAAAACCTTCGTGAATGGACGTTGCAATGGGGTTGAAGGTTATTTCTTCTTTGAGGTCTTTGAAGATGTTGTAAAGTCGTTCAAGCTGCTTTGGGTTTTCGGCAAAGATGTTTAATTCAAAGCCTTTGCCCTCCCAGTTTTTCAAGTCTTGAATCAGTAAATCAAACTGGCGGTTGAAAGCCGGTTGTGATTTTGTTTCAAACTTTATTTCGGTTGAAAAATCGGTTGGCTTCTCATAGCCAAAATAAACCGTGTGGTGACGCAACAAATCTCTTGCGAAATCATCAGCCGTTGTAAATTCTTCAACCTTTACGTCTTTCTTAATTAGTTTGTCATCCTGCTCTTCTTCGTCTTTTTTCGAAAACGTTTTCATCGTCTCTAAAAAAAGATGCAGGTCTTCTTCAGCCGTCAATAATTGTTCGCGAACCAACTCTTCATCCTGTATCCAGATTACTGTGTTCTCCGGAAGGAATTCCAACAGCGAAACTTTCTTTTCATCCTCAAACTGCGTTTCCACATTCGGAATAATGCTCACTTGCAAGAGCCTTCGTTCACTCAATTGCGTTTCGGGATCAATGATGCGGATGGAGTCCACATCGTTGCCGAAAAGCTCGATGCGGTAAGGCTTTTCGTTGCCAAAGGAATAAATGTCAAGAATGCCGCCACGCACGGCAAACTGCCCTGGCTCGTAAACAAAGTCGGTTCTTTCAAAGCCGTAATCAACCAGTTTTCCGTACAAACTCACCGGATCAATTTCATCTCCGGCTTTTATGTGAATGATGTTTTGCGCAATGGCTTTGGAAACAACGACTTTTTCGGCCACAGCTTCGGGATAAGTAACCAAGGCGCCTACTCGATTGCCGGTTTGCGAAGAGAACTTCGTCATCGCTTCGGTGCGCAACATCACATGCGATGAGTTGAGCAGCCGGTAATTCTTCCGGTTCTTGAACGATGACGGAAAGTAAAAGATGTTCAAAGCCTCGGTCAGGTTCTCCAGCGTGTTGTGGAAATAGGCTGCTTCTTCGGCATCGTTGCAAATGAAAACATGGTTCAACTGGCTGCACGAAGGGTGCAAAAAAACGCCCGCCGCCACGAACTGTGAAGCGCTGCCGTTGAGGTTCGCCAGCCGTATTTTTTGGGTTTGGGCAAAAGAAAGTTTGTCCGCCAAATTAAAAAGACGGGGGGAAGATTTGTATTTATTCAGTAATGTGCTTACACTCATTCAGTCTCGTCCTTGCTTTGCTTCGATGAAGTGTGCAAAGATACTTCAAGGCACAGGTTGCGCCGGTTTCCGAAGGAAAGAATTAAGAATTTAAATAAATAAAAATCCCGCCGAAGCGGGATTAAATTTTATTTGACAAACTGCTTCGTGTATTGCTCGTTTCGGTTGCCATAAATCTTAAGAATATAGCTGCCGCTTGCCAAACCGTCAATTGGGATTGTTTGATTGCTGTACCCGGTTTTTTTATCGTACACCAAGCGACCCGTCGCGTCAAACAATTTTAGTTCCATCGACGTGGTGGAAAGATTACCTGTTTTTACAAAAAGCTGTTGTCTTGTGTTTGTAACATAGTCAATAAAATTGCGGGTGTTGCTTACCGCTGGAATGCCTGTGGCAACAGAAGTAAGCGTGGTTGTGAACAATCCTCTTCCGTGTGTGGCCACCGCCAACAAATTGTCCGAAGCACGGTAGCGAAGCATGTCGCAGCGCACATTGGGCAAGCCTGTGTTTTGTAACGACCAAGACGTAGCCGTTCCCGATTGTTGCGTAAACCACACGCCAATTTCCGTGGCCAGCAAAATACCGCCGCCGGTAGTGCCGCCCACGCTTGCGTTGGCCGGAACAAACATGCCCCAGCGCACCGGCACGTCGGGCAAATTGCTTTCGATGTTGTTGAACGTCGTGCCACCGTCGGTGCTTTCGTAAACACTTACCACGCCGTAATTTGATAAGGTTACCAAAAGATGGTTGGCATTTGCGGGGTCAACGTCAATCGAGGAAACATAAGCACCCAGCGGTGCTGCTGATAACGTTGTTGTAACGGCCGCCGCAGGCGATGTATTGGCATTGGTTAGCTTAATAATAACGGGCTTTAAAGCAAAGGTCGAGTCATAACCGGCAACCCAAACGGTGCCGCCTGCCGCAACCGTGGGATCAACTTTCAATGCTGAAATTTTGCGTATGCCCAAGCCGGTTATTGTTTGGGCAGAAAACGTGGGTGAACCCGTTCCCGATAAATTCGATACAAGGCCCATCTGTCCCGAAGCCGCACTGCTGTACAAAACTTTTTTTACGTCGTCGTAATCCGATGGATTGATGAAAAGACCGTTGTTATTAAAACTAACGCGGGTAAAGTTGTTTCCACCGTTGCGGGAGTAATAAAAATTGTTGTACACGTAAGAAAGAATCTGGATGTTGCCATCCACTTGGTCAATGTGGCAAAAGCCACCGTCGCCACCTACGCTCGATTCAACGGCCGTTCCAAGACCGGCCGATGTGAGTTTGTGCGAACCGTTGTCTTGTGCGCCTACGAGAAAATAGTTGGTAGTCGTTGGGTGCATATCGCAGGCATAAAGCTGCATAACGTTGTAGCCCACGTTCTTTGACGAATAGGTAGTTTGATTGCCGCCGTTCAGGTTGGGAAGCGTGAAAGTTGCCCAGGTTGCGCCGGCATTATTGCTGTAATAAATACCACCATCGTTGCTTGCATATATCTCCGAACCCGAACCGGGCAGAAATTGAATGTTGTGCTGGTCGGCGTGCACAACAGGCAACGTAGAACAGTTGCTTGCCCATTGCGTAAGTTGATTCCAGGTTGCACCGCCGTCGGTTGATTTAAACAAATCAATACCGCCGATATAAACGTTGTTTGGATTGGTGGGATCTACTTGTACGATTAAATCATAAAAAGCCTGCCCGTTGGTAAAATCAGAAGAGTTAGAGCCTTGATTGCACCAGGTTGGCAAAGGAAGGTCGGTCCAGGTAGCGCCGGAGTTGGTGCTTTTTTTTATGGCGCCGATGCCGTTGCCAGAGCCTTCCAGCAAGGCGTAGATCACCGCCGGATTGTTGGGTGCTACTGCTACATCAATTCGCTGCCAAGTACCGCTAGGCGTAATGTCAACCCAGGTTCCCGCTCCTCCTATATTGGTACCGTTTGCAGCAGCGCTGGAGCGAAAAATCCGCCCAAGGTTAGCGGGTTCACCCGAATTAATATAACCCGTAGTGGCGTAAACATCGCCGTTAGAGGCAAGTTCCAGATCAGCTCCGTAGTAATTGTAAGCGCTGTCACAAGTTTGAGCTGTTAGAATACCAATCACCCTCGTCCAGCTTGTACCACCATCAGCCGAGCGAAAAACGCCTCCTGTATTGCAAAAGCGGGCACTGGGTCGTGCACTGGCAAAGACAACACCACTAGTGTTTATCACTATGTCTTGTACGAAATCAAAATTGTGCAAATTAGGTGTCGTACTTGGTGGCAACGTAGCCGACGAGTCGGTAGAGACCAACTTATTCCACGTCGTACCGCCATCCGCGGTCTTCCAAATGCCGTTTCCTCTTACCGCGTCCGAGTTAAACCAACCTTCGCCCGTTCCAGCATACATGACCGATGTATTGGAAGGGTCTTGGGCAAGTGCACAAACTGCCAAGCTGCCCATGCTCTCGTTCACGGGTGTCCAAACAGGTGCTGATTTAAAGTTGGTGGCTTTCCAAATGCCGCCGCTTACGCTGGCCGCAAAAACCGTGTTGCCGGTGGCGTCCCGGGCATCAATGACAAAAGCTCTTGTTCTTCCCGCCGGATTTATCGGGCCTCTCTCCTGCCAGTTTATGGCGAGGCTTTGGTTTTGCCTTGCAGCGTTCAGCCGGCGCTGGTATTCCAATGCAGCAATCATTCTTTCTTTTGGGATGTAACCCAGAGCCGGGTCCTGCGTCATCAAAAATTCCTGCCGCATGGCCAGTTCCATTCCATCTCTTTCGGAAAAAATTTCATTGAGGTCTTCGGCTTGTTTGTTTGTTTTGGAAACGCAGCCAACGGAAAAAAGGGCTGCTAAAATCAGGACAGTCAATGTGTTTTTCGAGCACAGCATAGTTCGTAAACGTTAAAAGCTAAAGATAAGCGTTTCGACCCTCCATTTCTGTTTTTGCCGGTGTATTGTTCTCGCTACATTTAATTCATGAAATACGCATTCACTTCCCTGTTTGTTGTTCTCTTGCTTGCCTCCTGTTCGCCCCAATCTGGAATTTACAAAGCCAGCGCCTACGTGCGGGAAAAGGTGGCCGGTACCATCCGCGTTGACGACAGCGGAAGACCGTTGAACAGCGGTGTTTCGGAAGAGCACCTTCTGTTTGTGGAAATGGACTCATCCCGGCCCGCGCCGCTGTTCACTACCGTTTGGATCAAACAAAAAGCCTACGCAGTGCAGCCCGTGGAAATTAAACAGCCACAACAGTCAATTGGCAAAACCAATAACGGCCTTGATGTTACTCTTCAAAAAAAAGAAGGAACAGAACTGTGGCAACTGGTGTTAACACCAAAAGAAGAGACCCCTGCCAGCGATGCGGCTTTAGCGGGAAAAGTGCGGGAAAAAAACATTGTGATTACCGGCTCGTGGAAAGATAAACCTTTCGTGTATGCTTTTGACAAAGAAGAACGTCTGGCACCGCTCCATTTTCAATAAAAGAGAAGGGCCGGTAAGACTACCAGCCCCTTAACCTAAACCGTCCGACTAAAATATCTTGAGTGCTTAATTTCTGCCGTTCTTTTTTCAAGGACTGTGCCAACAACCGTTTTTTGTGGAAAACTTTCGGGATAAATCCTTTTTAGTAATTTGCCCGAAAACTGTTTATGGCTTTACAACCTTGGCGAAAAGGCATTGTGACCCGCATTGAAAACGAAACGTATAACACACGCCGTTTCTGGATACAGGTTCCCGAACTTGAGTCCTTTGATTTTGCACCCGGCCAGTTTGTAACCCTTGATTTGCCCATTCATGAGAAACCCGCCAAACGCATCCGCAGCTATTCCATTGCCTCCTGGCCCGACGGCACCAATGTGTTTGAACTGCTGATTGTTTTGTTGGAAGGCGGCGCAGGCACTACGTATTTGTTTAACGAAGTGAAAGAAGGCTCAGAGCTTACACTTCGCGGGCCACAAGGCATATTTACCTTGCCCGAAAGCATTGAAAAAGATTTGTACTTCATTTGCACCGGTACGGGCATTGCACCTTTCCGCAGCATGGTGCATCACATAAAGCGGCACAACATTCCGCATCAAAACATCAACCTCATTTTCGGCACCCGCACGCAAAAGGATTTGGTTTATGTATCCGAACTGAAACAGCTGGACACGGAGATGGAAAACTTTCATTTTCTTCCAACCCTGTCAAGAGAACAATGGGATGGTTGCTGCGGATACGTTCATGCGATTTACGAAAACCTGGTGCGGGAAAAAATGAACGGCAGTGCAGAACCACCGGCGGCGCATTTTTATTTGTGCGGATGGAAGGCGATGATTGACGAAGCCAAGCAACGCATACAAGGTTTGGGCTACGACCGCAAAACAATACACCAAGAGTTGTACGGATAATCTCTTGACGAAGCCGGTTTTAAAACCGGCTTTTCTTTTCCTCCTCTCCACTAATTGTTAAAAACCAACACAGGAAACCGGTGTTTCGCTAATCAACAAAGTTCTCTTCGCTGCTGTTTCCTTCTGTTGTTGAAAACCAAGCCATTTACCGGTTTGCGTAAAATTTAGGTTCGTCTAAAAAAATTTTAAGCCTTTTCCAAAACTGTTAAAAAGCCCCGTTCGGTTTGGAACTTCGCCTTCTTTGCCCGCACCTTTGCAGCGCAATACCGAAACAGAATTACGTCTGCAGTTTAATTCTCCGAAAGTACCCTTGCCTCACTTCGCTTTGGGTTGCCTGACGAATGCCGCTGCCTGAAGATTTTTATTTCTTGATTAAATTTTACGATTATGATGACGAAAAATGCACCGTCTGTAATTCAGATGGACAGTGAAGAATTAGCAAACCTGTTAACCTCTGTAAACGAAACCCTGGCCACCGATGTAATGTATTTGCAAACCGCAAGAGAGCCGAAACAATTTGGCACTCTACAACTTTGGAATATTCGCCGGAAGGCCCGTTACAACGGCCTTGTTATCCGGTAAGACGAACAAAGGATAATACAGAAGATTTGGGTTGAAATGTTGAAACGAAAACCGTCCCGTTTTGCGCGGGACGGTTTGTTTTTTAAGCGATGTTTTTTAGTATCAGCTCTTTGATTGCATCAACGCTGACTCGTTCTTGTTGCATCGTATCGCGGTAACGTACGGTAACGGTATTGTCTTCTTTGGTTTGATGATCCACCGTTACGCAGAAGGGCGTACCAATGGCGTCCATTCTGCGGTAACGTTTGCCGATGGTGTCCTTCTCTTCGTAAAAGCAGCGGAAGTGAGGCTTGCAATTGTCAATGATGCTTCTCGCAATTTCGGGCAAACCATCTTTCTTCACAAGCGGCAGTACCGCAAGCTTGATGGGCGCAAGCTTCGGCGGAAACTTCAACACCACGCGGCTGTCTTTTTTATCAGCCGTACTTAAATCTTGTTCTTCATAAGCTTCGCTCAACACCATCATCACCGTACGGTCAACGCCAATCGAAGTTTCAACAACATAAGGAATGTAATTGCCGTAAGGCTTGCCAGTGCTTTCGTCAACGTCGTTGTCGAAATACTGCATCTTCTTTTTGCTGTACTCCTGGTGGTTGCGCAAATCAAAATCGGTGCGGGAGTGAATGCCTTCCACTTCTTTAAAACCAATCGGGAAATCGTATTCAATGTCGCAGGCCGCATCGGCATAATGGGCCAGTTTTGCGTGATCGTGAAAACGGTATTTTTCGGCCGGAATGCCGAGACTCAAATGCCATTTCATGCGTTCGGCTTTCCAGTATTCGTACCATTCTTTTTGCGAACCGGGACGAATAAAGAACTGCATTTCCATCTGCTCAAACTCTCTCATGCGAAAGATGAATTGCCGCGCCACAATCTCGTTGCGAAAAGCCTTTCCGATTTGCGCAATGCCGAACGGAATTTTCATGCGGCCGGTCTTTTGAACATTCAAAAAGTTTACAAAAATTCCTTGTGCGGTTTCGGGTCGCAGATAGACGATGTTGGCTTCGTTATCTTCCGTAGAAACAGCGCCAAACTCGGTGGAGAACATCAGGTTGAACTGGCGCACGTCAGTCCAATTGCAGGTTTCGCTAACAGCGCAAACGATGTTATTTCTTTCGATGAGATTTTTTAATCCCGCAAAATCATTGGCCGCAAGCAAAGACTCCATTTCTTTCAATAATGCCTCGCCTTCTTCTTTCTTTCCAGACTTCTCTAATTCATCAGCTTTGGCTTCCAGCAAATGGTCCACGCGGTAGCGTTTCTGGCTGTCTTTGTTGTCAATCATCGGGTCACTGAAATTGTCCACGTGCCCACTGGCTTTCCACGTTGTCGGGTGCATGAAGATGGCGGCATCAATGCCCACGATATTTTCGTTTAACTGCACCATGCTTTTCCACCAGTAATCCTTGATGTTTTTCTTCAGTTCACTGCCCCACTGGCCGTAATCGTATACAGCGCCAAGGCCGTCGTATATTTCTGACGAAGGAAAAATAAAGCCGTACTCTTTGCAATGCGAGATGATGGCCTGAAAGCGGTTGTTGTCTGTTGCCATAGGGCGCAAAAGTAAGCCCTTTGGCGTTTGTGGTTTGTAGTTAGTGGTTTGTGGTTTCGTGTTGTGTGCAAAGTCTTTACGTCCTTATCTTTTCCAGGAGCGGAGAGTTAACGAAGGAGGAAATGCTTTACCCTTATCACGCCAACCACAAACCATCATGTCACCTTCACGTTATCACCTGTTTGTTCGTTCTGCTCTTTCTTTTTTTCTTCCTGTTCTTTCAGCGAGCCGTTCTTCTCTTCCACTTCAATGTTCTTTACCCACACGGCATAATCGTTGGGATGAATGGGCGAACCGAAGTTGGCTGCAAAAGCTTTGGTGAACTCGGCGCCGAAGTACAAAATCACCGAAGAATAATAAACCCAAACCAACAACACAACCAACGAACCCGCTGCGCCGTAAGTGTTGCCCACGTTTGATTTACCGATGTAAAACGTAATGGCAAACTTGCCCACCATGAACAACACAGCCGTTACCATCGAGCCAACCGCCACGTCTTTCCATTTAATAAGTGCATCGGGCAAAACTTTGAAGATGACGCCAAACAAAGCAGTGGTTACGATGAAGGTCAACAGCAGATTAACGATGTAAACCAGCACCACGGTAACGTTCGGAAAGTGTGCCTGCAACCGTCCCATCAGGGCTTCAATCAAACCGTTTAGTACCAGTGATACAAGTAAAATAAAACCGAGGCTGATGATGACTGAAAACGAAAGCAGGCGGTTGATGATCATCTTGAGCCATCCTTTTTTCGGCTTCGGCTTCAGGTTCCAGATTTGGTTGATGGAATCCTGTATTTCACCAAACACACTTGTGGCGCCAATGATGAGCGTAATAATGCCAATGATTGCAGCCAATTTACCGCCGGTATTTAAGGCCGCATTTTTTATCATGCTTTGAATTTGCGCCGCAGCATCGGCACCCACCAAACCTTTTATCTGTCCAAAGATGCTTCCCTGTATTGCTTCGCGGCCGTAAATAACGCCGGCAAAATAAATGATGACGATGATGACCGGTCCAATGGAGAAAACCGTGTAATAAGCCAGCGAAGCGCTTAGCTTCATCACCTTGTCGTTTCCAAAACCGGTGAAGGCCTGTTTCATCACCGGCCAAAGTTTCTTTACCGAAAACTTGTCTGCCATAATGGTTTGCACCGTTGCAAAAAAGAGGCCTTCAATGTTGCCTTGTTCTTAGCCGTGCTGTTTTTTGCTTCTTGCGTTGGCGACAAAATACAGAGCCAGGCCAAGCAATACCGTTCCCACTCCCGGTTCTTTTCGCTTGTGTTCGGCGCGGGGATTATAAAGAGTTTCAGTTGTATCAGAACGCGGATGCGAAACGGCCAATTGCGGGTGTGCAGGCAAGGGCTGGCGTCTTTCTTTTTCCGGTGAAGGCGACGAAGGCGGCGGGCTTTTGGGCTCTGCGTTCGGCACCGTCGGCTCTTGCGACCACTCGGCGTATTGGCTGGGAACAACCTTTGCCCCTTTGTTGATAGCGTAAGCCTTTGTGAACTCGGCGCCGAAATAAAGAATAATGGACGAATAATAAATCCAAACAAAGATGACGGCCAACGAACCCGCTGCGCCGTAGGTGCTGCCCACGTTGGTTTTACTGATGTAAAGCGAGATGGCAAACTTGCCGATAAGAAAAAGCAGAGAGGTAACAATGGCGCCGGGCCAGACCGCCTTCCACTTGATTTTTGCATCGGGCAGTACTTTAAAAATAACAGCAAACAAAACAGTGGTTACGCCCAGCGTGAGCACAAGGTTGATGACGTAGAAAAGCACGACGGTCACATCGGGCAATGCCGCCTTTAAGCGATTGCCGAGGCTTTCAACGACTGTTGTTGCGGCCAGCGAAACCAGCAATAAAAAACCGAGACTGGCAATAAGTCCAAAGGAAAGCAGGCGGCTTTGTACCAGCCGCATGATGCCGGCCTTTGGCCTTGCTTTTAAGCCCCAAATGCTGTTGATGGAATCTTGTATCTCCGCAAAGATGGAGGAAGCGCCAATGAGCAAGGTAACTGCGCCAATGATGGTGGCAAGCGTGCCTTTACCGCTGATGGCGGCGTTCTTGATCATGTCCTGAATTTGTTTGGCGGCATCGGCACCAATAAAGGATTGCATCTGGGTTTGAATGGAACCTTGCACCGCTTCGGCCCCGAAAAAGAAACCGCAGATGGCGATAATTACCACCAGCAACGGCGCCAGCGAAAAGCCCGTGTAATATGCAAGCGAAGCGCTTAGCTTCGTGACTTTATCGTTGCCAAAACCCGAAAATGCGTCTTTGAAAGACTTCTCCACAAGTTTGAAAGAAAACTTCTTCATCGCACCGTTTTCGGATGGGAGTACAAAAACGAAGCCATCGGTCTGAACTGGGATGAATAGGATAGATGGGATTTGTAAAATAATAATTATCTCATTCGTCCTTCTTATCCTACAAATCCCGGTTCAGACGATGCCGGTCTTTATCGCGAAGATTTTTCTTCTCAAAATTCTTTTGCAAGGCATCGGTTAAATCAACGCCGGTTTGGTTGGCAATACAGATGAGCACCCAAAGCACATCAGCCAATTCATCACTCAATTCTTTTCCCTTGTCGCTTTCTTTAAACGATTGCTCACCATAAATGCGGCTCATCAGTCTTGCCACCTCTCCCACTTCTTCGGTTAAGATGGCCATGTTCGTAAGTTCATTAAAATAACGAACGCCAGTGGTCTTGATCCACTCGTCTACTTTTTGTTGGGCTTCCCGTATCGTCATGAAAAGTTTGTGGTTTATAGTTAGTGGTTTGTGGTTGGCGTGTTATGCGCAAAAGATTTTCTTCTCCTTGGCTCTGTGCGAAAAATTTAATCCAAACTCTGGTTAGAAGAAGAAGCTCTTTTCAAAAGCTGATCAAATTGTTGCGGACTTAAATCGTTGTAGAAGAAATAAACCGGGTCGAGCTTTTGGCCGTTCTTGTGCACTTCGTAATGACAGTGCGGACCGGTGCTTTTGCCGGTGCTGCCCACGTAGCCAATCACCTCGCCGCGTTTCACTTTTTGCCCCGCTCTTGCCTTCACCCGTACCATGTGGCCATACACCGTTTCGTAGCCGTAACCGTGATCAATCACCACGTGGTTGCCGTAGCCGCCTTCGCTAAAGCCAGCTTCTTTTACAGTGCCGTTGGCCGTGGCGTAAATGGGCGTGCCTTGCGGCGCGGCAAAATCAAGCCCTGCGTGAAGTTTAATGGTTTTGTAAACGGGATCAATGCGGTATCCAAAACCTGATGCAATGCGGCTCAAATCTTTGTTGCTCACCGGCTGAATGGCCGGCGTGGAAGCCAGCAATTGCTCTTTATTGGCAATGAGTTTATTTACCTCGTCGTACGATTTGCTCTGCGCAGCGATGCGTGCCTTTAATTTGTTCACCGTCGTGTCAATGGCATGAACCAATTGCCCTTCGGGCAGGCTTTCCACCTTGGCTATTTCTTGTTCTTTTTCGGCTTGAAGGGTACGCAAGCTATCCGGTATAGGTTGCGCTTCAAAGATGCTGCGGTACACTTCGTTGTCGCGTTTTTCCAGCGCATCCATTTGCTGGTCCACGGCTTTTACGCGTTCGTTCAATTGTGTCAGTTCATCTTTTAGTTCACCGTTCTGCTGGCGCAGAATTCGTTCGTAAGGCGAGCCAATAAAACGGAAAGCGATAAAGGCAATCAATATTGCCGTGACCAGCGCTGTGGCCACAAAACCAAATACCCGCAACAGTTTCACCCTTAGCGGTGTGATGAGCTTTTCGTAGCGAAGCGTATGCGTGTTGTAATAGTATTTGATTTTTTTCATCGGAAATGGGAACGTGAGACGCCGAACGTAAGACGTGAAACTGTAAAGACTTTCCAATTGCAGCGCAGTCCTGTCCTATGTTTCACTTTTCACGTTTCACGTCTCACTATCTTTGCCCTCCCCAAAACGGGAACGACAAAATAAGAGCAATAAACGTAAATAAACAGTTTTTCTTGTGATGACCAGTGCAGCCATTCGCAACGCTTTTCTTGATTTCTTCCGCAGCAAAGGACACCTGATTGTGCCTTCGGCGCCCATCGTGGTAAAGAACGATCCGACCCTGATGTTTACCAACGCAGGCATGAACCAGTTCAAAGATTATTTCCTCGGTAACAAACAAGCGCCGTCACCGCGCATTGCCGACACGCAAAAATGTTTGCGGGTGAGCGGCAAGCATAACGACCTGGAAGAAGTGGGCGTGGACACGTATCATCACACCATGTTTGAAATGCTGGGCAACTGGAGCTTTGGTGATTACTTTAAAAAAGAAGCCATCGAATGGAGTTGGGAATTGCTCACAGCTGTTTTAAATATTCCAAAAGACCGCTTGTACGTAACGGTGTTTGAAGGCGATGCAAAAGAAGGCCTGCCCAAGGACGAAGAAGCCGCAAGCGAATGGAAAAAATGGATTGCCGAAGACCGCATTCTACTGGGCAACAAGAAAGATAATTTTTGGGAGATGGGTGATCAGGGCCCTTGCGGTCCTTGCACCGAAATACACGTGGACACAAGACCAGATGAAGAGAGAAAAGACGCTGATGGGAAAACATTGGTGAATGCCGATCATCCGCAGGTGATTGAGATTTGGAACAACGTGTTCATTCAATTCAATCGTTTAAAAGACGGAAGCCTGCAACCCCTGCCCGCAAAACACGTGGACACCGGAATGGGCTTTGAACGTTTGGTAAGAGTCATACAAAATAAAACGTCTAATTATGACACCGATGTCTTCACTGGAACAATCGCGAAGATTGAAGAAATAACATCAAACAAATACGGCTTCAGCGACACAAAAAGCGACATTGCCTTTCGTGTGCTGGCCGATCACATTCGCGCCATTTCATTCACCATTGCTGATGGACAGTTGCCGTCGAACACCGGCGCCGGTTATGTGATTCGGAGAATTCTGCGGAGAGCCGTTCGTTATTATTATTCTTACTTGAATTATCAGCAGCCGTTGTTGCATCAATTGTTACCAATGATTGCAACGCAGTTTGAAAACGTGTTTCCTGAATTGAAGCAGCAGGAAGGTTTTGTGGCGAGAGTGATTAAGGAAGAAGAAGAAGCATTCTTAAAAACATTGGAAAAAGGATTGAGGAAGTTAGATCAGTACTTCAACGAAAAACAGAAAGAGGTAATTGACAAACACTCATACATCACTGACAATTTCAATTCTACCCCTGGTACAAATGAATTGCTTAATAATCTCATTGTTGATGGACAAACAGCTTTTGAACTGCTTGACACTTACGGCTTTCCGATTGATCTCACAAAACTAATTGCTCAAGAGCGTTCATTTAAAGTAGATGAAGAAGGCTTCAACGGTGAAATGCAAAAACAAAAAGAACGTTCTCGCGCCGCTACAAAAATTGACGCCGAAGATTGGATAATTGTAAACGACGGCAACAGCAATGAATTCGTCGGCTACGATTCACTTGAAACAAAAGCACAAATCCTCAAATACAGAAAGGTAAAAGCCAAAGGCAAAGAGTCGTACCAAATTGTTTTAGACAAAACACCTTTCTATGCCGAAAGCGGCGGACAGGTTGGCGACACGGGGCAATTGACAATCGGCAATGAGCAATTGGCAATTGTCGATACCAAGAAAGAAAATGATTTAATCATTCACTTCGCCGAAAAGCTTCCTTCTTCATTTGATGGTGAAGTGATTGCAAAAGTGGATGCAACAAAACGGAAACACACGGCCATCCACCACAGCGCAACGCATTTGCTTCACGCCGCTTTGCGAAAAGTATTGGGCACGCACGTAGCACAAAAAGGTTCGCTTGTGAACGCCGATTATTTGCGCTTCGACTTCTCGCACTTCAGCAAAATGACGGACGAAGAAATAAAAGAAGTGGAAAGGCTCGTCAACGAAAAAATTCGCGAAAACATTCCGGTTGTCATTCGCTACATGCCCAAGGAAGAAGCAATGAAAACCGGCGCTATGGCTTTGTTTGGCGAGAAGTACGGTGATACTGTAAGAGTTGTCACCATTGATCCAACGTACTCCGTTGAACTTTGCGGCGGCACACACGTTGGTGCAACGGGTGAACTGGGCTTTTTTAAAATCACATCCGAAGGCGCGGTGGCCGCCGGCGTTCGCCGCATCGAAGCCATCAGTGGTGCGGCTGCGGAGAACTCTATAAACCATCAGCTTGAAACCCTGCGCGGCGTTCGCGAATCATTCAAGAATCCAAAAGATCTCGGCAAAGCCATTGCTTCGTTGCAAGAAGAAAATACCTCGCTGAAAAAGCAGGTGGAAAAATTTGAAGCGGCGCAAATTAAATCCCTGAGCAAAGAGTTGTTGCAACAAACACAAGTTGTGAACAGCACGCCGTTCATTGGCGCCGTCGTGGATGTGCCCACCGCCGATGCGTTGCGCAAACTTGCCTTCGAGTTAAAAGCGTCTGCACCCGGACATCTTATTGCCCTGGCCTCTGCCGTTGACGGCAAAGCCGCCGTTGTGCTTCAGCTTGACGAAGCACTTTCCACGGAAAAAAACCTCGACGCGGCGGCTCTCGTCAAACAAAAAATTTCCCCGCTCATCAAAGGCGGCGGCGGCGGGCAGAAAACACTGGCCACTGCCGGCGGACAAGACGCTTCGCGCCTTCAGGAAGTGATTGCCGCCGTTAAAGCAGCCCTTTAAACCGCTCGTCTTTTTAACGATTCCGAAATTTTTCGTAATTCAAAAACCCGTTTTATATTTGATCTACGAAACTTAACGTAGTCAAATAAATCATTCGTTTATGAAACAACTTCTCGTAAAACATTTCGCGATTGCTGCCTTTGCACTCTGCGCCGTACCGGGTACCCTTCTAGCCCAAAAGGAAAAGGAAAAAGAAAAGACCAAAGAGAAAACCGAGCGTCAACAAATCATTATTACCCGCACAGGCGACAAGGACGAAAAAACTGTGATTGAAATCGAAGGCAACAAAGTAAAAGTAAACGGCAAGGATGTAGCCGATTTGAAAGACGTACAAGTTCACATCAACAATCTTCGAACGCCGAATGCGATGGCATTTCGAGCCATGCCCGGCGGCGGAAATTTCAACATGACCTGGAACGACGAAGGTGGTCACCTCTTTAGTGTTGACAGCAACCGCGCCATGCTTGGCGTGGTAACCGACGGCGACGACAAAGGCGCCGAAATTCAATCCATTACAAAAGAAAGCGCCGCAGAAAAAGCCGGTTTGAAAAAAGGCGACATCATTACCAAAATTGACAACCGCAAAATAGACGCAACCGATGACGTATCCGACGCTGTTCGTGCGCACAAGCCCGGCGAAAAAGTAAGCATCACGTACTTGCGCGACGGCAAAGAGCAAAAAACAACCGCTGAACTGGGCCGCTGGAAAGGCATTGACATGAAGGGAATGACGATAGCGCCAAAGATTTTTTCCGAAGACACCTGGAACAACAGTTCAAACAACCGGATGTTTGAACGTACGATGCCGGGCGGCGTGTACAGCATGGCCGGCAATCGTCCGAGACTTGGCTTGTTGGTGCAGGACACCGATGACGGCAAAGGCGTGAAAGTATTGGACGTGGACGACGAAGGCATGGGCGCAAAAGCCGGCATCAAAGAAGGCGACGTTATTACCATGGTGGACGACAAAGCGGTGAACAGTGCTGATGACATTGCAAAGCTGATTCGTGAAAAGAAAGACCAGCCAACGGTAAAAATGCAAGTGAACCGTGGCGGCAAAACCCAAACGTTTGAAGTAAGAGTGAAGAAACCAAAGACAGTGGATTTATGAGTTGTGAATGGTGAGTAGTGAGTGAAGACCGAATACTTACTACTCACCACTGACCACTCACCAACTCGTTTCATTGTGCAGTCTTTCAACGCCCCGCCTTTTTTAGGCGGGGCTTTATCTTTGGACAAATTTTTTTATGAAGGTTGATGACGGATACGAGGTAGTGATAGGATTAGAAGTACATGCACAACTGCTGACGAAGACAAAATTGTTTTGCGGCGATACAACACTGTTTGGGCAAGAGCCAAACACGCAGGTAAGCATTGTTTCGTTAGCGCACCCGGGCACGCTGCCCAGGATGAACAAAGAAGTCATTCGGCTGGCGATAACGCTGGGCTTGGCCACGCATTCCGAAATTGTGCAGCGAAATTATTTTGCCCGCAAAAATTATTTTTATCCCGATCTGCCGAAAGGCTATCAAATCTCGCAACACACCACGCCCATTTGCAAAGGCGGTTTTCTGGAGATAACCGTTGGCACTGAAAAAAAATCAATAAAGCTTAACCGCATTCACATGGAAGAAGATGCGGGCAAAAGCATTCACGATGACAACACCGCGTACACGCAACTCGACTTTAACCGCGCCGGCACGCCGCTGCTTGAAATCGTTACGGAACCAGATCTGCGCAGCGCAGAAGAAGCCGCTGCTTACGTAACCACCTTGCGCAAACTGGTGCGGCACTTAGGCGTGTGCGACGGCAATATGGAAGAAGGAAGCCTTCGGTGCGACGTAAATATTTCGGTGCGAAAGAAAGGCGACGAAAAGCTGGGAACAAAGATTGAAATCAAAAACCTCAACTCCATTCGCTTCATTAAAAAAGCGGTTGAATACGAAAAGGAGCAACTGGTTCAAAAACTTGAAAACGGCAAAACCATCTTGCAACAAACAAAAGGCTGGGACGAAACAACGTCAACTACGTATGTTATTCGCACCAAAGAAGACGAAGACGATTACCGCTATTTTCCCGAACCGGATTTGCCGCCTTTCAACATCACTGCAGAAGAAATTGAAACCGTACGCAAAGCCATGCCGCCGCTGCAAAGCGAGATAAAAGAGAAGCTGCAAGCAACGTACGGCTTGTCCACTTATGATGCCTCGCTTTTGGCCGAAGACACAGAACTCACCGGTTTGTTTTTCTCCATTGCAAAAGAAACAAGCAATTACAAAGCAGCCGCCAATTGGGTCATCGGGCCAATTAAAAATTATTTAACTGCGCAGGACGAATCAACAGATGCGATAACGCTCAATCCTTCTGCCATCGCGCAGCTTATTTTGCTGACCGACGAAGGGGTAATCAGCTATGGCATTGCTTCGCAAAAAATATTTCCATACCTGCTAAGCCGTCCGCAAACGGATATTGAAACATACATCAAAAGCGAAAACCTGGGCCTGCAATCGGCCGATGAAACCGATGCACACATTGACGCAGCTTTAACCAAACACGCACAAAAAATAACAGAATATAAGAAGGGCAAGAAAGGTTTGTTGAGTTTATTTGTGGGTGAAGTAATGAAACTTTCGAAAGGCAAGGCCAACGCGGAAGAAGTCACAAAAAAAATAAGCGAGAAATTAAACGGATGAAAAACTACAGTTGGATAACAGTGCTGGCTGGCTTGTTTGCCTGTACAGCCAAGAACGATAGCGGCCGCACCTTCGACGTGGAAGGCACGGTAAAAAATGCCTCCGCAAAAATGATTTACCTGGAAGAAGACGTGCCTGCCGGTCAGCCTACCATCATGGATTCGGCAACAATAAAAAGCGACGGTAGCTTTCGGTTGCAGGCGCCGGTGAAAGAAGAGTCGTTGTATCAATTGCGTTTGAAAGACAAAACTGCGCCACTGGCTTTTGTTGTAAGCGATGCGTCCAAAGTAAGCGTGCAAGCCGATGCTAGCGCTGCACAAGCTTACACGGTAAAAGGCTCGCCTGCCACCGAAGCACTCGTTGCTTTCGACAAGAACACAATTGAACAAGTCAACAATTTATTGGCGCAGGAAAGAACGGTTGACAGCCTTCGCCAAAACAAAGCACCCGATAGTTTGGTAAACACAGCGTACGCGAAACTTGAAGCAACTGTTACCGATGCCAACAACAATGCCCTTCAATTTTTTAAGGAAAGCAAAAGTCCCGTGCTCACGGTTTACGCCATTAGTTCTTACCTGAACAGCATGAACAACATTGGTCTCAAAGGTCTTTCGCGGGCCGAGATTGTGGACGTGGTGAACGTAACGGCAGCAAAGTTCCCGAACCATGCCGGTGTACAAGCCATCAGGAAAAGCCTGGCGCCCTCAAAGGCTCCCGACTTTACACAACCCGATGCGAGCGGCAAGCCCGTTGCGCTTTCCTCGTTCAAAGGCAAGTACGTGCTGCTTGATTTTTGGGCCAGTTGGTGCGGGCCTTGCCGCAAAGACAATCCCAACGTGGTGAAGGCTTACAACGAGTTTAAGGATAAAAACTTCACCGTTTTCGGCGTATCGCTCGATCAAAACAAAGACGCATGGTTAAAAGCCATACAACAAGACGGCCTGATCTGGACACACGCCAGCGATTTAAAATTCTGGAACAACGAGGCTGCGGCTTTGTACGGCGTGCAAGCCATTCCCGCCAATTTTTTAATTGACCCCGATGGCAACATCATCGCGCAGGATTTGCACGGCGAAGAAATTGCGGAGACGCTGCGGAGAGTTATCAAATAAGCTTCGCATCATCAAAAAAAGACCGTCAAGCGACGGTCTTTTTTATTTAGAGAAAGGCGACGATTAGTCACCTGTATTTTGCGCATAGCCCGCAAATGACGGATATCTCAGCCTCATCACGATGTTCAATAATGATTGGCCTTGTCGGGTTGCTATTGTTCCAACAGATTTCGCGAAATAAATACATCACATAAAAAAATCCCCGCCAAATGACGGGGATTGAATGAAGATTTGTTTTTGAATTAGTAGCCGCTGTTTTGCTGGCTTCTAATGTTTGGATTGGAGTCCAATTCCGATTGCGGAATGGGAAGTAATCTTCTAAAGCTGCTATACGGAAGGCTTCTGGCAGAAGCAGGATACTCCGTTGTGCGGATGATGTCCAACTTCAGGCGTTGCAAATCCAAATAGCGGTCGCCTTCAAAGGCCAATTCTCTTCTTCTTTCGGCGATGATGGCATTGAATAGCGCGGTTCCGGTTAATGCAAGCGGAGTTGCGCTGCGACGCGTTCTGATATAATTCACATACGTCAACGCATTCACGTCATCACCGGTTTTATTGTAAGCTTCGGCGGCAATCAGGTACATTTCGCTCAGGCGAAGAACCTTTGTGTCACTGATATCTGTCCCGAAAGTTGAAGAATACTTGTTTACGAAGATGGCAGCCAATCCGCCTCTTGTTCCCACTTGGTACAAACTCAAACGGATATCTCCGGCATCATAAGAATTGTACAAGTCGGTAGATGCCAGCAAATCGCCGTAGCCTGCCTGGCTGTAAATGTTCGGCAACGCATCGAAGCCATTGTTTGAATTTGCGTCGGATGAAACTTCAAACAAGGTTTCCACTTTGTCTGTGCGGGGCAGCGCCGCGTTCCAATAGCTTGCATAATTGGCCGCAGTTACCACGCTAAAGCCACTGTTGTTGATTACATCCAATGCCGCAGTTTTTGCGTTGGCATAATCACCCATTGTCATGTAAGCTTTTGCCTGCAAACCTCTTGCAGCGTATTTGCTAAACTGTGTAGAGTTTGTGTACTGCGTCATAAGCGAGTATGCTTGTGTTAGATCGCTTTGAATGAGCGCATACACTTCGGATACCTTGCTGCGGGGAGGGTAAAGTTCCGGATTGTAAGTTGTTACAATCGGCACGCCTAAAGCATTGGGATCGTCTGTGTAAGGCTTAGCAAAATAGCGCACAAGTGTAAAATAGGTCAAAGCCCTGATGGCGTAGGCTTCGCCTTTGTATTGGTTTACGTTGGCCGATCCCGGCAAGTTTGCGTTTATGATGTTGTTCGCACGCAAAATTGTGGTGTAAGCCGAGGTCCAAAAGCCGAGAATGTTTGCATCTGCCACCGTAAAGGTGTAGTTATTAAACTGGGTGTAACGGCCTGAATTTTTCGTTGACACGTAGGCATTGTCCGACAAAAGGTCGCCCAATACCGGAACCGTACGACCATAATAATCCACGTTGCGCAAACCAGAATAAGCGCCAAGGAGGGCTGTTGCCATACCCGACTCATTCGATAAGGCTTGGGCTGGTGTTACCGAAGTTGGCGGCGTTACTTCAATAAAGCTTTTTTTACAAGAGGTAAACATTGACAGACTCAATAAGGTCAGGCCAAGCGTACCGTATTTTGATACTCGAATCATAATTGCGTTGTTTAAAAATTAAAATCCAATGTTCAGTCCAACGGTCATCGTCTTTGGAATAAAGACGTTCAGGTTGGTTTGGCTTGTAGCACCTTGTTCGGGATCAAACGGCAGGTTCTTGTCCTTTACCCATGTCCACAGGTTCGAGCCTCTTACATAAAACGAAACGGCTGATAAATTGATCTTCGAAATAACCGACTTGGGCAAATCATAGCCAACACGCAAGTCACGAAGGCGGATGAAATCTCCCTTGTTCAAATAGAAGGTTGAAAAACTTTCAAAGCTCTTGTTTCCACCGTAAACGTATTTGGGAATGTCAGTCACATCACCGGGCTTTTGCCAACGGTTCAGAACACGGGCCACTTTGTTGAAGGTAGCGCCGTAACCGGCACCAACGTAATATGAGCCCCATGCGTCGCGAACGTAGTTACCGAAGTTGTAGTACAACTGTACCTCTAACGTAAACCCTTTGTAGCGGAAGGTATTGGTGAAGCCGCCAAAATATTTCGGCGAAGCAGACGCATAAAGGAAACGCTTCGCTGAAGAATAATTGTTGGTTGTGTTTGTCAACGTTGAATCGGTGTACCACAGCGGATCGCCGTTAGCCGCATCAGCCCCGGCGTATTGCCGAACGTAGAAAGATTGGGGATCTGTTCCTACACGCCACAGGAAAGCAGAGCTTACCGTGCTGGTTAAATCCTTTCCTTCAGGGAGGCTGGTGATGCGGGTTTTGTTGGTCGCAAAGTTGAAGTTCACATTCCAGCTAAAGTCTTTTGTTTGCACCGGAACGCCGTTGATGCTCAATTCAAATCCTTTGTTGTACATCGAACCGGTATTTCTCCGCTGAGAAGTAAAACCTGAAGTTCTGGAAAGCTGTACGTCCAGCAACAGGTTGTCTGTTTTGCGGTAGTAATAATCGGCCGTAATGCCAATCCTGTTCTTTAAAATGGTTAGGTCCAAACCAACGTCAAAGGGTTTGTTTTGTTCCCAGGTCAGGTTGGGGTTGCCCACGTTTGAAGGCGCACTGCCTGGTGTGTTGTTGTAATTAAATCCAAAACCATAGGTTTGGAAATAGTCGTAGTTGCCGATGCCGGCGTTACCGTTCACGCCATAAGAAGAGCGGATCTTCAACTGGTTAATGAAGGTAATTTCTTTCATGAATTCCTCATGGTCAACGTTCCATGTACCACCTACCGACCAGAAAGTTCCGTACTTATGGTCTGGGCTAAAGCGGGAAGATCCGTCGCGACGAACACTGCCCGATACAACAAACCTGTCGCGGAAGTTAAAATCAGCAACGGCAAATTGCGAAAGGAAAGAATAGTCAGAGATTGTGGCCGAAGCAGTTCCCGGTGTTGCGGTGGAAGACGTCCACATCAAATCAGGATTCAAAGGGAAACCCTTGCCTTGCAGCGACGTAAAGTAGCCTCTTGAAGCTTGTGTTTCGTAACCCACACGGAGGTTGCCGTAGAAATCGCCCGTGCTGGTAAAGTTCTGGCGATAACTCAAGAGATTTGTCCACGTCCAGTTAAAGTAGCGTGTATAGTAGTTATACTCGCGGCCTGTAGTGCTGGCGTTGTACTGGATATTCGGTCCATAAGTCGGCGAACCCGATACGAGTACAGCACCGTCACCATAAAACGGATTGTTGTATTGGTCTTCTTCAAGGGTATTCATGTCGGCTCCAAAGGTGGTGCTGAAACGAAGATTGTTTAAAATCTTGTATTCACCGCCCACACTACCACGCAAGCCAAACTGCTTCAGCAGGCGCTTGTCCATGTTCATGATGGCCACCGTGTTGAACGTGCTGTTCGTGGGGAAATCAGCAGTCAGAATGTTGTAGCTGCCGTCGGGCTTGTAAGCCGATGCGGTAGGAAGAATAAAGTATGCACTCAGGATGGGGTTGCCAAACGAACCGCCCGATAAAGGTGTATGCTGGCGAACAAAGCCTGCATCTAAATTCAGATTTAAACTCAAACGGTCAGTAGCCTGATTTGTCACGCGGAAAGCACCGTTGTAACGCTCCAGGTCAGTTTTGATTGAGGTAGCGCCTTGCTTAAAGTAACCACCCGACATGTAGAAGGTTGTTTTTTGATCGCCGCCGGAAGCGCTAAGGTTGTATTGCTGTTGCGTACCTTTTTGAGTTACGGCATTTAACCAATTGAAATCGGTACCATTTCCCTTGCCTAAAGCAGTAAGGGTCGCGTCAATTGTTGCCTGACTGTAGCCGGCGTTGGCCAATCCTTCGCCGGTTATTGTTAGGTAATCATTTGCGTTTAGCGGCTGGTATCGTGGATTCTTGTAAGCAATATCGCTTTGTCCCACCTCCGTATCAAAACGGAAACGTGTTTTACCGGCACGGCCTTTTTTTGTGGTAACGATAATTACACCGTTTGCAGCACGGGCACCATAAATAGAAGCAGCCGAGGCATCCTTCAACACGGTAATGCTTTCAATATCGTTCGGGTTTATAGTGCTCAAAAGGTTGGCCGTTGTCGTCAAACGCGAAGCGTCGCCTGTGTTCACAATCACACCGTCAATCACCCACAAAGGCTCATTGCTGGCCGTAAGCGAACTAATGCCGCGAATCCGGATTTGCTGTGCAGCACCTGGTGTGCCAGAAGCTGCTACAGATTGCAAACCGGCTACTTCACCTTGCAGAGCTTTGTCAATGGAAGTAAAGGGTTTGTTTTCAACCTCTTTACCGCCTACAGTGGCAACCGCCCCGGTAACGTCTTTCCTTCTTTGCGTACCATAGCCTACAACCACTACCTCTTGCAGGTTCTGTTGTGCGCCAGCCTGTAAAGTCACCGTAAGGTTGGTTTGATTGCCCACTGTTATTTCCTGCGCAGTTTGGCCTACGGCTGAGATAACCAGCGTTCTGGCATTGGCGGGAATGCTAAGTGAAAAAGAACCATCTGAATTTGTAACCGTACCACGGTCGATTCCTTTTACCTGAACTGAGGCACCTATAATGGGCGCACCGTTCGCGTCTGTTACCTTACCGGTAACCGTTCGATTTTGTGCCAGGAGTTGCATGCTAAGCAGCAAGGCTCCAAACAAAAGCATTAGAATTTTTCTCATGTGCTGTATTTGTTTTAAAAAGTGAGCGAATTTAGGGGACGCAAGAATTAATTAGTCACATATTTTTAACAAAAAGCTGCGTGGCGTTTTTTTCTCGTTGAAATAATTACCATCAACCCCTTACACATTGCTTTTGTTTAAAAAAATACATCAAAAAGGGCTGAACACTTGAGCTATTTCCGATTGAGCGTTTAATGCTATCGGGTTAAGAAATTCCTTGAAATCGCTAAGGCTGTAAATAAAAACCTCCCCGAAGGGAGGTTTTTGAACACTGACTATTATTACTACAAACAATGTCCGGAATTTTAATAGCCGGGATTCTGAACAATGATGGGGTTTTGTGTGATTTCGTCAGCCGGAATAGGCCAAATGAAACGATAGTCGCTGTACGGAATGGCGGCCTGTGTTGGCGTGAAAACACCACCACAATTATAAATTGCGGCGCCTTGCGTACCGTTGGATGCTTTTGCAGGAACACCGCCCGGTGAATAGGCCGGATTGTTTTCACCTGACAGACGTGAAATATCGCCCCAGCGTTTTCCTTCCGCTAAAAATTCAATTCTTCTTTCCAACAAGATGGCTTTTATCAAAGCCACTTTATCTGCAAAGCTTGCCGTTGTGTAAGCATCCGTGGCGGGATTGGCTAATGCCCTGTTGCGCACGGCATTTACCAGGTCAACAGCTCTTTGCGAAACGCCTGCCGCCTGACGGGCTTCAGCTTCAGCCAACGTCAGCAAAACTTCGGCATAACGAATCTGCGGAGCCCAGTCACCTTTGTTTGTAAAGTCTTTGTACTTGATCGTCATGATGCTGGTGCCGTTGATGTTGTTCGTTCCGGATGCGTATAAAAGCGTACGTCTTTTGTCATCGCACTTCCAGCCGCTGTTGTTCCAGATAATGGGCGAAATGGCTACCAATCCGCGACCGCCTAAGTTAGCAGGACCAAACTGGCCGGCCAGTGAACCGTTCACACTGATGGCATCGTTTGCATCATTTTTAACGGAAAAAATATTCTCTTTTGAATTGTTGGCGCCGCCCGTTGCATTGAAAGGTCCGTCGGGGGCAGCGGTCAACGTCCATCCACCAATGGGACTAACATAAGGCGCAGTAGCAGGCACCAATTTGTTGCCTTCTGTAATTACACCTGCGTAATCGCCCATGTGCAGCTTTACACGCATTTTTAAAGCAATGGCCGCTGCTTTTGTGGCCCGGTAGGTATTGACTGCAGTGCCGGCGGTGCCAGTAGGCAAATTGGTTTCGGCAAAATCCAGGTCTGCCAAAATTTTCTGATAATCTTCTGAAACCTTTGGACGCGGAATGGTCCTCAACTGTTCTACCGCGCTGCCGCTTGTATTCGCTACGTCTCTGTACGGAACACCAAGCTGGCTGCCGTTACCGTCCAAATATGGACGAGCGTACATAACCACCAATTCATGATGCCCCATTGCTCTTAAAAAGCGGCATTCGGCTTCGTATTGCGTGGCAACTGCCGACGTTAAAACACCACTTGTGGCGGCATTTCTAAACCCTTCAATCGCAACGTTTGCTTTGTTGATCATGCCATAGGTATTATCCCATAGCGCTACCGCATTGGCCGAGGAAGGATTGTGCGTAACCTGGTAGGTGGCTTGATAGAAAGCCGCAACGTTGATCACGTCTTCGCCTCGTACGTCTTCCTGTTCAATATTGGCAGAGCCAAAAGGATAACCTCTTTTTTCCGTACCGCCGTTATAACCTCCGCTTTGTGCGGCGTCGTACACACCATTAAGTGCCAACAAGGCCCTGTCTGCTGTGGCAAATGCCGTTGCGTCGGTAATGGACGAATAAGATTGTACATCCAAAACTTTCTTACAACTCAAAACACTCACAGAAGCCATTAAAAATATCAGGCTTATTTTTTTCATCGTGTTAATAGTTAATAGTAAAATAAATTGTTTAGAAGCCAACGTTCAAACCAAAAGAAATGGTTCTGATTTGTGGCGGCAAGCCCGGGTTTTCCAAACCAAGGGTTGTATGGTTATCAGGATCGGCACCGGAATACTTCGTCCACACGTGCAGATTTTGTCCCTGTGCGTAGATGCGGACGGAGCGGATGGTTCCGCCGGCAATTCTTTGTAATACCGCAGGGCTGAGCGCATATGTCAGGATAACGTTTTGAAGCCGCAGGTAATTTCCCGACTCGACAAACCGTGACGTAGCAAGACCAACCTGGTTAATGTTATTTCCTTGGCCATAGATTAACTTAGGTACGTTGGTAACATCGCCCGGTTTCTGCCAGCGTTGTAAAATCTCCGTGCCGTTGTTGATAAAAGATTGATCCAACAGTGCTTCCTGCCTTGTAATGTTCATGATTTTGTTGCCACCCGAATAACGCAACAAGAACTCCAGCCCAAATTGTTTATAGTTAAGGCTGTTGGTAAGACCACCGTACCAGGTAGGAATAGCCTGACCCAAATCTGTTCTGTCGTTAAAGGTCAACGAAGTTTGGTTGGCGGCCGTGATTGTACCCGGATCACTGGCATCTTTAATGAAATAGTAACCGCCGTTTGGAATGTTGTGCAACACTAAACTTCCGTCAGCTTTGTAATACATGGGATAACCGTTGGCAGTATTTACGCCGGCAAAGCGGTAACCGTAAATAATGTTGACGGGATCTCCTACACGAATGATGTTGTAAGAGCCGTTGTTGATAAATTTCGTGGGCGTTCCGGCAATTGAATAAAGACTCTTCATTTCATTGTGCACGCTGGAATAGTTCACGTTCACATTCCAACTAAAATCTTTGTTGCGAATGATAGAAGCATCTACGCCAAATTCGATTCCCCTGTTTTCCATTGTACCAACGTTTTGCGGAATGGAATTGCCCGGGATACCCGCACTCAGCGGCGATGGCACATTCAACACAAGATTATTGATGTTGTTCAGGAACCAATCGGTTGTAAGGTTTACTCTTCCTTTCAACAATCCCACTTCAAGGCCTACGTCGTATTTTTTACTGGTTTCCCATTGCAGGTCTGTGTTGCCAATGGCATTCACGGCAATGCCGTTAAGGTTGCCATACGGTGCCGTTCCAAAAGTGCTCAAGTAAGGCAAGCCGCCCAGCGGATTTCCAACCGTTGCATAAGAAGCTTTCACTTTCACATCACCAATCGTATTGGAAAGGAAACCGTTGTTCTTCCAGAAGCCCTCCTCCGATGGTCTCCAGCCTACTGAGAAGCCAGGAAAATTACCGTATTGTTTTCCGGGTGCCAATGAGCTTTGACCGTCACGGCGGAAACTTGCCTGCGCAAAATAGCGGTTGCGGTAATCGTAGTTAAGCCGTCCGAAGAAAGATTCAATTCCCGACTCGCTAAAATTACCTCCTACGCCAGGAGTGGCTGCCGATCCGGAGATGAGATTTTTTTGCAGGTAGAACAAATCAGCAACGTTTTGTCCGGAAGCGCTCAACCATTTTGTTCTGGCCTTGGTAACTTCATAACCACCGGTGAGATAAAAATTATGCGAGTGGACGCTGAAGTTGTAGTTGAAATAGTTTTGCCAAACCATGTTGGTAAAATTCTGGTCGGCGTTATAAACATAACCGATTGCACTAAACCCATCGCCGTGCCTTGGGTCCCACGACTGGAAGGCGTAATCATTCAGCATGTCGTACTGAAACTGTGAGCGAAGTTTCAAACCTTTTACCGGTGATATCTCGATAAAAGCATTATCAATGATCCGGTATTGTTCGGAATAGTATTGATTGTTCTTTAGCAAAAAGGCTACGTTAAACCAGTTGGCATCCACACCTTGCGAGTTCGGTCCGTTGGGAATATTGTTAGCCGCAAGATTCACGTTAAATCCAGTTGGATTGCTTGCATCATACGGTGAAACGTTTGGCAACAAGCGCAAGGTAGATGCGATGGCGCCACCCAGCGAGTTTGTTCCGGTGTTTTGATCCGTATTCTCCTGGCGGGAAAGGGTAATGTTGTTGCCGATACGAATAAAATTATTGATCTCGTTATCAATGTTAGCCCTGATGCGGTACGTTTTATTCCAGTTGCTTTTTACAACACCTTGTTGACTGCCATAATTTAAAGACAAATAATAGGTCGTGCGGTTAGAACCTCCGGCAATACTTAAATTATGGTTTGTAACAGGAGCATTCTTAACCAACACTTCATCCTGCCAGTCGGTATTTACGCCGCCGGGATTGATGCCTGCCTTTGGTGCTGTAGCCGGATTGGCAGCGTTAGCCGATTTCTCGTTGGCGATCATTACAAACTGATCCGCGTTCAGCAAATCATATTTTTTTGCAACATTGCTAAAACCCACAAAGCCATCATAGTTCAGGCGCAGTTGTCCTTTTTGGCCTTTCTTGGTCGTAATTTGAATAACACCGGCCGCGCCTCTTGAGCCGTAAATGTTGAGCGCCGCACCGTCTTTCAACACCTCAATGCTTTCAATGTCGGCAGGGTTGATATCGGCCAATGCGTTGGAATTGGTTGTAGCGGAAAGATTGCCTTGAATAATGGGAACACCGTCTACAATAATCAAGGGTTGGTTTGACTGGTTAATTGATTGAATTCCTCTGATGCGGATCGTTGCAGGCGCATTGACGGTACCACTGGAATTCGTAACCTGAACACCTGCAGCTCGCCCTGCCAACTCCTTGTCAACAGAAGGCGTCATCAGTGTTGATATCTGCTGTGCATTGACTTTTGAAGAAGAACCCGTGAAAGCCTTCTTTTGTTGAGTACCATAACCTACCACAACGACTTCCTGAAGGTTGGATCCGCCGTTCGACTGAAGCGAGACGGACAAGTTTGTCCTTGTTCCAATTTGTACGTCTTGCGGCGTCATTCCAACTGCGGAAATGGTTAACGCTCTGCCGTTAGCCGGAACGTTAAGCGAAAAGGTGCCGTCGTCTTTGGTAACGGTGCCAATACGTGTGTTCTGTACTTGAATTGAAGCACCAGAAACGGGATTGCCCGACGCATCGGTAACTCGCCCGGTCACTGTTCGCTGAGCCCAGGAAGTCAGCGCGGCCAGCATAAGCACAAGGCTTAAGAGGAGAAATTTTCTCATGTGCATGTTGTTTGAATTAATAAATAAAAGCATTCACAGTCTTCAGAGGAATGGATACAGTTGGTGTTCGTTCTAAATTAGAAAGCTGCTAATATAGGGGAGCAAAGGAGAAAAGACAAGGAATTGTTAAGGAAAGCTGCACAAACTGAGGCAAATCATTATTGCCCCTTTTTCCGAAAGACCGTTAACAACAGCGCCGGCAAAAAAACGAGGTTTGCAACGGTAGCTGTTACCAGCGTTAACGATGTAAGCCAGCCCAATGCTTCGGTGCCGCCAAAAGCGCTGAAACAAAAAATCACGAAGCCGGCGGTGAGAACAATGGAAGTGTATAGAATGCTTAGGCCTGTGGAATGAATCGTTTCAATAACGGTCTTTTTTACGTCGCCGTCGTTGCCTTTTAGTTGCTGTTTGTAGTTCACCAAAAAACGAATGGTTATGTCAATTGCAATGCCCAGCGCCACGCTAAAAACCAGCACCGTAGATGGTTTCAACGGTACGCCAGCCCAGCCCATGACACCCGCAGTAATCACCAATGGAATTAAATTGGGAATGAGCGAGCAAAGCAAAACACGGAAAGAGCGAAAGAGATAAATCATGCAGGCGGTGATGAGAAGAAAAGCCCACAGAATACTTTCCTTTAAACCGCTGATGATAAATCGCGAGCCTTCCAAAGCCGTTACCGAGCCGCCGGTTAATTCAATGTTGTATTTGCGTTTGCCCCAAAGTGTGTCGTCTTTGTGTTCGGCTTTTGTATCAGCATTCGCCGACAGCGCTTCAATGCTGTCGCGGTTAAAAATTTCTTCAGCCCTGGCCTGAACGCTGTCTAAAATGGCAGGAAGTTTCTCGGAGCCAACGTCTTTCATCGTTACCGAAATGCGGGCACGCTGGCGGTCTTTGTCCATGAACGACGACACGAGTTTTGCGAAGCCTTTCCCCTGTGCATTTCCCGTTGATGCGGCGCTGTCGTCCTTTTGCGAGAGGTAAGATTTCAGTGCCAGCAAATCGTTTTCACCGGGCAAGGCGTAAAACGTGCTGTCGCCTTCAAAAAAAGCCTGCTTCGCAAACTTTAATCCTTCTGTTAGCGTAAGCGCTTTGCCCATGTAGCTCCGCGACGAAAGGTATTGCACCAGCGAGTCCATTTTCACAAAGGCAGACAAGTTCACAATGCGCCTTTGCTTCTTCGAGTCAATCACAATTTCAAGCGGCAACACGCCGCCAAAATTGTCTTCAAAGAATTTCAGGTCGCGATAAACCTTGTCTTGCTTCGGCACATCATCTACTACATAAGCCAAACTTTTTAACCGCAACATGCCGGCAACGGACACCGCAAGTACAACTGCCGTTGTAATAAAAATACTGCGCCGGTGATTGAGTGCCCAATACTCCAACCGGTCGAGCCAGCGTTGCAGACGAGGATTGTTCAAGTATTTCATGTGCGCTGCTTTTGGCGCAGGCAACAAGCTTAAAACCGCAGGAATTAAGAAGAGCGAAATAAAAAACAGCGCAAAGACATTGACGCCGGCCACCACGCCAAATTCTTTCAGAATGGCACTTTTGGTTAAGCCAAATACGGCAAAGCCGATAGCCGCCGTGATGTTGCAGAAAAGCGTCACCACGCCCATCTTGCTGATCATCTCAATCAAGGCCGTGCGCTTGTCGCCGGTTTCGCGAAAGCTTGTATGAAACTTGTTTAAAAAATAAATGCAATTGGGAATGCCGATCACCACAATGAGCGGCGGAATGAGTGCCGTAAGAATAGAAAGCTTGTAGCCCATTAATTGCAAAAAACCCACGCTCCAAATGACGCCAATACCTACAACTGCTAATGACAAAAGCATGGCGCTAAACGACCGGAAGAAAGCCAATAAAATCAGCGCCGACAAAAGAATGGAACCGACGAGAAAGTAGCGCGTTTCGTTCTTGATCTTGTCGGTCATGATAGTGCGAATGAGGGGCAAGCCGCTCATGCGCAAGTCCACTTTCTGTCTTGCTTCAAAAGCATTCGTCAGGCCAAGCACGCTGTCAATAACCGCTTTGCGGGCCGGCGTGTTGAACAAAGCGTTGTTCGTAGTCACAGCCATCAGCCAGGTTTTGGCCGCTTTGTCGTAAAGCAATCCGCGGTAAAAAGGAAGATTCAGAAAAACAGCCTTGCCGCTATCAAGTTGCTGTTGCGTCAGCGCGGTATCTTTAAATACAGGCAAGGCTTGCAGTTTCTCCGCACTATCAGCCCTCACCAGGTTCACCGCCGACGGAACGGAAAGTATGCCTTCAATGCCGTGAATCTTCTTTAAACTTTTTTGCAGTTGTACGTAATCATTAAAGAAGGCCGAATCAAAAAAGCGGGGTGTTTGTACGCCAATCACCATCAAGCCTCCGTTCTCGCCAAACACTTTTTTAAAGCGTTCGTAAGCCAGGTATTTTGGATTGTCAACGGGAACGGCTTTGGCAAATTCATACCCCAGTTTTACGTCTTTTGCCTGCCAGCCAAAAAAGGCCGTTAACGCCAACAGCAGCAGGAACAAAAGGTATTTGAAGCGAAGAATAAGCAGTGCGACCGATTTCCACATGGGCGCAAAGAAAGGCCAAGAGACGAAAAGAGCGAAATGATTAGCGGATTTGACGATTAGCGGATTGGCTTATGCCGGCAAACGTCTTCTCCTTTGCATCAAAAAATTCGGTGTTGTTTTGGAACTTAGTTTTGAGACGTGAGAGCCTTTCTTTTGTCGTTTTTGATTTTCCCTTTCTGTGCCGTAGCGCAAAACACCTTTCCCGCCATTGGTCTGTGGCGCGAACATCTCCCCTATCAAGGCACGATTGACGTAACGGCATCGGACAAAAAAATTTACGCGGCTACACCTTTTAGTTTTTTTAGCGTTGACATTGCCACCAAAGAAATCGAACGCTTCAGCAAGGTATCGGGCCTGAGTGAAACCGGCGTAAGTGCGATTAATTATGATGCGGCTTCAAAAAAATTGTTTGTGGCATACAACAACAGCAACGTGGATGTGTTGAACGAAAGCGGCATTCATAACGTTCCCGACATCAAACGTTCTGTTATTAGTGGCGATAAAAACATCTATTCAATCTACCCCGATAACACCCGTTGTTATTTAAGCACCGGTCTTGGTGTCATTGTGCTTGATGTCGAAAAATACGAAGTCAAAGATTCCTGGTTTATTGGTGCGGCCGGCGGTTACGTGAAAGTGAACGGCTTTGCAAAAACGGATAACTTTTTTTACGCCGCTACCGAAGAAGGTTTGAAACGAACATCAATCGCAACGCAAAATCCTGCTGACTTTCATGCCTGGCAAAATCTATCAGGCGCCAACGGCTTACCGGCTTCATCCGCGAAAGCAGTTGTGTTGTTTCAGAACAGAACTATCGTGGTGCAAAACGATTCCTTGTTTGTTGAGAACAACGGAAGTTGGAATTTGTTTTTTGCAAACGGTTGGCCCGTCACGTCCGTCAATCCTTCGCAAAACAATTTGCTGCTAACGCAACGAAAGCCAACCGGCGAAGCGCAAGTTATTGTTCTTGATCCAAGCGGCGCGGTGCAAAAGATTCTTCAACAACCCGGTGTGATTTCGCCCAAAAAAGCAGTTGCAATTAGCAATGATTATTGGATTGCCGATTTGGATGGCGGCCTTTTGCACAACACCGGAAGCAGTTTTGAAAACTATAAATTAAACTCGCCGCAAAACATTGTACAAGGCGAAATGACGGTACGTAACGGCGTGCTTTGGGCAACCGCTGGTGCCGTGAACAGCAGTTGGAATTACCAATACAATCCAAGCGGTGTCTTTAAACTCGAAAGCGGTTACTGGTCGGCTTTTAATCTTTATAACTACCCTCAGTTGGACTCGCTTCTTGACTTCATTACCGTTGCCGTTGACCCACGCGACAACACCGCGTGGGGCGGCTCTTTCGGCGGCGGTTTAGTTCACATTGACAATTCAACTCAGCCAAAAATTTTTAAACAGAATTCTCTCGTCGAACCCGCCATCGGTGACCCGAATAGTTATCGCGTTTCAGGTCTGGCCTTTGACAAGGACAATAATTTGTGGGTGTCCAATTTCGGCGCAGCCAAACAATTGCACGTGTTAAAAAATGACGGTTCGTGGCAATCGTTCAGTGTCCCGTTTACCCTGTTTGAAAATGCAATTGCGCAAATTTTAATTGACGATGCGGGACAAAAATGGATACAGTCACCGAAGGGGAACGGACTACTCGTTTTTAACGAAGGCGCTCTTGCAAATGCGGCCGATGACAAATGGAAATTGTTCGGGGCCGGCGCGGGTTTAGGCAATCTCCCATCAAACGAAGTGTTTTGTTTGGCGAAAGATAAAAGCGGTTTTATCTGGGTGGGAACCGACAACGGCATCGGCATTTTTCAATGTCCGCAGGATGTGTTTGCGGGCGGTTGCGAAGCAATGTTTCCGGTGATACAAGAAGGAGGTTTTGCAAATTATTTATTCAAAGGACAGGAAGTGCGCAGCATAGCCGTGGACGGCGCCGACAGGAAGTGGGTGGCAACGGCCAGCGGCGTTTGGCTCGTTGCAAAAGACGGCGATAAAGTACTGGCCAATTTCACCGAACAAAACAGTCCGCTGTTGAGCAACGACGTGAAAAAAATTGCAATTGACGGCAGCACCGGCGAAGTATTTATCGCTACGTCAAAAGGATTGATTTCGTATCGCGGCAGCGCAACAGAATACGAAGGGCTAAAGAACAATGTGCTTGTGTTTCCAAACCCGGTTCCGCCCAATTTTAACGGCCCCATTGGCATCAAAGGCCTACCCGAAAACACGGTGGTAAAAATCACAGAAACCAACGGACGCTTAGTCCATCAAACACGTTCGCTGGGCGGCCAGGCAGTTTGGGACGGCAAGGATTACAAGGGCCGAAAAGCCGCATCCGGCGTGTATTTGGTGATTGCAGTAGATGCCGCGAACGACGAAAAAGTTGTGGCAAAAATTGTAATAGCCAGGTAAGGTTCACGTGTTTGCCTGTTCGCTTGTTCATCCGTTATTTTCTCTTGGTTTAAAACAATTTTTGCGCAAAAAGTTTGGCGAAACACTTGCTTTTTGAAACGGATTTAAAACCCGTTTACGCCTAACTTGTGAACACGTAAACAAGTGAACGCGTAAATATTTTTTGATGATTGCAAAAACAAAAGGAATCGTGCTTCGTTCGGTAAAATACGGTGAAACCTCGTTGGTGGTAACGATGTTTACCGAGCTATTCGGCTTACAATCTTACCTTGTAAACGGCGTGCGAACGGCCACCAAAAAAGGCACGCCCAAAGCCTCGCTTTTTCAACCCGCGGCCATTTTGGAATTGGTGGCTTATCACAACGAATTCAACAGCCTGCAGCGCCTTCGCGAATACAAATGGGATTTTCTTTATCAGCATATCTTGTCCGACGTGCACAAAAACGCCGTGGCGCTTTTTATGATGGAGCTTTTGGGCAAATGCCTCAAACAACCCGAGCCCAATCCTGACCTTTTTTATTTTGTAGAAGACGCGTTAAAACATTTGGACGAAGCCAATGCGGCCGTTACAGGGAACTTTCCGTTGTTCTTTGCGCTGCACCTTGCAGTGTTTTTTGGCTTCCGCATCAACGATGAATTTTCCGAAGAAAAACATTACCTCGATTTGCAGGAAGGCCTTTTTGCAGAAGACCAACCTTTGCATCAATACTACTTAATTGACCGCGAAGCCGCCGCCGTTTCGGAGATCTTAAAAATTTTACAGCCGCATGAATTGGAGCAGGTGTATTTAAACCAGGATACGCGCCGGCGAATTGTGCACGGCCTGGAGCAATACTATGCTTTTAACGTACCGGAGTTTGGGACCTTGCGCACGTTGCCCGTGCTGCGGGAGATTATGAATTAAGATGACGACTGTTTGAAACTTTAGTAGCATCAAATAGACTAATAGCAATCCAACCTTATTACCTCTTTTGTGGCAACGATGAAATAAGGCAATAAGGTTGTTCACCTGATAAACTTCTTTCCGCTAGTAGGGTTTAGCACAGTTGCCGCACAAGACTCAAAACAAAATTTCGCGTACGTTTAGTGCGTCTTCGTCAACCAGCACAACACCTGGCTTTTTTCCTTTTTCGAAAGAGCCCAGATCATCTTGCATGTTCAAAGCCATTGCGCCGTTGACGGTTGCCCAACGAAGCATTTCTTCCAGCAGAACCTGCGGAAAATATTTGCGGATGGTTTTGATTTCATCAAGAATACTTAAGCTCCAATTGCTCGCTAAACTGTCCGTACCCAAAACAATGTTGCACTTGTTTTTTCGGAACAAATCAACCGGCGGCATTGCGTTTTCAATGTAGCGGTTGGCGTTTGCACAAAGGCAAAAAAAGGTCTGTGGTTTACTGCCGATTGCCGATTGCCGATTGCCGATTAGATAATCAATGTCTTCTTGATTGGTAAACGTGTTGTGCACGAGAAGTATCTTTTCTGCACCGCGCAATTTATCAAAGTAAGATTGAAGGCTGCTTTTGTTTGTAGGCAGGTGGTGCGAGTTGTCAATCTTCATCAATTCGTACATGCGCTTGAAATCACCGCTTCCGTGCAAAAAGAACTCGTCTTCAAAAGCGGTTTCCTGGCTGTGAATGGAAACAACTTTGTTTTGAAAATAAGGTTGAATTGCCTTCCACAAATTTTCCGAAACCGAGTACGGCGCATGAGGCACGATGGAAGAATTTTGAATTGTCTCAAACGCATCATAAATCAACTTAGCCCTTTCGAACCGCGCTTCCGAAATAGCGGGCAGCCAACCGCTTGCTTCAACAAAGTTGTAATAACGCAGATTGCTTTTTTCTTTTTGCGGCAGCGTAACCGTGTTGTTGCAAATATCGCCGACGGCCACAATGCCCGCGGCTTTCATGGTGGTTTCTGCTTGCGAAACGGTGGCTAAAATTTCTTCTTCTGGTGCGCTTCGTTGCGTTACCACGTTAAAAACAAAATCCACCAAGCCTGTGCCTTCCGGTATCAGTCCTTTCATGTGGCTTAGTTCCAGGTGGCAATGACAATTGATAAACCCGGGTGTGAGCAAACCTTCTACTCGTTCAACGCCTTCGCCGGCTTCAACAAGCGGCACTACCGCTTCTATTGTTCCGTTATTCTGCACAATCAACACACGTTCGGTCAAAAGTTGATGGCCATCAAAAACTTTGTCGGGATGGATTTTCCGGTAATGCATAAGGCGTCTAAAATACGGTCTTCCGCAGTGCGGATACATTCCTAAATTTGCTCCCTTAATTTTCTTCATGCTGGATAAACTGGAAGCCATAAAAGCACGCTTCGATGATTTGGGTGTAGCCCTCACCAATCCTGAAATTATTGCCGACAACAAGAAGTTCGGACAACTTTCAAAAGAATACCGGAGCCTTGAAAAATTTGTGCAGGCCCGCAATGACTATAAAAAGCTTTTGGAAGACGTTGACTTTTACAAAGAAGCGTTGAGCGGATCGGATGAAGAAATGCGTGAATTGGCCAAAGAAGAATTGCCCGGCACAGAAGAAAAATTAGCGGCGCTTGAAAGCAATGTCCGGCAAATGCTGATCCCCAAAGACCCGCAGGATGACAAGAACGCCATTCTTGAAATAAGGGCCGGCACCGGTGGTGATGAAGCAAGTCTTTTTGCCGGTAATCTTGCCCGGATGTACACCCGCTATTGCGAACGCAAAGGATGGAAGACCGCCATTCTTTCCGAAACCGAAGGCACAGTGGGCGGCTACAAAGAAATTCAGATCGAAGTGGTGGGCGACGACGTGTACGGCACACTCAAATTTGAAAGCGGTGTGCACCGTGTACAACGCGTACCCGATACGGAAGCAAGCGGACGTGTGCACACCAGCGCGGCTACCGTTGCAGTAATGCCCGAAGCCGAAGAAGTAGATTTTGAGTTAAAGGAAAGCGACGTAAAAATGGAAACGGCACGAAGCGGTGGCGCCGGCGGACAGAACGTGAACAAAGTGGAAACGAAGGTCATGCTGACACACATTCCAACCGGCACTGTGGTCATTTGCCAGACAGAACGCAGTCAGTTAGGCAACCGCGAAAAGGCCATGCAGATGTTGCGCACACGATTGTATGAAGAGCAGGTGCGAAAACAGGAAGAAGAAATATCCCGTCACCGCAAAAGCCTTGTAAGCACCGGTGACCGCAGTGCCAAAATCAGAACGTATAACTATCCGCAAGGCCGCGTAACCGATCATCGCATTGGGCTTACACTTTATAATTTACAGGAGGTAATGGATGGACACATTGACGAATTAATTGAGGCCTTGCAATTTGCTGAGAACGCTGAAAAGATGGCAAGACAGAATTGAGCAAAAGCTATTGCTGTTTGATTGATTTGAGGCAAACAATGCTGTCAATGCTTTGTCATTTTTAAAAGAAAACCCTTAGCGCCATAATTTTTTTTGATTGCAAATGCTGTAAAGCTGTTTATCTTTGGCATAGTCTTTTCTACCTTATTGAAACAACACGAAGATCTTTTACAGTCGTTTTTTAAAGAATTGCGAATTTTTAAATTCAGTTAACAATTCGGCAAAAACAATTGGCAACATATTTGCGTTAATAAAGTCAGTTCTTCTCACATAAAGCAGTCAATTTTCTCATAAGCAGTTAGTTTTGGTTGCGACCCCTGTTTCTACAGGGGTCTATTTTTTTATACACCTTCTGGTCCAAAACCAGATGCCTGCAAATGCACCGGCCATATCGGCCATCACATCAAACAAATCAAACGAGCGGTTCGGAATGAAATAGTATTGAATGACCTCTACACCAAAGGCATAACAAAGCGCAAGAAGCAGAAGCCACCAGTTGTAGCGAAACTCCTTGGGGAAATAAAAACGCCACAAAAAAATGAGCAAGACGAAAAAGCCGCAGTGCACCCATTTGTCAAAATAAATGGCATCAAGCCAACCCGCTTTGGGAAGAGCCGATCCTGGAAGAAAAAACAAAACCGAGATAAACAAAAGCCAAAGCAGGGCTAAAAACTTTGCGTGCTTTTCAAGAATGTTTAGCATGGCGCAAAGAACGTATTTGAAAAGGGAGATGCAAAGCCGCACGGATTTTTAGGTGTTGAGATTTGTATTCCTACTTGCCTTTTGTTGCGCTGTGTCCAGCGGAGGTTCAATAGCAGTAATGCCGTCAGGGTTTCTAAAAGAAAAACTCAACCCGAAAATGGATTGAGTGTAAGACGATAACCGTTTGACTCCTTTATCAATTGTACTTGAACGGTGTAATCATTTCAAAAGCCGGTATGTTCACCTCAAAACGTTCTTTGGTGTGAAGATTTTCCATCAGGTATGCGCCCTGCATGCGCCCCATTTCGGTGTGCAGGTTACAACCGCTTACGTATTGATATTCTTCGCCAGCGCTGATAACGGGTTGCATTCCTACTACGCCTTCGCCTTCTACTTCGCGGTAGCTTCCATCTGAATCAAATATATGCCAGTGGCGGCTTTGCAATTTTACTGGAAAGGAATTGTGATTTTCAATGGTTATACGGTAAGCAAACATAAACTCCGATTGTAACGGGTTGCTGTAGTCCTGCTGATAGAATGTTTCCACGCTTACTTTCACTCCTTCCGAAATCATGCTGACCATACAAATCAATTTTGATGACAACAATACTAAAACAAGTTTGTTGCCACAAATTGAGGAACGGTTTTTTTGTGGAAATCCCTCTGCTTCGCGGTGTATTTTTGCCCCTCTTTAACCACAATCGAATAACATGAAGATAGCAGTAGCCAAAGGCGATGGAATCGGGCCGGAAATTATGCAGGCTGTACTGGCCATTTTTGATGCCAGCAAAGCTGGGCTTCAATACGAATTTGTAGAAATGGGGAAATGGGTTTTTGACAAGGGCTTCAGTAACGGCATGACGCCGCAAGCACAGCAAACGATTGAAGAACTGGGCATCTTGTTTAAAGGCCCGATGGAAACGCCCAAAGGCAAAGGCGTAAAAAGTGTGAATGTAACGGCCCGCAAGACCTGGAACACCTACGCCAACAAAAGAGTATTTCAGTCGCTGCACGGTGTGGACACAGTTTTCAGCAAGGCCGGCATACCTATAGACCTCACCATTGTTCGCGAAAACATTGAAGACACTTACGGCGGCATCGAACACATGCTCACACACGACGTGGCACTGAGCCGTCGTTTCATCACGAGGCCGGGCAGTATGCAAGTTATTCGCTATGCCTTTGAAATGGCAAAGAAGCAAAATGCCAGACGTATCACCTGCGGGCACAAGGCCAACATCATGAAGCTCACCGATGGTTTGTTCCTTGAAGTGTTTTATGAGGTAGCGAAAGAATATCCTGAGCTGGCTGCTGACGATAAAATTGTAGATGACCTGGCCATGCAATTGGTGGTAAAGCCCAACCAATATGATGTAATTGTCTTAACCAATTTGCAAGGCGACATCATTTCCGATTTGTGCGCCGGACTTGTAGGTGGACTGGGCTTTGCGCCATCGGCAAACATTGGCGATTATATTTCGATTTTTGAAGCTGTGCACGGTACAGCGCCGGACATTGCAGGCAAAGGCATCGCTAACCCAACGGCACTTTTGTTGAGCGGATTGGCGCTTCTTCGTCACGTTGGTTTAACAGAAAATTCAGCGGTGATTGAAAACGCTTTGCTTTATACGCTGGAGCAAGGCGTTCGTACCGGCGACTTCGGTGACCGCAGCAAACCGGCGTTAAATACAATGCAGTTTGCTGAAGCCATCATCGGCAATTTTGGAAAGACGCCAACCGTTGGCGCGAAGCCCATCATTCCCAACCAGATTGAAACAGCAGCCGTTTGCCATCTGGACAGAAATGCCATGATGGTTTCAGCCGAAAACGAACCGGAGAAAATTGTAGGCGTTGACTTCTTTATTGAAAGCGTTGAACAACCGGAAAACATTGCGCAGAAATGTTTGCATCACGGCGGCACCAAATTCAAGCTAATCAACATCAGCAACCGTGGTACGCAAGTCTGGCCTACGGGTTCAAAATATACAAACCTCGTAAATCAATACAACCTGCGCTTTGAATCCATCAACGACAGTGCGCTTACGCAACAAGATATTATTGGACTCTATGTAAGCCTTAGCGCCGATTACAAAGTTTGTTCGTTGGAACTGCTGAACATGTGGGGCGATAAAAAAGCGTACAGTCTGGCGCAAGGACAATAATTGGTTTGTAGTTTATGGTTTGTGATTTCGTGCTTTGCGTAGATGCTTTTCGCTCTCCTCCTGATTTTAAAAATTAAAGTGAAAGTGCACAACGATTCTGTCTTTATCACGCCAACCACAAACCATAAACTACAAACCACAAACCCTTCTCATGGCAAAAGAAACACTTAAATACACGAACGAAAAACTAACCGTTGTTTGGAAGCCGAAACTTTGCATTCATTCAACCAATTGCTTTAAAGGCTTGCCCCAAGTGTTTGATCCAAAATCGAGGCCGTGGGTAAACATCAATGCCGCCAATGTGGAAAGGATTATTGAGCAGGTTCATAAATGCCCAAGCGGTGCGTTGAGCATTGACAAAGGCGAAGAACCCACGCCGCTTGATACCAATACTGAAGAAACGGATTTGCAAATTCAGGTTCAACCCAATGGCCCGTTGTTGGTGAAAGGAACTTGTGTCATTAAACTATCCGATGGGCATGAAGAGAAAAGAGAAGGAAACATCGCCTTGTGCCGCTGCGGTTCTTCGTCCAACAAGCCCTATTGCGATGGCACCCACCGCAAGATTAATTTCCGCGACAGCGAATAAAACTTTGTGTTTAAATTAGGGCAAAACTTAACTGTATGAGGAGGTTGTTCGTCTTCATTTTTTCTGCCCTTGTTTTTTCTTCTTCCGCACAGTCGCCGTTTCAAAATCTTTCATTGAACGATGCGCTCACAAAAGCCAAAACGGAAAGCAAATTCATTCTTCTTCAATTTGAAGCAGCGGATTGCGTTCAGTGCAATGACGTTGCCAATAAGGGATTTGACAACAAAGAGCTTTCGGCCAGGATGGAGCAAAGCTTTGTTTGTTTTAAGGTTGATGCAAACAATCCTGAGCGAAGCAGGATTGTGGCAAGCTACAACTTGTCCGCGCAAAAAAGTTTCGGCACGCTGTTTCTCGATGCCAACGGCACGCTGCTTCATTCTTTCCTGCGCACAACAACGCGTTCACAAGAATACATAACGCAAATTGAAACGGCGCTAACAAAAGCCGGAGAAGTTTTGAACATTGCCGAACTGGAAAGAGAATACAAGAACGGAAACAGAGGTTTTGGTTTTCTGCAGGTTTTGCTTCAAAAAAGAAAAGCCGTGCACATGCCCACCGATGCGCTGCTGGATGAATACGTTGATGCTTTGCCCGCTGATTCTCTTGCTTCCGTCCGTACTGTTGCGTTCATCATGCAGATGGCGCCTCTGCTGAACACAAAAGCAGATAAAGTGATACGTTCAAATGCTTCTGTCATGAACAAAGCCTGGTACAGCCTAAGCCTCCCGCTGCGTGCAGGCATCAACAACAGTATTATTTACAAAAGCATGGAAAAAGCCATCCGCGAAAGGGATGAGAGATACGCTACGGAAACAAGCCGGTTTGCGCAAAGAGTAAACGAACCCAATCACGATGCGGCCACAAAAGCCTTCGACCTGAACATGCTTCGTTACTACGACGGTGTGAAAGACACGACAAATTATTTCCGCAAATCCATTGCTTATTACGAACGCTATTTTCTTTCGGTTAGTCCGGACTCCATCAAACAAACCGACTCGATGAACATGCGGCGAATGCTGCAAACAGCAAAAAAAGATACCGTGAGAGACGGTAACCGGATGCGAATAGCGGCGCAAGTAACGTATGCGCCCATCGTGCAGCGGTTCAGCAGCGAATTAAACAGCGGTGCTTACAATCTTTATCTGCGAACCGATAACCCTTGCCTGCTTTCAATTGCCACCGAATGGTCGAAGCGTGCAGCGGAGGTTTATGAGACGCCGGAGGTTTTGGATACGTATGCAAAACTGTTGTACAAACAAAACCGTAAAAGCGAAGCGATAGAAGAAATAACAAAAGCCATTGCGCTGCAAAAGAAGCGTGGTTTCCCAACAAAAATTTATGAAGCCGCGTTAGAAAAGATGAACAAAAACGAAAAGCCTGGCGACTAAATCTTCCTTGTGTTTTTATAGCCATTCTTCAACAGCCATTGCAAAACTTTTTCGCGCTGGTCGCCCTGCACGATGATTTCATTGCCCTTTGCCGAACCGCCGGTGCCGCAAAAGTTTTTGAGCGATTTGCCCAGCGTTTGTAAGTCTTCGTCGGTACCGGCAAAGCCTTCCACCAGCGTTACGGCTTTGCCGCCGCGGTGTTTTGTATCGAGGCGCACTTTTAATTTCTGTTGTTGAGGAGGCAGGGTTTCAGCGGTGCGTTCTTCTTCGCGCTGAAAAGAAAAATTCGGATCAGTGCTGTACACGAATCCGTGTTTGTCGCTTTTATTTTTCTTGCTCATAGAATAAGTAAAAAGTCTGCTCGAGTGAAGCGTTTTTTTGTGGCAGGGACTTTTGAATTTTGACTTTTGAATTTTTACTTTTCAATCACCGCTTTTAAACTCAAATCCAAACTCTTTGCCTGGTGAATCAATCCGCCCACGCTTACGTAATCAACGCCGGCGGCTGCGTAGCTTTCAATTGTATCAAGGTTAACGCCGCCACTGGCCTCGGTCTCAAATTCATTACCAATCAATTCTACGGCCTCTCTTACTTGCGCCGGAGAGAAATTGTCAAGCATCACACGAAACACTTTTCCCTTTCCGATTTTCAACACCGTTCTTACATCGTCAAGACTTCTTGTTTCCACTTCAATTTTTAAATCAGGACGATAGGCCTGCACGTAATCATACGCTCTTGAAATGGCCGCCTCCAGACCGCCGCTGTAATCAATGTGGTTGTCCTTCAGCATAATCATGTCAAACAACCCAAAGCGGTGATTGACGCCGCCGCCAATGCGCACGGCTTCTTTCTCAAGCAGGCGAAAATTAGGCGTTGTTTTTCGCGTGTCGAGCAACTTTGTTTTGTATCCTTTCAGTTTATCGGTGTATTGCTTGGTTAACGTAGCAATGCCGCTCATGCGCTGCATACAATTGAGCACGAGACGTTCCAACTGCAAAATGGTGTGAACGAAAGTTTCCACGTCAAACGCAACCTCGCCGGGTTTCATTTCTTCCCCGTCTTTTTTATAACGAATGAAGTTTGCCGAAGGCTTTTTGTATTTGAAAATTTTCTCGGCAACGTCCACGCCGGCAAGAATGCCTTCCTGCTTAATTTTTAAAACTGCTTTGCCTTTTACATTGGCCGGAATACAAGATAGTGTTGAATGATCGCCGTCGCCCACATCTTCCTGTAAGGCGGCATCCACCAATTTATAAAACCGTGCATCAAAATCTATCATGGCTCAAAAATAAGGCGGGAGTACTGCCGTATTTGTCAAACTGGACGGAGTTTTCAACACGCCGGATGCCCGCAAAAAGTCTAAGGTTTCTCAAAAGAAAAAAATTATATTCGTTGTCTTCTTAATAAACAAACACACACCAACTTCATGAAAATTCCAAAAATTGCAGGTACAATTCTGCTTGCTTGCTTTGCGCTCCTTTCCACGGCGCAGGTACAACGGGTTACCGAGAACCAAGTCGGTATTTCCCGGAGACTTCAACAAGAAATAGACGAGGCAAAAGACCCCACACTGGGTTATGTTCCGCAGGCAAGGCTAGTGCAGGCCTACCGTACAAGGCAGGCGAGACTGGCCCAAATCCAACAAACGAGTCGCGCAACACTTTTTAGCTGGACCGAACGCGGCCCGAACAGCGATGTTACGGGTCCAAGCAACGGCAACACAAGGCCGGGAAACGGTAAAACGTCCGGCAGGGTAAGAGCGATTTGGGAAGACTTGGGCGACGCCACCGGCAAAACGGTTTGGATAGGCGGTATTGACGGCGGCCTTTGGAAAACGAACGACATTACCGCAAGTCCCGCAACCTGGACACCTATCAATGATTTCTTCAACAACCTGGCTGTATCAAGCATTTGCCAGGATCCCACTGATCCCAACATCATTTATTTTGGCACGGGCGAGAAGGCCATTAATGCCGATGCCGTACGCGGCGCCGGCATTTGGCAAAGCACCGATCACGGCCTTACGTGGGGCGTGATGCCGGGCAGTTCTGCTCTTTGGAACGTAAGCAAAGTCGTGTGCGACGCCACCGGCAATTTGTACGTGGCCTGCAATTCGCTTTCGAACAACCAAGGACTTCAACGCTTTACAAAATCTACCGGTACCTGGACGAACATCACACCTTCCGGACTTGACCCACGGTTACCAGATATTGAATTGAGCAGCACCGGAAGGCTGCATGTAAGCTGCGGTTATTACAACAGCGCTGCTACGAGTTCGGGCTATCGTTATACCGACAATCCCGCAACTGTTACACCCGCCACCTGGACATCTCCGGTAACTACATTTTCACCAGTACAATACAACGTTGACTTGGCAAGCAGCGGAAACACGGTTTATGCCTTGCCTTCGAACAGCAGCTTTGACGTAAGCACGATTTACAAATCAACCGACGGCGGCGCCCACTGGAGCGCTACCGCCGCCACGCCAGCCTTTACCAGCGGGCAAGCCTGGTATTGCATGGGAATTGCCGTTGACCCGACAAATGCCAATAACGTTATTGTTGGCAGCCTTGACTGCTACAAAACAACCAATGGTGGTTCAAGCTGGACAAAGATTAGCGAGTGGGTAGGCACCACCGGTCAGTACGTTCACGCCGATCAGCACATCGTCTCCTGGCGGAGCAATGGCCAGGTATTGATTGGCTCGGATGGCGGTGTGTTTTATTCGCCCAACGCCGGCACAACAATCTCGGACCGGAACACAGGATTACGCATCAAGCAATTTTACGCTGTTGCCGTTCACCCTACTTCAACCGATTATTTTTTGGCCGGTGCACAGGACAACGGCGTTCATCAACTGAACAGCCCGGGATTGGGTTCTTCGGTTGAAGTGACCGGCGGCGACGGCGCTTTTGTGCACATTGACCAAAACCAGCCGCAATACCAATGGGGTTCTTATGTGTACAACCAATACCGCAGAAGCACCGACGGCGGCAACACCTGGACTTCGGTAAACTACAGCAGCAGCGCGGGCAGGTTCATCAACCCCACTGACTATGACGATGCCGCTAACATCATGTATTGCAGCGGAAACGCCAATACCTATCTGCGTTGGAGCAACCCGCAATCGGGCAGCACGTTCACAGCTGTTACCATGAACGGATTGAACAGCGGTAAGGTATCGGCCGTGAAGGTATCGCCGTACAGCAGCAACACCGTGTTCTTCGGTGGTGGCGGCAGCGGCATCACGCCTTCACTCATCAAGGCTACAAATGCTAATGCCACTCCAGCCTTTACCAGCATTATCGGTTCGGGCATGACAACGGCAAGCGCCAACATTTCTTCCATTGAATTGGGAACGGATGAACAGAACATTATCGTTGCCTATTCCAATTACGGCATCAACAACTTGTTTGTAACAAACGATGGCGGCGCCACGTGGTCAGCGATTGACGGGAACTTGCCCGACATGCCTGTGCGCTGGGCCATGTTCTATCCCGGCAGTAACAACACAAAGGCCATCATTGCCACAGAAACCGGTGTTTGGCAAACAGAACTGATTAACGGTTCGGCCACGGTTTGGGATCCGGAAACTGGCTTCCCGAACGTGCGCACGGACATGCTGCAATACCGCTCAAGCGACGGCTTGCTTTCGGCCGCAACGCACGGCCGTGGTTTGTTTACCACTATCCTAGGTGCGGCGCCGTCCTGCGGTACTGTCACGGGTTTAAATGCATCTGCAATTACTACCAATTCAGCAACGATTGGCTGGACGGCCGTAAGCGGAGCGGTAAGCTATGACGTGGATTATAAACTGAATTCATCAAGCACCTGGATAAACGCAGCTACGGGTACAACAAACCTTTCGGTGGCGTTAACGGGCCTCACTGAAAATTCATTATACGATTACAGGGTGCGAGTCAATTGCAGCAATGCCACGGGCGCATACGCACAGGCACAGTTTACCACGGCGGCTTCAGCAAGTTGCGGCACGCCAACGGGCTTGTCGGCATCCGCTGTTACAACCAGCAGCGCTACTGTTAGCTGGTCATCCGTGAACGGTGCGTTGAATTATGACGTGGACTATAAGCTGAACACGTCCAGCACCTGGATTCCTGCAGCCGCCGGAACGACGAGCCTTTCAGTAAACCTTAGCGGTTTGACGGATAATTCATTGTACGATTACAGGGTTCGTGCAAACTGCAGCAATGCCACGGGCGCCTATGCGCAAGCGCAATTCACAACAACAGCAATCGTTACTTGTCCCAGTGCTTACGACGTAAGTACCAACGGTACGCCGAGCGGTGCAGCAGCCATTCCGCTTAATACCGACATAAAAGGCCAGATCAACCCAAGTGGTGATAATGACTACTACAAGTTTACCATCACCACTGCGGGCACGGCTACAGTTACCTTGACAACCTTGCCGGCCGATTACGACATTCGTCTGTACAGCAGCAACGGAACGTCGCAGTTGGCTACTTCTTCAAACAACGGCACAGCCAACGAAACCATTAGCCGCAATTTTACAGCCGGCACGTATTACGTGAAGGTTTACGGTTACAAAAGTGCATACAACGCTACGGCCTGCTATACGCTAAGGGTACAATTGGGTACAGCGGCTGCTCCCGAACTGCCCGCAGTAAATGTGGGAGATCTTCTGGTGAAAGTATTTCCAAATCCCACGAGAGATAAATTAAGCGTGTATGTCATTGGAGACAACACCCGTAAAAACCTTGCGGTGTACGACGTAACGGGAAGAGCTGTTTATGCCGGTCAACTAAACGAAATGTTTACGACCTTAAGCCTTCAAAAACTGAAGAAAGGCTTGTACGTTGTAAAAGTTTCTGATCAGAACGGCAAAGTTTTATACACGGAGAAGATTTTAAAAGACCAGTAAGACATAACACAGATAAAAGAAATCCCGCCAGGTGTTTGGCGGGATTTCTTTTATCATCCATCCTTCTTTATTACATCGGTTGAAACCTGATTTCTTTTACCAATTGGGCTTTGTTCTTTTCGGTCATAAAAAACGTGGTGCGAAAGCTTCCGGCCTTTGTCACCAGCGTACCGATACAAAACTGGCTGCCGCCGTTATCGCCGCGGTATTTTACCTCAAAACCTTTTACGCCGTTGGTGTTAAAGAAATCCTGCAAAATCACAATGGCTTGCTGGCGGCTGTAATTGTCCGTTTTTGATGGCAGCGATATTTCCAGATTGGCATCTACGTACTTGGCCAGCTCTGTGGCGTTGCCGTTTCGCAATGCGCCAATCACGTCGTCCAGCCCACCAACCGGTTTAAAAGCCGATGCAAGAAAAAGCAAGGCAAGGCAGGTTAGTGTAACGAACTTTTTCATAGACAAGAATTTGACTCGGCCTGCCAAGAGCGAAAAATATGCCATAAAGAAGAGGGCGTTTTTGCCCACCCAAAATAAACAAAAGCTTTGCGAAAGGGCATAAATTTGCGCCCACAAACAAGTTTATGACGCCGAACCGAAAAGTTATCCTGCTCATTATGGACGGCTGGGGATTGGGACAAGTGCCTTCGTCAGACGCCATCCAAAATGCGAACGTACCTTTTGTTTCCTCTCTGTATGCCAAATATCCCAACACAACCCTGATCACCTGCGGCGAGGCCGTGGGTCTACCGGAAGGGCAGATGGGCAATTCAGAGGTTGGGCACCTAAATCTTGGCGCAGGCCGCATCGTTTATCAGGAATTGCAGCGTATCAACGTCGCCGTTCGCGAAGGCGAATTACAAAAGAATCCTGTACTGCTACAAAGCATCAGCTGCGCAAAAGACGCCAACAAACCACTGCATCTTTTGGGTTTAGTGAGTGATGGCGGCGTGCACTCGCACATTAATCACCTAAAGGCTTTGTTGGACGTGTGTAAAGAACAAGGGTTGACAAACGTTTTCATTCATGCCTTCACCGATGGCCGCGATACCGATCCAAAAAGTGGACTGGGATTTATAACAGAATTGGAAGAACATACTCGCCAATCAACCGGTAAGATTGCCACCGTCAGCGGCCGTTATTATGCTATGGACCGCGACAACCGCTGGGAAAGGGTAAAACTGGCCTATGATGCAATGGTGAAAGGCGAAGGACGGAAAAGCAGTGGTGCAATAGAGGCCATCGCACAATCATATCAGGAAAATGTTACCGACGAATTTATCAAGCCAACGGTAATTACAAATGAGGACGGCAGGCCGATAGCAACGATACAAAACGGCGATTCGGCCATTTGTTTCAACTTCCGCACCGACCGCTGCCGCGAGATAACCAAGGCGCTCACGCAGGTGGAATTTCCGCAACAGGAGATGAAGCCACTGCATCTGCATTACACCACCATGACCGAGTACGACGCCACGTTCAAAAACGTACACATCATTTTTGAAACGGATAACCTGAACAACACGTTGGGCGAGATCATCGAACAAAATGGCTTGAAACAAATCCGCATTGCGGAAACAGAAAAATATCCGCACGTAACCTTCTTTTTCAGCGGCGGAAGAGAGACACCCTTTGATGGAGAACAGCGCATCATGGTGCCTTCACCTAAAGTAGCTACGTATGACTTGCAACCCGAGATGAGCGCAGCGGAAGTAACGGCCGCCATTGTTTCCGAAATAGCCAAAGGCGAAGCCGATTTCATTTGCCTCAACTTTGCCAACGCCGACATGGTGGGTCATACCGGCGTTTGGAACGCTGTGATAAAAGCCGCAGAAACCGTGGACAGTTGCGTAGCACGGGTAGTAACTGCTGCGCTGGAAAACGGTTATACAATTTTTCTCACCGCCGATCACGGAAACGCGGATTATATGATCAACGCCGATGGTACCCCCAATACGGCTCATACCTTAAACCCGGTCCCTTTTTTTATTATTGACAAGGAATGGAAAGGCGAAATCAAAACAGGAAAACTAGGCGATCTTGCGCCCACGATTTTGACCATGATGAACCTGCCGATTCCCAAAGAAATGACAGGCACTGTCTTAATTTGACCATTTGCTCAAGTGCATAATTGGTAAGCCATTCACTATAAACGGTGAATGGCTTTTATTTTTCGCCGACAGTGCAGCATTCGACTGAAAAATTTGTCTAACTTTCAGGCAACCAAAGTAAGCCTATGACAGAGGAAGCCCTTTTGCAAGGTTGTATCCGCAACAACGCTGCCGCACAAAAAGAACTCTATGACTGCTTCAGTCATAAAATGTTTGCCGTGTGTTACCGTTATGCGCACAATCGCGAAGACGCAGAGGACATGCTGCAGGAAGGATTCATCAAGGTATTTTCGCAGATCCACAAATTCGAAGGCCGCGGTGCATTGGAAGGCTGGATACGGCGCATCATGATTCATACCTGCATCAACATTTTGAAAAAGAACAAGCGCTTTAACGAAAGCGTAGACCTCATTCACGCAACCGCTTTGCAGGTGCGGGAAGAATCGGTCCCCTCTCTCATTCAGGCCAAAGAAGTGGTAGAGTGCATCCGCATGTTGCCCATGGGTTATCGCACGGTGCTGAACCTTTACGCTATTGAAGGTTTCTCGCACAAAGAAATTGCGGCCATCCTTGATGTGGAAGAAAGCACAAGCCGAAGCCAGTACACAAGAGCTAAGGCCATGTTAGAAGATATTTTGGTAAAGAAAAACATCATCTATAAACCAAAGGAGCAGCTTTATGCTGCCGCAGGGCGCTAACGACCCTAAAACTGCGACTGATTATGAAGAGAGATTTTACACATGAAAACTTCGAGGACTTCCTAAAACGAAGTGCCGATGGCTTGCGAATGAAAGCACCGGACAAGGTTTGGCAAAACCTCTCCAAAGAACTAAACAAACGCCGGCGCCGCTTTGCTTTTGGGCTGTCTGCTTTACTACTTATTTCATCGGCAAGCGGCTACTACTTCATCAACAGTTTTGCGCACGACAAAATTTCAACCCAGCAGCCAACTACAAAGTCAAATTCACAATCATCGGCCAGTAAAGAAAAAAATACAGAAACAACCGCCGGCACAACCGGAACAAAGGTTATTTCCATGCTGCCAAGAATTGGGCAACAGCTGGTACTCCGTTCTAATGCGACTGAAAAAACCAGGAAAGTTATAGCGCTGAATGTTGACAGAAAACTATCGGTGAACGAAAAGCAGGAAATAATTGCGGCAGAGCCGACAACTGAAAATCTTTTTAAACCTACCGTCGTTGATGCTTACGAACCCGGAACCGGTGCCGCAACGGAAGCGAAGTCAGGACTCAAAAAACCTGACGAAACGTTTCCCTTCACAATTGAAAGTGTGATCAATTCATACAAACCAAAGTTGAAACATTTTGAAACGCAATTGTATTTCACGCCCACTATCAGCTACCGCAAGCTAGCCGAAAATAAGTCGTACTTGCGCGGCCTTACACCATCAACTATACCGGCGGGTTATCCGGCCTTGGGCAGCAGCGTAAACAGCTACGTTACACACAAACCGGCCATTGGTTTCGAGGCCGGCTTCGTTGCAAAATACCTGCTTTCAAACAGTGTAAGGATTCGATCCGGCCTTCAGTTTAACGTAAACCGTTACGACGTAAAAGCTTTCAGTTCTTCGGGCTCTATTGCAACCATCGCACTCAACAACGGTTCTGGGATTGACTCTCTACACACCTATTCTACCTACAGCAACCTTTCCGGCTACAAATCCGACTGGCTGCAAAACCTTTCGTTCCAGCTATCGGTTCCTGTTGGTGTTGAGTACCTTTTTAAAGGCACGGACAAAATGCGGTTTGGGCTTGCCACAACCGTGCAGCCTACCTATATTTTGGGCGACCGGGCTTACCTGATTACAACCGATTATAAAAATTACATCGAAGTTCCCTGGCTCATTCGCCGCTGGAATGTAAACACAGCTTTCGAAACTTTCGTTACACTCCAGGGCGCCAAAACAAAATGGCAAATCGGGCCACAAGTGCGTTACCAATTGCTGTCCAGTTTTATCAGCAAATACCCGGTTAAAGAAAACCTTTTCGACTTTGGGTTAAAAGTGGGTGTCACGTTGAGTAAGTAATTAAACAGAAATTTCTTCAAATGCCGTCGCACAATGCCGCGACGGCATTTTCGTTTTAAGAAAACTCCCTGCAATTTTTCACTTCTTTCGTTTACAATTGCAAGTTTGCGTTTGCTGTCATTACCTAATTTTATCGGATGAATCGCATTATCCTTGTTTCAATCATTTGGTTTGGATTGATTGCCTGCAAAAGCCGAAAGAAAAAAGCTGAAGTACCGGCCACCAATTTCTTTCCCGCAGCCACATACATTCGCGGGGAATTGAAGCGCCTCGACACCGCGCAGCTTTCGTTCACAAAAATTGAAACAGAAAATGGCCGTTCCGACACCATTGCCATCAAAAACACCGAGGTTCGGCTATACGCAAAAGACTTCGTTGACCTGCCCGACATTTCCCTGCCGGAACTGAAAGACGATTACGAGGTTTCGCAGCTTTACGACGACATGCAGGAAGCCTTTGTTTTTCATTTTACAACTAAAGAGGCACACCCGTTGCGGGAAGAAAACATCACCGTTGACCCGCAGCCGAACGCAGTCGGCAAGAACGACATCAAATCCATTTACGCAAAGCTGGAACAAGACAGCAGTAACATTCCAGTAACGAAGATCTTGATGTGGGAAGCCGGCACCGGATTTTACACCACTACCGCTGTAGAAACACCGGGCAAAGGTGAGCAAATAAAAAAAGTACGGATCATTTGGAACAGCCCCGCAGGACAAAGCAAATAGGGAACATTGTATGACGCAGAAAGAATTTCAGGAGATAGCCGGAACCCTCCCGCAGGAACCCGGAATTTACAAATACTTCGACGATGCCGGAACGCTTTTGTACGTGGGCAAGGCAAAGAACATTCGCAAGCGGGTAAGTTCCTACTTTACCAAAACACTGGCAAGCTACAAAACGCATGAACTGGTGAAACGCATTCGCCGTATTGAGTTTACCATTGTGCATACCGAACAGGATGCTTTTTTGCTGGAGAACTCACTCATCAAACAATTTCAGCCGCTGTTCAACATCAATTTAAAGGATGATAAAACCTATCCTTACATCGTCATTAAAAACGAACCCTTTCCTCGCATTTTTTTAACGCGGCAAAAGATTGAGGACGGCTCGCAGTATTTCGGACCTTATACATCTGTCGGAAAAGTGCGGGAACTTTTAAACTTCATCAAGCAAACCATTCCGCTGCGCACTTGTCCGCTGAATCTTACAAAGCGCAACATCGAAAAAGGCAAGTTTAAAATTTGCCTGGAATTTCACCTGGGCAATTGTAAAGGCCCCTGCGAGGCGCATCAGAGCGAAGAAGATTACGACGAAAACGTCCACCAGATCAAGAACATTTTAAAAGGTAATCTTTCGGCGGTTATCCAGCATTTTAAAAAAGAAATGAAGGGCTACGCCGAAGCCCTGGAGTTTGAAAAAGCCGAAGCCGTTCGCAAAAAAATAACTTATCTCGAAACGTATCAGTCGCGTTCCATCGTCATCAACTCAACCTTAAAAGACGTGGATGCTTTCACCGTTGAACAAATTGACGGCATTGCTTACGTCAATTACCTGATGGTAAACAACGGCGCCATCATTCAAACCAAAACCATCAAGGTAGAAACGCATTTGGATGAAACGCCGGAAGAAATTCTGGCCGGTACCATTGCGCAATTGAGAACCTTGTTTAACAGCGAAGCCAAAGAAATTGTAGTGCCATTTGAAATTGAATACAACGAACCCGAAGTAACGTTGACAATACCCAAAGGCGGCGACAAGAAAAAGCTGCTGGAGCTTTCGCAAAAGAACGTGCAGTATTTTATTGACGGGATCAAAAGCAAGGAGAGGCTGCAACTGCTGCACAACCGGGACAAATCGGAAGTGCTGCTGCAAATTAAAGAAGACCTTCAATTGACCGCCGTGCCGCAACACATCGAATGCTTCGATAACTCAAATTTTCACGGCAGTTATCCGGTTTCGGCCATGGTTTGTTTTAAAGACGGTGAACCAAGCAAAAAAGACTACCGCGTTTTTAACGTAAAAACGGTGGAAGGCATCAACGACTTTGCCACCATGAAAGAAGCGGTTTACCGCCGCTATAAACGCTTACGCGACGAAGCACAAGCCTTTCCTCAATTGGTGATTATAGACGGCGGCAAAGGCCAATTAAGCGCGGCTAACGAAGCCCTTGAAGAATTAGGACTGCAAGGACAAACGACCTTGGTTGGATTGGCCAAGAACGAAGAAGAATTGTTCTTTGTTGGTGACCAGGAATCATTGAAGCTCCCTTATGATAGCGAAAGCCATAAACTCATTCGCCGCATACGTGATGAGGTGCATCGTTACGGCTTGAACTTTCACCGCGAAAAACGCAGCAAGGGAACTTTTAAAAACAGCCTGGAAGACATCAAAGGCATCGGCAATAACACAGCGAATATTCTGCTCAAAACGTTCCGTTCCATCAACAACATTAAAAAGCAACCCGAATCGGAATTAGCAAGGGTAGTAGGTGTATCAAAGGCAAAAATTCTGAAGAATTACTTTGACGCAAACGGAAATTGAACGCATTACCGAAAAAATAGAAAAGAGGGGAAAAGAAGGTCAAAGAAGGCGGCAAAGAATAAGCAGTTGCGAACAACACCAATCCCGACAATCCCTGCCGGCAGGCTTTCAAATCCGTGAATCCGTGGTTAAAAAGAAAAAGGGCTGGATGGAAATCCTGCCCCGTTTTAAAATCCAATATCCTATGAAAAACCGAGGTAAAAATACAAAGTCCTTTCACATTTCCTATGCGTAGTTTCCACAATTTTTTTCAACCCGGTTGCATTACGCATAAGAAAATATGCGTGGGGCAGTCATTCCGGTGCCGTTTCCTATAAATAAAAATCCCATCCGAAGGTGGATGGGACTTGAAAAAAGTTATCAGGAATTAATACGACCAAAGGTCTTGTTCGTAATTAAAGATGCGGTCTTTAATGTTGTCGCCTTCAAGCAAAGCAAGGATCGGGTCTTTGATCATCTGACGGATGGTTTTGTTTCCCGGGTTGTCCAACGTTGACTTGGTGACGTAAGAAGAGAACATACGGCTTTCGAACAATTCTTCCCAGGTCATGCGTTGGGCGCCCATGTTCTTGGCGTTGTACACTTCGTAGCGTGCCAGCGTCGGACGCAAATCGGGATAATAAACCCAGAACATAACCGATGATCCAAGCTCTCTGCGAGTTCCCTCAACGTATTCTGTTTTCAGCGGAGCGATGCCAATGATCCGGCAAACCATGCGGCTGATTTCGCGGTCGAATATCCACTGCTCTTTGATACGGAACTTCTTGATGTCATCGGGATTGAAGTTCTTT
>Ga0308176_10000122_pt1 | contig 54013 bp, 53 predicted proteins | sample PhyCR2_3_FD_203890 | JGI IMG/M metagenome (GOLD analysis project Ga0308176, IMG submission 203890) | Soil microbial communities from UC Gill Tract Community Farm, Albany, California, United States - DLSLS.C.R2 | ecosystem: Environmental > Terrestrial > Soil > Agricultural land | place: USA...
CACTGGCCTTGTGATTAGCGGCAATGAAGCCAATTGTAGGCTATGCAGCGAGGCTATTGCCGTCCTACACGTTCATTGACGCAATATACGTACACCCAAAGCAATGTTCAATAGAGTTTTAAGTGTACAGACTATGGCAGAATAGAATTTGTTGCAGTACAAGAGTGCGACACAACAGGCGCTGATAGTAGCCATGTAGCTAAGTAGAAAAATTTATATCACACCAACTCTCTTCAAAAACGCCATAATCGCTTTGTTTACCTCCGTATTTTTTTCTTTGTCAAACTTGCCGTGCAAGCCACCTGGAACAGTAATAAATTGATTGGTTACACCGGCGGCATCCAGCTTTTGGTGCAGGTCAACGGACTGTTGATACGGCACGGTTGGATCGGCATCGCCATGCACGATAAAAATAGGCGGCGTGGCCTTGCTCACATAAGTCACAGGTGAAACCGATGCGGCAAAGGCCTGATCTTTTGCGTACTTGCCAAGCCAGTTCGTGGCTGATTTACTCGTAATATTTTTGCCATAGCCCCAATCCCACACATCGGTAATACCGTACTTGTCAACGATGGCCGCAACCTTCACGTTGTTCACGCCGGGACAATTGCCGTCAAAGTGGCGATCGTTGCTTAACATGCCGGTCATCAAAGCCAAATGCCCGCCCGATGAAGAACCCATTACTACGATTTTGTTCACGTCAACGTTTAAGACTTTTGCGTTTTTGATTACGTAAAGCAAAGCACATCTTACGTCTTCTACAGCTGCAGGCGCAGTCGCTTGCGGCGTTAAGCGGTACTCAACGTTGACCACCGCAAAACCAGCTTTAAAAAAATTGCCAAAGCCCGTTTGCGATTCTTTTGTGCCGTGGTTCCAGCCGCCGCCGTGAATGTTGAGCACAACCGGCGTTGGCTTGTCGCTCTTCGGCAGGTAAATATCCATCCTGCCGTCCCAATCGCCCACTTTCGCATACACCACATTCAGTTGCGAGGTAAAGCCTGCGGGCAATTCAACGGGCTTGACGACAGCGCTGTCTTCCTGCGCATGCAGGCGAAGAAGAAAAAGCGATGCAATAAAATAAACCGCCAGTTTTTTCATGGTTCCAGTTTTAATGAATGATGGGAGTTGTGCGTTTGAGCGTTGTGTTCTTGCCAATAACCTGCACCACGTAAATACCCGAAGGCAAACCGTTTACAGCAAAAGTTGTGGATACGAACCCTTGTGCCATAAAGATGTTTTTACGACGCAGGGGTTTGCCATTTAAATCATAAATATAGACGTCGCCAAGATCGGGAGCGGCCGAATAAATGCGAACGGTAAGGGTATTGCCATTGCTCATGAACGCCTGCAGGTTTGCCTGGCTTGTTCCGGTAGCGGGATAAATTGTCAATCGTCCCGATGTGTATGTGATGTTGTAATTGGCTGCGCTTGCACCCGTTGGATCAAGGGAATAATAACCCGGTGCCGAGTTCATGTTTGCGGTTGTGTTTACTGTTGGCTGCGTTGTCAATGCGGCGGACGTTTCGCCCAAGACAAAACCGGTGTAAGCCAGGCGGAAAGCCGGATTGGCTTCGCCATAATTTTTGGTGGTGTCGGTCGCACGAATGGTTAGTGAAGCTTTGTTCACCGTCAGCGTTTGCGAAACCGGTGTTGCGGCAAAGAATAAATCATTGCCTGCTTGTGAAGTTGTAATCGTTGTTGTTCCCGCGCCAACGATATGAACGTTGTTGCCGACAATCGTTGCCACATTCGTGTTGCTGCTGGTGTACGTGAGCAGTATGGTGTTGTTGTTGCTTGACGCACCGGTGGCAAAATCGGCAGCACCGTATGTTTTTGTGGTGAAGGCAGGGAACGTAATGGTTTGTGAAGTCCGTGGTTTTACAATCAGCGAATCGTTCACAAAGCTGATGTTGTAGTTGGCCGCCGTTGCGCCGCTTACTGTGATTAAATAATTTCCTGCCGGCGATGTTGTTGTAGCCGTAGTTGAAAGAATAGCCGGCGTTGACAACACAGCAGACGTTTCGTTCAAAACAAAACCGGTGTACGTTGCCGTAAGCGCTGGATTCGGGTCGCCTTCAGGTTTTGTCTTTCTATCAGCTTTGATAGTTAACGCTGCTTTGGCTACCGTTAATGTTTGCAAAACGTTTGCCGCCGGATAAAAGCCATCCGAGGCCTGCGTTGCCGTAATGATAGTTGTGCCGGTGCCGGTGATATGAATCTTGCTATTCACAATCGTTGCCACGGCTGTATTGCCGCTGGTATAGTTAACGGGCACTGTGGTGTTGCTGCTGATGACACCGGGACTAAAATCCGCATCGCCGTAAGTTTTCGGTGGCAGTGCGTTAAACACAAACGGATTGGCCGGCGGCCTTGCCCCAATGCTAAACTGGCCGAAGCTGTTAAAGGTTGTATCGGCTTTGTTGGCCGCGTTGTCACCCGTTCCAAAGGGCAGAGACCATGACGTGCCGTTGTTTTTGATGATGCCAATTTCTGAATTGGCAAAGCTTGCAAGCGTTGTTCCTTCCAGTTGCGCTGTCCATTGCAATTGCAGGTTTGCGTTGCCGCTTCCGTTTACACGATTCACGTTCCACACCGCATCTACCGTAGTTTGTTTTTGCACAGGCGTTAACGGCGCTCCGGTTGGCAAACCGTTGGCAGTAATTCCTTCAAAAACATTCAGCGCAAAATCAGAAGTTGATGTTGGATTCAGCGTTGCGGGTAAATAATTCGATGCCGAGCCAATCGGGAAAAAAGCGCTGCCGTTAAGATTGTCTTTTCTAAAAACACCAACGTTGCCGGATGCATCAACACCGGTAACAAAATACGTGTTGGCGTTGAAGGCTCCGCTCAATGTTGCGCCGGACAAAAGCCACAGCGAATCCAGCGGACGAATGGTGACTTTGCCCGCTGTTGCTTCCAGATTTCCGCTTATGTGAACGCTTGCATTTGTGGTTGCAGCCGCGTTGAATTGCACGTTGTTCGTGTTCACAATATTTGCCACTGCACCGGTTGAAATTCCAAAAGGCATTGCAGTTGCAGCATTGATGATGTAATTGATACCGTCGTTGTAGGTTTTGACATCGCTTACCGCAACAGAACCGGTCGTTGCATCAAAACCAGATCCATTGCTTGTCGCCAACGTAGCTGCAGCTTCGCTAAAGGTTAACGCAACGTTGCTTGCCGTTGCCAACGCCGGACGCGAAATGTAAATGCTGTCAAAGTTTGCGGTATAGCTTGTAATTCTTGTGCCGGGTGACAAGCCAATAGCCTTTACAATGATGCCGCGGCTCAGGCCCGTTGCACCTGTTACACCGGTAATGATGTACGAACCCGCTGTCAAAGTACCCGTTCCGCTAACAGGCGTTGTTCCACCTTTCGCTGTGAAAGTTCCTGCACCGGTTAATTGATAAGTTGAAAAATCAATCTTGCCGTTAATAACGGCCGATTTTGCAACCGAAATGCTTTTGTTGAGCAATACGTTTGCGCTGTCCGCAACAATCAATGACGCAAGTGATATTGTTCCCACTCCCGAAATTGTTTGCAAACTATTTCCCGTCAGCATTAGTTCGTTCGTGCTTCCCGACGGCGCGGTTAAACTACCGGCCACAATCAAGTCGCCAGCGACAACTGTTTGCCCGCTTGTATGTGTCACAAAAGTGCTGCCCGAAGTAACGGTTAATGTGTCAATGTGATTCACCGGACCATCGGCCGTGAAGGTTGCGCCGTTTTGAACAACGACGTTTGCAAAAGCCTTGCGGTTAACAAAAGTTCCGCCGCTGCCAACGGGGTTTGAAGTCCGGACAACGTATTTGCTTCCCGGCAAAAAGTTCACCGGCTGAAACGTAGAACTGCTGGCCATCGGGCTATAGCCTCCATCGTAGTTCAGCGTCGAACCGGCTTGAAACGTGACCCATTTTTCGGTTGATTGCGAACTGTTGCCAAAGGCATAAGCAGCCGACGTTGCCGTGATGTTTGTTGTAAAAGTTGAGCCACTTGTGAATACCAATGTTGCACCCGTTGACGTGCCGTTGGCAATGCGTGCCTGCAGGCCTGTGATCATGGCAAAGTTGCCGCTTACACGTCCGCTGTTGTTTGTTCCGCCCATTACAATTACCTGACTTCCGGGACCGTTGGCAAGTGTGGCCGAACAACCGCTTTCAATGACAAAGTCCTCGGCTGTTGTGCCGTCGCCGCTGATGGTCCAGGTGCTTGTGCCGCTGGCATTCCGCACAAAAACAATGTTGGCGCCGTTCACAAATTTTACCTGTCCGCAAGTGATGCTTGTGTTCAGGTTCACCGAATCAATGCCGGTAGTTGTCGTAGCGCCGCCGTAGTTCGTACCGTCAAAAACAAGAACATCCGTTGCGCCGGTTGAGGAAGCACGGGCCGCGCCGGAACCGTCAAGCGACGTGTTCCAGTTTGATAGTGTAGAAATATTTTGCGGCGACGCAGGTGCGCCGCCTACCCAGTAGTACGTCGTTTGCGCTTCTGTCATCGTTGCGCAAAAAAGAAAGAAACAAAAGAGTAAAGCTTTGTTCATATAGCAGCGTTTAATTGCGTTCGTGTGTTTCTAATTTGGTAACGAATGTTTTATTTTTTGCGCTGGCTTGTTTGCCGGTAATAAACGTAATGCACAGCCAGGCCAATGGCACCATTGCCGCACCCAAAATGAAGAAAGAAACGTAGCCGGTTTTTGTAATAAAGGGTACGGACCATGTCGTAATCAAGGTTCCGGCAACGGCAGTTGTGCCGCCCATGCCCGCTACCGTTCCCACGTTTTTTCCGTGGAAATAATCGGCAGGCAGTGTTTGCAAATTGTTGATGAGAAACTGAAAGCCAAACAGCGTTGTGCTGATTAAGCCTACCGCTAAAGGGATGTTTTCTTTCAACGCAGAAAGATTGTAAGCCGTTAGCACAAGCGACAAAAGCATCAACACAGAGCCAATGGTAATGGCTTCTTTTCTTGCCTTGCTTGCTTCCGCGCCTTTGCGAATGCGCCAGGAAGAATAAAAGCCGCCAAGCAGCCCGCCGATAGCCGCAAACAAATACGGCAACCATGCAAAGGCGCCCACTTGCTTAATGTCGAAATGAAACTGTTCTTTTAAAAAAGTAGGCAGCCAGGTCACAAACATCCACCACACCGGATCAATAAAGAAACGGGACAGCAAAATGCTCCAGGTGTTTTTGAATTGCAACAATTCGCGCCAGGTATAAGGCTTCACCGTTTCCGTTTTTTCAAGCTTGGTGTCGCTCAAAATGTGTTGCCGTTCGCCTTCTGTTAACCACGGATGTTTATCGGGTGCGGCTTTGTTGACAAGGAGCCAGGGAAGAATCCAGATAAGGCCCAAAACGGCTATCAATACGAAGGTTACCCGCCAGCCAAAAGCCAGATACAAAGACGCAATGGCTGGCGCTGCCACAACAGAGCCTAACGAAGCACCCGCACCGAAGATGCCCTGCGCAATGGCTCTTTCCTTTGCCGGAAACCATTCGGCATTGCTCTTCGTTGCACCGGGCCAGTTGCCCGCTTCGCTGATTCCAAGCATGGCGCGGAAAATATTGAACGAAACCAAAGAACGTGCAACGGAATGCAAGGCGATGGAAATGCTCCAACCCAAAATTGAAACCACCATGCCCAACCGCGTTCCAATGGCATCCATCATTTTGCCGGTGGCAGTTTGTCCAATGGCGTAGGCAATCATGAAGAAGGTGGTAATCAAAGCTAGCGCCGATTTGTTGTCAACGTCGGCAATGCCAAACTCTTTGTAAATGTAGGGCCACATGATGTTGATGGCACTGCGGTCAATGTAGTTGATAACCGTTGCTAACCCAATCAAACCAATGATCCACCAACGAAGGCCTTTTAGTTTCATGTTAATTGCTTAAAGAAATATTTGAAACACCACTGACCGCTCCCGTTACTGTGTTATTGCTGTAAACCTTGTTGCCGCTTGAGGTTCCGTTGCTTCCGCTCAGTTGAATATTAAAGCCGTAACCGGATGCGTTGACCGTACAATGGTTGTTCTTAAACAGGTTGTTGTTGCCCCAACCCGAAACAGCAACATGCACCTGGTAACCATCCTTAAAAATGCTTCCGCTGGGATTGCTGCCGTTGTTGTCTTCAATGAGATAGCCGTTGCCTTTCACGTCAATCCAACTATCTGCTGAATTGGCGCCGGTAATGCCGGTCGCGTCAAAATTGTTTCCGCGAATGATGCCTGCCGTTGTTCCTTCTTTTACGTCAATGCATTCAGCGGCAATGTTTGGCCCGATGGTGTTGGAAAGAATTTTATTTGAATCACATTTATCCGGATCGCTGTTTGTATAAGTGCTCCAATTATTTTTTGCGGAACCGATGTAAATGCCTTCGCCGTAGTCGGCGGTTTTCAATCCGGTTCCTGAAATCTCGCAATTCTGTACGGTGTTGTTCGAGCTGAACTTGCGCAGGTGCAAGGCTTCTTCGCCAATGGAAAAAATCTTCAAACCATCAATGACGCTGTGTTGAGAACCGTCAATCATCAAACCCTTCAAACCGTTGGTGAGGGTGAAGCCTTTCAGGTTCCAATAGCTTCCCTGCAAATACAGAACGTAACCCGTTTGAATGCTGCCCGCGTCTAACACAGCGTTTCGACTTCCACGCAGAACGATGGATTTTGCCGCCGTGCCGGCCGCAGTTGCTTCAATTACAAACTTGCCCGCATAAACACCGTCGGCCATCACAATGTCGTCGCCAGGTTTTGCATCCACCAAAGCCGCTTTTAATTCCGAAGAAGTAGAAACATGCACGGTCCGCACAACAGTTGTAGCGGGTATTGGGGATGGAGTTTCATCAGGGATAGTTTTCTTGCTGCATGCAAAAGTCAACAGTAAAATCCAAAACGTTGTCACGTGTAAGCCTTTCATGGTTATTTGATAAAGTCTTCCCGCATGGGACTGAAGATGTCAATGAGCACGCCGCTTTCCAAACAAACTGCGCCGTGCAAAACGTTCGACGGAACGTAAAAAGCGTCACCCGTTTTTAAGATGCGTTTTTCGCCGCCAACTTCCACCTCAAACACGCCGCGTTCTACATGTGAAATTTGCACGTGAGGATGTTGATGAACCGTGCCAATGCCGCCGGTTTTAAATTCAACTTTCACCATCATCAGGCTTTTGTCATAAGCCATGATCTTTCGCTTCATTCCTTCGGCCACGGGCTCCCATTCAATATCATTGTCTTTGATGAATGTTTTTGTTGCTGTTATTTCCATATTGCTGTTTAAAATTTTTTATTTCAAAGGACTGCCGTTGTACAAAACCGAGAACGGACCAGTCCATTTTACCATTGCATCTGTTAAGTACAAAGAATGTTCTTTGTTTGTTTCAGAATTTCTGTTGCATTGTGCAATCACCAACACATTCTTTCCAACCTGTATTTCCGCCACGGTATATTGTTCGTCATTTTGCTTTAGGATGATTTGCTGAACCGATGGATAAGAGGCCGTCGAGAACTCGCTAACCGGATCAAACTGCCCGTGCACTTCAATAACGTTGACAAAAGTTTCGTTTGCACCGCGTTTGCGAACGATGTACGACGGTTCGCGCCGCAGGTTAAAATCCGGGTCGTTCGCACCGGTGTGGGTGAAAATGATTTGTGCCGAATCAGGTATCAGTGATGAAATTGTATAATAGGTTTTTTCGTTCAGAAACGTGAATTGCGCAAGTGTGTCGTGCACGTTTGCTTCAGCCTCCTTCCACAAATACTGATAGCCGTTCTTCGTACCCAAAGGCTTTTGCATTGCGGTTGATGCTTTGTAATTGAATGAGGTTTTAATTACCTGGCCGTTGTACTGAAAAGGCAAATCATATTGATGCTGCACGGCCGATCTTGCGTTGAATAAATCAACCGCCAGTTTTTTGCCTGCCGGTAATTGAAGCAGGTAAAGTGTGCGGCGAAGCAAAACACCGGGATAAGCGTGTTCTTCCTTTGCGCTTATCACCTGAACGGCAGAATTGCCGAAGGAAGAAAACAACTTCTCGCCGTGGTAGTTTTCGGCCACTTCTTCTTTTGCATCAAACTGGCTTTTCTCGTCAACAACCACTGTATTGTGTGCGATGGTTTGTGCAGCGTAGCCTTTGTTTTCTGGCAGATAACGGCCGCCCCATTTTTGTTCGATGTTTACAAAACGCGCCGAACCGTAATCCTGTAAAATCTCGCTGCCTTTGTCAAACAAAGAGATGCCCAACTGGTCAAAATGTCCGTGCGAAAGTCCGTGCGAAGCGTACTTGAAAACGAGCGTTATAAGATTTGCATCTTTGCCCGCACGCAAAAAACTGATGCCGCCTTCATTACCCTTTGCGCCGTCAGTAAATTCAACGGTTTTATACGGATAATAAGGCTTGACGTTTTTGCTATTCGTCAAAGCTGCCGCAATGGAGGCGCCACCGCGGTTCAGCAGTACGCGGTCTTGTTTTTTGGCAACGGTGAGTAGGCCTTCCTCTTTTCCATAAACGTTCCATGCAATGTCAACGGCGGCCACCAACTCGGCTGAGGTGAAATCTTTTTCCTTCAGCGCATCATTCACCGGAAAAAATCGTCCGTTGATGTTCGTTTGTTGCAATCCCGATTCGAGTGCTTTTTTCAAAATGCTGTTGCGGTACTGAAATATTTTTAGTTCGGGTCTTGCGTTGTTCAAAGCGTTTGCAAAAATATAAAAAGGCAGAATGGCGTAACGAACGTAATACGGCCCTTCGGTGTAATAACCGTCGGGCGAAAACAAACCGTTTAGCTGCGCCAAGAAACCAGACTTGCCGTCTTTCTCGGTGCCGTAAAGTGCCATGTCCACGTAATCTTTGTTGCCGGTGGCTATGCCCACAATGCCCACGCCGGCACAAGCCCAGACGCCGTGGTTGTGAATGAGATTAAACCAGGATTTTAAATCTTGCGTGAGAAAATTTACTTCGGGTTTAAATGCGCCGTTTTCAATTTTTGTTCTTTCATCTGTAGTTAAACTGTTGCGGACAAGATCGTAAGCCATGCCGGTATAAACAAGCCAGTTTGCATCGTTCAGCGCCTGCCAAAAAATGCGTCCCGGCGAACTGCTTGTTGCCTGCGGATGATTCTTCAACGCAGGGTTCAGTTTTGCATATTTCAGCAACAGATTTTTCACGAGCGTTGCGTAGCGAAGATCGCCGGTGAGGTTGTACAGCAAACCGCTGTTAAAAATTAAGGTGTAATTGGCTTTGTGCCGGTCGTGAGTGTAACCGCCGGCGGGATCTTTCGGCACGGGAACGTCAATGTCTTTTCCGAGCCAGGCATCAACATCGGTCTTTATTTCGGCAAGGGATTTTTGCAGAACCGGATATGCAGCGACGGTTTTTTTTACGCCTTCCAGTTCAGTCTTTGTGGCAAAGGCAACGGGGTGTTGCGCCAGTAATGGCACGGAAAAAATGAAGGGAAAAACAAAAGCAAGCAAACGCATAATCAATTCTTAATCCGATAAGTTTCTGAACTAAAAATGGTGTTGAAAATTTTAGTTTCCAAAACAATTACCGGCAGCGTTGCCGGTAACGTTCCCGGTGCAATCCCGGAAAACTTTTTTACTTTTCGTCTTCAATCAACGAAGCTGTATGAACAAACCGGCTACCATCAAAGACATTGCAAAAACGCTCAAAATTTCTACGTCCACCGTGTCGCGTGCCTTACGCAACGCTCACGACGTAAATCCCAAAACCCGCAACGCCGTTCTCGCCTTATCGGAAGAATTAAGCTACCAGCCGAGCCGTCTTGCATTGAGCCTTCAGCAAAAACAAACGCACACCATCGGCGTCATTGTTCCCAACCTCGATTACGTGATGGCAACGATGGTACGCGGCATTGACGAAGTGGCGCTGGAAGCCGGTTACACGGTGATGGTTTGCCAAAGCAACGAATCCTTTGGCCGCGAAATGGTGAACACGAGGCGCTTGTTGGACAGTTTGGTGGATGGTTTCATTGTATCTGTTTCAAGCGAAACAAAGGTCTTCGATCACTTCAAAAAAATTCAGCAGAAGAAAATGCCGATGGTGGTGTTTGACCGCGTGAGCAGCGACCTTGTTGCACCCAAGGTAAAGCTTGACAACGTGGAAGGCGGTTACTTAGCCACAGAACATTTGATTGAACAGGGTTACAAGAATATCGCCATTCTTGCCGGCCCAAAAAACCTTGCCATCAGCAACGACCGGCTGGAAGGTTATTTAAAAGCACTGAAGAAGTTCAAAATAAAACCCAAGCCTGAACTGATTCTTCATTGCAACTTTAACCAGCAAGATGCGTACGAAACAACCGTTGAATTATTGAAGCGAAAAAAACATCCCGATGCCATCTTTACCATCAGCGACCGAATGGCGATTGGCGCTATGCTTGCGATAAAAGAAAAAGGCTTGCGCATGCCCGCCGACATTGGTCTTGTTGGCTTTAACAACGAACCGATAACCCGTCTTCTTTCGCCTTCTATTTCCAGCGTTGATCAGCCGGCGTTTGAACTTGGCAAGACAGCCGCCAAATTGTTCATTGAACAAATGCACCACGAAGAGGATTTGAGCAGCATAGAAAGGGTGTTAAAGCCAAAGCTTGCCGTTCGGGAATCATCGCAGCGCAGAAAAAATAAATTTTCTTCTGCTGGTTAAAAGATTTCTCATGTCGAAAAAAATACACGGTTACATCAACCCAGTTCCAGTTCTTTCTCAGTAAAAGCAAAGAAGAGATTTTGCAAGTGATGAAGATATTTTATGTGCTCAAGCTTTTGCTTTCTTTCTTCACGTTGTTCCAGGTATACGCCTTCAGCAGAGAAGGAAATGAAAAAAACTTCGGGAAAATAAACTGCGGCGTTTTTTATTTTGTTTAGCAGTCCCGGTGTTAGCGGCACGGGCTCAAATTCTTCTAAAGGCCCGTAAGGTGTTTCCAACTGCAACAAGTCATCTTCAAAAGGTTCTACGCGGTGTTCAATTGACGGCGACAGGTATCCAATTCTATCGGCAGCGACAAAAGAAACTTCTACTTCTGTCGGCGGCAGTGTGGTTCTGGGATGGGAGAGTTTTGGATTCCACAGAATGCGATTTCCAATCCGCAATTCGTTCGCGTTTATCATGAAACAAAGCTAATCTTCTTACTACAATCGCGACTTACGGATGTTCTGCAATAGAAGTGCTATTTGATAAAGAGATAACTACCGACGAAAAGAAAAGCAACCGCGTTATTTTATCTATACGATTTTCCTTTCTGTTTTCACCAGGGAATTGACGGTTATAACCGTTGACAACAAACCTTGTTAAAAACGAAAAAGGCAACTCAGAAAAAGATGTACCGATTAATTCGCTGCCACTTCCAGCCTTATCACATCATAACACATTCCGTTCGCAACACCACCGGCAGGCACAGTCAGCACAATTCTATTCTCACCTTGTTTTAAAAGCGATGCGTCGAAATAAAAATCTTTTTCCACCCAGGTTCCTTCAATGCCATCGCGATTGGGACTTGCACCGCCGCCAAAAACATCATTGAAAGAACCAAGGTCTTTTCCATTTACCGCAATTCCCAACGAGCGGGCGCCGGAGCCGGCGATGCCGAAACGAAGCGTGGCTTTGCCGGACGTTGGCATACCGGCAGGCATCGTAAATTTAATCGTCCACGGCGTGGCGCGGCCGAAGTCTTTGCCGTCGGCCCTGAACACAGTGTCGTGCGGAACGTGATAAATGTACCAGTCCTTTGCCGGATCAGATTTGCCTGCTGTAAACGTAACATCGTTAGGAAAATATTTGGCGTAGTCAATGTACATGCCCCAATGCCAGTGATCATCTCCTTTAAAAAATTCACTTGCCGAACGGTTGGGCGTTCCGATTTGAAAGATTTGTCGTCCATAGCGAACCGGCTTCCATTCGATAGTTCCTAAATCTATTTTCTGCCCGGGAGTGATGGTGATTTTTGCCGTGGCATCGTAAGCGCCCATTACCCCATCGGCAACAGCGTGCAACTGGTAAGTGCCGGGACGAACGTTGTTGAGAACAAAGCTTCCATCGGCAGCGCCTTCCGTCCAAAATTCATAATGCTTGGCATCGTTCTGCCAGTTGATTGGTTGCGGCGGAAAGGCAAAATTTCGTTGGCCTTGTTGGCGTGGAGGCAGATAGGTACCGCGATTGGCAATTTGTCCATTGGGTAAGCGGCGTACGGTTGTGTCAACGGAGATTTGACGTTGCGTCTCCGGGCGAATGCTTGCTGTATCAAAACGTACAGGGCGAGTGCCTGGCGGAAGCGGTGATTCATCGGGATAACAGAGACCGACAAGCAGGCTGGTAAACTTGGGCATCGGCGCCTGTGGATCAACCAATTTAAGCCTTCCTTTTACTGTTGCTCTTTCGGTTGCCGGTGTATAATCAACGTCTTTTACCCAATCATAAGGCCAACGTGCTTGCTCCGCCTTTGCCTGTTTCATTGCATCGGTCCAAAGTGCATTAGGATCTTTGCCGGCGGGAACGTAAATGAACATCGGCCCGACCACTTTTGTCCAATATTCATTCGCAGCAAAATTGAGTACACTTCCGCCGTAATGCGTGCCGCGCCAATAGTTCAACAAGGTTGGATCGCCTCCGTCGCCGTCATCCAAATGACCCGTTAATTCGTAATGGTTCGGACCACTGGAAAGATATTCGAACGAAGGATTGATAATGTAGAGACCTACCTTTTCCTTTGTTGACGACCAACCAAAAGCCGGTATTTTTGATTGCTTGGCTGAATAATCATACTTGTGTTCTGCACGGCCTTTGTAAACACCGGTTACAAGGCGGCGGGCTTCTTTCATGTTCAAGTCAATAGCCGAATCCCAATCTTTTCCTGTGGGCATCAAGAAATTTCGTTTGTTGTCTACCGACAACCAATCAAAGACGGCGCCGTTCAACTTAAAACCAAAACGGGACTCTCCCACCGAACCGGCCGGATAGCTGTCTTGATGCGTGAAGATGGCATACGTGTAAAGTCCCTTTGCTCCTCTTTCCAATGTGTAACGAATTTCCAGGTCGGCAATCAACCCACCCTGTTGTCCGGCGGCCGTTGGATTAGTACCAAGAATAGATTTCCCATCCGAATAACCTTTGATGGAAACTTCGCCGCGTTCACCGTTTACGGTAGCAGGATCAATGGTGATGGTGGTTACTTCCCGCGGTGCGAGGGCGGGACTTTGCTCCCAGTATCCTGCGTGATGACCCGAAACATAGCCCATAAGTTCAACTCCCGGCGTGACAGTATTTATGGTTTTCAGGGAGACAAGGTCGCCGGTACGTTTGTTTACCTTGAAAGCAATGTACCCGTTTGCCAAGGTGTAGGTCGTCCCGTCTTCCGTAACGGTAACCGGCGCGTTGGCCGTTGTTTTTTGTGCGTCGGCTTTTATGATTGTCACCACAAAGAAAGCAGCGGCAATGGCGTAATTTTTTTTCAACACAGTCATTGATTTTAAAAGAAAGTTGTCAATAAACGCAAGCGACATTTTCCGTTACACCGCTGTTTTAGATTTTTTGCCGCACCGGCATCTATCTTCTGAGGAGAAAGATATTTATAAAGCCTTAGGAGCACCGGGCAACAAGGTTAAGTTTGGTTAAATAGTCTTATACCCATGAAAAAGTCAACTGCATAATGCTGATGTCGCAAGCGGAGGTTAGCAACGATGCTTTAAACACATCCTTTAACAATTGGGCCGAAATTGCTTGTTGTTTCTTTAAAACCATCTCAAAACAAAGAAGCCTGTAAACAATTGCGCTTACAGGCTTCTTTCGAATGGAGATCGTTTTCTGCGGTGAGGGCGGGATTCGAACCCGCGGTACAGTTTAACCCGTACGGCAGTTTAGCAAACTACTGATTTCAGCCACTCATCCACCTCACCGTCGTGCTGAAACTTCCTTTTGCAAGGGCTGCAAAAATAGGGAGACGAACGGAAAAAAATGAAAAAAGCAAAAACAAATTATACCGGCAAGAACCAAGCGGCCAAAATGGAAAACAGGCACCGGTTTAAAAACAAATTCCAACAGCAACGGTTGGAATTTGTTTTTCTTTTTTATGGTTTCGGTTTACATGGCCGCGAGCTGTACTTTTTGTTGCAACTCCATTACACTGTCGCGGAAGGATGTATCGGTATCCATTAAATCTTTTACGGTTTGGCAAGAGTGAATCACTGTGGTGTGGTCCCTGCCGCCAAAATGTTCGCCGATGGTTTTGAGTGAATTCTTGGTGAAGGCCTTGGCGAGATACATGGTGATTTGCCTTGCCTGTACGATTTCACGTTTGCGGGTCTTTTGCAAGAGTTTATCGTAAGGTACTTCGTAATATTCGCACACCATCTTTTGAATGGTTTCAATGGTAATTTCCTTGCTGGCTGTTTTTACAAAGTTTCGCAACACTTTTTTTGCTAAGTCTAAATCAATTTCCTTGCGGTTGAGCGAAGATTGTGCCAACAAGGAAATCAATGCGCCTTCCAACTCGCGAATGTTGTTGTTGATGTTGTACGCAATGTACTTGACAACTTCTTTTGGCATCTCCAGGCCGTCGTTCTTCATCTTCTGCTCCAATATTTCAATGCGTGTTTCATAATCCGGCATTGAAATGTCTGCACTTAATCCCCAGCGAAAACGGCTCAACAAACGTTCCTGCACGCCTTCCAAATCTTTCGGCGGCTTGTCACTTGTAAGAATTAATTGCTTGCCCGATTGGTGCAAATGATTAAAGATGGCGAACAGCGCATCCTGCGACTTTTCGGCGCGGTTGAAGAACTGCACGTCATCAATAATCAACACATCAATCAACTGGTAAAAATGAATGAAGTCGTTGATGGCGTTGTTGCGGCTATGATCAACAAACTGGTTGATGAATTTTTCAGAACTCACGTACAACACAACTCTATTTGGCGACAGGCGTTTTACCTCGTTACCGATGGCTTGTGCTAAATGGGTTTTCCCCAAACCCACGCCGCCGTAAACAACCAGTGGATTAAAGGAGTTGGCGCCCGGCTTTTCGGCAACGGTTTTACCAGCCCTTCGTGCCACGCGATTGCAGTCGCCTTCAATATAAGATTCGAAGGTGTAATTAGGATTGAGTTGCGGATCAATGTGCATCTTTTTCAATCCCGGAATAACAAACGGATTTTTTACCGGTGTGTTTATTACGAGCGGAAAATCCATTTCGTTGTTCACAAAAGTTTTGTAACTGTGCCCAGCCATGTCAACGGTGACGGGCTTGTTGTAGTTGTTGCCCCCGTCAACCATAATGCGGTATTCGAGGCGTGCCTCCTTGCCCAACTCACGCTTCAATGTTTTGGCCAAAAGATTTACGTAGTGCTCTTCGAGGTACTCGTAAAAGAATTGGCTTGGCACCTGAATGATTAAAATGCTTTCTTTTAAAGCAATCGGTTGGATGGGCTCGAACCAGGTTTTAAAATGCTGCCACTCCACAATATCCTTGATGATTGAAAGACACCGGGTCCAAACTTGTTCAGCGCTCTTGTCCATGGATAGTTTAGCAGTTTTTAAATCGTTAGGAATGCGTTCCACAACTTTTTCACAGGATGTGTACAAATAAATTTTTTTAAGACAGGGGAACGAATATCAGAAAAACGATTTCGAAAAAAAAATTTTTATCTCTCGTAAAATTTACCACTGCGCACAACGCTGCTTAAAAAATTTTTCGTTGAAATTGCTTGTGCGTTTGCATTAAAAAAATTAATTTATTGGATTCTGTTTTTTTGCGCTGTGACTTATGCTACTGTAAAAATTATACCGCGTTGCGCAACGAAAGCCGTGCAAGCTTCACACATTCCTTTACAATATCTTTGTGTGCATGAAATTTGGCGTTGTTGTTTTCCCCGGTTCCAATTGCGACAGAGACGTGCATGATGCGCTGGTGCACGATTTAAAGCAAGAATGCATCATGCTTTGGCACAAGAACGAAGACCTTTCGCAGTTTACATTAGATGATTGCATTGTTCTTCCCGGCGGTTTTTCTTACGGCGATTATTTGCGCACCGGTGCCATTGCCCGCTTCTCTCCCATCATGAAAAGTGTTATTGAATTTGCGAAGCGCGGCGGCAAGGTTTTGGGCATTTGCAACGGCTTTCAAATTCTGTGTGAAGCCCATCTATTGCCTGGCGCACTGCTGCGCAACGAAGAACAAAAATTTATCTGCCGCAACATTTTTGTAAAAGATGCAGACGGTGATATTTTGAAAATTCCCATTGCACACGGCGAAGGGCGATACTATGCGAACGAAGAAACAGTAAACGAATTAGAAAAAAATGGGCAGGTGCTTTTGCACTACTGCGATGAAAAAGGGAACATTACAACAGAAGCCAATCACAACGGCTCTGTGCGAAACATTGCGGGCATTTGCAACAAAGAAAGAAATGTGTTTGGAATGATGCCCCATCCTGAGCGTGCCTGCTCTGCAGCGCTTGGCAACACCGATGGCCGCAAACTCTTTAACAAATTATTTTTAACGGCTAACATCGCAACCGCATCTTCGGTTCACAATTAACAGAACCGCAAAATTTTATCCCGCAAATTTGTGGAGCAAAAAATTTGTATGAAAAGACTGTTTCTTTTTATAGCTGTTATCGTTGTTGCAGGTGCTGCATCTGCGCAAATAGCTAATCCGGTTAACTGGACGTTTACGAGCAAAAAGCTTGGCGAAAACATTTACGAAGTGCAAATGACCGCCAACATTCAACAAGGCTGGCATTTGTACTCACAATCGCAGCCAAAAGATGCGATTGCTCAACCTACGTCGTTTTCTTTCAATAAAAACCCGTTGGTAGACATGGACGGAAAAGTGAAAGAAGCCGGCAAGATGGAAAAATTTTCGGACAAAGAACTGGGCGTTTCCGCCAATCAATATAGCAAGCAGGTAACCTTTGTACAAAAAGTAAAGTTGAAAGGGAAGGCCAAATCAAATGTGGGCGGTAACGTTACCTTTCAAACTTGTGACGATAAGAAATGTCTGCCACCTAAGACCATTAACTTCAGTGTGGCTTTAAATTAATGTAGATGAGTCGTTTTAACCGCGTTCTTTTTCTTTTACTCACGTTATTTTTTTTTCGGGCTGCACAGGGACAAAATCCTGTGCAGTTTCGTTTTAGCCAAGAGGCCACAGGCAATGATGTGTTGCTGAAAATAAAAGCCATTGCGCCAAAAGGAACGCAACTTGTATCCGTAAAAAAACTACCTGTCGATGCGCCCATCAACACGCAAATTAAGTTTGATTCGTCGGCAAGTTTCGTTGTAAAAGATTCGTTGCGGGAAAACGGCGCGGCGCAACAAGTAACCGAACCCGATTTCAACAACACGCCGGTTACGTATTTCGCCGATTCGGTTGAATGGCAGCAAAGACTGCACTTAAAAAACACCGGCAGCGCCACAGTAAAAGGAACGATTGCGTATTTTACAAAAGCAGCGGGTTCCTTTAATAATTACGAAGAACCCTTTTCTTTTAAAGTTGGCAAGCCCGCACCAAACAATGCTTCAAGCGACCCAAAGAGTAACGACAACCTGCAAACACGTTCGCTTGGTTACATCTTTTTGGTTTCTTTTTTAGGCGGATTGCTGGCTTTGATTACACCTTGCGTCTTCTCCATGATCCCGGTGACCGTGGGCTTCTTTACCAAACGAAGCAAAACGAGACAGCAAGGCATTCGCAACGCGATTTCTTATTCGCTTTCCATCGTCGTCATTTTTACGGTGCTTGGCTTTTTAATCACGTTGGTATTTGGCCCTGGTGCATTAAACAAACTCGCCACCAACTGGATAGCCAATCTGCTTTTCTTTCTGGTTTTTCTCCTTTTTGGTATTTCGTTTTTAGGCGCCTTCGATATTCAGTTGCCGTCGTCCTGGCAAACCGCCGCCGATTCAAAAGCCGGCACCAAAAGTTTTACGGGCATTTTTTTCATGGCGTTAACGTTGGCGCTTGTCTCGTTTTCGTGCACAGGTCCAATCATTGGAAACCTCATCGTGTTGGCTTCGCAAGGAAGTTATTTCGGTCCGCTTGTGGGCATGTTTGGTTTTTCAGTAGCACTTGCTTTGCCCTTTACCTTGTTTGCTTTGTTTCCAAGTTGGATTGGTGGTTTGGGCAAAGCCGGTGGATGGCTCAACAGCGTGAAAGTAACTCTCGGCTTTTTGGAATTAGCCCTCGCCTTAAAGTTTCTTTCCAATGCCGATTTAGCACAAGGCTGGCGCTTGTTGGATCGTGAAGTTTTTCTTTCGCTGTGGATTGTTTTGTTTGCATTACTCGGCTTTTATCTTTTGGGCAAACTCAAATTTCATCACGACGATGAATTGCCGAAAAATGATTTCGGGATAGCGTACATCAGCATTCCACGGTTGTTCTTTGCCATAACTTCTTTTGTATTTATGGTGTACATGATTCCCGGCCTGTGGGGTGCGCCGCTTAAAGGCGTTAGCGCATTTTTACCGCCTTACGGAACCCAGGATTATACAACAAACAGTAGCGCAACAATTGTCTCATCAGCGTCAAATGAAGCAACAATAAAACCGGAGAAGTATGTAAAAGAAATGAGTGCTTACGAACCCGAAGTGGTAAAGAAATTCGGCCTCACAACTTTTTTTGATTACGACGAAGCGCTGGCGGCGGCCCGCAAAGAAAAGAAGCCGCTGATGCTGGATTTCACGGGAATTAATTGCATCAATTGTCGCAAGATGGAAGCACAGGTTTGGAGCCAACCCGAAGTGATAAAACGGCTAAGGGAAAACTTTGTGATTGCTTCGCTTTATACCGACGTGCAAAACGTTTTTATTCCCGAAGCCGAAGAATTTGATTCAAAGGAATTGAACACACACGTAAACACATTGGGAGAAAAATTTTCGCACTTGCAAGTGAGTCGCTACGGTGTGTTGGCGCAGCCCTTTTACATTTTTTTAGACGGACAGGAACAAAAGCTGGCGCCAAACGGTTATCCTTACGACCCTGATGTGCAGAAATTTGTTCAGCGCCTGGACAATGTAGTAGCTGAATACAAACGAAGAAATCCCTGAATAAAAAAAGGCTGTCAACCGACAGCCTTTCGTTTTCTATAAAATCGGTTTAATACTCATCCTCGTTAAACATGAAGTCTTCCTGCGACGGGTAGTCCGGCCAGATGTCTTCGATGCTCTCATACACCTCGCCTTCGTCTTCCAATTCCTGCAAATTCTCAATCACTTCAATGGGTGCGCCGGAACGAATCGAGTAGTCAATCAGCTCATCTTTTGTAGCCGGCCAGGGTGCTTCTTCAAGGTAGGATGCTAGTTCAAGAGTCCAAAACATTGCGCTGCGATTTATGAGTTAAGTAAAGTGGACGTAAAAATTCCGTTCCAAAAACCGCTCACGGTTTTTAAATTTTTCGCAAATGTAGCCTTATTCACCAATTTTCCAAACGAAGTTTATACGAACCAAACCGCCCCGATTTTTTGCGGATATTTGACCTTTTTGAAGCGCTATGCTGACAGCCAAAAACATTTACAAACGCTACGGAACGGTTGAAGTTTTAAAGGGTGTGGACGTAACCATCAACAAGGGCGAAGTGGTGAGCATCGTCGGCCCATCAGGCTCGGGAAAGTCCACTTTGCTGCACATTTTGGGCACACTTGACAAGCCCGATTCGGGTGAAGTTTTCCTGTACAATCAAAACATTACACGGCTGCACGGAAACGCTCTGGCGGCTTTCCGAAACCAGCACATCGGTTTTGTTTTTCAGTTTCATCACCTGCTCCCCGAATTTACCGCCATTGAAAATGTTTGCATACCAGGCTGGCTCAACGGCAAAGCAAAGTCCGACGTAAAAAACCGCGCCGTTAAATTGCTGAATGTTTTGGGTTTAAGCCACCGTCTCGAAAACAAACCGGCTCAACTTTCGGGCGGCGAACAACAACGCGTTGCTGTGGCCCGTGCCTTAATCAACAGTCCCGCCATTGTTTTTGCCGACGAGCCTACAGGCAACCTCGATACTGCTAATGCAAAAGAATTGCATCAGTTGTTTTTCGATCTGCGCCAGCAGTTTCAACAAACTTTTTTAATTGTCACACACAACGAGGAACTGGCACAACTCAGCGACCGCGTGCTGCAAATGAAGGACGGAAAGTTTCAAACGGCTAACGCATAAAGGCGTGTTTGAAGTGAAGTAACATTCCTTGTTTGTCTTTATTCTTTATGGACCAGAGGCTAGAATATCCATTGAGCTTTCGTTGCGTCGCACTCTTCAACGCCTTGTCCGTTATTCGGCGTTGTTTTGTCTCCGTAGGAGACTGACCTTGGTAGCAAAACCGAAACGATGATCACACGGCTCCGTAGGAGTCGCACTCATCTTCACTATTGTTCGGCTCCTACGGAGCCGTGTTTTATCATCCATTGATTTGATTTTCTACCGAAGTGGCGCGCCTAACGGCGCTGCGTAAAATTGCCAAACGTACAAGAGTGCGAGTCTTCGACAAGCTCAGGATAAACTCCACAGGCGATGCCATGAAAACAAAAGCCAGTTACATAAAAATTCTTTGCGGCTTTGTTCCTTCCTTTCTCTGCATGAAACCCTCGCCGCTTGTTTTACATTTGTTTACCATGAAACGATTCATTCTCCTTTTTACTCTGTTGCTTGCTTTAAACACCTTCGCGCAAACAAAACCCTTTCGCTTTGCCTTCATTTCCGACACGCACATCGGTTCGCCAAACGGCGGCGCTGAAGAAGATTTACGCCGCACCGTTGCTGATATCAACACAATGAAAGATGTTGCCTTTGTAGTCGTCACCGGCGACATAACAGAACTGGGAAAGAACACAGAACTGGCGCTGGCAAAAAAAATTTTAGACAGCTTGCTAATTCCATACTACATTATTCCCGGCAACCACGACGCAGGCTGGAGCGAAAGTGGCGGCCTAAGTTTCAACCGAACCTTTGGCAACGATAAATTTCATTTCCTTTTTAACGGCATCCATTTCATCGGCTGCGCATCGGGGCCTTATGTGCGCATGAGCGACGGACACGTACCGCGCAGCGCCGTTAATTGGCTGGACAGCACATTGAAAAATATTGATAGCGAAGAGCCAGTTATTTTTTTAAATCATTACCCCCTCGATAACCAGTTAGATAATTGGTACGAGATCATTGACCGGTTAAAAACAAAGAACACCGTTCTTGCGCTTTGCGGTCATGGTCACAATAACCGCACGGTTAAAGCCGAAGACATTCCATCGGTAATGGGACGCTCTAACCTGCGGGCAAAAGAAGCCGAAGGCGGTTACAACCTTGTGGACGTGCGCAGCGACAGCATCACGTTTACCGAACGCAAACCGCTCAGCAAAACGGAAAAAGAATGGACCGGCGTTGCTGTAACGTTTCACCGGTACGACAAGACCAAAGCCTTTCCGCGTCCCGACTTTTCCATCAACAAGCACTATTCAAACGTAAAAGCAAAATGGACTTACCAATCCGGTGCAAACGTCATTTCTACGCCGGCCGTTGTTAACGACCTTGTTGTTTTCGGAAATCAAAACGGCTTGATTGAAGCATTGGATTTAAACACCGGGAAGCCGCGATGGAAGATGCAAACACACGGACCAATTTTTTCTTCGCCGGCTGTTTCATCAACAGGTAATTCAGCGCAAACTAAAATCGTTTTAGGCACGGCTGCAGGGGAAATTATTTGCGTAAAGTCCGACGGAAAACCGGTATGGATTCGCAACACAACCGCTGCGGTTCTTGGTTCGCCGTTGATAGAAAAGGGTGTGGTTTACATTGGCGACAGCGATTCTACTTTCAGAGCGATTAAGCTTATATCAGGCAAAGAACTTTGGACCTTCAAAGGCTTAACCGGCCCTGTAGTAAGCAAGCCCGTTGTGCAAAACAACGAAATTATTTTCGGCGCATGGGATCGTTATTTATATGGGCTTGATAAAACAAACGGTAGCCTGCTGTGGAAGTGGAGCAACGGTTCGCCAATCATTAACTATTCACCGGCTGCTTGTATTCCCGTTATAAAAGATGAGATTGTTTACGTAGTGGCACCCGACCGGTTTTTATCCGCAATTGATTTGGCTACAGGCAAAGCCTTGTGGCGTACCAACGAAGCCACGGTGCGGGAAAGCATCGGCATTTCTGAGGACGGCAAATTTGTTTACGGCAAGACAATGCAGGATACCGTTGTGGCTTTCTACACAAATAAAGAACGACCGCAAGTTGCCTGGAAAATGAACGTTGCTTTTGGTTATGAACACGTGCCTTCGATGCTGATTGAAAAAGAAGGCAAATTGTTTTTTGGTACGCGGAACGGCGTGGTGTATTGTATCAACCCTTCGGCACAGAAAATCAACTGGGCTTACAAAATTGATAACGCCATGGTGAATACGGTGAACGTTATTAACGGAAACAGAGTCGTTGCGTCCACAATGGATGGCAAAGTATGTTTACTCGAAGCAGGTAACTAGCAACGAGCAATTGGCACCAAGCAAATATTCGCCGACATACCTTGTGCCATTCTTTCTGTAAGCAGCGGAAAGATTTAAGACTGCCAATCGCCGGTGGCAGATTGTTTAGCTTCTTCCGCGGCTTACCAACCAAAGTATCAATACCACAACAAAAACAACGATAATAATTCCCACCCAAACACCGGCTTTGAAAATACCGCCCACAACGGCGCAAGAAGAAAACATAAACATCAATGCCAATGCACTTAGCCAAACTGCTGAAAGCTTTTTCATAATCTTTTTTGGATGTTTATGCAAAAGCTTTGCCGCCGTGTTCAATACGCAATGGGCAATCGGCAATTGACAAAGGTTAAATGGTTGTTCCCTTGCTTGTTTCAAATTACCAATTGACTTCAGCTTACACCTTCGGTCTGTACCGACTTGTCAATTTTGTTGATTAAACCTTGCAACACTTTGCCGGGGCCGGCTTCGGTAAATTTATCTGCACCATCGCTTATCATGGCTTGTACGCATTGGGTCCAGCGCACAGCACCGGTCAATTGACCAATGAGGTTTTGCTTTATTTCGTCGCGACCCACAACTCCTTTCGCTACGACATTTTGGTACACGGGACAAGCCGGTGTGTGAAAGGTGGTGGCTTCAATGGCTTCCTGCAATTCTTTTTTTGCCGGTTCCATCAACGGTGAATGAAAAGCACCGCCAACGGGCAGAATTAAAGCACGTTTAGCACCGGCGGCACGCAATTGCTCGCAGGCAATTTCAACGCCTTTGATGCTGCCGCTGATAACAAGTTGACCGGGGCAATTGTAGTTGGCGGGAACCACTACCTCGCCGCTTTCTTTTGAAACCTGTGCGCAAATTTCTTCTACTTTTTCATCGGCTAATCCAATGACGGCTGCCATGGTTGAAGGATTCATTTCACATGCTTTTTGCATGGCTTGTGCACGAAGGCTTACCAGTTGCAGGCCGCTTTCGAAACTCAACGTACCGTTGGCAACGAGTGCTGAAAACTCGCCGAGCGAATGGCCGGCCACCATGTCAGGACGAGTGGCGTCCACACTTTTGAAGGCAATGATAGAATGCAGAAAAATAGCAGGCTGTGTGATTTTGGTTTGTTTTAAATCTTCTTCGCTTCCGTTGAACATAACGTCCGAAATGCGAAAGCCCAGAAGTTCGTTTGCCTGTTCAAAAATGCGTTTGGCAAAAGAATTGGTTTCGTAATAAGTTTTTCCCATTCCCGGGAACTGCGCCCCTTGTCCGGGAAATACAAATGCATTCTTCATAAGCGGCAAAAATAAGCGACAATAGAGAAATTGGTCGAAGTTGATTATCCTAATCCAAATTGGCCGAGATCAACTTCAAAAACTCGTTTCGGGTAATGTGGTTGTTCAGAAACTCGCCGTCAAACGAAGAGGTAGTGGTAACGGAATTTTGTTTTTGTACGCCGCGTACCATCATGCACAAGTGTTTGGCTTCAATAACAACGGCAACGCCGAGCGGATTTAAGCTTTCTTTAATGGCGCCAAGAATTTGTGTCGTCAATCGCTCCTGCACTTGCAAGCGCCTCGCGTAAACGTCCACCACCCTTGCAATTTTGCTCAAGCCCGTAATGTAACCGTTTGGAATATAAGCAACGTGCGCCTTGCCGTAAAACGGATGAAGATGATGCTCGCACATGGAATAAAGCTCAATGTCTTTTACAATCACCATTTCGCTGATGTCTTCTTTAAACCGCGCCGAGTTTAAGATGGCAACTGCATCCTGCTCATAACCCTGCGTGGCAAACTGAAACGCCTTTGCGGCCCGCTCGGGTGTTTTTAACAAACCTTCACGTTGAGGGTCTTCACCCGTTGAAGCAATGATGGTTTTATAGCATTCAGAAAGTTGCTTTGTTACGTTGTCGTCGTACTGTTCTATTTTGCGGTAAGCCATACCAATTTGAGATTTGAAATTTTGGATTTGAGATTTATTTGGCGGGATATTCCACGTAGTTGCGCGGCGTTTCAAACAAACGAATAAACAGCTCATTTTCTCCGGCAATGTGCGGACGAAGCAGGGTATAAATCACTACGGCAATATTCTCGGCCGTAGGATTCAGCGTCTTGAATTCCGCCACGTCCACATTTAAGTTTTTATGATCAAAGCGTTCGAGTACCTGTTCGTTTACGATGTTTGAAAGCTTACCCAAGTCCATTACAAAGCCGGTTGCTTCGTCTATTTCACCCACTACTTTTATTTCCAGTTCGTAGTTGTGACCGTGATAGTGCGGCAGGCTGCACTTGCCAAATATTTGCGTGTTTTGTTCGTCGCTCCAGTCTTTACGGTACAGACGGTGGGCGGCGTTAAAATGCTCGCGGCGAACGACGGCTACTTTTTGCTTCATGCGTTGGTAATAAAAACAAACGACAAAGGTAAAGGTTGCGTTGCCTGCACAAGCCCGAACTTTGCCGCATGAAAATTTTGCTTTGCGCGGCAACAGAGATGGAGATTGCCGCCACCATTCAGCAACTCTCTTTCGAAGATAATCGTTTCATTAATGTTTTAATAACCGGCATTGGCGCAATGACGACAACCTATGCGTTAACGAAAGCCATCGTCAGTCATCGCCCCGATGCAATCATTCAGGCTGGTGTTGGCGGAACGCTTGACGAAGGACAGGAATTGGGAAACGTCGTTGCAGTGCAAAGCGAAGTTGTTGGCGATTTGGGCGTGCAGGAGAAAAATAATTTTCTTTCTCTCTTTGATCTACACCTTTTGAGCAACGATACCCTTCCCTGGACGAATAGAAAACTCACCAACGATAACAAGGTTCTCTCCGCTTGCAGCCTACCGCTTGTTGACGGTGTTACAGTGAATGAAATCTCGACCAATAAAGAAAGAATTGAACAGTACCGCAGGGCTTACAACGCACAGGTTGAAAGCATGGAAGGCGCGGCACTGCATTACGTGGGGTTGATGGAAAGAATTCCGTTTTTGCAAATTCGTTCCTTGTCTAATTTTATCGGCGATCGCGATAAAACAAAATGGGCCATGCAAAAAGCCATTACCAATCTTAACCGCGAATTGCAACGTATCCTTAAAAATTTAACCGCATGAAACTTACACTTGGCTTCTCTCCTTGTCCGAACGACACTTTTATCTTTGATGCGCTTGTCAATAAAAAAATAGATACCGAAGGGCTGGATTTCGAACCTGTTTTGGAAGATGTACAAACATTAAATACCTGGGCCGCCCAAGGCAAACTTGATGCAACAAAACTCAGTTTTCCGGCCTTATTCAACAACAGAAACAGCTATGCGATATTGAACGCGGGATCGGCCTTGGGCCAAGGCGTTGGTCCTTTGCTCATTGCCAGAGGAGACGTGGACGTGCGCAACATTGAAACCCTCCGCATTGCAATACCGGGCGAAAACACAACGGCTAATTTTTTATTGCGTTATGCTTTCCCGCAAGCAAGTGATAAAATACCACTGCTTTTTTCTTCCATCGAAGATGCCGTATGCGAAGGCGAAGTTGACCTGGGCGTCATCATTCACGAAAACCGCTTCACGTATCAAAAGAAAGGCCTGCATAAAATTTGCGACCTCGGAGAAATTTGGGAACAACGCGAAAACTTGCCCATTCCGTTGGGCTGCATTGCCGTAAAAAGAAGTCTGCCGGTTGACGTTCAAAAAAAGATTGATGATCTGATAAAGAAAAGCGTGGCCTTTGCTTTTTCACAGGGCGAACGCCTCTCCACGTATGTGGTTGAACACGCACAGGCAATGGAAGAAGACGTGATGCGAAAGCACATTGCGCTGTACGTAAACGACTACACGGCTGACTTGGGCGAAAGCGGGAAAAAAGCGATTCAAAAATTGCACGCGGTTTATTTATCACGCGAAGAAAAAACAGAAGGCAAGTCTTTGTTTGTTGAATAAATTTTGCTCCCGTTGTTCAGGAAAAAATACGAGCGGCAACGGCGTCGAAAATCTTCCTTGTTTTTTCGCAACTGTAAGTTGTCTGCTTGTATTGCTTCACCCAACGAATAATTTGAATTGCGTTGGTGAGAAAAACTTCGCCGGCGTGAAGAAGATCTTCTTCACTTACTTCATCGTGGTGCAAACGGTAGCCGAGCTTTTTTGCTTCCTCCATCACCACGCGCCGCATCACTCCGTTCACACAGCCTTGATGAAGCGCCGGCGTATAAACTGTATCATTCTTAATTAAAAAAATATTTGCCTTGGATGAATCACAAAGAAAGTTGGCTGCATTCAACACAAGCGCATCGTCAACTCCTTTTTCCGCGGCAAATTTTTGTGCTAAAACGTAAGGCAGATAGTTAGCAGATTTGACATTGGCAAACGCATCCATGCTTTTGCGGGCATACGGATAAAGACAAACGCTCTGGCCTTCTCCGGTCCACTGGTTGATTTTTAAATCCAGCGGAACGGCTTCAATGCTGTAACCACTTTTATTGTTTTCATCGCGATAAACAGCCAGCCTTACCCTTGCGCTGTTGACACAATTGTTTTCTGCGCACAGTGCAAGAATATTTTGCACCAGCGTTGTTTGTGTAAAATGTTCCGAAGCTTCAATCTGCAAAAGTTTTAAGCTGATGAAGAGCCGTTCGAAATGCAAGGACTCCAGCAACAGCTTGCCATCAAAAACCTTCATTGTCTCGAACAATCCATCGCCCCACTTAAAACTGCGGTTTTGCAAGGTGAGCAAGGGCGCATCGGCGGGATAAAATTCGTCGTTGAAGCAAACTTTCATAACTCAAAAGTGAAATAAAAAAAGCCATCCGTCAATTGGCGGATGGCTCAAAAATATGTTTGAATAAAATCAGGCTTGCTCTACAATACCGGCTTTTACAGCGTACATAATCAGGCCGGCTAATGATTTTGCGCCGGTTTTGGTTTTGAGCTTGTCGCGAATGGCTTCTACGGTACGCGGACTGAGGTCAACCGCGGCGGCAATTTCACGGGTGCTCTTTTCTTCGCACATCAGTTTTAAAATCGTCACTTCTTTGTCGTTCAGTGCTACTTCGGGAACTTCCTGTTCTACCGGACGCTTCATGCGCAGACCGTTAAGCAGGGCTTTGTTGGTAAGATCGTTAAAGTAAAACTCTTGCTCGTAGCAGGTTTTAATGGCCTGGTAAATCATCTCCGAGTCGGAGTCCTTGGTGAGGTATGAATTGGCGCCAATTTCCATCATGCGGGTAATTACCGAATGGTCGTTGTGCATGGAAAGCATGATGACTTTGACGTCGGGGTGAAGCCGTTTTATTTCAGGAAGAGTTGTTAAACCATCCATAATGGGCATTTGAATATCGAGCAGGACCACATCGGGCTGAATGTGCTTGAGCAGGTTCAGGAGTTGCATTCCATTTTCGGCCTCGGCAACCATTTGAACGTCTTTGCGGCTTGAAAGAGAGGTTTTTACGCCGGCCCTAAAAAGAGCGTGGTCGTCGGCAATGGCAACTCTGATAACGTGTGGTGTGTCGTTATTTTTCATAAGATGGTTTAATTGGTATTTGTACGCTTTTACAGCGCTGCAAGTTGCTAAAAACTTTCCGAATTAGAAATAGTATTTGTACCAATTTTTGGCTGTAAGATTTACGTGTGCACCAGTTTCTCTTTTCTTTAGCACTTTGCATCTGCAAGGCACAGTACAACCCAAAACATACGAAAGCATTTTTCCTGCGGATTTTAAAAAGGAATAAAATTTTGCAACCAGCCTAAGCGGCAGCATCTGCTTTAGCAGCAACAATGTAAATTTTGTTATCACCCATTTTAAATGGCCGCTTGCGTGGCGTGGCATACAGGGCTTTTGTAACAAGACCGGCTTCATTGAACACGGCTTCCATCTCGGCGAGTGTAAAAATGTAGTCCACACCGCGAATGACCTCTACGCGACCGTCGGCTGTAACCAGTGTATGCTCTGACTCGATGCGGCTGGGATGAAACTGAAATTTGTAATCAAGGAGATATTTGTAACCGTCCAGCGCAATCCATTCTTTTTCGCGAAAGTGCTTGATGGCAATTTCGGCAATCATCCATGAATTGATAAGCAAAACGCCATCATTCTGCAAATGGGCCGATAGTTTTTTTAACAAGGCAACGGCATCACTTCGGTTAAAAAAAGCGAAGCTGTTCCCCATGCACAAAACAGCTTTGTAAACCTTTTGCAAGGGAACGGCCAGTGCACCTTCGGCTATTGCTTCTATCACTAAAGCTTCCGCCACGGCGGTATTTTCAATTTCTTTAATGTAGCCGACAGAATTGTCAACGGCTGTAACCGCGTAACCACGTCGCGCCAGTTCCAGTGCATGACGACCATAGCCGCACATGATGTCCAAAACTGCGTCGCCTTTTTTTAGCTGCGCGATGTCTTCAACAAAATCGCATTCAATTTCGGAAAGTCCGGGCGGAATGAGTTTGCGCCAAATTTCTTTGTACGCACCATCAAAAAAATTATCGTTGATGTTGGAAGACATGTTTAGTAGGCAATGAGCAATACGTAACAGGCAATGTTTTGCTAATCGCCTGTTGCATATTGCGTATTAGTTCACTCCAGTATGCGGTTGCGCATGGCGTACATTACAAGGCCGGCAATGGTTTTGGCGCCTACCTTCTGCTTCATGTTCTGGCGAATGGTTTCAATTGTGCGGGGACTGAGGTAAACGTCTTTTGAAATTTCATCGGTAGTCTTGTCCTCGGCAATGCACTTTAAAATGCGCAATTCCTTTTCAGAAAATTTTACCGGGATGTTTTGGTACGTGCGGCCGTTTTTCTTGCCGGTTTGAAGCTTCAGCAGCACGGCCTTGTTCACCAGGTCATTAAAGTAGAAGTCATCGCTCATGCAGGTAACGATGGCCTGGTAAATTTCGTCGGGGTCAGAGGTTTTTGTAAGATAAGCGTTGGCGCCCATCTCCATTAGCTTGGTGATCATCTCTTGGTCATCGTACATGGTTAGTACGATAATCTTAACACCTTCAAATTCTTTCCGGATAAGGCCAATGGCATTAATGCCATCCAACTCGGGCATGCGCAGGTCCATCAGAAGCACGTCGGGCTGCTTCATCTTTATTTTGTGCATGAGGTCCTTGCCATCCTCCGCTTCCCATAAAAACTTCAGGTGTTCGCGGCTGCTTAACGCCATTTTAATGCCGTCGCGAAAAATTTTGTGATCGTCGGCAATGGCCACTTTTATGAGTTGGGCATTCATCTGGAAATTGGCTTTATTTTTCTTTAACAGGTCGGGGCAAAATAAGCCCCTTTTTTTTTGCGAAACAATAAATCCGTAGATTATTTTAAGCGCTTCAACGAAAAACTGCCCAAAGATTTTCGCTTTTTCAATTCGTAGTTATACGATGTTGTCTGAACGAATAAAATGCGAAAAAAAACATGCTGAAAGAAATTGCTTTGACGGCAAGTGTTAACCCTTATCTTCGTGTCCGAACGAAAGCAAAACCGCTCTTTTTCGTACCGCTTAAGGCTCTCGCAAACGTCCGTATTTTCTCCCTGGTTTTCATTTTTTTCGTTTTTATGCCGTCGCAACTCGTCGAAAACGCTTCGTAAAATTACGATTGAACACACGAAATTTTACTCTATTTTGGCCCGTAAGCACCGCAGTATGTTTTACGAAACACTTGCAAACACTGCATTATGTAAATATTTTACGATGCCGCTGCTTTTGCCCGTGTTGGAAAAAAAATTTACCCTCCTCATATTTGTTGCATAAAAACTTACTGATATGGTACAAACTAAGAAAGTATTCCGTGCATTTCCTCCAGACGGTGATTTGATCGCTGAACTGTTTGGTCAGGACTAAGAGAATTATTTATCTCATTTGTTTTTCTAAGAAGGTTTTCTATTTTTGGCAAAAACCAATATCATAGAAAACCTTTTTTCATACCTGGCTATTTACTCTGCCTTTCTTCCCATCTTGTTTTTTGTTTTAAACTGGAAAAAGTGCCGGGAATTGAGACCGTTATGGGTCATCGTTCTTTATGCTTTTTTCGTTGACTTTTTGATTAGCTACGCCGTTGATTTCGTTCCGCACAAACCTTTGAAAATATCCTTGTATGCATGCTTTACTTTTTTCGAATACTTAGCATTTGCATATTTCATATTTCTTCAAGTTAAACGAAAGGCATTCAAAAAATTTATGCTCTTTGCCAGTGCGGTTTTTCTCGTCTTTATTATCAGTTATTACCTTACCGTAAAGTTTAGAAACATTGACTCTATACCCATTGGCTTTGAAACCATTCTCATACTGATTTTTTCCTTCTATTATTTGTACGAGGAAATGAACGATTCTTCCACTCTCTTTATTTACAGCAAGTACACGTTTTGGGTGATAATAGGCATCGTGCTTTACCTTGCCGGCAGTTTCTTTATTTACATCTTCGCGGGAAGTTTTTTAACCAAAACAGAAATCAGAGAGTATTGGTTCATCACCAATATTTTTACCATCATCAAGAACATCTTTTTCTGCATCGGCATCCTTATTCATACCAAACCATCAAAAAACAAGCTCAATTACCATCTTGATTTAAGCAGCTTAAACTAACCCTCCCCATGTACCTCTTGCAAACAACGCCGTCCAGCAACATTTCGCTCGTGCTTTTCATTGGTACACTGGGTATGCTGGTGCTCACCATTGGCTTGATCCTGTTCATTATTTTTCACCAGAGAAAGGTGATCCGCTTTCAACTGCGCCTGCAGGAAATGGAAAAACGCCAGCAAAAGATTTTGCTCAACGCTTCTATTCGGCTGCAGGAAGAAGAACGCCAGCGCCTTGCTGCCGATCTGCACGATGATGCGGGTCCGCTTCTGGCCACGGCCCGTCTGTACCTGAACGAAAACCTGGTGAACATGGACAAGGCCACGCAATTACAATCCATTTTTCAGGCCCGCCAGATTTTGGACGACACCATTCAACTCGTACGCAACATCAGCCATAGCCTTATGCCGCCTACGCTAAAAAACTTCGGCCTTGAATCGGCTGTGAACGATACCTTCCAAAAAATCAGCGGTGCGGGCAGCATCAATGCCAGCAGCCGTTTTCACGATTACAAGGATCGCCTGAAACTGGAAAAAGAACTGATCATCTTTCGTATTGTGCAGGAGTTGCTGAACAACATTCTAAAACACAGTCACGCCAGTTTTATCCATCTCACCCAAAATTTTCAGGCCGATACGTGCTTCATTCGCATTCACCACGACGGAAAAGGCCTCATACAAAGCGACTTTGAAAAACTGAACAAAAGCAAAAACGGCTTGGGCCTAAAAAACATTGCCAGCCGCCTGCGGGTAATGCACGGCAAGATTCATTTCGAGAAAGACGCCTCACAGACTTATTACAAAGTAACCATCGAAGTGCCCAGGGAAGACGTACCTGAAGATTCGCTCTACAATGCTTAATTCCCTAACTTTAACGCGTAGAAACAATTTCCTATGGATGTTATTAAAGTGGCCATTGCCGATGACCATAAAATCTTTCGTAAAGGCGTGATTCTTTCTCTCAGGCCTTACAGCAACATCAAGTTTGTGCAGGAAGCGGAGAACGGCGAAGAACTTCTGGCCGGTTTGGCTGAATCCGCGCCGGATGTGATTCTCATGGATCTGCGCATGCCTTTAAAAGACGGAATTGAAACCACGAAAATTGTAAGCAAGCAATATCCGCATATTTACGTATTGGTGTTGAGCATGAATGACGACGAACGTTTTGTAAGCCACTTGATGGAGAACGGCGCCAACGGCTACCTGTTGAAAAACGCCGAGCCGCAGGAGATTCGGCGCGCCATTATGGACGTGTGCGAAAAGGGCTATTACCTCAATAATTTCGTCAACCGAATTTTGATTAAAAAGGCGCATACCAAACAAAAAGCACTGCCCTCGCTAAACAACGAAGTTACCATCAGCGACAAAGAAAAAGACGTGCTGCAATACATCTGCATGGAGTTTACGGCGCAGGAAATTGCCCAGAAGATGAACATCAGCCCGCGTACCGTAGAAGCCATCAAAGACCGGCTGATGGAACGCTTTGGCAGCAAGAACACAGCGGGACTTGTTTTTTTTGCCGTGAAGAATAATTTAGTGGATTAACGCTCTAACAAAGAAAACTTTTGCTTTTGTACGACAAAAAAAGCGCAATCAAACTTTCTGATTGCGCTTTTTCTTTTGTTGAAATCAGCAGATGAATTTCTATTCATCGTCCGTTGCGTCGCACACTTCGGGGTTCAGAACAAGACTGAACAAACGCAACTGCGAAGGTCCTACAACTTCATCTCCGGAACGTTGTCCGGCACAACCAGCTTGCCCGCTGTTTTCGTTTTTATTTCTTCCACGTTTACACCCGGCGCAGTTTCTATCAACTTAAAGCCGCCCCCGGGCAAAACATCAAGAACCGCCAGTTCGGTCACAATCTTTCTAACGCAGCCCACACCGGTGAGCGGCAAGGTGCATTGCGGCAGCAACTTGCTTTCGCCTTTCGGATTGGTGTGCATCATGGCTACAATAATATTCTTTGCCGAGGCCACGAGGTCCATTGCACCGCCCATGCCTTTCACCATCTTCCCCGGAATTTTCCAGTTGGCAATGTCGCCCCGTTCCGAAACTTCCATCGCACCCAAAACCGTAAGGTCAATCTTGCCCGCTCTTATCATGCCAAAGCTTTCCGCCGAATCAAAAAAAGCGCCGCCCGGAAGTATCGTCACGGTTTCTTTTCCCGCATTAATCAGGTCTGCGTCCAATTCGCTTTCAGTTGGATAAGGGCCCATGCCCAACATGCCGTTTTCCGATTGCAACAAGACCTCTATTCCTTCAGGAATGTAGTTGGCTACCAAGGTTGGAATGCCGATGCCAAGATTTACGTACATGCCGTCTTTCAATTCCTGTGCAATTCGTTTTGCGATGCCGTATTTATCTAAAGCCATTTCTAATTAGAGATTTGAAATTTAAAATTTGCGATTTTGTTCTTACACAATGCAATGCCTAAGATTCTACTTACTGATTACTCGTCACTCTCACCGTTTTTCGTTCAATGCGCTTTTCGTAGTTGATGCCTTCAAAAATGCGGTGCACGTAAACGCTGGCAACGTGAATGTGGTCCGGGTCTATTTCGCCGGGTTCTACCAGTTGTTCCACTTCAGCAATGGTAACGTTGCCGGCTTTGGCCATGGCCATTGAAAAATTGCGGGTGGTTTTGCGAAACTGAAGGTTGCCGTATTTATCGCCTTTCCAGGCTTTCACCAAGGCAAAGTCGGCGTGCAGTGCGTATTCCATTAGATATTTCTTTCCGTCGAATTCCCGCGCCTCTTTGCCCTCTCCTACTTCGGTGCCGTAACCGGCAGGTGTATAAAAAGCCGGAATGCCCATCGCTGCCATTTGAATGCGGGTAGATAATGTGCCCTGTGGAATAAGGTCAACTTCCAATTCGCCGTTCAGGAGTTGTCGTTCAAACTCGGCGTTCTCACCCACGTAAGAACTCATCATCTTTTTGATTTGTTTCGCCTTGAGCAACAGGCCCAAGCCAAAATCATCCACGCCGGCATTGTTGGAAATACAAGTGAGATTTTTCATGCCTTTTTCTTGTAGCGCTGCAATGAGATTTTCGGGGATGCCGCAGAGGCCAAAACCGCCGAGCATAAGTGTAGCGCCGTCTCCAATGTCGTGAATCGCCTCGCGTGCCGAAGAAAAAACTTTGTTCATAAAAATCGTTTGTTATGCAGCGCGGCTGCGAAAGAAGGATTCGCGATGATGCAAGCAAACCGTGTGCAAGGCAATATTAGCGATTCGTGTAAAATTATAGTTCGCCATTTTTCTGAAATGTTTCGCACGGAGTAAAGGAGAAAAGAGATTGTCTTACTCAGTAGCGATAAGAACGTACAAGAGTGCGACGCAACGATGCCCAATAGTAGCAATGCAGCCGGGTTCATAAAAAAAGAAAAGCGCAACCAAACTTTTTGATTGCGCTTTTATGTATTGTTGAAAGCGAGGGGTTGTATGTAAATTTTTCAGAGAGGAGTTAGTTAGGCTTAGGATCTTGCCTTTACCGAGCTTGCACCCGAGGCTTTTGCTTCCTTTACGTTGGGCTGTCCTTTGTAATGAATGTCGCTGGCGCCGGCAGCTTTTGCCGATAACTCTTTGTTGGCGGTTACTTCGATGTCGCTGCCGCCACTGGCTTCCAGGTTGCAAATCTCCGTCACCAGGTCATAGCCGTTGAAATCGCTGCCGCCGTGTGCTTCCACCGAAAGCGTGGTGGCCTTGCCCGCAATGTGTACGTCGCTGCCGCCGCTTTGATCAACGCGTAAATTTTCCAGGTCCACTTTCCCTTTGAAATCGGAGCCGCCGGAAAGGTGCAGTTTTAATTCGTTTGACTTTATAACGCCGTCGGGCAATACATCGGAGCCACCTGATGCTGTGAGGTTGTTGAGGGTTTTGTACGAAACGTAAGCTTTCAGTTTGCGGTCGCTGTTCCAGTTGATGTTGACGCTGGATTTGGAATCGAACCAGATTTTCAGAATACCGTTTTCAATTTCGGTTTTGATGCGGTCGCGCAGTTCGGCTTTTGAAGCGCTGACAGCCACGGCTTCGTCGCCGTAAGAAAGGTAAAGGTCAATGCCACCGCTGACCGAAACACCGCTGAACGAACCAATTTTTCTTGCCTCGACGTTTGGATCGTTAATAACTTTTTGTGCGAAGGTTAAAGCAGTGGTGCAAAGCAGCGCCGCAGCAAGAAACAGCTTTTTCATGTCCGGTTTTTGAAGTAGTACGATGCGCCTCGGAAAAAGTTACAGGCCGGTGAAAAATTCTTCACCTATTTTTGCGGCGACAACAATTTTTCAGTGTTACCGGGGTGCTTTCCGCTTATACGGAAGGCTGAGATCAAACCCGCAAAACCTGATCAGGGTAATGCCTGCGCAGGGAGCTAAACGGTTTGTGGTTTATAGTTTGTGGTTATTGGCATCTGCTCACCACAAACTATAAACCACAAACTACAAACCCTCCTTCTCAGCTTATCCTTTCATTTTTAAACCGTTTTCAAAATGAAAAGGATTCTTTTTTTCACGGCCTCTTTTTTCTCGCTTTCCGTTCACGCACAACAAACCGACAGCAGCGAATTGCTTTTGCCGGTTGAAGTAAAAGCCGTTCGCGCCGGCGCCACGGCGCCTTTTGCAAAAACCAATATCAGCAAAGCCGAAATTGAAAAGCAAAACCTGGGACAAGACTTGCCGTTTCTGCTCAACCAAACACCGTCGGTAATTGTGGCCTCCGATGCGGGCAACGGTATCGGTTACACCGGCATTCGAATTCGTGGCACCGATGCCACTCGCATCAACGTCACCATCAACGGCATTCCGTTTAACGATCCCGAAAGCAGCGGCGCTTACTTTGTTGACTTGCCGGATTTGCTATCGTCGGTAAACAGCATACAGGTACAGCGCGGCGTGGGCACCTCCACAAACGGCGCCGGTGCCTTTGGTGGAACCATTAACCTTAGTACGAATGAAGTAAACAAGCAAGCCTACTTTGAAAGCAACAACAGCTACGGTTCGTTTCAATCATTGAAGAATACGATTAAAGCCGGAACGGGTTTGCTCGGCAATCATTTCACTGCCGATGTGCGTTTATCGGAAATCAAAAGCAACGGCTACATTGAAAGGGCAAAGACGAACCTGCGATCGTATTATTTTTCGACGGCTTACCTATCGGACAAAACCTCGCTGCGCTTCACTACTTTTTCCGGCAAGGAAAAAACCTACCAGGCCTGGTACGGTGTAAGCGAAGATGATTTAAAAAATCACCGCCGTGTAAACTACGCTGGCACCGAAAAACCCGGCGAGCCTTACGACAACGAAACGGACAATTACAAACAAACACATTACCAGCTTTTCTTTACGCAGCAGCTTGAGAAAAATCTTCAGTTCAATACCGGCTTGTTTTACATTAAAGGCAACGGTTATTACGAAGAATACAGAGCGGCGCAAAACTATTCGGACTACGGCTTAATTAACCCGGTGGTCGGTGGCGTAGCCGTCACGCAAACGGATTTGGTTCGACAACTTTGGTTGGACAATGATTTTTACGGCGATGTCTTTTCGCTTCGATACAAAAAAGCCGGTACAGAACTTACCCTCGGCGGCGCGGCCACAAATTATTTAGGCAACCATTTTGGCAAAGTGATTTGGGCAGAACAAGGCTTATCGGAACCGAACAAAATTTATTACCAGCACGATGCCCTAAAAAACGATTGGAACGTTTACACAAAATGGCAACAAGACGTAAACAAAAACCTGCAATTCTTTGCCGACCTGCAATGGCGCGGCGTGGCGCACGACATCAACGGCTTTGAGGCCGATCCAACCTTGGTTGTAAACCAGAAGTATAATTTCTTTAACCCGAAAATGGGCCTGACCTATCAAGCAAAGGCCTGGACGGCTTTTGCTTCGTACAGTGTGGCGGCTAAAGAGCCTAACCGTGACGATTTTGAGGCTTCGCCAACCGAACAACCAAAACCGGAACACTTGCACGATTGGGAACTTGGTGTGCAACGCAAAGAAAAAACCTACAACTTCGGCGCAACGCTTTATTACATGAAGTACAAAGATCAACTGGTGCTGACGGGAAAGATCAACGACGTGGGCTCTTACACAAGAACCAACATTGACGACAGTTACCGCACCGGAGTTGAATTGGAAGGTGCTGTTCGTCCCATCTCCTGGTTCAACGCATCGGCCAATCTTTCGTTGAGCCGCAACAAGGTGAAAAATTTTAACGAGTTTATTGACGACTACGACAACGGCGGACAAAAAGAGAATGAATACAAAGAGACGGACATTTCGTTTTCGCCTTCGGTGATTGGCGCGGCCACACTTACATTTATTCCTGTGCCAACACTGAATGTGGATTTGCTGAACAAGTACGTTGGCAAGCAATACATGGACAACACGAGCAACAAAGCCCGCTTGCTGAACGCGTTTTACACGCAGGATGTTCGTGCACGTTATTCGTTTGGAAAGGCCTGGCTGAAAAACGTGGATTTGATTTTACAGGTAAACAACGTGTTCAACAAAAAGTACGAGCCAAGCGGCTACACGTACAGCTATTTTTCGAGCAACAAACTCACCACGGAGAATTATTATTTCCCGATGGCCGGAACGAATTGGACGGTAGGGCTGAATGTTCGGTTGTAAGCGGCCCATCCCGACCTTCCCGGTGGAAAGGCCACCAGCGCTGCGCCTCCGGCTTTGTGGCGATACTAAAAAAGCGCAATCATCTTTTATGATTGCGCTTTTCTCTTTTTATGTACCGGGCAATTGAATAACGATGGATCTTTTGTTGCGTCGCACTCTTCGGCGTTCAGAACCACATCGAGCAGGAAAGGCCTCTTGCTTAAGCGGGCTTTTGTGCGTTGTCTCCTCTCCTCAAGGAGAGGCCGGGGTGAGGTCGCTACTTAATGTTCTTCAAGATCTCCGCAACCGAAACCCGCTTCTTGTAATTCTCATCAAAGAAACGGTAGGTGACCGATCCTTCTTTGTTAACAATGTAAACTGCCGGTACAGGCAATAAAGCTTCTTTTTGATTGTTGTTTTTCAGCAAATCAATACCCGCCATTTTGTAGCGGCTTACCGTGCGGTCGTCCACTTTAAACGCAACCTGGTATTCCGAAGCAAGCTTTCCGTCCTGATCGGATAAAAGCGAAAACGTAGCACCGGTGCGGCCAATGGTGGAATCAATGCCCGTTGTAGTTTCCGGCGTGATAGCCACAAGCGTTGCGCCTTTGTCTTTTATGAGTTGAAGGGAATCCTGAAAATTTTTCAACTCGCGATTGCAGAACGGACACCAATAGCCGCGGTAAAACATAACAACGACCGGTCCTTTTTTGCGCAAATCTTTCAGGCTAACAAATTCATCGTTCTGGTCTTTTAGGCGAAAGTCAGGCGCTTTGGAATTAATGAACAAGCCTTCGGGTTTGTCTTGCGCGAAAGCCGCTATTGAAGCCAAAAGGCAAAGAAGCGAAAGAAGTTTTTTCATAAAGAAAATTGTTCTCCCAAAATAAGGCCGATTGTCGAAAGAAGGGTGTTAAGCAAACGTCAAACGGCAAACGTGAGACTGCAAAGACTTTAAAATTGAAGTTCATTTCCTGTCTCACGTTTGCCGTTTCACCCCTCAAGTCAGTTGACTGCCGACGAGCCGTCTTCAATCACGGCCACGTAAGCCGTTAAATCCAGCCCCATCGCTTCTTTGTACTTACCTTCCAGGTCTTTCACCAAACCGTCAATGGCTTCTTCTTTTACAATGTTGATGGTGCAGCCGCCGAAGCCACCTCCCATCATGCGGGCACCCAAAACATCAGTGTTGCTGCGTACGGCATCCACCAAAAAATCCAGTTCCTTGCAGCTCACTTCATACTCTTTGCTCAAGCCATCGTGCGAACCGTACATTTTTTTACCAAGAGTTTGCAGGTCGCCGCGCTGCAAAGCCTCGCAGGCGGTAAGCAGGCGTTCGTTTTCCTGCACCACAAATTTGCAGCGGCGGTAAACCGTTTCGTTTTTGGGCTTCACGTATTTGTCGAGCATCTCCATCGTTACATTGCGCAGGCTTTCGGCTTCAATGCCCCCCTCGTTTACCAACTTAACGCCTTCGGCACATTCGGCACGGCGGGTGTTGTATTCTGATGACGCCAGCGAGTGCTTCACGTTGGTGTTTAAAAGGAGAATCTTGTAGCCTTCCATCTCTAGCGGCACGTATTCAAATTGGAGGCTTTCGCAATCCAGTTTAATGGCGTGCCCTTTCTTTCCCATTACTGAGGCAAAGGGATCCATGATGCCCACCATTACACCCGCAAAAGTGTGCTCGGTCTTTTGTCCGATTTCGGCAATCTCTTTCCGCTCGATGCCCAAATCAAAAACTTCGTTCAGGGCAAAGGCCACGGCGCATTCAACGGCGGCGGAAGAAGAAAGCCCCGCGCCTACGGGCACATCGCCGTCAAGGTTTAAGTTAAAGCCCTTGATCTTGCATCCTCGTTTGTTTAATTGATCAACAACACCCAGAATGTAATTGGGCCAATGTTTGTCCGTTGGCGCCACGGTGGCTACTTCGGCCTTGTGTTCTTCCTTAAACTCTTCCGAGTATAAAAAAATCTGTTCGTCCTCACGCGGACTGATGCCAACGTAGATGGCTTTGTCCACCGCCGCGGGCAGTACAAAACCGTGATTGTAATCGGTGTGTTCGCCGATGATGTTTACCCGTCCCGGCGAACGGAAAATGCGGGGTTTTGTGCCGAAGCGCTGTTCAAATTTTTGACCGAGCGATTGAATTAACACGTTGTTCATACAATTGATTTTGCCAATGGCGTTTTGAGTTTTAAAGCGAGACGCAAGCGGGGATAAAAATAAGCCTTCCCTGTTCAACTCTGCTTTTTGTGGCTTCGCCGATAAATATGTTCCAAAACACGAATAAAGGGTTTGTTTTTTTTACGATTGCTCTTATTTTGGTTCGTCATTGAGCGCCAAAATAATTGCTCAATTCATTACCTTAAAAAAACTATATGACCGCCACCAACGTTACCGTCCCCTTCTTAGAACAAGACCCCGAATTGGTCCACCGCTGGAGTGCTGAAAAAGCCGAAGCCTGGATGAAAGAAGCCGGCTGGCTTGTGGGATGCAACTACATTCCCGGCAACGCCATCAACCAGCTTGAAATGTGGCAGAAGAGCAGCTTCTCTCCCGCTCTCATTGACAAGGAACTCGGCTGGGCCGCATCGCTTGGCTTTAACACCGTCCGTGTGTTCTTGCATCATCTTTTGTGGGAAGAAAACGCTCAGGGTTTCCTGCAACGCATTGACGAATATCTTGCCATTGCACACAAGCACGGCATTCGCACCATGTTTGTTTTGTTTGACGCCGTTTGGAACCCGTTTCCAAAGCTGGGCAAACAACCGCAGCCCAAACACAACGTGCACAATTCCGGTTGGGTGCAATGTCCGGGCTACGACGTGCTGAACAACCCGGCGAGCTACGACAGTCTGCACAGCTATGTGCACGGCATTGTTTCGTATTTTAAAAACGACGAAAGAGTGCTGATATGGGATTTGTACAACGAACCCGATAACATGAACCTGGCTTCATACAAAGACGACGATTACATTGTGCACAAAGCAGAACTTTCGATGGCTTTGCTGAGAAAAACCATCAATTGGGTTCGGGCCATTAATCCTTCGCAACCCATTACAATGGCGCCCTGGCAAAACGACTGGAGCTGCGACACCAAAATCACGGCGCTTGACAATTACATGTTCTCGCATTCCGACATCGTTAGCTTCCATTGCTACGAGAACAAAAGCGGAATGGAAAATCGCATCAAAGACGTAAAGCGCTACGGCCGCCCCATGCTTTGCACTGAATACATGGCAAGACCCTTTGGCAACACTTTCCAGGAAATTCTGCCCCTGTTTGAAAAGTACGGCATCGGTGCTTATAACTGGGGTTTGGTTGCAGGCAAAACACAAACGCATTGTCCCTGGGATTCATGGCAAGTGAAATACGAAAGCGAACCGGAACTTTGGTTTCACGACATCTTTCGCGAGAACGGCGAACCTTACATTTTAGAAGAAGTGGAGTATTTGCGCACACTGCTAAATGTGGAGAAAGAGTCGCTTCAGGAAGTGGCATAAGAAAACTCCTTCATAAAAACAACGAACCGCCTTTAACGAGGCGGTTTTTATTTTTCGGTACCGGCCGGTCATTTGAAGTTGGAATGCTTATCTTTCGATAACAAGCCAAAACCTCTTCGCAGTCATGCGTAAAATTGTTTTGCCATTCTCCGTTGCTTTCATCCTGCTCCTCGCGGTGATTGTATTAAACCGCGTTACTTATAACAATACCAAAGGTTACACGCTTCGGACCGACCATTCAAACCGGATAAGTAAACTTTACGCCAGGATCGGAAACGAGTTGCGCAGCGCCGAAATTTTTTCTCCATCCTATGAACACTCGGCTGCCCGCGGCCTGTACGCCATTTACAAAGCCGATGCCGACAGCATGGTAAACACGCTTTTTCGTCTGCAAAACGAGGTCATTGACCGGAAAGAACAAATAACCATTGTTGATTCCTTGCTGTTTTTGACGAAGCGGCACATTGACGTGCTACGGAAAAAGAACATTCTTGAACTGATAAACACCGGAGAAGACTGGCGCTTCGGCGAACTGCTCCAAATTCAACAACTCATTGACAGAGGATCGAAGTTGGAAGAAGCTTTGCTCGTTCAGCGAAGAGCCGGCCTTGACCGCTCGAATCGCCAGAACAACCTGCTGACGGTTTCACTTGCCGTTTTTGCGCTGTCTATCATCATTGCCACGTTTTTCAGCCAGTTTTATTTGAGCAAGAAAAGCAAATGGCTCGAAGGTTTTTTGGAGTCGGTTTTGAACACGTCGCAAAACGGCCTTCTTCATTGCCGTGCCGTTCGGAAGAAAAAAGAGATCGTGGATTTCAAGCTCGTTTATGCAAATAAAGCCAGCAGCGATTTGCTGGATGCTGATCCCAAAACATTTGTGGGCAAACGCTGGAGCGAAATACCCGCTTTTAAAGACGCGTCGCTTTTTACGGCTTGTGCAAATGTTATTGCCACGCAACAGGAAGCCGAATTGGAACACATTCAAAAATTGCCTAACGCAGAAAAGTCGTTTGCCTTGTCGGTAGCAAAGCTGAAAGACGGCATAACAATTTCGTTTTACGAAAACACCGACATAAAAAAAACGGCGCAGGAACTAAAGAAAAACGTCACTACACTTGAGCAAACCAACCGCGAGTTAGAAGAATACGCTTACGCCGCCAGCCACGATCTGCAGGAGCCGCTGCGCAAAATCAAAACCTTTGGCATTTTTTTGAAAGAATCGCAATACCAACGGCTTGATGACAAAGGCCGACAACAACTGGACAAGATCATACAGGCCACCGAGCGCATGACGATGCTGATTAAAGATCTGCTTTTGTTTTCGGGATTGAAAACAAAAAATGAAGAATTTGAGCTGACCGATTTAAACGAGATTTTGAATAACGTACTGCAAGACCTGGAAGTGATGATCGAACAAAAATACGCCATCGTCACCCACGAAAAGTTGCCGGAAACCTACGCCATTCCCGTGCAGATCAACCAGCTTTTTTACAACCTCGTGAACAATTCGCTTAAATTTTCAAAGGCCGATTTGCCCCTGCATTTAGACGTGAGCTGCAAACCGGTTCAAGGCAAGGACATCGCCGACGTGGTGGGTTTGAACCCCGAGGAAACATACTACGAAATTATTTTCAGCGACAACGGCATCGGCTTCAATCAGCATTACGCAAGACAAATTTTTGAACTGTTCAAGCGCCTGCACGACAAGGGCCGTTACGCCGGTTCGGGCATTGGGCTATCGCTGTGCAAAAAGGTAGTTACAAATCACAACGGCGTTATCGTAGCCAACGGTAAAGAAGGCGTCGGCGCACAGTTTTACATTTACCTTCCGCAATCGCCGTCGTTCAAAACCCCCTCTGCACAAGAAGACGAATGACGTCTTCTGCAACCGGAGCACACCATGAATATTCTTCGTCTTTCCGGAACCAGGTTAATTGGCGCTTAGCATATTGTCGCGTGTTTTGTTTAATGGCTTCGACGGCTTCATTCAAAGAGATTTCATTTTTTAGATGCGCAAACAATTCTTTATAGCCCACGGTCTGCAAAGCGTTCAGGTGTTGATACGGTTGAAGCGATTTTACTTCCTCCAGCAAACCTTCCTGCATCATGTTGTCAACACGTGTGTTGATGTTGCGGTGAAGCGTTTCTTTTGGCAGCTCCAGGGCGATTTTTATGCTGTTAAATGCGCGGGCCATCTTCTCTCCTTTTTGAAAGGAAAAAATGGATTGACCTGTTGCTTTCGCCACTTCCAAAGCCCGCATCATGCGTTGCGGGTTTTGCGTTTCGCCCCTTTGCCGAAACAGCGGGTCGTGTATTTTTATTTCTTCCTGCAACCATTTAATGCCTTTCTCTTTATAAGCCGAAACAATTTCTTTGTGTACGGCTTCGGGCACTTCAGGAATTGGATCCATGCCTTCTGCGAAAGCCTTTATGTAGAGGCCCGTGCCGCCAACCATTACAATTGTATCGTGTTGTTGAAAAAGTTCAGCCGCTTTTTGCAAGGCGTATTCTTCAAAGGCTGCGGCTGTAACTTTTTGCTGAATGGAATGCGAAGCGATGAAATGGTGCGGAACGGCCTTTAGTTCTTCTTCGGATGGACGGGCAACACCAATATTTAATTCTTTATAGCATTGGCGGCTATCCGCCGAAATGATTTCCGTCGCCAAATGTTTTGCTATTTGAATAGCGAGGGAAGTCTTTCCAGCAGCCGTTGGGCCGGCGATGATGATAACGGTTTTTTGAGCGTGTTGCACGGTTGCAAAATAAGGCTTCCGGGAAAGGAAATTCTTTGTTTGCCGATAAATCGGCTTTTTGTTCCGCGGTAATTTTTGCGAAGAATAAATTACTTTAGAAAAACTGCGGTGTCAATCGTTCATCACGGTAACATGAATTTGGACGCCGGCAAGCTACTTATCAATTGCAACTGCTACGATGAAAAAAGCACTTTCCATCAAACGTTTGGTCTTATTGTTTTCTCTTCTAAACATTTGTTTTGATGCTTATTCCCAGACAATAAATTACAGCAGGCAAACAGGTAAATTGCCCGATCATGACAAGGTGCAGTTCGTTGCAAACGTAGCCGGATACCACCACGTGTTGTTCCTGAAAAAAAACGAAGCAATTGCGGCTTGCATTTTTGACCGCGAGCTTCAGTTCACCGGCAAAAAAGAACTGCCCGTGAAATGGTCCGACAGTTTCGACGTCCGGCTTATTCCGTTCAAAGACGTTTACTATTTGTATCTGCGCACAAAAGGCAAGACAAGGCAGGAGTTGTGGAAGATCACGGCGCAAGGCGATGCTACGTCGTTAACCTCAGCGTTTCAGCAATTCATTGACACGGCTTTTAAACAGAATACAACCATCGTGCAATTGGTGAACAAGAACGAGCAACTGGCCGTCATTGCAAACACCTATTACGAAGAACAAAAAGTATTGGCCACAACGGTCACTCGCGTTGACGAGAATTTTAAAACCCTTTCGTCACGCACCTTTTCTTATCCGTTTGAAAGAGGCGCAAATCTGTTAAGTCAGCTTATGCTGATTGGCGAAAATTTATTCATTCTAAAACCCACGAGACATACGCAGAATTATTCGTTGGACCTGATAAAAGCGGAAGCAGCAACAGGCAAGATGTTTCGAAAGACCTTTAACAGCACTGATAATTTTACTCCGGGCGCCACCTTTCGCTTTATTGCCGCAGACTCCAGTATTCTTGTTCAATCAAGCCTTGGCGCAAAAATATTTATCAGCAAGCTAAATCTTTCGCTAAAGGAAATGATTCCTCCCACCTTAATTGAATCGGGGTTTAGCAACAAGGTTCCAGTCCATTTTTTATTTCTTGGCGGAGAGGTACAGCAATGGCTCGCAATGAGCCTCCCGGCTGCCCGTCTCCGACCACAATCCAACACCATATACGCAGTTCCGCCCGAAAACTTCAAGTGGAGGGTTGGCTACGATAATGAGGGACGGGCAATGGGTTCATTATACGATGATGTATCCGCGTACAGAAACACGGTCAGGGGCTTTGGCACCTTTACGCGTCCTTACTATTATGATTTAGGCTTCTCTAATTTTCTTACAAGATATAGAGACCGTTTTGCTGCTGTAGAAGACAAGAAAGATCCGTTGCCGGTTCGCTTTTCAGCCATTGACAAAAATTTTACACCCGCTGGCGACAGCATTTTTGAAAACAAAAAAAACTCGGCGATCTTGAACGCTTCGCAGTTTGCTGACTTTATCGTAAACGGCAAACATTGCCTCATTTTAAGACAGGATCTTCCGCATTCAAAAAAAGGCTTAATGCTGGTTTATGTTAACGACAAAAATCAAATCATCGCATCAGACGTTACTGTTTTCGAAAACTTTGACTATCTGCTGCAAAACACACAAACAATTGGCAAAGACACGTTGTTAATTCCTTACGTGCAGAAGTCGGAAGTAGGACTGGTAAAACTGAGATTTGAAAACCTTGAAAAATAAATCCTCTTTTCTGAATGGTGTTTAGTGGGAGTAACGGGAAACTTCGCCGGCGCTGTTTTCATTTCATTCGTAGCAAGCCGGGTAAATAATTTTGCAAAACTTTAATCGCGCAGTGACGGCAATCATAGATCGGTGCTTCGTGATAAAGTAAATTTATACCGATGAAGAGTGCTGCCACCATATTTCTCCTGATTCTTCTGGCGTCAATACAAACGCCGATCGGGCAGCTTTTCAAACTCCCCTTGCTTGTTGAACATTTTATACAGCACCGCAATCAGGATGGGGTTTCGCTTTTTGGTTTTTTGGAAGACCATTATGCAACAAACCACAATGACGCAGATTTGCCGGAAGACGAAGAGTTGCCTTTTAAGAATGTCAAATTTCACAGTATTGGTTACGCAATTTTGACGCTGCCCGTCCATGCCGATGTACCCGCATCTTTCCCAGGCGACAAGAAGATTGTTTTTCCCAACACGAATATGCCACACCAACATTTAGCCAGTATTTTTCACCCGCCAAGAGTGTAGCCGTTATACCTATTCTTTCTAAGGAGACTATTTCCAATCTTATCAATTCAAAAACATATTTTATGAACAGTGTTCAAGTGCACTTGGCGTTAACGCATGTGCCGGTTATTTTATCATTCGTTGGTTTAATAATGCTTGTCGTAGCATTCTTTATTAAAAATCCCACGCTTACAAAAACGTCATACATTCTATTGTTGGTTGCCGGCGTCGCGGCAATGCCAGTTTTCTTTACCGGAGAGGGCACTGAAGAAGCCATTGAAAATTTGCCCGGCGTATCAGAATCCGTTATAGAAAGGCATGAAGAAGTTGCAAAGCTGGCCATGATTGCAATTGCCGCCGCAGGTTTGGTGGCTTTAGCAGCATTGCTTTCAGCCAGATGGCAGATAACAGCCCGTGTGTTTAAGGTTGTCGTATTACTGTTGGCGATTACTTCCGGTGGATTGATGGCACAAACAGCACATTTGGGTGGACAAATACGCCACACAGAAATCAGAAACGGTATTGCCCTGCAGAACGGTAATGAAAACGCTGGTGGGAATGGAGGCAATGGCAGTCAACAACAGGAAAAGGACGATGATTAATCATTCAAAACTTTATCCAAATGAAACAGTTATTAGTAATACTGGTGCTGGTCATCACATCCTGCACCAGCCAACAACCTGCGGAACAACAGGAAAGCAAAACCGTAAATGACAAGGAGAATACCGTTGCAGCAATGCCGCTTAACAATGGGACTAAATGGAAAGCTGACGAGACTACAAAGGAAAACATTGCAGCAATGGTGCAGATAGTAAATGACAGCACTTATCAGAATGCGGGCAAAGAAAGGAACTTTCTACTTCAATTCAAGACCAAATTGATAGACTGGTAAAACAGTGCAGTATGAAAGGTGCAGAACATGATGCATTGCATCTATGGCTTGAAAAAGTTTTGAAGCATGTAAAGGAATTAAAAGAAGAAGAAACCGATGAATACGGCGCAGCCTATGCAGCACTGAAAAAAGATGTAGAGAGCTTTTATGACTTTTTCGAGTAGCAGAGGGAACTCCTGTTGCGGCAGGAGTTCTCTTTTAGCCTCTTGTAGTGACACACCAACAGAAAGGCGAACGTATAACCGGGGACCTTGCAATAAGCGGCAGGCGAAACGCAACATCAATTTTTGTTCGCTTAACAGCAAGTTCCAGCGTGACTGAAAGCTATGCTGAGAGGGCTAAGCTGGGGAAATGGCTACGGCGAAATTCGATTCTTTGAATACGATTGCTATTCTTACCACCACATTCATTATTACATAAACGGGATAAAGAACGTTTTTAATGGCGGCAATTTCCATCATTTAGGACAAATCGTTTTGCTCAAAAAATTTTAGCGGCCGACCGTTAAAGCGTCCTGTAATAACGGTCTGCACCGTGCGGCATATCCGCTTCGTTGGTCTTCTTAACTTCCCATTTTCTCCAACAATAATTATCTTTCTGTCTGCAAAGAAAGATGCAGAATGGAACAACCTATTGTTACCCTTTTACTCGTTGCCGCCACCGTTTTTATCTCGTACAAAGGCTTTAAAGACCAGCGTCTGTTGGAACGTTATTGCTTTGATGTGGACAAGGTTCTCATCCGAAAAGAATACGTCCGCATCATCAGTTCCGGCTTTCTGCACAATGGCTGGCTGCACCTCGTCTTTAACATGATCGTGCTTCTTGGCTTTGGTACGATGCTCGAACCAATGATCGGCGGAATTAAAGTTTTGCTCATTTATTTTTTGAGCATGATCGGCAGCGAACTGCTTGCCCTGCTTGTGCATAAATCCCACAGTGATTACACATCGGTGGGTGCATCCGGCGCGGTGAATGGTATTGTGTACGCAACCATTGCCCTGTTTCCCAACATGCCTTTTGGCTTTTTGTTTTTGCCGCTGTCGCTTCCGGCCTGGGTTTTTGGTTTGGGTTATATACTCTTTACCATCTACGGCATAAAAGCAAGATGGGGCAATGCGGCGCATACCTCGCATCTGGGCGGCGCAATCGTAGGTTTGTTGACCGCCGTTGCACTTTATCCGCAAACAGCGGCAAGCAACTACCTGCCCGTTCTGCTGATTGCCTTGCCCACAATCGCCTTTATTGTTTTCGTTCTTTACAAACCCGAAAGTCTGCTTATTAATTCGTTTTCAAAAAAGCAAAGGCATTATTCAATTGACCAGGAATATAATTACCGCAAGGCACAAGAGCGGGCCGATATTGACAGCATTCTTGAAAAAATTCACCGCAAAGGCCTGAAGAGTTTAACCGAAAGAGAAAAAGAAGCGCTGGAAGAATATTCAAAAGCCAATAAGTGAAAAAAATATTTTCGCACAGAGCGAAGGAGCAAAGCAGAAAAAAAGCGTCTTCGCACAACACGCCAACTCAAAAATCCAAACGCCAAACATCCAACATTCGTGGCTAATTTTGAACACATGGACTTTGTTGACTATTACAAAATATTGGGCATAGGGAAAAATGCATCTGACGAAGAAATCAAAAAAGCTTATCGCAAGCTGGCGCGAAAGTATCACCCCGACGTAAACCCAAACGACAAAGAAGCGCACAAAAAATTTCAGGAGATTAACGAGGCCAACGAAGTGCTGAGCGATCCCGAGAAGCGCAAGAAATACGATCAGTACGGAAAGGATTGGAAGCACGCCGAACAGTTTGAACAGGCCCGTCAAAGCCAACGGCAACAGTATCATTACAGCGACGGTGGCGAAGGTTTTTCGGGCTCGTTTGACGGAGGCGATTTCTCCGATTTTTTTACGTCTATGTTTGGCGGCGGCGGAAGCCGTGCAAGGCAAAGCTTTAAAGGTCAGGATTACCAGGCCGACTTGCACCTAAGCCTTCACGACGCGGCCACAACACACCAGCAAACACTGACGGTAAACGGCAAAAATGTTCGCATTACCATCCCGGCCGGTGTGGAGAATGAACAAAAGATAAAGCTTAAAGGTTACGGCGCACCGGGTGTAAACGGGGGGCCCGCCGGCGACTTGTACATCACCTTTATCATTGCACCCGATGCACAGTTTCGCCGCGACGGCGCCGACTTGCACTCTACGCAGGAAATTGATTTGTACACCGCGATTTTAGGAGGCGAAACGACGATAGAGACTTTGAACGGAAAGATAAAATTGAAAGTAGCCGCAGGCACACAGAACGGAACCAAGGTCCGGGTAAAAGGCAAAGGCTTCCCAGTGTACAAAAAAGAAAGCGAGCACGGCGACTTATTTGTTACTTATCAGGTTGGCTTGCCCACACATCTTTCGGAGAAAGAAAAGGAACTCTTCACCCAATTGGCCCAACTGAAAAAATAAAACCATGTCACGCGAAGAACTAATATCCGCAAACGATTTCTGCACGCATCACCGCATTGAAATATCTTTTTTGCAGTCGCTAAACGAGTTTGGCCTGATTGAACTAGACGAAGAAGAAAACGATCTGTTTTTACACAGTGCGGAACTGGATGCAATTGAAAGAATGATGCGCTTGCATTACGACCTGGCCGTGAATTTTGAGGGCATTGACGTGATTAAAAATCTTCTGAACCAAATGGAGCGAATGAACGAAGAGGTGGTACAATTAAAAAACAAACTGCGCTTTTACGAGGCCGATTGATTACGCACTTGCCGCCGTTCGTTTCTATACCATGCCGTGTACGACAAGGCCCACCAAATCAGCAAGGCCTGCAAAGGCAACCGTAAATACGCAGCCTATGCTTGCGGATGATTTTCTTTAGTATAATCAACCGCCATTTGAACGTTGGCCGGAAAAATAAGTACTAGCAAAAGCACCACGCCCCAAGCCGCCGCGCTGCGTGTACTTTTCGGCAAAAGCAACACACCCAACAAAATTTCGGCAGCACCTGCGGCCATGTTTATCGCCTTATGAGCCGGCAAAAAATGCGGAACAATTTTCAAATAAAGCTGCGGATGCCAAAAGTGGTTGATGCCCTCAAGCAAATACGCAAACGTCATTAGGTAAAGAAAGAAAATCTTCATCAACGATTGTTGGCCACAAGATAAGCCGTAGCGGGCTGCGGCCTTCTGTTAAAACATCTTCAAATAATGTTTCCTCGCTTTCGGGCTCAAAAGGAATCGAAGAGATTTGCCGCCAATGTTCACAGGCCTGCGCCAAATACCTTTTCTGTTCTTAACGCTGTTGTTTTTTACAATGGGTTTGCAGGCGCAAGTGGTAAGGGTGTACGGCAAAATCACCAACAACAAGTTTGAAGCGCTGCCCAACGCCAGCGTGCATTTAAAAACGTCATCGGTTGGCACCTTGTCAAAAGATGACGGCAGCTACGAACTCTTCATCAACAAAGGCACCTACGAAATTGTGGTGAGCATGGTGGGTTACAAAACCCACATCTTGCCGATGGTGGTGAACGACGAAACTTTGCAGAACATCATTCTCCAGGACGACGAGGAAAAGAATACGCTATCGGAAGTCGTCATCAAAATAAAGATGAAAGACCGCGCCGACGAGATTATGAAGAAACTCGTTGAGCACAAAGACAGCGTGAACTTTGGGCTGAAAGGTTATTCTTACAAAGCCTACATCAAAGCCACCTTGCAGGATTCTGTTTTGGTGAACAAAGACAGCATAAGGGGCCCCGAACCTACCGTAAAAACACTTTCTGAAATTGTACTGAAAGTGGACAAAGACGAGGCGGGCCACACCAAAGAAGAAAGGCTTGGCGTGAAACGCAGCGGTGAGGACAGAAAACTTTTTTATCAAACCACCACCGACGGCGATTTTAATTTTTACAACAACCTTATTGCAGTTCCTTCCATTTCGCCAACGCCTTTTGTTTCGCCGGTGAGCAACACGGGGCTTCTCTCCTACAAGTTCAAGACACTTCACATTGAACGGCACGGCCGCGAAAAATTGTACACCATTTCCGTTATGCCAAAAGCATTGACAAACGCAACACTTGAAGGAGAGATAACGGTATCGGACAGCACGTGGACCATCTTGTATTGCCGCTTTCGCTTTCCGCAATACCATTTGCAGGAATACAATTTCTTTGAAGTGGAACAACAACACGACTTTGTTCAGGGCAAAGCATGGTTATTGAACCAGCAAAAGTTTACGTACTATGCCGACGGCAGAAGAAACCGCATCACGGGACAAACGGTGGTGAATTACTCTGACTATGAATTGAACAAAATTTTCCCCCGCCGCTACTTCACAAACGAGGTCAGTGTAACAGCAGAAGAAGCTTATCACCGCGATTCAAGCTTTTGGCGGGCTGCAAGAAAGAAAACGCTTTCGGAAAAAGAAGCCGAATTTATTCGCTACCGCGATAGCCTTTTTGCTATCACGCAAACAGATACGTACAGAGATTCCATTGCCCGCGAAATCAACCGCATTACCTGGAAAAAGATTGGCTTTTTTGGACAAACCATTTACAACCGCCAAAAAGAAAGAAGCTGGTATCTGCCGCCAATTATTTCTTTGTATTCGCCTTTTGCATTTGGTGGCGGACGGTTGAACGCCAACGTTGGCTACGGCAAGTTTTATCCCAACAGAAAGAATCTTTTTATCAACACAAGTTTGAGTTATGGTTTGCGCAACAAGGACGTGAACGGCTCGCTTGATTTAACCCGGATGTACAATCCGTTTAACCGGGGCTATTACAAGCTAACGGCCAAGCGTGAGTTCCAGTTTATTTATGAAGGCGATGCCTACATCAACATGATCAAGCGTAGCAATATTTATTTAAACAACGAACTTAGTGTGGGTCATGGACTGGAAATATTCAACGGCTTTTTCGTACACAATGAACTTGGCATTGCCTTGCGACGTTCGGTGGCTGATTATAAAACCGGAAGTTTGGTGGACAGTTTGTTGGGCAATGTGCTCAACAACAATCAGCCCGTTCCCTTTGAACCTTACAATGCCTTGTACGGAAGGCTAAGATTGGAGTACACGCCTTTTCAGAAATACCGCCGCGAACCCTTGGAGAAAATCATTCTCGGCAGCAAATGGCCCACGGTTTACGTAGAATGGCGCACAGGCATCAAGCACGTGTTGGCTTCGGCGGTAGATTTTGATTATTTAGAATTCGGCTTGCAGCAAACGCTGAACCTTGGTTTGTTCGGCCAATCGAAATACAAGATCAGCACCGGAAGTTTTTTAAACCAGACCGGCCTCCGTTTGATTGATTACAAATTTGAACGCCGCGGCGATCCGTTTCTTTTTATGAATCCGCAGCTTTCATTTCAAGCGCTTGATTCAACGTTTCCTGTTTTCAAACGCTTTTACGAAGGCCATTACCTGCACGAGTTCAACGGTTTTTTGTTGAACAAAATTCCCTTGCTGAAAAAACTAAAATTGCGTGAGATTGCCGGCGCCGGCTTCCTGTTTACACAAGAACGAAACCTGCGCTACGGCGAAGTCTTCGCCGGTGTGGAAAGAGCGTTTCAATCTCCCTTTAACCCGTTGGATAAATTCAAGTTGGGGATTTATGTTGTTGGCTCTGCGGCCAATCAGTTTCGCAATCCCATTCAATTTAAAATCGGCTTTACCACCTGGGACAAGCGGCGGGGAAAATGGTTTTAACCCTTCACCTGTTTCAAACAAATTGGCGAGTGCCCGTGTGCACAGTTTTTGCAGACGATAAGATAAACATCCTTTATCATTAAATTCTATTGTTATGGACGACAAAAAACGCAACCAGCAGTCGCAATCAGGAAATGAAGGACAGAGCAGCGATCCGGCAAACCAGGAACAACAAAACGCAAGCAACGAGCAGGATCAAAATCCGCAGGACGGCGCCAGTTGGAACAACTACCGCACAAGAGAAATGAGCGGCGGCCAGGAAGGTGATGAAAACTTTTACAGGAATCGTGAAAGAGGTAATTACGAAGAAGGCCAGCGTTCGGACGAGGGCGGCGGTTCTTTGTTTTGATTGGCCGCATAAAGTTTTTTAGACCCGGACAGAATTGTTTGGGTCTTTTTATTTTAGCCCGCTTTGTAGAAAGTCCTTCTCAATTCTTTTTGAACAAGCCTTGCGCTTACAAGGCTTTCTTCGGGTACGATATTCGTTCTACTCTCTTCATGAAAATTTCCTTTCACGGCGCAGCCCGAACCGTAACGGGTTCGAAGCACATTGTTACGCTGAACAGCGGTAAAAAAATTTTGCTCGATTGCGGAATGTTTCAAGGCATGGGTGCAGAAACCGATGAGTTGAACAACAGCTTTGGTTTTGATCCGAAAGGGCTCAGTCTTTTGCTTCTTTCCCATGCGCATATTGATCACACGGGACTGATTCCAAAACTGGTGAAAGAAGGTTTTAACGGCCGCATCGTCTGCACCGAAGCTACCCGAGACCTGACTGAAATTTTACTGTATGACAGTGCTGAAATACAGACTTACGAAACCGAAAACACTAACAAGAAAAGAGAAAAGGCCGGCCAACAACCGTACGAACCGCTTTATACAAGCAAGGACGTTGCGCATTGTCTTGCTCAATTTGAAACCGTGCCTTACGACGGTTGGATAAGCCTGGATCCCGAACTTGACGTATTGTTCACGGCCACCGGTCATCTTATCGGCAGCGCGGCAATTACGCTTCGAATAAAAGAAGGGCGCAAGCGCACTAAAATATTATTCAGCGGCGATGTGGGCCGCTACCGCTCGGTACTCTTACAACCACCAACAGAACCACCTCAAGCCGATTACATTATTCTTGAAAGCACCTACGGCGACAAGCGCCACGACGTTCGGTTTAACCTGGTAAAAACTTTGCGGCAATGGGTTGAAAAAGTTTGCGTAGAAAGAGGCGGACAACTCATTATCCCGGCCTTTAGCGTGGGCCGTACGCAGGAAGTTCTTTACGGTTTGAACCAGTTAAGT
>Ga0308176_10000123_pt1 | contig 53835 bp, 36 predicted proteins | sample PhyCR2_3_FD_203890 | JGI IMG/M metagenome (GOLD analysis project Ga0308176, IMG submission 203890) | Soil microbial communities from UC Gill Tract Community Farm, Albany, California, United States - DLSLS.C.R2 | ecosystem: Environmental > Terrestrial > Soil > Agricultural land | place: USA...
CGGGCCGCCATCGTGCCGAACACGGTGCCCTGCAGCAGAGGATCGGTGGGTCATTTCTCCCGAGCAGACCCGGGTCAATTCTCACGAGCGTCGAAGGACTACAGCGCAGCCCTGCGCTGGCTGCGACGGGCCGCGCGGGTGGGCAGCGCGGCAGCCGCCGGGTTGCTGCGCGACCTCGAAACAGCGTGATCCGACCGAATCCGCCGGCCGGCGGCCGAGGGGCCGCGTGGATCGAGCGCTCCGCGGACCGACCACCCCCGGTCGGCCCAGAATATGACGGTCGTCATAGTCGGGCTTGCCAAAATATGTCGAGCGGTATAATCCTGCGGGCATGTCGCTGATCGGCTCGCCGCTTTCGCTTCGCTCTGGTGGTTCGCTCCCCAACCGGCTCGCCAAGGCGGCGATGTCCGAGGTGCTCGGTGACAAGGCGACCGGCGGGCCGACCGACGCGCTGGTCCGGCTCTATGAGCGCTGGGGCGGAAGCGGCGCGGGGCTGCTCATCACCGGCAACGTGATGGTCGATCGAGGCGGGCTGGGGGAGCCGGGCAACGTGGTGATCGTCGACGGCCAGCACCTCGCCGGCCTGCGGCGCTGGGCGAGCGCGGCGCAGGCGCACGGGGCGCGGCTGTGGATGCAGATCAATCACGCGGGCCGGCAATCGCCGCGCCGGCTGTCGCGCGAGCCGGTGGCGCCGAGCGCGGTCGCGCTCCAGGGCAGCGTCGGGCGCCTGTTCGCGCCGCCCCGCGCGCTGACCGAGCCCGAGATCGAGGCGATCATCGCGCGCTTCGCGACGGCGGCGGCGGTGGCCAAGGACGCCGGGTTCGCGGGCGTCCAGCTCCACGGCGCGCACGGCTACCTGATCTCGCAGTTCCTGTCGCCGCGCGTGAATCAGCGCAGCGATGCCTGGGGCGGCGATGCCGCGCGGCGCAGCCGCTTCGTCCTCGAGATCGTCCGCGCGGTGCGCCAGGCCACGGGGCCGGCGTTTCCGATCGGCGTCAAGCTCAACTCGGCGGACTTCCAGCGCGGCGGCTTCACGATCGACGAGGCGATGGAGGTCGCCCGCGCGCTCGAAGCAGCCGGCGTCGAGCTGCTCGAGGTGTCCGGCGGCAACTACGAGAGCCCGGCGATGGCGGGCTCGGGCGAGCTGCCCAAGGAGCAGCGCCAGTCGTCGCGCGACCGCGAGGCGTACTTCCTCGACTACGCCAAGCAGATCCGCACGGTGGTCGGCATGCCGATCATGCTGACCGGCGGGATGCGCAGCCGCGCGGTGATGGATGCGGCGCTCGCCTCGGGCGCGGTCGACGTGATCGGCCTCGGGCGCCCGATGACGCACACCCCCGATCTGCCGCGCAGCTTGCTCGACGGCTCGCTCGCGACCGCGCCGGCGGTGAAGGTGCGCAGCCGGTGGAAGACCCTCGACGATGCGCTCCAGGTGCTGTGGTTCCAGATGCAGATCCACGAGCTCGCCCACGGCCGGGAGCCGAATCTGGGGCTCGGCACGTGGACGGCGCTGTGGCGCGGGATGCGCGCCAACCTCCGGGGGGCCGCCGCATGACCGCCGCGCCCTCCAAGGGCGAACGCTCGCGGGGAAAGCTCGTGGCCGCGACGGCCGAGCTGTTGCGCCGGCAGGGCTATCACGCGACCGGGCTCAGCGAGATCGTCGCCGAGAGCGGCGCCCCGCGCGGCTCGTTGTACTTCTACTTTCCCGGCGGCAAGGACGAGCTCGCGTGTGCCGCGCTCACCGCCGCGGGCGAGGCGTGGCGACGGCGCATCGCGGCCGCGATCGAGGGCACCGCAGATCTCGGCGCGGCGATCGACGCGATCGTGACGCTGCTCGCCGACGATCTCGTGGCCTCGGGGTACCAGCATGGCTGCCCCGCCGCCGCGGTCGCGCTCGAGGCGACGTCGGAGCCGGTCCGCCGGACGGTCGCCGCGCACTACGCGGCGTGGGAGGCCGCGATCGCCGATCGGCTCGTCGCGTTCGGGGTCGTCCGGCCGGTCGGCCAAGAGCTCGCGACGGTCGCGCTCGCCGCGATCGAGGGCGCGCTGCTGCTCGCCAAGGTCTCGCGCAGCCGCGCGCCGCTTTCGACCGTGGGTGCGGCCCTGCGTGCGATGGCGACCACGATGCAGGCGCCCCGCCGCAAGCGTCGCCCCGGTCAACGTCGCGATTGACGTGCGAGTCCCGGTACGACACGGAGGGCGATCCGGGCCCGACAGACACGAACCTCGGTCCGGACTACCATCGCGGGTCAAACGCGGAGGATCCAACCATGGCGACCGTGACGCAAGCCCCGGCAATACCTGACACCAACCAGCCGTTTTCCGTCGAGCAGAACGGCATCAACCTGATCTCCGATAGCGAGCGCAGGGGCGGGCCGCGAGGGCTGATGTGGGTGTTTGCGGGTGCCAACCTGGTGCTGGTCAACGTCATCGTGGGCGCTCTCCTGGCGACCCTCGAGCTGAGCTACGCGCAAATGCTCGTGATCGTCCTGTCTGGAAACCTGCTGTTTCTCCTCGTGGGATACGGCGGGATTCCCGGTGCGCGAGCCGGCACGGCAACCCTCGTGATCAGCCGCGCGGGCTTTGGACGACAAGGCAACATCGTTCCATCCGTACTGTCCTGGTTGACCGTCGTTGGATGGGAAGCGGTGAATCTGGTGCTTGGCGCGTTTGCCATTTTTTCACTGACGGAAAGCCTGGGCTTTCCGCTCGAGACAACGGGAAAGGCGATCGCGCTCATCCTGCTCGCCGGCTTCACCTTCGGCGTCGCGATCCTCGGTCACGCCACCATCTTTGTCCTGCAGCGCGTCTTTACCTGGGCCCTCGGCCTGATCATCCTGGGGCTGATCCCCCAGGTCTGGGCAGCACCACCGTTGCCGCAAGCCGCGGGAGCGGCCGGCGGGGCCTCCCTGGCAACGCTCGGTCTCGCCTTCAGCTTGACCGCCGCCTTGCCTGTCAGCTGGGTAAATTACCCCGCAGACTATACGCGCTACCTGCCCCGCACCACGCGCGGCTCGAGCATCACGCTGTGGACATTTCTCGGCGCGTATGTCCCCACCGTCCTGTTGATGATGATCGGCTTCGTCGCCGCCAGGGCCGCCAATTTGACCGATCCGGTCGGCGGCTTTCAGCCCCTGCTCGCGCCCTGGTACTTTCAGCTGTTCCTGGTCGTCGTGCTCGGCGGGACGATCACCAATAACCTGCTCAACACCTATAGCTCCGGCATGTCGCTGTTGGCCGCAGGGCTAAACGTGTCTCGGCCAACCGCGGTGGTGATCGATGCCATCTTCGCGGGTGCGGCGGCGGTCTACGCCGTCTTCTTCCACGACTTCAGCGCGACCTTCATCGCATTCCTGTCGTTGATGGTCGCCTGGCTGGCCCCCTGGGCCGGTGTCTACACCGCGGATATCTGGCTCCGAAAAGCGAACTACAACGGCGCGGACCTGGTGTCCGTGGATGGCGGTCGGTATCGCTACGGCTCCGGCTGGCACGCGGCCGGGTACATCGCGTGGCTCGCCGGTGTTGCGGTCGCGGTGTTGTGCACGTCGGCAGACATGTTCAAGTCGCCTTTTGCAACGACGGTTCTCGGCGGAGCGGATCTCAGCATCGTGGCCGGCTTCCTCGTCTCCGCGTCGCTTTATGTCGTGCTGGCCCGGCGCGCCATCCGCGCGTCCTGACGGTCGGACGCCAGGTCACCGCACCGCGAGCGCACGCTTGGCGGCCTTGACCACCCGGGCGTCGCCATCGGCGAGCAGGCGCTCGAGCAGCGGGCGGGCCTGCTTGGTGCCCGGGTTGTCGAACATCGTGAACGCCACGCACGCGGCTTCGCGAACCCGCGGATCTTCGGAGGTCAGGTAGCCGGTCAGCGCCGCCGCGCCGCGCTTTCCGGACAGCACCTTCATCGCGATCGCGGCTTCTTTCGCGACCCGGCTGCGGCTGCTGGTCGGCTTGGCGTCGCGGGCCAAGACCAGCGCGGCGAGCGCCGGAACCGCCGCGGCATAGCCGGTGCGCTTGACGCCGTCGATCGCGACGCGCTGGACGCTGCGCTCGGGGTCCTCGAGGTAGCGCGCGAGCTCCGGGCCGTCCTCGGGGCGCCCCACGGCCGCCAGCACATCGAGCGCGTTTGCCCGGGCGTCACCACTGGCGCGCCGGGCGATCGCTAGCAACTCGCGGGCCGCATGGTCGGGATCGCGCGCCTTCGCGAGCTTGCAGGCACGCGCGATCTGCCCGAGCGCCCGGTCGCGTAACACCTCGGCGAGCGGTTCAAGGGCCACCTTGGCCTCCACCGGTACGTCCGCCGATGGCGCGGCCTCCGCCGGTGCGACCTCCCCCGGCGCGGGCTCTCCCGGCGTCCCGCCGATCGGCGATCCCCCCCTCGCCAGCCGCGCGCCCGCCGGCATCCGTGGCACGTCCACCTCGGTCGTTCGCGCCGACCGCCGGGAGCGCTTGGCGCCGGCGCGGGCCAGCCGTTCCGCCACGCGGCCGAGCGGCTCGCGCGATCGCCGCCAGCTGTCGAGCCGCGCGACCGCATCGGCGACCACGGCGGTGCGCACGAGCTGGCCGTCGTCGCTGTACAGGTCGTAGTGGGGCGTGCCCTGCGTGAACGGGAACGGGCTCCAGACCACGATGGGCCCGCGCACCAGCGATGGCACGACCTGGACCCAGCCGCCGACGTCGCTGGTCAGGGTCACGCCGAACACCCCGTACGGCGCGATCACGCCGTAGCGCGCGGACCAGCCACGGCCGAGCGCACGGAGCAGCGCCTCGAGGAAAGCTATGGTCTCCACCAGCCCTCGCGGTCGACGAGGTCGAACACCTCGCCGAGGATCGCGAGCCCGTTCCGTGCGGTCGCCTCGTCGGTGGTGAGCGGAGGTTGGATCCGGAAGCTCGCCGAGTAGCTCATCGTGAGCAGGCCGCGCCGCACGCACTCGCCGAAGATCCGCTCGGTGACCTTGCGGGGCAGCGGCGTCTTCTTGACCTTGTCGCTGACCAGCTCGATCGCCAGGAACATGCCCGCGCCGCGCACGGTGCCGACGAACGGATAGCGATCGACCCAGGGCTCGAGCTCGCGCAGCATGATCGCGCCGACCCGCCGCGAGTTCTCGACCAGGTCCTCGTCCTCGATGATCCCGAGCGACGCCGCGCCCGCCGCCGCCGCGAGCGGGTTGCCGCCGTAGCTCGACGAGCTCCCCGACGCGTTCGACCACGGCTTGGCGCCCGCGATCGCATCGCTGGTGGCGAGCGCCGACAGCGGGAACCCGCCGCCGACCGCCTTGCCGATCGTCACGATGTCGGGGACGACGCCGGTGTGGTGCACGCCCCACCACTGGCCCGTGCGGCCGAGCCCGGTGATCATCTCGTCGGCGATGAACAGCGCGCCGACCTCCTCGGCGATCGACTTCATCGCGGGCAGGAACTCCTTGGGCGGCACGATGTTGCCGGCGGTGCCTTGCATGGGCTCCACGATGATGCCGGCGACCGCCCCGGCCGTCGCGACCTTGACGTACTTACGCGCGACGTCGGCGCACGCGATGCCGCACGATGGATAGCTCGCGCCGATCGGGCAGCGATAGCAGTCGGCGTACGGCACCTGGTGCGAGCCCGGCACCATGGGGCCAAGCTTGTCCTTGAACGTCGAGCCCATCAGCGACAGGGCGCCCATGGTCTTGCCGTGGAACCCGCCCCAGCAGCTCACGAACTCGTACTTGCCGGTGTGCGACTTGGCGAGCCGCAGCGCGCTCTCGACCGCCTCGGCGCCCCCCGAGTACATCTGCAGGCGATGCACGCCGTTGGCCGGGGGATGGCGGGCGAACCGCTCGAACAGCTCGACCCGCGCCTCGCTGGTCAGCGAGCCCACCGCGGCGCGCCCCGCCTGCCGCTGGATCGCCTCGACCCACGTCGGGTGCGAATGCCCGAGCGCGCCGACCGCGATCCCGCCGATGAAGTCGAGGAACTGGTTGCCGTCGACGTCGGTGACCTGCGTGCCCTCGGCGTGGTCGACGACGACCCCGGCCATGAGGGCATAGCCCTGTGCGCCCGGCGCCAGGTGAGCGTCCTCGCGTGCCCGCAACGCGCGGCTCTTGGGCCCCGGGATCGCGGTGGCGAGGTGGCGGTTCTGGTTCGCGGGCTGCGGCATGGAGCCGGTCTTTTACCGCAAGGCGCGGCCGATGCGCACCAGCCGAAGTACGGCAGCCGGGTTCCCGATCACGGTAACGATGCCGACCGCGACCAGGGAAGGGGTAACGTACGGCCAGCCGTGCGTTTCCAGCGTCGGCCCGATCAGGGGAACCAGCCCCGCACCGATGATCAGGAAGAAGCTGCGCTCGTGGCGCCGCATGAGGCCGCGCGGCGACGGGACCTGCAGGGCGTCGGCCTTCGCGCTCGCATAGCTGATCATGAACGATGCCAGGATCGCCGCGAGCACCAGGCCGAGCTGCCACGCCGACGTGCGCACCACGAGCGCGACCCCGGCGAGGAACGCGAACTCGGTGTAGCGATCGACCGCCGCATCGAGCAACTCGCCGCGGTTCGAGCCGCTCTGGGTCAGCCGCGCGAGCTGGCCATCGAGGATGTCGCCGACCGTCGACATCGTCGCCAGGAGGCACGCCAGGCCGAACCAGCCGAACATGATCGCCGCGCCCGCGCCGAGCCCGAGCACCAGCGCGCTCCAGGTCAGCCCGTTCGGCGTGATGCCCATCGCCGCGAGCCCGCGCACCACCGGCTCGATCGCCCAGTAGGTCGCGTCCATGATCCCGCGGCTGACCAGCCCGGCGCCGCCGAGCTTCGACACACGGTCGTTGTGAACCGCCCCGTGCGACGCCATCCGGACGCCGTACAGCGTGAACGCAACCGCCCACAGGGCCCCCGTCAGGTACGAGAAATAGACGTCGGGCCTCACGACCGTTGCATCAACCAGCCTTGACGACCGCGGTGCGTTCCGCGCCGATCGCCAGCTGCTTGCCATCGGCGCGCGCCGACGCATACGCCGTCTCGATCAGCTGGACGCACATCGCCGCGTCGCGGGCTTCCCGGCCGATCCACTGCCCGGTGCGGATCGCCTGCACGAACTCCCCCTGCAGCGCCTTGAACCACTCGGCGTGCGAGGCGTCCATCCAGTGTGACGCCGCCGACAGCCGCTCCACGTCGCTCTGTCCGGATTGGCCACCCGCGCGCTTGCGGTGGATCTCGATGCTGTCGTCCTCGACCTTGATCGCCCCGTTGGCGCCGTGGATCGTGTAGATGACCTTGCGGAATCCGGAGTTCCAGGTCAGCTGCGCGACGGCAATCCCGGTCGGGAACGTCACCGTGCAGCTGAAATTATCTTCGGTGTCGAACGTCGACAGGTTCGACATCTTCGCCGTGATCGCCGTCGGCTGCGACGCCAGCCAGTCGAACGCGAGGTAGAATGTATGGCTGCCGTGATCCATGGCGATGCCGCCGCCCGAAGTGGCGCGCGACCGCCGCCAGTCGGGCTGCCACTCGGCGACGCCCTTGGCGTGGGTCGTCCGGAACGTGTCGAGCGTGACGAGGTGGATCGGCCCGAGCTCCCCGGTCTCGAGCACCGCGCGGATCGCCTTGATCACCGGCGCGAATTTATAGTTGTGCGACGGAAAGAACACCCGCTTGACCCGGATCGCGTGGTCGAGCATCGAGCGCGCATCGGCGGCGCTGGTCGCGATCGGCTTCTCGCAGAACACGTGGAGCCCGTGCTCGAACGCGGCGTGCGCGATCGCCGCGTGATCACACGGCGGGGTCGCGATATCCACGAAGTCGAGCTGGCGCGCCTCGGTGGACAGGAGCGTCTTGGTATCCGAGTAAATCCGGGCGTGCGGGAGAATCTGACGCGCCCGCTCTCGACGGGCCGCGCACACGTCTGCGACGGCCACGATCGCGAGCTGGTCGGGAGCGGCGAGGTAGGCCGGAACGTGGCCTTTCTCTGCGATGAAACCGAACCCGATGAGGGCACCCTGTAGTGGACGGGTCATGCGTCTGCCTCGGCAGTGAAGTAGGTCAATTTGGTGACAGAAGCAAGAACCGGCGCACACCGAGTCAAGCCGTTCCGGCGTCGTAACGGGCCCTTGGCGATCGCTGTCGGTTTTTCGACGTTTAGCCCTCAAATCTACTGTCAGCTTTTCGACAAACTGGGGCATTTTGGCCGGCCGCCGAGATCGCCCCACCAGGCCGCAACATGCGGGGTTCCTCACGCCCGGTGGCAAACAAAACGCGGCACCTGCGCCGGATCAGCCGCCGCCGTTCAGGCGCGATCGAGCGGATGTAACTGGGCGATCCTCCTATCGGTTTCTGACCGGGCGAGCGCGGGCGGCCCGCCCTCGCGTCCGCGGCATCGTGACGGGCGCGATCGGAGCCGCTCCGACCTCCCCCATCGGGCGGCCCAGCGTCCCGGAGCCCGCGCGCCAGACCGGAGGTCGCCGCAACTGCATCCGCGGACCGGCGATCGAGCGCCGGCGCTTGGGCGATCGTGCGCCGGCGCTTATTCGAACGCCGTGAACGTGAAGGTCGCCTCGAGGCTCGCCTCGGCGCCCTTGGTCTGGAACCCCGTCGCCGCGGAACCACGCATCGAGACCTTGAAGCTCCCGTTGAGCATCCGGGTCCGGTCGTCGGGGCTCACCGTGGCCCAATCGAAGCTCGGGGTCATGGTCACGGGACCGGCGCCGGTTGGGTTCATGACGTGGCCCGCGTCGTAGGTATTGTTCGAGTCGTTGACGAGGAACGCGACGTCGACGTCGCCGGTCACCACTTCATTGAGGGCCGCGACCCCCGTGGATTGAGCGCCGAGGGTCAGGGTGAGCTGATCGATCTCGATCCGCGTGGGAGGGTGCCCGCCCAGCTTGGACATGGCCATGTTGACGAAGGCGCCGTACGGGTTGCCGGACTCGGTCGTGATGTCCTTCTGTTCGCTGACGACGTTGCTGGCCACGTCGCCCGACTTGGCCTTGAGCTCGATGCCGACAGGCGCGGAATACTGAACCGGATCGGTGCCACATGCAGCGAGGACAAGCGGAAGCCAAACTAGACGAGTCGAAATCATGAGAACCTCCATCCGTACGAGTGGGGGCCGCCCGGAAGAACGTTGCGCCTATCATCGCGGCTTGCCGAACGGTGCCACGTCGGTAAAGATGCGCTCGGTATCCTTCCGCCGCACGTGCAACCTTGGTTGCGCATGAACCGGACATGCGTCCTCGCTGCTGATGGTCATTGGGGTGATGTTCATCACTCCGCTGCGGGATCGCGAGACTACGGCGAGCGACTCGAGCCGCAGTAGGTCTTACGTGACGTACTCGGCGAGGGCCGGTCCTCGCGCGGGTTCCTCGCTTCCGTCAGTAGTGATCCTTCTTGATCCGGTTGAACCTCCTGGCGCTGGACCTCGTCCACCTCGCGCGACAGCTCGCGGAGCTCGGCGATCGGGACGATCGCGCGGGTGCGCTCGGCGGTGACCAGCCGGAGCAGCAGGGCGCGGACCAGCGGCGTCTTCGGCGCGCCGAGCTTGGCGACGACGCGGTCGGCGTGGCTGGCGAGCGCCCCGGCGACCCCGCCCATCGCGGCGTAGGCGTGGTGGGTGAGCATCCGGCGCGCGACGTCGCGCGACTCCCACAGCTTGGTGGCGGCGAACTGCAGGAGCGGCAGCGCGTCGGGCGAGGTCTCCAGATGGTCGAGCATGTCCTCGACGGTCGCGGCCAGCTCGAACTGGAACCCGGCCAGCTCGGCGGGCTGGGTGACCGGTCGCGCAGGCCCTCGCGGCCCGGCGGCCCGAGGAAGAACAAGCCCTGGGTCAGCTCGCCGGCCAGCGCCGGATCCTCGGCGACGCGATCGAGGAAGTCGCTGCGCAGCGACAGCACGACGCGCAACGGGCTGGTCGCGTCGTCGGCGACCGCGGCCAGGCACGCGGTGAACGCCGCGCACTCGGCGGGATCGCCGGCCTGGGTGTAGAGCTCCTCGAACTGATCGACGAACAACAGGATCCGCCGGTTGTCGCGGCGGGCGCGCAGGCGCAGCACGGCGCCGAGGTGGCCGGGCTCGCGGCGCAGCGTCTCGACGAGCTGGTGCTGCTCGTTGACCTCGTCGGCGAGGCTCGTGGCGGTCGTGATCATCGGGGCGAGGATGCGGGCGAGCGCCTCGAGCGGCCTTCGGCCCGGGCGCAAGACCTGGGTCTCCCACGCCTCGCCCGATCGCTTGAGCGCCGGCACCACACCCGCCCGGACGAACGACGACTTGCCGACGCCGGAGCTGCCGACGACCGTCAGGAGCGGCCGATCGTGGAGCCGGGTGACCATCGCGACGATCTCGCGGCTCCGGCCGAAGAACTTGCCGGCGTCGCTCTCCTGGAACGGTGACAGCCCGGCATACGGGCTCTCGTCGACGTGCAGGGCCTGGCTGCGCCGGCCAGGCAGGAACGGCTCGAGCGCCGCCAGGAGCTCGTCGGCCGACGGCCAGCGCGCTGCCTTGTGCTTCTGCAGGCAGCGATCGACGATCTGGATCAGCTCGCGCGGCACGTCGGCCGGCGCGGCCTCGGCCATCGACGGCATCGGCAGATCGAGCATCGCGGTCACGACCAGATCACTGCCGTCGCGCGGGTACAGCGGGTGACGCCCGCAGATCATGCGATGAAGCAAGATGCCGCACGCCCAGATGTCGGTGAGGTGATCGATCTCGACGCCGATGCCCCACTGCTCGGGCGACATGTACGAAAGCGTCCCCATGATCGTGCCCCGGGCGGTGCCGGCGCAGTTGACCTCCTCGGCAATCCCCTTGGTGCCACCGTGCTTGGAACCCGAGGTCACGAGGATCGCATGTTTGCCTCCGGTCTGCATCTTTGCAGGAAGCAGACCGTCACAAGCGTCGCGACGGGACAGCAGATCGCGTCGATCGTGCGCGCTCGGTCCGCGGTTACGCAGAACCTGCGCGCGATGATGATTCACCCTCACGGCCTCGAGGGGAGCCTCCCCATGCGCTCGGCCGCGAGCTCGGTGCGATCGAGGACACACCGTGGGCTGCCCGGAGGGTGATACGTTACCAGAGGAGGATCTCGTCCATGAAGAAGCCAACCCAGATGCCCGCGAAGCCATCAAACCGCCCAGCCAAGCTCGCCGCTGCCGACCTCACGAAGATCATCGGCGGCTGCACGAACGAGAACCTCACCGAAGCCGTGATCAAGTAGCCGCGCCGACAGAAAGGTTCGCAAGGAACGTCCCTGCGATCGACGCCACCAGCCCCGAGATCAAGGACGCGATGGATCCCGGAGATTTTCAAGCGAGCGATGCAACGCTACGGAATGACCGGTCCTGGACCTCGGAGAGCACCGGCCGTCACACGAAGATCGACCGGTTCGACTCGTCCTCGCCAGACCGGCGCGTGCTCGGCGACCACACGCGCACGCTCCCGGTACCGACTGGATGGGTCACCGCGCTCCGCCGCCGCCCTGAGGCTCCCGACCGACCAGGCGAAGGATCTCGTGGGTCAGGGCGCCGTCGGCCCTCGCCAGCTCATCGAGAATCGAAAAATGGTGGTGCCCCGGTAAGACCTGCAGCGTCATGGGCACACCGAGTGTGTCGGCGATGTCCTTGAAGCTCGTTGACTGGCGCTTGAGCTCCGGCAGTTCGTCGCCGCCGACGGCCAGGGCCATAGGTGCCAGGCCACGGCGCAGCAGGCGAGCCGGGCTCAATGTGGCGATCTCGTCCGCGTCGAGCCGCAGCCGATCGTTCAGGTAGCTGAGCGCGATCGGCTCCAGCTCGAAGATGCCACTGATCGCCAGCGCGCCCCGTACACTTGGGCGCCCGCATGCCATCGCCGCTAGGTGGCCGCCCGCTGACCAGCCACCCACGCACAGGGCGCCGCGATCGAAGCCGAAGTCGGCAACGTTGCTCTCGAGGAACGACAGCGACTGGGTGATCTCGCCGACGATCTCGGACAACCGCACGTCCGGCGCCAGGGTATATCCCACGAGGGCCACATCGATCCCGTGCCTGTGCGGGCCTTCGGCGACGAACGCAAACAGGTCCTTCGAATTGCGCTGCCAGTAGCCGCCATGAAGGAAGACGAAGAGCGGCGCGCCAGGGGGGCCGGCCGAGAAATAATCCAGGCGGGTCCGCTGCTTCGGTCCATAGGCGACGTCGAGGCGCGCGCCTGGCATCGCGCGAACCGCGTCGCTGCGATGGCGCCATTGCTCGAGCCACCGGGCGCTGTCGGCGACAGCCGCGCTGTTGTTGTAGGCGGCGTCGAGCGTCGCACGATCCATACCCCGATAGATCGGCTGGCCTATCGCGGGCTTCGGGGGTTCGGTCATGTCAGGAGTCTCCGTTTGTGCCGGCCGCGGGCGACCTGGCGAGATGAATGGTAAGCCGGCGGGTCACGTCCCGGCGCAGGATGTTGAACTCCGGGGAAGTTCACGGGGTAAGGCCCGCACAAGGCAGGCGCCAGGAGCCCGAGGTGTCGGTGAACCCACGTCCGCGGCACAGTTGCGAGCGGGATCCGCGTGCGCGACCATGCCGCCGCGCTCGCCGCCACGGCCCACGCTCGACGAGTCATCGGGAAGCCGACATGAACTTTGCACTCAATGCCAATCAGCAGGCGATCGTCGAGAACGTCGAGCGGCTGTGCGCCGGCTTCGATCTCGACTACTGGCGCAAGCGGGACCTGGAGGGCGGCTTCCCGCACGACTTTCACGCGGCGGTCGCGCAGGCGGGCTACCTGGGCATCGCCATGCCGGCGCAGCACGGCGGCGCCGGCCTCGGCATCACCGAGGCGGTGCTCGTGATGCAGGCGATCGCCCAGTCCGGCGCCGGGCTGTCCGGCGCGTCGGCCGTGCACATGAACATCTTCGGGCTGCACCCGGTGGTCGTGTTCGGCACCCCCGATCAGCAGGCGCGCTGGCTGCCACCGCTCATCCGCGGCGAGCAGAAGGCGTGCTTCGGCGTCACCGAGCCGAACACCGGCCTCAACACGCTCAAGCTGCAGACCCGGGCCGTGCGCGACGGCGAGCACTACCTCGTGAGCGGGCAGAAGATCTGGATCTCCACGGCGCAGGTCGCGCACAAGATCCTGCTCCTGGCGCGCACGACGCCGATCGAGCAGCTGACCAAGCCGACCGAGGGCTTGACGCTGTTCTACACGGACCTCGATCGCAGCCGCGTCGAGATCCACGAGATCGAGAAGCTCGGCCGCGCGTGCGTCGACTCGAACCAGCTGTTCATCGACGGCTTGAAGGTCCCGGTCGCCGATCGCATCGGCGAGGAGGGCAAAGGGTTCCAGTACATCCTCCACGGCTTCAATCCAGAACGCATGCTGATCGCGGCGGAGGCGGTGGGCCTGGGCCGCGCGGCGCTGAAGCTCGCGGCGAGCTACGCGAACGAACGCGTCGTGTTCGACCGGCCCATCGGCAAGAACCAGGCGATCCAGCACCCGCTCGCGCAGCGCTGGATGGAGCTCGAAGCCGCGAACCTCATGATCATGAAGGCGGCCTGGCTCTCCGATAGCGGTCAGCCCTGCGCGGCGGAGGCCAATGCGGCCAAGTACCTCGCCGGTGAAGCGGGCTACCGTGCCTGCGAGACCGCGGTCATGACCCACGGCGGCATGGGGTACGCCAGGGAGTACCACGTCGAGCGCATGCTGCGCGAAAGCCTCATCCCACGCATCGCGCCGGTGAGCCGGGAGCTGATCCTGAGCTTCATCGCGGAGAAGGTGCTGGACCTGCCGAGGTCCTATTGAGCTCGTGAGCGTAGCTCAGCTGCTACCTGCCACGCGGCAAGCCCCGGCGCGGGGCCGCCCAGCAAAGACTGTGAGATCCGTCAGCTGAGATCGAGGCGCATCTCGGTGTATGATCCCGGCCATGCGCAACTTCCTGCTCGCTGCCGCGCTCTCGATCACGGCTGTCGCCGGCTGCTCGAAGCCCGACAAGGCCGTATCGGCGCCGGCCGCCGACAAGGCCGAGACCAAGCTGGCCACGATGACGCTCGACGAGGTCGACCACGCGCTCGCGGCCAACGAGGCCAAAGCCGTCGACTGCAACGGCGAGGCCACGCGCAAGAAGATGGGCGTCGTGCCCGGCGCGATCCTCGTCACCGACGACGAGAGCTTCGCAGCCACCGAGCTGCCCCCCGACAAGACCACCAAGCTCGTGTTCTATTGCGCAGACCCTGGTTGACACGCCTGCCATGTTGGCGCCGTGCGCGCCAAGAGCTTCGGTTACACCAACGTCGCCATCATGCCGGAGGGGATCTTCGGCTGGGTGAAGGCCGGCAAGAAGACGCAGCAGATCTGAGCCGTCCCCAAGGCTCACGGCGGCTCCCGGCGCGGTGCGATGAGCTTCGCACGGAGCCCGCGCGTCTTATATGCCCTCTCGGGGGCGTGCTCCCCAGGGGCCGAACGCCGCGATGATGAAGTCGCGGAACGCCGTCACGCGCGCCGGGACGTTCTTGGCGGAGGGATACAGGAGGTAGAGGGAGGCGCCGCGGGCATGGAGATCGGGCAAGACGCGGACGAGGTGACCACTGGCTTCATCGGCCGCGCAGTTGATCCGCGGGAGAATGCCGATCCCGCCACCCGCGCGAACGATGGCCCGCACGAACACGAAGTCGTCTCCGCCGATTCGCCCCTGGACCGGGACGTTCCACTCGCCGTCGGCGCCACGCAGCGCCCAGGTCTTGACCAGCTCCTTGGCGCGAAACACGACGCACTGGTGCCTCGGGAGCTCGTCCCAGCGGGCCGGCGCGCCATGCTTCTGGATGTAGCGAGGTGACGCGTAGAGGCCAAGCTCCAGATCGCCGAGCTTGCGCGCGACCAGCGACGAATCGTCGAGGCGCGCGGTCGCCCGCACGGCCACGTCGAACCCGTGCTCGACGAGGTTCATGTGCGCGTTGGTGAGGCAGACGTCGAGGTGCACGAGCGGGTACCGGTCCGCGAACGCGACCATGACGTCGGCAAGAAACGCGGCCGCGAGATCATTCGGGGCCGTGACGCGCAGGCGCCCCTTGGGCCTTCGCGTGGCCGGCTCCAGCGCCTGGGCGGCACCGCGCAGCGTCGTCACCGCCGGAGCGGCGCTCGTATAGAGATCGTGGCCGTCGCTCGTAGGCCGCACGTTCCGCGTCGTGCGGTGCAGCAACCGAACTCCGGCCCGCGATTCGAGGCGCCCGATCGCTCGGCTGACGTTCGAGGTCGGGACGCCGAGCTCCCGGGCCGCGCTGGCAAACCCGCCTCGCTCGACGACTCGCACGAACACCGCAACATCATCGAGGCTGAGCTCCGCCATGGCGGACGAGTGTAGCTCACCATGGCAGCCTCCTATCGAGAGGCGGCAGTCGCCGTTGCCGCGACGAATCGATCGACCCTGCGGAAGGTCTCGGCGGGCTGCTCGAGCCACGGAAGGTGTCCGGCCTCGGCCACCAGCTCGAACTCGGCATTCGGGATCGCCGCGGCGTACGCGCGACCGTATTCCTTGGTGACGACGTGATCCGACGCGCCCCACAGCACGAGCGACGGGATCCGGATCCCCTGCACTCGGCTCAGCAGCGTCGGGTCATAACAGTACGGATCTCCGGCGAACACGGCGAGCGTCGCCTGGTTCGCACGCATCATCGCGATACGCTCGGGCGTCGGCGGAGGCGCGCCTGCCCCGAACTTGGAGGGATCGTGATAGGCCACCTTGGCGATCTCCGGCGGCGTGAACCGGCTGATGTTGGTGATCGGGTGATCCGGGACGTTCACGCCCACCCCGTTGATGATGACGAGGCCCGTCACGCGATGAGTCGTATCGCGCAGCGCGAGCTCGGCGCCGAGCCAACCGCCGAACGAAGACCCGACCACCAGCACGTCCTTCACGTCATGCTCGTCCAGGTAGCGCATATACTCGGCGGCGAGCGCCGCGACGCTCGTGAGCGCCTGGGGCCGGGGCGTGCCATCCCAGCCGGGGTGGGTCGGCATGATGACATGTGCCCGTTCCGCCAGGTGCGCCGCCAACCCGGCCATCGTCGCCGGCCCGCCACCGCCGTGCAAAATCAAGACATTTCGTCCATTGCCACTCTCGGAGATCTTCATGAATGCCCTCGTGTTCTCGGTGGAGCCAGGGTGTGTCACAGGCGCGACCGGCAAGGCCTGATCCCGGGGACAGGTCGTCGTGTTCATGGCTGTGAAGATGCGCGACCGCGAACATCCGCGGTAGCCCACCCGGGCGGCGTTTACCGTTGCGCAAACGCAACGCTCGCGCCCGACCCAATCGCTGCGGCGCCCACCGACCTCGAGGACGTCGGGCGCGACCGCAAGCTACGCGACCACCGCGCGGCCACGCTCGATCGGAATGTCGCGGTTGGCGAACAGCGTGACGGGCACGTCGTGGAAATTGCGAAGTGTCGAACGCGTCTCATCCCATCGATGGACGAGCGAGTCCAGCCAGGTAACCGACATGAGGTGCTCCTGAGACAGGTCTCATGGCGCGACCACGGACAGGGTCGTCATCTTGCCGGCAACCAGCGGAATCGAGCCGGCACCGACCGCGCCTCCCGCCACGGTCAGTGTTGCGGAGCCACCCGCCGGATCAACGTCGGGGATGTAAACCTCGTGTCCCGTGTCGCCGGGAGCCCAGGTATCGGTTACCACGGCCTGGATCGGGCCATGCGAATGGGCGCTATCGAGTGAGACGGCACGAGGCGTGCCATCCACATGAACAAACACCTGTGCCTTCGCCGGATCGTAGCTGTTGGTGGTCTCGACGAAGGTGCGGCCGCTCCACAAGCCTCCCGCGAGGATCACCGCCTTGTTGGCGATCGCGACCGCAGGCAGCTGGTAATGATGCGTCTTGTCGGCCTGGCAGTCAGGGTTCACCGCCGGCGGTGTGATATCGATCAAGGTGACCGGCTGATTGGGAACGCACAGATCGATCCGCCCGTTGGGAGGGAGCATGTCTTGGAGCCCGGTATCTCGAACCGTCGCCACCGCATTGTTCATGCCGCAGAAGTTCTTATCGCTATTCCAATCAATGAATTCGCCGGTGAAGCGGAGCGAGCTGCCACACATGCCGTTGTCGATGTCGACGGCGGCGTCCATCGAGCCCCCGCCGCCGCCACACGCGCCGAGCAGGAGGATCGCGACTCCCGCCGCGTTCGTTGCCATCTTGCCTTTGTGGATAATCCGGCTTGTCTTCGACATGGTTATGCTCTTATTTGGCTAACAGCTACCACCAGCAGCGTGCCCAATCGTGTCAGGCGCGGAAACGTGTACGTAGAATCCATCGCTCGCTCTTACTCACTCAAGTACTGGCGTAGCTTCGCTCAAACGGCAGCGCAGGCCAACGGGAAATGCGCTCGAATGTCGTCGAGATCACGAACGAAAATGCACGAAACTCCTCGACCCAATCTGGACGAACCGGGGCGGGCTGGTACGCTAAGCGCGACGCCCCGCCTCCCGTCACCTGTCGGCGGGCGGCTGTCCGTGGCGCGGCCGATCCGCTCGCCGCCGTGACGAACTTCGTGCGGTGGCCTCATCGCAGCTCGTACGCGCGTGGATCCGATCGCGGTCAAGTGCCAGGGCGGAGCAGCTGCGCTCCGCGGTCGAGCCGCTCGAGCCTGGACGGTAGGCCACGCCGTTGCCCTCCGCGCTCTTCCGCCGAGACCCCCGCGACCTCGCCGCTCGGCGTGATGCCGCCGGTCACGAGGACGTCGGCGATGTACACCCTCAGCCGGCCTCCATTGAAGGTGGTGCCCTCCACCTCGAAGCTCCCGTTCGCGTCGCGTACCGGCGTTTCTCCGTCGAGTACGGTGATCTCAAGCGGCATCCTGGAGATGTCCAGGCATGCCTCGGCGTTCCTGACCAGCGAGCGGGTCCCGCACGCCGCGGCCGAGCGCACCGCATTCGTCGACGCATGGGGCTGCGTCGGCTCCGCGCCCTGCGCGATCCGGAACATGATTTCGCGCCTCGGCCCGTCCCTGGGCGTCAGCGTCAGGCGCCACGTGCCCTCGATCGCCGCGCGCATCTCTGCTGCGCCGTAGTCGTAGCCGCTCGTGATTCCGAACCAGGGGTTGAGCACCAGCGCCGCGACCCCGAGCGTCACCGCGAGCGTGAACTTGATCGACCGCTGCATCGCCATAGGCCGGTATTCTCCCATCGCGCACCCGCCTTGCACGCGGAAAATCAAGCCAGCAGGCGAGACCGCCGGTCGCAGTCCAGGTGCGCGAGATCGCGCATGGTTTGAAGAACCAGCAGGCGAGCCTGCGCGTCGCACGAACGAGCAGTCATGCGCTCAGACCGAGTCGAGAATCGTCAGTAATGTCGGGTCACTGGCAGCGGGAACAGTGTAAAACGAATTTAGAAATCGCAAGGGCGCCGGCCCCCCCAGGGCGCGCTGCTAGGATCGCCAGGTGACGATCCGGCTTCGCGTCAACGGTACGGACCACACGGTCGCCGCCGATCCAGACACGCCGCTGCTGTTCGTGCTGGCCGACGACCTCGGGCTGCGCGGGCCACGGTTCGGTTTGCAGGATGGCGCAGTGCGGTTCGTGCACGGTGATGCTGCACGGCCAGCCGGTTCGCTCGTGTGTGCTCCCGGTCCGTCATGCCGACGGCGCGGACGTCGTGACGCTCGAGGGCCTGGGCACGCCCGAGGCGCCGCATTCACTCCAGCAGGCGTTCATCGACGAGGGCGCGTCGCAGTGCGGGTTCTGCCTGAGCGGCGTGATCCTCACCGCGAAGGCCGTGCTCGACGCGAAGCCCGACGCGAGCGATGGAGAGCTCCAGGCGGCGCTCGGCGGCGTGCTGTGCCGCTGCGTCGGGTCACGTCGGTCGACTGGTCGTCGTACGCGAGCCTGTACCTCGACTACGACGTGCCCGCGATCGAGACCGTGTTCGTGACGCCGGCAGGCGTCCCCGCGGCCGGCGCAGGGGAGACATCGATCACGCTCGTCCCGGCCGGGATCGGCAACGCCGTGTTCGACGCGACGGGCGCGCGGTTGCGCGACGTACCGTTCACGCCGGCGCGCGTGCTGGCCGCCCTGCGTCACGCGGGCTCGGCCGGATGAGGTTCCACAAGCCCGGCGAGCCAACAGGCATCGCCCCAAGGATTCGCCATGAGCAGCCAAGGACCATCGTTTCCACCCAAGAAGATCATCGGCGTGGTGTTGTTCCCGGAGTTCGAGCCCCTCGATGTCTGGGGCTTCGTCGAGGCGTTCGCCATCGCCCGCAACATGGGCGGCATCTATGGCGACATCAGCGACCCGTGGTGCCCCTTCCGCGTCGTCTTCCTTGCGGAGCAGATGGCGCCGATCCGATCGTATAACGGCCCGGCGGCGATGCCCGACTACACCTTGGCGGAAGCGCCGAGTCTCGATCTGCTGATGGTCCCCGGCGGGTGGGGCACCCGCACCGCGGTGGACAATCGTGCGCTCGTCGAATGGGTCCGCCGCGCTGCCGAGCGTGTAGCGCTGATGACCTCGGTGTGCACGGGCGCCGCGATCCTGGCGCGCGCCGGGCTGCTGGACGGCCGACATGCCGCGACCAACCACGCCGCATTCGCGTGGGTGACCAGCCAGGGGCCCCGCGTGCTGTGGGACAGCGTCTCGCGCTGGGTCGAGGACGGCAAATACGTCACCTCGGCCGGCGTCTCGGCCGGCACGGACATGGCGCTCTATCTCGTCGAAAAGCTCGCCGGTCGCGCCGTCGCCGAACAGGCGGCGTTCTTGATGGAATACGACTGGCACCATGATCCTTCCACGCCGATCGCTTATCCGCAGCGGGCGCCCTGGCCTCCCATGCCCCCTATCACCCCTATCGGGTGAAGACCAGGTAGCGGACGGCGCCTCGATCAGACTGGAGTTATCCGACCCTGGGGTCGCTAGACACACCCCAGGCTACGCGTGCCGCCACGACACCGGTGTCGCGATGGCGAGTGTGCATACGCGCGCACAGCGGCCAACCGCGCGGATCGACGCGCGCGCTCGCGGCACGTGCGATGCTGAATCAACCGCCATGATGACGCGCACGATGTCGCTCGCGATCCTGGTCACCGCGTGCACCGCGACACGCAGCTTCACGGGGATCGCCGGCAGCGGCCCCGACGACGTGTGGGTGGTCGGCGCCAGCACACCGGCCGAAAGCGACTCCTCGTCGCCATACGTGTTTCACTGGGACGGCACCGCGTGGACGTCGCGAGCCGACGTCGCCACTAGCGGGCTGAGCGGCGTCTGGAGCCCGACGGCGAACAACGTCTGGTTTGCGGGCGATACCATGCTGCACTACGACGGCACCACGTGGACAAGCGCGCTCGGCCAGAACTACACCCGCGCGGTGTGGGGCGATGGCTCCGGCACCGTGTGGGCGGTAGGCCTTGACGGCCTCACGGTCCGAGTCGACCCGTCAGGTACGCAGACGAGGCCGGGGCACGTCGCTGGCGGTCGCAGGCGTGCGCGTGTTTCGTGTACCGCAACACCTACAAGGGCTACTGGCCATCGCCCACGCCCACGTCGCCCAGGAGCACGACACGCGGCGGTCGATGCCCGGCTTGAGGTGAGCGGCTCGCGGTGGTGCGGTGCTCGCGCCACAGCGGCGAGTTTCTCGAGGGACAGGGCCTTGCGCGCAGCACACAGGATCCCCCGCCACGTACGGATGGCGCGGCCGGGACGCGGACAGCACGCTCACACCGGCCGGGAGCGCATGCAGCAAGAGAGCTCACCAGCTGCGAAGGGTCATCCCAGTCGTACGCGCCGCGGCGGATGAAGTGATGCGGGACCGCGGCGCCTCGTGGCGGCAGCTCATGGCAACGCGTCGACGTGTCGCTGGCTCGCCGCGGCGCTGTTCGTCCTCTGCGCGCCTCAGCGGCGCTTCGGCGGCTTCGCCACGGGCCTCGGCTTCGCCGCCGTTGTCCCGACGGGCCTGCGCAGCGACTTGATCGCGACCCCCGCCGCCGAGTCGGCGATCAGCGTCGCGAGCCGCGCGGCGCGGGTCTCGGCGCGCTTCGCGCTGACCACCCAGTGATATGCGGTGCGCCGGTACCACGGCGGCTGCGCGGAGAAGTACGCCCACGCCGCCGCGTCGGCGCGGAACCGGCGCTCGGCCTCGGGTTCGAGCGTCGCGGCCTGCGCGCGCTCGAACGCGTAGACGCCGGACTTCGCGTGGTCGCGCGCCTCGAACGCCCGCAGACCGGCGGGCGCCATCAGGCCCGCGGTCGTCAACTCGGCCACCTTGGCGACGTTGATCTTGCTCCAGATGCTGCGCGCCCGGCGCGGCGTGAACCGGATCGTGTATCGCCTGGCGTCGACGCGCCTTCGCACGCCGTCGATCCAGCCGAAGCACAGCGCCTGATCGACCGACTCGGACCACGACAGCGTGGGCTCGCCGGTCCCCGCCTTGTAGAACCCGACCACGAGCTCGTCGCGATCCTCGTGGTGTGCCACCAGCCACGTGCGGAACGCCGCCGCAGAGTCGAAGTACGTCGCCATCGCTCGTGATCCCGGTTGTACCAACGAACACCCGCGAACGTCACCAGGGCGCCTCGCGAGGGCCCCCGACACCGTGCCAATGCTCGACCTCCGGGTCGCCGCAGGAGCCTTCTCCGACGGTCAGATCCCGGAGCCGATCGCCTTGCCCGGGTCGAAGGGATCTCCGTTCGGCAGGCGCATTTCGTCGCGCAAGTGGTGGGGGACTCGATGAACAGGATCGCCCCGGACGGTGCATGGTGCCCTCTGGGAGCACTTCGGGCGGCGGACGTGCCGCCACCTGCGCCCGGACAAAACCTGCTGATCCGACGGCCAGACGGGCGGGATCCCGCCTTCGGCGAGTACACGTTCAAATAGCTTCGCGAGGGCGCCGCGGGCCGCTACCTGGCGCCATGCAGCAGCAACGAGGCGCACCAGCGCATCGCGATCGGCAGCGACGACGACATCGCGGCGGTGGTGAGGTTCGTCGCCGTCCTCGAGCCTGGCTAGGCATCACACCCACAGTCAACCGATCTGCAACGAGTCCGGTCTCGAGTCATGGAACGCAACGCCCACACTCGGGGATACCTTACACATACATTTCTGCCGCCTGCCTTTTCGGATCCTTTTGCGTTCGGGTGACGGGCAATTGTTGAGCTGAGAGCGCCGGAATGCCACATCTCTGCTCTCGGTGCCTCCGGTGCCGACCGAATCGACTACCAGCCGATGAACATGCACTTCGCTGTCACGGCGTGCTCTCCTCGGTGAGCATCCACCACGCGGAGACGTTTAGCGGCACCGCGTCAAATGGTGGGATCCGCGGCCTCGGTCTCATCGCTGTAGGTACCGATCGAACGCCACTCGCCCGCATCGAACCGGTGCGCGAACATGAGGTGAGCTTCGGCGTCCACGAGCCATGCGAACGCAACGCCGATCCGCGCGTAGAACGGCTTCTTCACGAGATGGTCATGACATCGCGTGCTCGGAGAGAGGATCTCACAGACCAAATCGGGCACGACGCTCTTGCCTATCCCGTTCAGCCAGCCGCGGAGACCTTGCAGGGCCGGGTGTCGCCACGCCAGGCCGGGCTTGCTCGGCCGCGAGAACACCGAACGATGTGTCAGTGGTCAGGGCAGCCGGAACGCGAGCAACTCGGCGGGCAGGTTCGATCCGCCGGTCGCGACGACCAGGAACTGCTTGCCGCCGACCGCATAGGTCATCGGCGCGCCGCTCGCATTGCGGGGCAGGGCGAGCTCGCCGATCAGCGCGCCGGTCGCCTTGTCGAACGCCAGGAGTTTGGGGTCGCGGACCTCGAACTCGGCGACCATCGCATAGTCGGCCGATGCCGCGCGGGCGCGCTGAGTCGTGCCTTCCTGGGCGGCGAACAGCAGCGTCTTGGTCGCGAGCACGTGGACGCGCGCCGGCCGCCCGAGCGGCATGCGATCGACGCCAGCGAGCGCCGGGTTCGTGCGATCGAGGTCGCCGACTGGAGTCATCCAGCGGTGGCTGCCGGTGGTGAGATCGATCGCCGTGATCCGCGCGTACGGCGGCTTCCATAGCGGCAGGCCGCGGACCGACTCGACGTAGCCGAACGATCCGTAGTACGCGGTGTGCGGCACCGGCGGACGCGACATCCTGACCGCGAATGGCATCGTCATCGACGGCACGTACAGCGTACCTGTCGCCGGATCGAACGCCGCCCCGGCCCAACTCGCCCCGCCCGCGTGTCCCGGCAGCATGATCGTCGGCTTGTCGAGGGTCGGCGGTGTGAACAGCGGGCCGTGGTGGTACTTCGCGAGGATCGCGAGTGCCTCCTTGCGTAGTTCGGGCGTGAAGTCGATGACGTCGGCCTCGGTGAAGCCCTGCCGATCGAACGGCGGCGGCCTGGTCGGGATCGGCTGGGTCGGCCACGCTGCCTCGCCCGGCACGTCGGACTTGGCGACCGGACGCTCCTCGATCGGCCACAGAGGCGCACCGGTCGCGCGGTCGAACACGTAGCAGAACCCCTGCTTGGAGACCTGGGCGACCCCTTTGACGAGCTTGCCATCGAGCTGGATATCGACGAGGTTTGGCGCCGCGGGCAAGTCGTAGTCCCACAGGCCGTGATGCACCGTCTGGAAGTGCCATATCCGCCTTCCAGTGCGCGCGGCGAGCGCCACCAGCGACTCGCCGAACAGCCCGGCACCGGGCCGGTCGGCGCCAAAGTAGTCGTTGTCGGGAGTGCTGAACGGCGCGTAGATGTAACCGAGCGACTCGTCGGCGCTCATCGCGGTCCACACGTTGGTGGCGCCCGCGGTCTTCCACGACTCCTTGTCCCAGGTGTCGACGCCGACCTCGCCCTCGGTTGGCACCGAGTGGAAGATCCACAGCTGTTTGCCGGTGCGCACGTCGAACCCGCGCAGGTCGCCGCGCGGCATTCCCCGCTGAAATGGAAAGTCGAGGATCGACGAGCCGACCACGATGACATCGCGGCAGATCACCGGCGGCGAGGTGACAGCGTAGAGCTTTCGATCGGCCGGGCGGCCCAGCCCTTCGGTCAGATCGATACGCCCCTTGTTGCCGAAGCCGGGCACCTGCTTGCCGGTCCAGGCGTCGAGCGCGACGAGGTAGCCATCGCCGGTGCCGTACAGGATCCGGCGATCGTTGCCGCGCGCCCAGTACGCGACGCCGCGATGCACGAAGCCCTGGTTCGGTGGCGTGCCGGCTCTCCAGCTCTCAGGGTCGTAGATCCACAGCGTCTTGCCGGTCGCGGCGTTCACCGCGGCGACCTGCGACAGTGACGTGCTGGTGTAGAGGATGCCGTCGACCACGAGCGGGGTCGACTCCCACGCCCAGGTCTTGAGGTCGGGGTTGGCCTTGACGATGTCGTTCTCCGGCGAGCGCCAGGTCCACGACGGCTTGAGCCGCGCGAAGCTCGCCGCGGCGATCTGCGAGAGCGGCGAGTACTTGGCGCTGGCCTTGTCGCCGCCGTACGACGGCCAATTCTGTGCGCGTGCGGCGAGCGGCGCGCCGATCACCAAGAGCGCTGCCCACACGAGCACGCAGTTTTTTCGAGCGTTCATGATCCCCTCCGTCGAACATTGCGCAAACACAGTCAGTATCAGGCCACCGAGCTGCCGTCGATGAATTTGGCGTGTCAGGCCCGAAGCTGCTCGAGCCACACCCGGACCAGGTTCAGCAGGACGATCTTCATGCCTGGGGCGACTCCAGTCGGTATCAGCCCACTGGTCGCGCTGCACGGCGTCGGCCACGATCGCGCGCCCGGCCGACAAGTCGCTTCGATGTCGGGTAGCAGCGGCAGCGGTGTGTAAATTTACGGTAGCGACCCTCAGCGACGAGCTCGATCGAGCGAACCGCGTGCCCGATAACCACGTCGCAATCGGGCGTCCACCCGAGGAGGCGGGCACAGAAGCTGCGCAGCGTGGTCTCGTCATTGGCCAGCATGCGCGCTCACGTCCCTGCCGAGGCTTGGCAAGCTCGTCGGCCATCTGGTCGGCGGCCTCCAGCGCGTCCGCTAATTCCCAGCCCGCAAGGTTGGCGATGGTGGCCACCAGCGCGCTGTCGATCGGCCCGCCGGTGGCGGCGTACGTGGTGTCCTGCCCAGCCTTCTGCGCGCTCACCGTGAAGTCATGGATCCGCGTCGAGAGGATGACATCGCCGAGCATGACGTCGGTGGATGGAAGCCCGCCGGCGATGCCGACGACCAGAACGAGCCTGGGAGCGAGGACATCAATCAGATCAGCCCTGCCGGTAGGCAGCCGCATCGGGCAGCGTCACGCACGCGCGATACACCCCGGCGGATTCCATCTCGATCGCCGCAGATCGTGCGCGGTCCCTAGCCACGGGCCAACGGGATGAGCAACTCGGGGTCTTTCACCAGGCGATCGCTGGCGGCGACCGGGCCAGTGGAATAGGCCGGCACACCGGGGAAAGCACTCGCTCTTCGGTAGCGATCGCGGCGGCGGCGATGCGAGAGCTGCGGGCGGCGGCGGCGAGAGAGCGCGCTGGTCGCGGATGAACCGCGTGATGCACCCGAGTGTGCCAAAGTTCTCCGGGACGAAGTCGAGTGGCCTCACTTCAATCCGGAACCCGGCCTTAATAAAGTCAACGAGCTCGTGCAGCGCCATCGAACTTATGACACGCCAGCGGGCCTCCGGGAGAAGCGATTCGATGTCGTGACGCGCTGCAGGATGGCGTTTAACGCGGAACGCTCGGATCCGAGCCCCGACACGATCGAACTCACTGTTCATCGGTGTGGAGCCTTGTCAGGGCCGGGAGTGAGATTCGGCGCGGGAACAATCATCTTACCTCCGAGTCGTGCCGCCACCTTCGCCAGGCCGTCCACCTGCTCCGGAGTGAGGCTGCGCTTGAGGACAGGCAATGCGCTCACCAGGTAATTTGCCGACTCGTAGACGCTGTCGAGCTTGCTGCCAAAGATATCCGTCCCTTCGATCTTGATACGGCCATCCGGGGACACGGTCGTTTTGAGCCCGGCCACGTCTTCCGGCCCGCCTTCTGCTGGCTTCTCGGGAGTTGAAGGCGTGGGTTGCGCAGGCACTGCGCCCCTGGCCAGTGCGAGGCTCTCCTTGTCGGGAGTGTCGGGCTTCTTCGACGAACACCCGACGCTGAGCATGAGCACACACCGGACGAGATTGGCTAGTAGAAGGAACCTGGTCGACATTTCATTAGACCTGTGGAGCGGTAGCGTAGCACCGCAGTGGATCGCCGTGTCAATAAAGGCGTATGATTGGTAACGATGGGAGCGATGGAAGCCTCGACGGGAGCTTCAATGTTCCTCCGCGTCCCGACTCCGAGTGCGATTTTCGTGGGGCGCGACGAGCAGTTAGGGCGCATCATGCAGGCACTCCCGCACGTGCCCGTCGCCGTGATCTGCGGCGTTGCCGGCATCGGGAAGTCGACGCTCGCGTTCTCGGTCGCCGAGCGCTGGGAGAGCGAAGTAGTATATCGACGTATCGGGGACGGCGAGCCGCTGTCAACGCTCATCGACGACGTGCGACGCGCGCTTGCTCGCGGCTCGGTTCCCGAGCTCGATAAGAACGAAGAGCGTATGGTCGACCTCGCCGAACGGCTTGACGAGGCGCATGCGCTCCTGGTGATCGACGACCTCCATCGCCTCGATCTGAGCCCCAGGCGGCTGCTGATCCATGGGATCGGACAGCTGCTGCGCCGAGGCCGGCTGATCGCGACGACGGGCGAGTTGCCCGAGCTGGGTCCGGGGATCGATCGACTCGAGCTCCGGCTCAACGGGCTCGACAAGGAAAGCGCGCGCGCGCTGTGGATTGCGCTCGATAGGCTCTACGATCCGGCGCCGGGCTTCGACCACGCGTACGCACGCGCGCAGGGGCATCCGCTCCTTTTGCGCCAGGCGCACGATGGCGCGCTGGAAGTCAATCCATACGCTGCGGTGCTCGCCGCGATGACTCCCGACGAACGGCGAGTCGCGTGCGTGCTCGCGCTCGGCAACACGCGGCTATCGACGGCGACCCTCGATCGACTCCTGCCCGAAGGGCGGGTCCGGGCGGCGGTGCGGCGCCTCGGAGGGTGCCTCATGATCGACGTGTTCGCGGATGGGACGTGCGCGGTCCATGATCTGTTTCGCGAGGAGGTGCTGCGCACCATGACGGCCGACGAGCGCGCGAGCGTTCACGCCGAGCTGGTGCGCCTGCTTCCGGGTGCGGGGCTCGACGTGGTGACGAAGGTGTGCGAGCTATGCCGCCACCTCGGAGAGCTCGATCGGTTCGAGGAGGCCGCGCAGATCCTCGTCGCGCACAGCGCGGAGCTTGTCCGTCACGGCGCTGCTCGCGAGTTGCTCCGCAACCTCGAGGCGATCCCGAAACCGCGGCGCACCCCCAGTGTAGAGATCGCGCATGCGCGGACGCTCGGACGTCTTGTCGGTCTCCACGCCGGCCATCAGGCGCTCGCGCAGCTGCTCGACGCAGGCACCGAGCCGCGCCTCGAAGTACTGCTCGGGTTTGCTCCCATTGCGATGCACACGGGTCATCTGGTAGTCGCCGAGTGTGCGTTCGCGGAGATGTTGGCGCAGCACGATCTCGCGCCCTGGCCGCGTGTGCGCGCACAGCTTGCGTTCGGCCTGCTCCGGACCTACCAGGGGCACGGGGACGAAGGTCGCGCGTTCCTGCGCCGTGCGACCGCGGACGCGGAGTCGCGTGAGGCCGAGGGCGTGCTGCTCGCGGCCGAGGCATTCTGCTTCTGGTTGGACGACCGCCATGGCGAGGCGGCCGAGCCCCTCCGGCGCGCCTCGCTGTTACTGCAGGGCAACTCGCCGACGATGCACGGCAGGTTTCTCGCACCGGCTGCGCTCGCCGTCGTGCTCGGGCGGCTGGGACGATTCGCCGAGGCCGCACCGTGGCTACGACAGCTCACCGACCTGCTCGCGCAGAGCAGCGATGCGCGAGCTCGTATCGTCTACAAGGCGGTGCTCGCAAGCATGGATTACGAACAGGGCGCACGCGCCCAGGCGATGGCTGGCCTGACCGAGGCCGCCGAAGCGGCCGAGGGTGGCGGCGATGTGCTGGGCTCGCTGTGGATCCGCACGTGCATCGCGCGGTTGTTACTCACCATTGGTCAGCGGCGGAAGGCGCTGGCTCTGCTCGACGAGGTCGCGGCACGGGCGCACGTGCTCGGCGCCCTGGGTTCGGTGCAGGCGGTCGAGCGCTCGCGCCTCCTCGACCCGCTCGTGCAGTTGCGTGCGCCGAGTGCGCCGGACGAGCCGAGCACGAAGACCGGCGCCATCGTGCGGTCGCAGTGCTTCGCGGCGCTCCGCGCCGCACGTGACGGCGACGGCCTCAAGGTTGTCGCGCTCCTCGACGCAAACGCGCCGCTCACGATCGGCGCCGACTATGCATTCGATCGCGCGCTCGGCCACCTCGCCCGCGCGGCACTCGCCCGCGCGCAGGGTGAGTGCAAGCTCGCGAGATCCGCACTCGCCGATGCGTGGCGCGAGGCGCAGGCCGGTGATGTCGACCCCGAACTCCTCGCGGAGTTCGACGAAGAACTCGGACGATTGCGCATCGTGACCGGCGACCGCACACAGCTCCGCGCGACCTACAGCGACCTCGCGACCGCCGGTTCGATCCTCCTCGATGGGCGACGCCACGAATTGCGCGTTGGCGAGCGCATCGATCCGCTCAGGCGACAGCCGGTGTTGCGGAAGATCCTCTACGCGCTCGCCACACGGCCGGGGCACGTGGTACCGAAACAAGAGGTGGCAGGGCATCTGTGGAGTGGGCGATACGATCCTGCCGTCCACGACAACCGGCTCTGGGCCAATATCAGGCGGCTGCGGCTGTTCCTCGCCCGCAGCGGGCTAAACGTCGAGTTCGCCGATGACGGCTACCGGCTCACGGCCGCACAAGGCTTTGTGTTCGTCGAGCCACTCGAATAGCCAAAGTACGTCTGGTGCGAGCTTAGGGTGTGAGGATGTGAATATCGACGTTGCCCGTCGCGGTCGCGCTGTTGGTTGTATTACCACGGCCCAGTTGGCCTTGCGAGTTTGCTCCCCAGCACCGTGCCGTGCCGTTGCTGCGCAGAGCACAGGTATGTGCCTCACCAGCGGTGATCTGATAGGCCGAGACGCCGTCCAGGTTGACGCCAGTCGGCTGCGGAGCCAGGAGACTATTGAAATTACCGTAGCCGAGCTGACCGCTGTCGCCGCGGCCCCAGCACTTGAGCTGGCCGTCGCTCGACAGGGCACAGGTATGGTTGCCGCCGGCCGTCACATCGGTGACCTGGGAGCCGGTATCGATGTCGCTGGGCAGGTCGCTGGGCAGCTCGTTGGCTTGATCGCCCCAGCTATCGTTGAAGGTGCCGAAGCCGGGGAAGTTCTGTCCGAGCTGACCGAAGAACCCCCAACCCCAGCAGCGCAGGGTACCGGTGGAGGTGAGCGCGCAGGTATGAAAGTCGCCGGCCACCAGCTTGCGCACCGTGCCGGTCAGCGACAGGTCCTGCAGGTTGTTGATTGGCTCGTCGTCGCCTAGGTTCGCATTGTTGCCGTATCCGAGTTGCCCTTCGCTGTTACGGCCCCAGCAGCGCACCGCTCCCGTCGTGAGCAGCGCGCAGGTATGGGAGTCGCCGAGCGCAAGGTCCTTCACGGTGACGCCAGCGCCGAGATCTACATTGCCTGCGCTGAACACTGTCTCGTTGTCGCCGATGCTCGCGGTATTGCCACGCCCGAGCTGGCCAAAGTCGTTGCGGCCCCAGCAGCGCAGGGCACCGCTCTGCAGGATGGCACAGGTGTGGTCGCCGCCGGCAGCAATCACGGCAGCAAGGCCACCAACGGTTACATAGCCGAACGAGGTCACGGCCTCTCCATCGCCGAGGTTGTCTGTGCGATTATAGCCGAGCTGGCCAAAGTTATTGCGGCCCCAGCAGTAGATCAGGCCCGACTGCAGGAGCACGCAGGTGTGGTTGTGGCCGGCCACCAGCTGCAACACCGGATCGGATACCGGCAGGGGCACGTCACCGGCGGCAGCCGGCAGCCGGGCCGGCACATCACCCACGTCGATGGCATTGCCGTAGCCGAGCTGACCAAACTGGTTGTCGCCCCAGCAGCGCACCCGACCCTGGCCGGTGAGAACGCAGGTGTGGGCATTGCCGGCCACGATACGCTTCAACCCGTCGACCGGGGCATGATCGATGGCATCGGCGAACTGACCCGGCGTGAGCTGATAGTGCAAAGTCGTGGTGCCGTTGTTCTCGTCGGTGACCGCTAGCGTGATGGTGCCCTGGTGCACCACGGTGTACCCCTGAAACAGGCCGGGATCACCCTGGCCGTTGTTGGCAAACGTGGCCGCGGGTGTGTTGGGGTTGGGCGCATAGCTCCACTGAAATGCGAGCTGTGCCGGATCGCTGTCATCACTCACATCGGCTACCAGTTCCACGGTTCCTGGGGTCTTGCTGCCGTTAGCAGTCAGGCTGAGGATGACCGGGTTGAACAGCACGCTCGGTCGAGTGTCGATGACGATGTCGCCACCTGCCGGGCGCGGTTTGACGTGGATGCTGAAGTTGGTAGTGACGGCGACGGCACTCTGTGCTCCATTGTCAGTGATAGTGACCTGGTAGCTGAAGTCAGTGTCGACTCTGACATCGGGTGGGGTGTACACGGCCATGAAATCAGCGACCGTGTTGGTGAGGGTCACGGTACCCGTGGCCGGCGAGAACTCCGCCGCGGGCGTCGTCGGGTCCTCGATCGGGGTGATCTGGATGTTAATAGCCGCGCCGGCATTGCCTTCGATCGTGAATGTGACCTGCTCCTCTTGGGCGGCGAACATGTCCGTAGGGTAGACGATGCGGAACATCCGCGGCATCTGGAAGGTCTGATTATTCTGGGCCGGAGCCAGGGGGATTTGTACGTCCTGATTGTCAATGGTCAGGGTCGCCAGGGTCTCGCCGGAGAAGGCGACCTCGCCGGTGGCGCTCAGGGCGCGGGCGGCGAAGCGGAGTTGCTGGTTGCGCGGCAGGACAGGCACGTCACCACGCCACACATCAGGGGCGAAGTTGGTGAGCTCGAAATTAGTGAAGAACGGCAGGCCGCTATCGATCACGGTAATATCGACCAAGACCCTGGCCACGAGATCATGCGTGGTTGGCCCCGGTGCCGCCGAGGCCAATCGCCGCAGCCCGGAGTTCGGCTGCGGCGTGGCCGCGCCGTCGTCCTGGAAGCGAATCTCGAGGGTGACCTGGGCTGAGTCGACGCGATCGCCAGCGTTTCGGCAGCCGGTGCTTATCAGCATACCACTCCACGCCAGGACAACATACGAGCCAAATGTGATTATGCGATTGAATTTCCTCATGTTCTCTAATTTCCCTTTTCGAAAATGCGTAGCTATAGATCTTCTGATCGATACAGCAGCAGCAGCAAGCTCGCTGCATATCTATCAGAGCATGATGGGCTCGAGCCCGAGTGGCAGATGCGGCGATGCAATCGCTGTGCGCAAATAGTGCAACCTTCATCAATATCTCGTTCTGCCGCATAATGAGGCCTCTGCAGCTGTCGCCGGTATAGCTGATTTCCGTCGGTGCGATCGGCCTCTGTGGGTGCAATAGACCTTGTGGGTATAGTTCAACCCGACGCTGAACCCTGGGCACAGCAGGCCTCCCGTGGGTACAGTCGACCTGGGCACACTCGACCTCTGGGTACAGTCGACCTCTGTGGGTGCAAAATTGTGCCAGCTGCCTCCGCGCGCCTTGCGAACTCGCAAAACACGCGTACGGCAGGGACGGAGGAACGAAGCGCGGAAGCTGCTCGCGCATGTGAGGTAGTGCGCTCGCTGCCCCGATCAACCCATCGACACAGATGCCATCTGCTGCCCTGAGAAACGGCTTCGAGACGCCATAACCGTCGGCCGGTAGAGCGCGACGCACTGTTGACCGTATGAACCGGCGCCGCGGTGGCGATGTTCAACCCAGCCCCAAACCGCGCCGCCCAAGCGACGACACTCGGCGGCGCGACAGCCTAGGTCGCTCCAGGTCGCGAGCGCGAGGCCGAGACGACCGAGCCACTGCGGCGCGTGTCGAGGCTCTTGCGCGGCAGCTCGCCGACGGTGCATAGCATGTTCCTCTCGCTGGCCGCGCTCGCCGTCGTATTCGGGCGGCTGGGACAGGTGGTCGAGCGCTCGCAGCGCCTCGACCCGCTCGTGCAGGTGCACGCTTCGAGTACAGCCGACGACCCGAGCACGAAGATCGGCGCCGTAGTGTGTTCATCGAGCCGCTCGAATAAGCCGAAATAAGCCGAAAAAGGCCGGGCAGCCCCACCGATCGTGCAGAAGTATGCCGAAATTCGTCGTAGCGACAACGTTGCGTGGCGCAGGGTGTTGAGCATGACGTCACGCTCGGAGGATACGCGTCATGGGGGATCGTGGATCATCTGGGTCTGTGTGATCTCCGGGATGCTCATGACAGAACGAGTGGCCAAGGCGTCGCAGTCGGGTTCTGGTGATGCCTGCATCACTCCGGGATCGTGCACGGTGACCGACTGTGGACGATGCGGTACCAACCCCGTAGTGTGTGATAACTTCGGCTGTTCGGGGGCGGCTGCGCGACCTGTACCGTCACCGACGTCTGCGGATTCGCCGTGTGCCCGGTCTGTCACCGCCACCACGATCTTCGATGGGACCGTCTTCGTCGCGGGAGGGTTCAACGGCGCCGACTACGAGGCGAGCGCCGATCTTTTCAGTCCGACGACAAACAGTTTCGGCGCCGCCCTGGCTCGCCCATGTCGGCCAAGCGCGGAGATCAGGCTGCGACGCGCCAGCGCGACGGCCGCGTGCTCATCGTGGGCGGCACGGACCTCAAAAACGTGCTCGAGAGCGCGGAGCTCTACGTCCCGACCTCGATCACCATCGGTGTGTATGTGACCGAGCTTGCCGCCGGGCAACCCGTGGTCTTGCAGAACAACGGGGGCGACAACCTCACGATGAACGCGAACGGCACCTTCACGTTCGCGACGCAGCTCGCGTTAGGGGCGGCCTACGCGGTCACGGTGCTCACGAGCCCTCCGGGCGAGACGTGCGTGGTTACCAACGGCTCCAGCATCGCGCCGTCGTCCGCGGTCACGAACATTACTGTTGCGTGTCAATGTCCTACGGCCCAAAACCTCAGCGCGAACACGTGCATCCTGACGACAGCGTGCTGCACAACCGCTGACTGTTCGCCGACCACCGGAGAGTTCTGCCCCGCACCGGGAGCGACGTGCACGTGTCCCTCGGGCGCGAGCCTGTGCAACGGCATATGCCAACTCCAGTGTCGGCCCCAGTCTAGCCAGCGCTCGAACAACAACCAGTGTGCGTCGCACGGCTGCGTCCCGTGCGACGTCAGCTGCGGCAACTGCGGCTGCGGCCAGTTCGGCTGCTTCACGTGCTGCCAGTGAGGGTCCTCTCGGCGATGGCAGGGGATTTTCAGCTCGCCGCGGTAACGCTCGCGCTTCCACTCGACCCGCAGATCGCCGTGGCGGCGGCTCGGGGCGGCGAGATAGGGATCGTCGATCTCGAGTGGATCGACGATCCACACGACGCGCGAGCCCCGATCCGGCGCTTGCTTCGCGAAGGCGGCGGTCGGGTCGGATTGAAGCTCCGCGCGAGTTCGCGCGGGCTCGTGGACCTCTTGGAAGATCTCGCCCCACGGCTTGACGTGGTCGTTCTCGTCCGCGGAAACGCGGAGGAGAACGAGGCGGCGCTCGACCGCCTCCGCCGCGTCGCGCGCCGCGTTCTCATCGAGGCGCGGAGCGCGGAGGAGGCCGCCATCGGGGAGGAGCTGGGGTTCGACGGGCTCGTCGCGAAGGGCAGTGAGGGAGGTGGATGGATCGGGAACGAGACGAGTCTCGTCTTGCTCCAGCGGCTCCTCGCCCGCGGTCGGCTGCCGGTGTGGGCGCACGGCGGCGTCGGGCTCCACTCGATCGCAGCGTGCTTTGCCGCAGGGGCGACCGGCGCGATCGTGGATGCGCCGCTCGCGCTCACCCGTGAGTCCCCCCTCGACGACGGCGTGAAGGCCGCGCTCAAGCGCGCCGACGGCTCGGAAGCCGTGTGCCTCGGCGAGGCGCTCGCGCGTCCGTTCCGGGCGTTCGGGCGAGCCGGCGACGCCACGGTTCGCGATCTCCGCGCGCTCGCGGAGGCGCTCGATCGCTCCCCTGCCCCCGTGGCGGAGCGTCGCGCCCAATGGGAGATCGAGGTGCGGCGCAGGATCGGGAACAGACACGATGCGATCCTGCCGCTGGGGCAAGACATCGCGTTCGCCGCGAGCTTGGCCGAACGATACCCCACCGTCGCCGGCATCTTGTACGCGCTTCGCACGTCGCTCGGCGCTCACGTACGGATCGCGAAGCGCCTCGAGCCGCTGGCCGAGGGTTCCCCGCTCGCGCGATCGCACGGGACGCGCTTCCCCATCGTGCAGGGGCCGATGACGCGCGTGAGCGATACCCCGGAGTTCGCCGCACGCGTCGCGGAGGCGGGGGCGCTTCCGTTCGTGGCGCTCGCGCTCAAGCGCGGGGCCGAGTTAGGCGAGCTGCTTCAGGACACGAGCGCGGCGCTCGGGTCGAAGCCGTGGGGCGCCGGCATCCTCGGTTTCGTTTCGGAAGACCTGCGTGCCGAGCAGTCGGCGGCGGTGGCGGTGCATCGTCCGCCGTTTGCGCTCATCGCTGGCGCTCGCCCGGATCAAGCGCTCGGCCTGGGGACGCCGTCGTACGTGCACGTGCCCTCCGTTGCGCTGCTCGCGTGGTTCCTCGAGCAAGGGGCCAGGAGATTCGTCTTCGAGGGGCGGGAGTGCGGGGGGCACGTTGGGCCGCTCTCGAGCATGGTGTTGTGGGACCGCGCGGTGGACGAGCTCTTGGAGTGTCTGACGAGAGAGAGCCACGAGACGGCGGAGGATTACCATGTCCTCTTCGCCGGAGGAATTCACGACGCGCGTTCGGCGGCGATGGTGGCCGCGTTGGCTTCGCCGCTTGCGGCTCGCGGCGTGCGCGTAGGGGTCCTCGTCGGCACGGCGTACCTGTTCACGCGCGAGGTCGTCGAGTCGGGGGCGATCGCGCGTGGCTTTCAAGACGAGGCAATTCGGTGCGCGAACACGGTGCTCCTCGAGTCGGGGGACGATCATGCGACGCGCTGCGCGCCGACGCCGTACGCAGAGGAGTTTCGCGACCGCCGCGGTGAGCTCCTCGAAAAGCGCTGCGCGCCGGAGGAGCTCAAGGACGAACTCGAGTGCATGAACCTCGGGCGGCTGCGCATCGCGGCGAAAGGGATCGAGCGTACGACGCGGACGATGACCGATGGATCCGTACCCCTTGCTCCGGTCACAAACGAGGAGCAGCGCGCGCGGGGTCTCTACATGATGGGCCAGGTCGCCGCGCTGCGGGACGCGACGTGCACACTCGAGGAGCTTCACCGGGAAATCTCGACGGGCTCCACAGAACGCCTGCGATCCCTCGCGCTTCCGTGCGAGGTGCGCCGCGCGAGCCGGACGAGCACCGTGGATGCAGCGATCGTCGGCATGGCGTGCCTGCTCCCCGGCGCGCCGTCATTGCACGCGTTCTGGGACAACATCCTGAAAGGGGTCGACGCGATCGTCGAGATCCCCAAGGAGCACTGGAACTACAGATTGTGTTTCGATCCGAAGGGCTCCGCGGAGACGGGAAAGATTCGGTCCAAGTGGGGTGGGTTCCTCGAGCCGACGTTGTTCGACCCCGTGCGCTACGGCATCCCACCGAGCTCCATTCCGTCGATCGAACCCGCGCAGCTCCTCGCGCTGGAGGTCGTCGCGGCGGCGCTCGAAGACGCTGGCTATCGGGACCAAGACGGTCCTCGGACCAAGACGTCCGTGATCTTTGGCTCGCCCGGCCCCACTGGCGTGCTGAGTGCTCGGTTCGCCTTGCGGGGCTGGCAACCGTTCCTGGGAGGCCAGGCCCTCGTGCCCGTCGAGCTTCTTCTTCCTGATTGGAGCGAAGACATGCTCCCCGGGACGATCGGCAACATGGTCCCGGGGCGCATCGCGAACCGCTTCGATTTGGGCGGATTGAACTTCACCGTGGACGCCGCCTGCGCTTCTTCGCTCGCCGCCCTCCACGTGGGCGCCCGGGAGCTCGCGTCGTTCTCGAGCGATCTCGTCATCGTGGGCGCGACCGACATGAATCAGGGCGCCGGGGCGTACTTGTCTTTCGAGGCGCTCGGCGCACTCTCGCCGACCGGGAGGTGCAAGGCGTTCGATCACCGGGCGGACGGCATCGTGCTCAGCGAAGGGATCGCGGTCGTGATCTTGAAGCGCCTCGAGGACGCTGAGCGTGACGGGGATCGCATCTACGCCGTGCTGAGGGGAAGCGGGGGATCGAGCGACGGCCGCATGCTCGGTCTGACGGCGCCGCGCGTGGAGGGGCAGGTGTCGGCTCTCGAGCGCGCGTACGCGGCCGCGGGGGTCTCGCCGGCGTCCGTGCAGCTCGTCGAGGCGCACGGTACGGGCACGATCGCGGGGGATGCCGCCGAGATCGGCGCCCTGGCGACGGTGTGGGGCGGCGCGGGAGCCGCGAAACAGTCGTGCGCGATCGGTTCGGTGAAGTCGATGATCGGGCACACGCGAACGACGGCGGGCCTCGCCGCGCTCATCAAGTCCGCGCTCGCGTTGCACCACAAGGTGCTCCCGGCGACGCTCCACGTGGAGCGTCCAAACCCTGAGCTTCGGTTCGACGCGACCGCGTTCTACCCGAACGTCGAGGCGCGCCCGTGGTTTTCGCCGATTTCGGGCGAGCCGCGGCGCGCCGCCGTGAGCGCCTTCGGGTTCGGGGGGACGAACTTCCACGCGGTGCTCGAAGAAGGGCCTGCCGCGCGGGCGGCGCCATCGCGTGACGCGGTGTCCCGCGCGTGGCCTGCCGAGCTCGTGGTCATGAGGGCTCTGTCCGTCCCCGACCTGCTCGCGCAGATCGATCAGGTGGAACGCATCGTCGCGAGTAGCTCCCCGCCATCGCTGGTCGAGGTCGCGAGCGCCGCGGCGAGCGAGCGCGCGGCGGGCGTCGCGCTGGCCGTCGTGGCGACATCCGCCGCGGACGCACGCGCGAAGCTCTCTCTCTCTCGTGCCGAGATCGCGCGGGGAAGCGAGCGCCTCGCGGATCCTAGCGGCATCTACTACGCAAAACAGCCCGCCATGTCCCGGGCGGGCTCCAAGCTCGCGTTCCTCTTTCCCGGCCAAGGCTCGCAGTACGTCGAGATGGGGCGCGAACTCGCCGTTCACTTCGACGACGTGCGTGCCGCGTTCGAGCGCGCCGACGCGACGCTCGAGGGGCAGCTCGCACGGCCGCTCACGCGCTCCGTGTTCCCGCCCCCGGCGTTCTCCACGGAGGGCGCGCAGGCTGCGGCCACGGCCCTCGCCGCGCCGGACGTGGCGCAGCCCGCGCTCGGCGCGCTCGGGCTCGGGATTTGTCGCCTCCTCACGGGCCTCCTCGGGATCGAGCCCGACATGCTCGGCGGCCACAGCTACGGTGAGTACGTCGCGCTTTGCGCCGGCGGAGCCTTCGGAGAAGACGAACTCTATTCGCTGTCGCACGCGCGCGGAAAGATCATGGCCGCCGCGCTCCCCGAGGGATCGCGCGGCGCGATGGCCGCGATCGAAGCGGCTCCCGCGCTCCTCACGGAGGTCTTGGGCGCGCTCGAGGGCGTGTGGATCGCGAACGTCAACGGCCCACGTCAGACCGTGATCTCCGGGACGAGCACAGCGATTGCCGCCGCGATTGCGCGTCTCTCCGCGCGCGGCGTGAACGCGCGCGCGCTCCCCGTCGCGTGCGCGTTCCATTCGCCTCTCATGGCGCCTGCGCGCGATCCCCTCACGCGCGAGCTCCGCCGAATTCGCTTCGCGGGGCCCCACACGCGTGTCTTCTCGAACGTCACTTCGGCCCCCTACGGGCCCGAAATCGATCCGGTGTCCACGCTCTCGGAGCACGTGGTTCGCCCCGTCGACTTCTCGGGGCTCGTGCGCGCGATGTACGACGCGGGCGCGCGCGTCTTCGTGGAGGTGGGGCCGCGCGATGTCTTGTCGGGCCTCGTCGGTCAGATCCTCGAAGGCAGGTCGGTCGAGGCCGTGCCGGTCGATGTCCAGGGACGAGGCGGGTTCACGCAGCTTCTTCACGCGTTGGGTCGTCTCGCCGCCGACGGGGTGACCATCCGCGCGGACCGCCTCTTCGAAGGGCGCGTTACCGAGACGCGGACCCTCAACACGTTGGAGGAGCATTGCCGTCATCGGCCCGTGCCGTCGGCGACGGCTTGGCGGATCGACAGCGCGGGGGCGACGCCCATCGTGAAAAATGCCGTGATAAAGAACGAACTGCGCCCGACGGTCGAGGTACCCAACGGAGCGGCCTCTGCGCGTCGGGAGATGCAGCCGCGATCAGATCCTTTGCCCGAGCCCCTCCCCGCCCGCGACGTCCTCGCCGGAAGTACTGCGACCGACGAGACCATGATGCGGTGGCAGGGGTTGATGGAGAAATTCCTCGCGGTGCAGCGCGACGTGATGCTCGCGTTCCTGCGCCAAGGCGAAGCCACCGCCGCAACGCAAGAACCCGAGCCGGAACGACGCGAGGCGGTTGCCTTCGCGACCGCGGTCGCTCCTGACGTCGGGGAAAACGCGGCGAAGACCGCGCAGGCGAGCACGCAGAGCCCCGCGAACGCGCACGATCTTCGGCTGAGCGCAGCGAACCATATCGCCCGGCCCGCCGATCGGGAGCAGCTCCTATCGGTACTGCGGACCATCGTGAGCGAGAGGACGGGTTACCCGGTCGAGGCGATCGGCGCCGAGCTGAAGCTCGATGCCGATCTGGGTCTCGGCTCGCTGAAGCGACTTGAGATTCTGAGCGCCCTGCCCACAAAGCTCTCGCTTTCGCACGAGGCGCTTCGGAGCGCGATGGAGCAGCTCACGAAGAAGAGGACGCTCGCGAGCCTCGCGGACAGCATTCTCCCGCTCCTCACCACGACGCGTGGCGACGCGGCCGGCCCAGCGCCTGGCTCAAGGCTAAGGCACGTCTTGGTTCCCACGGTGACGGCGCCCGGAAGACCCGAGCGGCCAGTGGAAGGCGCCATCGTCATCACCGACGATGAGCGGGGCGTCGCGCGCGCGCTGGCCGACGAGGTTCGCGCGAGCGGCGCGCACCCGGTGGTACTCCGGCATCGAAGGGGCGCGGACGGGACCGGAGCCGAGGATCTCTTGGTGGACCTCGTCGATCCCGACGCAGCCATGCGCGCGATCGACCAGATACGGCGACGTCACGGATTCATAGGAGGCCTGTTTCACCTCTTGCCCCTACGCGAAGACGCGTCGCCCGCGCACGGGATCGACACATTGCGCGCGCGCATCGACGCGGAGGTCAAGGGGCTGTACCATCTCGCGCGCGCCGTTGCTCCAGACGTCGGCGCAAGCGCTGCCGGCGCCCGATTTTTCGTTGCCGCGACCTCCGCCGCGACGTTCGGACCGGAGGAGGGGGTGAGCGAATGCGCGCCCATTCAGGGCGCGATCTCCGGGATGGTCAAGGCCCTAGCGCATGAGTGGCCGAACACGTGCTGCAAGGTCATAGACCTCCGTCCGGGATCGGAGCCGTCGACGCCCGCACGTTTGCTGTTGGGCGAAGGTCGGTCGAACGGCGTAGACGTGGCGCTGGGCTACCGTGGGTCTCAGCGGATCGCGCTGAGGGCGGCGGCACGCGAGCTCCGCGTATCGGCGGAACACGCCACCATCGACCGTTCTTCGATCGTGCTGGTCACGGGAGGCGCTAGGGGAATAACGGCCGAGGTCGCGCGCGAACTGGCTTCGCGCTACCGGCCTACCCTCCTCGTCGTCGGCCGTTCGTCACCGGCGCCGGAGGAGTCGAGCGACACCGTGCGCTTCGCATCGCGCGCCGATCTGCGCGCGCATCTGAGCGCGCGTGTGGGCAACGAGCCCGCGAGGCTGCGCGAGGTCGAGCGGACGTGCGAGCGAATCCTGCGAGAGAGAGAGGTGCGTGCGTCGCTCGCGGCGCTCGCCGAGACGGGCGCGACCGTTCGGTACATCACGGCCGACGTGCGCGACGAGGCGGCGTTCGGAGCCTTGATCGACGAGCTCTACGCGACATACGGCCGCATCGACGGCGTCGTCCACGGCGCGGGGGTGGTGGAGGATCGACTCATCGAAGACAAAGACGCCGCATCGTTTGACCGCGTGTTCTCGACGAAGGTCGCAGCGGCCCTCGTGCTCGCGCAGAAACTCCGTCCGGAGTCGCTCAAATGGCTGGCCTTCTTTTCGTCGATGAGCGGCACGTTCGGCAACCGCGGACAGTCGGACTACGCGGCGGCGAACGCGTTCCTCGACCGGCTCGCGGCGTACCTCGATCGCAAGTGGTCCGCGCGCGTGGTCTCGATCGCGTGGTCGCCCTGGGCGCTCGAGACCGGCATGACTACCGCGGAGGTGCGGCGCCACCTCGAGGCCCGCGGTCTCCCCTTCCTTTCGGCCTCCGAGGGACGACGGATCGCCGAGCGCGAGCTCGTGTGTGGAGCGAAGGGGGAAGCCGAAGTGATCCTCGGGCGGCTCCCCCCGAGTCTCGAGGGCTAGACGTGGCGCATCGCGTTCTGTTTCTCGAGGCGGCATCGCGCGCAGAGCTCCGCGACGAGGTCGAGCGACTTCGCCGTCGGCTCGCGGCGGTGCCGGCCCACGAGCCCCTCGTTTGCCCCGCGTCAGGTCGTCTCGGACAGGACCGGGAGCGCCTTGGCGTGGTCGCGTCCTCGAACGCAGACGCTCTAACGCGGCTGGAGTCGGTGTCGCGCCGCCTCGATGATCCGTCGTGCCGCCGCATCCACGATCCGCGCGGCGCGTACTACGTCGAAGAGCCGCTCGGCGCCGCAGGGAAGACCGCGATCCTGTTCCCCGGCGACGGCGCCCTCTACCCCGGCGTCCTCGCCCGTTTGGCCCAGACATTTCCCGGTTCTTCGCCCTGGTTCCGCGCCGTCTTTCGAGCCGTCGGCCTCGGCGACTCAGGGTTTTCCGCGGTGCGCGAGCCCGTTTCCTTCTTCGACGCCGTATGGCTCACGTACGCCGCGAACATGAGCTTCTTCGACCGGCTCCGCGAGCTCGGGATCTCGCCGGACATGGCAGCGGGCCACAGCTCCGGCGAGCTCGCCGCGGTGATCGCGACCGGATGCGTTCGACTCGCGGGCGACGACGACCTGCTCGGTTGGATCGAGGCCGCTCGACGGCTGCTCGTGGATCTCGTCGCGAAAGGGCGCCGCGCGAACGCGGCGTCGTTCGGCGTCGTCGCCCCCAATCCCCGCGTCATCCCTGAGGTCGTGGAACGTCACGCCGGGCGGCTCTTCCTCGCGGCGGACAACTGCGCAAATCATGCTCTCCTCGGTGGGTTCGCAGACACCGTCGAGCAGGCTGTGGCGGAGCTCGCGAAGCGGGGGGCCATCTGCGAGCGGTGGGCCGAGCCGATCGCGGTCCACACACCCCTGGTCGAGGGCTCCACGCCCAAGCTCCTAGCCCTCGCCGCGACAGCAAAAATGGGCACCATCCGCCCCCCTTTATACTCGTGCGCCACCGCGGCCCGCTTTCCCGAAGACCCCGAGGAGGCGCGCCGTCTGCTCGTGAAGCAATGGCTCAAGCCCGCTCGCTTTCGAGAGACGATCGAAGCGATGTACGATGCCGGAGCGCGCGTGTTCGTGGAATCTGGGCCGCGCGGGAGCTTGTCGGGGTTCGTGGACGAGATCCTTCGCGGCAGGCGGCACGTCGCCATCCCGCTCGACCTTCCGAGTCGTGGCGCCGAGGAACAGATGTGCCACGCGATCGCGCTCTGCGCGGCGCATCACCTCGCCCCCGTGATCGACACGAACGGGACGGCGGGATCGCTCCGGGCGCATGCCCCCGCGGAAGCCCCCGGCGTCGCCGCGGACCGTGAGCGCGAGCGCGATGAGCGCCCGGGCGCAGGGCCACGGGGGCGGCTGATGGCCGCATGGCTCCAAACGATGGACACGTTCGTTCGCGATCAGGGCGACGTGATGGCCGCCTACCTCCGCTCGGGACGTAGCGGCCGCCCGGCGCCATGCCGTGCTGCCGTCGACGCGCAATTGCCGCGGCTCCCGTTCGTTCGTACGGTCGAGCGAAGGGCGAACGAGATCGTTGCGTCGTACGAACTCGATTTGGAAGAAGACCTCTTCCTTCGCGACCACGCGCTCGGCGAACGCGTATCCAGAATGGACGAAGCGCTCTCTGGGCTTCCCATCGTGCCCCTCGCGGTGAGCCTCGAAATGATGGCCGAGGTGGCGTCGATGCTGGCTCCGCATCTCTTCGTCATCGGGCTTCGATCCGTTATCGCGCATCGCTGGATCGCGCTGGACGCGGCCCCGCTTCCACTCGAGATCTCGGCGGAACGCGTCCTCGAGGGAGAGGTGCGGGTGCTGATTCGTCCGCCGGGCGCTGCACGCGGCGAGGCGTACGTCGAAGGCACCGTCCTCCTCGCGACGACCTACCCGCGTACGCCTGACGCACGTTCGATGCGGTGTGAACGATTGGAGCCTTGTGCCCTCAGGCGGTCGGACTTCTACGTTGGGCCGAGCAGGCGAGCGTTCCATGGGCCCCTCTTTCAGAGCATCGAGCACGTCGAGCGTACGGGGCTCGAGGGGGCTGAGGTCGTGCTCGAGCCCCCCGCGGCGGATCGGTTTTTCCGTTCGCGATCGGGCCCCGCGTTCGTCCTCGGGCCGATCGCCATGGAAGCGATTGGCCAAGCAGCGTTCGCGTGGCTCGAGACCCAGCACGAGGTCCCGTTCAGCTTTCCGACCCGGGTCGGCCACATCGATCTGCACGGGCCTCCGCACGCCCGACCGGGGAAATTTCGCTGCCTCGTGCGCGAGCGCGAGGTGAGCACCCTTTTGGCGCGATGCGACGCTATCGCTCTGGACGACACCGGGCGAGCTCTCGTCACTGTCAGGCAATGGACGGACATTCGCGCCCACGTCCCGGAGAGGCTGCGCGCGTTCGTGCTGTCGCCGCTCGACACGTTCCTCAGCGTCCCGAGCCCAAAGACTGGCCCCCGGGCGCGACATCTCGAGGCACTCGACCCCGCGTTCCTCGACGGGCTCGGGGGGCTTTGGCACCGCGTGATCCGCGACGTCGCGCTGACGCGAGAGGAGCGAAGGGCGTGGTCGCGATGGGGGGCGACCGATGGTGCACGCTCCGAGCGCGTGACGGAGCGGATCGTCATAAAGGATGCCGTGCGCAGCGTCATCAAGGCACGAACGGGAATCCTCTGGGGCGCGGCCGACATCGATTTGGGGCCCGAGGCCGCCCCGCTTTCGACGGCCCGAGCGCCCTGGGGGAAGGTGAACGTCGCGTTTTCTCGCGAGGGCTCTGTGTACACCGCGACCGCGTCGGAGGGCTGATCATGGAAAGCGTGTCGGAGAGCAGCGTCGTCAGGGCCGTCATCGGCAGGTTCGCAGAGCTGATGGCGGACACCGACGTCGCGTCGATCACCCGCGAGACACGGCTTGGAGACTTGGGGGTGCCGTCCATTCAGCTCGTCGAAGTCTTGGCCGAGCTCCAGGATCGATTTGGCCTGGAAGATCGCCTTTTCACCGCGTTTTTGTCCGACCCAGGTCCGCTCCACGAGCGCAGCGTCGACGACATTGTTCGACTCGTGCTCGCGACTGTCACGGCGCATGGCGGCTAACCTCACGGCCGCCCCGACGGCGACGGCCAGCGCCCTCTTTGGCGCGTGGGGGCGCGTCCTCCGCGGCGTCTTCGGGGTGCTCGTTCTCGTGCTGGCGCGCGAAGCGTTTGCTGCGGCGGGTCTCCGGGGCACGTACGTCCTCACGGACGCGTTTGCGAAAGGGACGTCGACCGCGCTCGTGCTCGGGGCCGTCGTTTTCGGAGCCCTCGCGCCTGTTTCGCTCCGGGCCATCGGTTTTTCGGTAATCTCGGCGTGCGCGTATCCGCTCCTTCTCGGCCGATGGTCACTCGCGATTCCGCTCTACGCCGTGGTCCTGTGCGCCTTGGCGCGCGCGCGCTTGCGGCTATGGTTCCAGATCGCGCTCGCTCTTCTCGCGTGGTCCGTGCTTCCCGTGTGCCGCTGGGTGCTCCCCAGCGGCTCATTCGTCCCCTCCTCGTGGGTATTCCCTGCGTGGGCAGGGCTCGCGTACTCGAGCGTTTACCTCCTCGTTGAGCGCTCCAGGATCGCCCAGAAACCGACGCTCGCAGAGGAGCTGTTTTATCTCATCGCCCTGCCGAGGGTCCTCCATCCGTTCTTTCAACCCATCTCTCCGGCGTATCTTCGCAGACAGGAGCGCCCCGAACTCCCCTTTCGAGTCGTCCTCGGGGGCGTGGGGTTGGGGCTCTCTGCCATGGCGCTTCGTGCTCTTCGCGCGTGGCTGTTCCATCTACGCCCCGGCCTTCCCGCGCCACTCGCGATAATTGCCGGCGTCGCGAGCACGTACTGTATTTTCGCGCAGACGATCTTCACGAGCGTGTCTCTGTTCCGTTTGATGGGATTCGATATCGCGTCCGGCTTCCGCCGGCCTTTCCTCGCACGCTCGTTTGCCGACTTTTTCGGCCGCTGGAACGGCTACGTGCGCGAGGCGGTCATGTCGCTCTTCTACATTCCGCTGTACATGCGCTTGCGCCGCCGGCTTTCGCCGAAGATCGCCGCGGCGGCCGCCGCGTATGTCGCGATCCTGCTCGGCGCCTTTTTCTTGAATCAACTCCTCGTACCGGTGATCACGAGCAGCAACGTCTTCGGCACGCTCCGGGCGGAGACGGCGCCGCTCCTCCTTCTCGAGATGGTAGTCTACTGGAGCGCCATCGTGCTCCCCGGTACGCTCTTCGCGACGAGGGGCCCAGCGCGCGGCGTCCGATGGTTTCAAACCTTGCGCTTTCTCACGGCGTATTTCGCGCTTCAGAGCGCCAAGTGGGCCATCTACCACGGGGTGTTTACATGACGACGAGCACCGCCGGAGCTGCGCGGAATAGCGCTCGAACGTGGCTCCTCGAGCATCTCACCCCGGAGTCGCTGACGCGCACTGCAGAACAAATCACGGGCTTGTCGGACGCGAACACCGAGGACCGCCCGCGCGAGGCGCTCGAGGTCCTCGTGCGCTCGCTCCGCGAGGAAGCCGGGCTGACCACCTCCGGACTGCTCACCTTGCGCGCCCACCTCGTCGGCACGCTGGTGACTCGCATGAGAGTGCAATGCGACCTTCGCACCCTCCCCGAGATCTCGTCCACCTCCTTGCCGCGTCCGGTGTTCATCGTGGGCGCCCTGCGCACCGGGACCACGCTCCTCCACCACCTGCTCGCGCAGGACCCGCGCGCGCGCGCGCCGGCCCTTTGGGAGCTCATGTATCCCTCGCCGCCGCCCGATCTCAGGGCGCGCGAGACGGACGCGCGCGTGCGCTGGGCGGACGAGTATCTGGCGGAAACATTCCGCAGAATGCCCGATCTGTTCGCGCTGCACCCGATGGAGAGCGACGCGCCGGACGAGTGTCAGTGGCTCATGCGCAACTCCTTCCAGACAGGAAATTATGGATTCACGTACCGCGCGCCGACGTACAGTCGATGGATCGGGCGCGCGGATCACGACATGGTCCCGGTGTATCGCTTCTATCGCGCACAGCTCCAGCTGCTCACATGGAGGTCACACGGTGATTGGATAGTCCTCAAGGATCCATTTCACCTGTCGTGCCTGGACGCGCTACTGTCGGTCTTCCCCAACGCTCGAATTCTCCAAACGCACCGCGATCCGGCAAAGGTCGTCCCCTCCGCCGTGCGAATCTGCGCCGCCGTGCGGTCTGCGTACTCCGATGCCGTCGCGCTGCCAGAGATCGCGCAGTTTTGGATCGAGGCACTCTCGTTCATGCTCGACCGCGCGCAGGCGACCCGCGAGCGCGCGCCGGATCGCTTCGTCGACGTCTATTACGATGCGCTCATGAGCGACACGATGCGCGAGGTCCGCCGAATCTACGAGGCGCTCGAGGTGGAGTGGAGTCTCGAAGCGGAGCGCCGTATGTTGCGCTGGCTCGAAAACCATCCCAGCCCGAAGCGCGCGCCGGTCCACCATGACCTCGAGGCTTTGGGCTGGACGCGCGAGCGTCTCCTCGAGCGGTTCGCGACGTACTGCAAACGGTTCGCGGTCTAATTTAGTTCTCGTCCGGAACTGCCTTGTTCCGCTCCCCAATACAGCCTCGCGACGACGTGTCGCTGTCCGATGCCGAGGCGCTCGTCCGCCAGCACCACCGCCACCTCAGCCCGGCCGACCCGGGCAACAATATCAATTGTGTCCGATGGCCGTTGTGAACGCGACCGTACCGCCGTCGAGAATCCTACGGATTTCGCATGAACGACGCCAGGGTTCGTTGTAGAGGAACTCGATTGCGCTACCGGACGCATCGAAGGTGTTGGCGGGGTCGGTGACCGTGAGGCTATTGCTGGCCTGTTGTCCATCGGTGCTTTGTAGCGCAGACGCAAGTCCGAGAAAGCCCGACAAGCTGGACGTTGCCGTCGAGTCTCGCGGTGCGATGTGGAACAGCTGATTTTGGTTATTTGTCTCGATATCATGGCATCCGTTACAAGTCGCGAATGCAAAGTTGTGACGCACCAAGGCGTTGAATTTCAGGGCAGTGTCGTAATCCGAGGGCCCCAGAACCGCTGGGTCAGGCACTGGAAGTGGATTGGGATCGGCCGCCCAAATCACCGAATCGGGGCTTCCCGGAGAAAGCGACGAGCCACCCAGTATCGACGTCGGTACAATATGGCGCCACGTCGAGATCTCAACTTGATGCGCGACAAGGAAATCGGATACCGAAGCTATCGGGTTGTCACGAGTGGGATTCGCGCTGGTGGATGGTGTCTGGCTGACTGGGACCTGACTCAGCTGGCAGAGGGTGCATGCGCACGCTAAGCCAAATTGGCGAAATTCCCATTGAGCGCCTGGGCTTGGGGTTGGATCGAACGCGATTTCATTCGTCCGGACCAGGTGGATCGTGCTTCCATTGCTCGGATTGCCCGGCTGAGCATTTGGCTCGACGACAAGGTCGGTAATGGCCTGGAGTTGACTTGCAAAGGGCGTGGTGTCGGTACCGGTGGGCGGTGTGGAAGGAAGATCGACAGCGCTCAGGCTGTGAAACAAAGTAGCCCACTCCAGGGCTGTCTGCGTGTTCGGGAAGCGATACTCAAGGATCGCCGTGGCTAGCACGGGCGCTAGACTCGGGCTTGCCTTATTGAAAGCGCCAAACACAAAACGGAGCTCTCCAGGTGAGGGTCCGCCGGTGGAGTTGTCGACACTCCCCGCCATATCAATGCGGTTCACGATCGCGAGGAGACGAAACGGCGCAGCCCTCAGATCCAGGGGACAGATAGCTGGGTCGGTGCCCACCGGGCAGTGGCTGTCCGTTAGCCATTGATTGAGCAAAGCTGTCCTGATGTTGCCGCGCGCCAGGACTGGAATATTGTCTTCGGTAATCGTCTGGTCGTGTAACCAGAAGTTCAGCCACCGGCCGACAAACTGCCGCGCCACCACGCTTGTTTCGTCCGTCGTGCCAGACATCACAGTCATGAGCCGGCCGAATGTCCATTTGGCACGCGTGGCGGCCGGGCAACCGATATTCCAGGTGGTCCGGCACGGATCATCTACAACGGCGCGGCTTTGGAGGATCATTTCTCGCGCTGGATCAATGGCCAAACGCGGCTGAGAAAACGGACAGTTCTGGACCAAGGACTGACGAATCGCCCCCGCTCCGACGTGCTCGGGCTCGGTACATGCCGCCAGATAAGCACAGAGCACGGCTACTGTAATAAGAATACGGAGCGTCACGATGTCCTCTTCCGCACGATATTCCCTCTTTGAAGTGGCCTGTGTTCCGGTGTCAGAGGCATGCCGCCGAGCTGCCATTGCACGTCACAGGATTGTCACATGCGTTGGCCGCGGGACGACACACCCATCCCGCTGGTTTTCCGATATCCGGGGGACACACCGTCGAGCTGCCGTCACAGGTCTCGGCGACGTCGCAACCGAGCCCGTTGTCGGGGCGACACACCGTCCCTGCAGGTTTTCCGACGTTGGGCGGACACGTCGAGCCGCCGTCACAGGTCTCGGCGACGTCGCAGCCGAGCCCGTTGTCGGGGCGGCATACTGTTCCCACCGCCTTGAAAGTGTCGGCCGGGCAGGTCACGCTCGATCCATCACACGTCTCCGCGCTATCGCAGCTGCCAGTGGACGCGCGGCACACGGTCCCGGCCGCGAGCCGCACGTCGGGCGGGCAGCCCGCAGGCGTGCCCGTACAGGTCTCGGCGCTGTCGCAAACTCCCACCGCGGCACGGCAGATCGTGCCCGCAGGTTTCCCCGCATTCGGGGGGCATTTCGCCGAGCTGCCATCGCAGATCTCGGCGACGTCACAGCCAAGCCCGTTGTCGGGGCGGCACACCGTCCCTGCCGGCTTGCCAATGTCGGGTGGGCACGTCGCGCTACCGTTGCACGTCTCGGCCTTGTCGCAGCCGAGCCCGTTGTCGGCGCGGCACACCGTCCCTACCGGCTTGATGGTATCGGCAGGGCAGGTCACGCTGGACCCATCACAGGTCTCCGGGAGATCGCAACTGCCAGCGGCGGCGCGGCACACCGTCCCTGCTGCGAGCTTGGTGTCGGCGGGGCAGGTCACGGTTGTCCCGTTACATGTCTCCGCGCTGTCGCAAATGCCAGTGGCGGGGCGGCACACCGTTCCGGCGGCGACCATCACATCGGGGGGGCAGATCGACGACGTGCCCGAGCAGACCTCGGCGGTGTCGCAAACTCCCCCCGCGGCGCGGCAGACCGTGCCCGCGGGTTTCGTGGCGTCGGGTGGACATGCGGCCGGTGTTCCGTCGCAAGCCTCGGCGACGTCGCAGCCGAGCCCGTTGTCGGCGCGGCAGATCGTGCCAGCGGGTTTCCCGGCATCGGACGGACACGTCGCGCTGCCGTTGCAGGTCTCGGCGACATCGCAGCCAAGCCCGTTGTCGGGCCGGCACACCGTCCCAACCGGCTTGATGGCGTCGGCGGGGCAGCTCACGCCTGACCCATCACACGTCTCCGGGACATCGCAGCTACCGGCGGCGGCGCGGCATAGCGTCCCTGCGGGGAGCTTGGCGTCGGCGGGGCAGGTCGCGCTTGTCCCGTTACATGTCTCCGCGTTGTCGCAAACGCCTGCGGCGGGGCGGCACACCGTCCCCGCGGCGACCATCACATCGGCGGGGCAGGCCGCGCTTGTCCCGTTACATGCCTCCGCGTTGTCGCAAACACCTGCGGCGGGGCGGCACACCGTCCCCGCAGCGACCATCACATCGGCGGGGCAGATCGACGACGTGCCCGAGCAGACCTCGGCGGTGTCGCAAGATCCCGCTGAGCCGCGGCAGATCACCCCCGCGGGTTTCGTGGCGTCGGGTGGACATGCGGCCGGCGTTCCGTTGCAAACCTCGGCGATGTCGCAGCCGAGCCCGTTGTCAGCGCGGCAGATCGTACCGGGGGGTTTCCCGATGTCTGTCGGACACGTCGCGCTGCCGTTGCAGGTCTCGGCGACGTCGCAGCCGAGCCCGTTATCGGGGCGGCACACCGTTCCCACCGGCTTGGTCGTGTCGGTGGGACACGTCACGCTCGTCCCGTCGCAGGTCTCCGCGTTGTCACAATTGCCGGCCGCCGTGCGGCACACCGTCCCCGCAGGGGCCTTCCCGTCGGCGGGGCAGCTCGCTGACGTGCCTGAGCAGGTCTCGGCGACATCACATATGCCCGCCGCAGCGCGACACACGGTTGCACTGGTCGCGAAACTGCAAGATGAAGTGCAGCACGGGCCACCATCGCACTGCTCGCCCGGCTCGACCTTACCATTGCCACAGACCGGGCACACGGCGCATCCACACACGAACACGTCGGTGATGGTACAGGTCGCGCAGCCGCCGTCCGAACAGCCGAACTTGCCACACGAACAGCCGAACTTGTCACACACTACGGGGTTGGTACCGCATCGTCCACAGTCGGTCACCGTGCACGATGCCGGAGTGATGCAGGTACTACTAGAACACGACTGCGACGCCTCGGCCACTCGTTCTGCCATGAGCATCCCGGAGATCACACAGACCCAGATGATCCACGATCCCCCATGACGCGTATCGTCCAAGCGCGACGTCATGCTCAACACCCTGCGCCACGCAACGTTGTCGCTACGACGAATTTCGGCATACTTCTGCACGAGCAGTGGGACCGCCCGGCCTTTTTCGGCTTATTTCGGCTTATTCGAGCGGCTCGATGAACAAGCTATTCAGCGCGGTGAGCCGGTAGCCATCATCGACGAACTCGACGTTCAGCCCGCTGCGGGCCAGCAGCAACCGCAGCCGCCTGAAGTTTGGACCAGAGGCGGTTGTCGTGGATGGTGGGATCGTATCGTCCATCCCACAATCGCCCGGCGACCTCGTGCTTAGATACCACGCGCCCCGGCCGCGCGGACACGTAGAGGATCTCCCGAAGCACCGCTTGCCGCCCCAGCGAACGGACGCGCCCGCCGGCACGCAGCTCGTGGCTCTGGTCATCGAGGACAACCGAGTCGGGGGTCGCACCGTCCGCATAGCTCGCGCGAACCACCCGATTCGACTATCTGCAAGATGCTTGAGTGGCTCGGCCTGGCCAACGACGGGATGCATTTCGCGACGACCGACTGCGCCGAGATAGGCCGCGAGCACGGCCGTGCAGTCCGGGGAGGATACGCTCCACGATGCTCCGAATTACGGGATCCCGCGCACTTAGTTAGGTTAATCGATGGTGCCGCGAACGCAGTGGAGGCAGCGAAACCGCTGCAGTGGTAGCGGGTCCGATCGCTGGATGATCTACATGGGCGAGTATTCGAGCGCGTGCATCTGCGAGCGCGCCCCCGCGGCGGCGCACCTGCTCCGGCGGCGAGCCATGGCGGCGCCGGTGGAGTGAGTGGCGGAGCCGCCGGCGTCATGATGCAGATGCGCAAAGCCGAGCAGCAGCATTACCAGAGCGGCTACTAATCCTACTAATCCCTAGCTGGCGCTACGCACGTAGGTGAGCGCCTTCTCGAGGACCTCGTCGTGGCCGGCGATGACACCTGCGATGGTCCGCGATATGGGGATCGGGGGCTGGATGCCGATGAGGTGCTGGCGCGTACCGTCGTGCCTGGTGACGCGCGCGCCGGTGAAGGTGTGCGGCAGCCGGTTGGCTCGGTGATCTCCGCCTTGTTGCCGTTGGCCCCGGCCGTGGCGGCGCCGACGATCTCACCGAGGTGGTAGTGCTCGACCAGGCTCATCACCGATTCGGAGTAGCTGGCCGCTCCTGGGCCGGTGAGGAACGAACGCGACCGGCGATGTGCGGCTGGAGTACCGGCAGCGCCAGGCCAGACGCCTCCCAGGTCGGGATCGCCGTGGGCCCTGTATGCCGCGTTAGCATGGTGCGTGAAGAGGCACGTGCCCGACGCGAGGTCCCAGACCTTGATACCCGAATGGATCACGGATCCCGACCTCGTCGAAGATCGAGCCGACGTCCTCGCGAACGGAGGAATAGCGCGAGCCGGAGAGGAGCTCGAGGCGCATCGTCAGCTCCCCGAGCGGAGCGACGTGGGACCGCGATGTTGTGCGCCGCGGATGTCGCAGCTACCATGCAACGAGCATGGGCACGGTCCTGATCCGCTTCGCACGGCTCGTCACGATCGCGGTCGTCATGCTGGCCGTGCGATCCGCTGGCGCCGTGCCGTCGTTCGCGCGCCAGACCGGCTTCGACTGCACCGTGTGCCACACGATCTTCCCCGAGCTCACGCCGACCGGCCGACGGTTCAAGCTCTACGGCTATACGTGGACCAACAAGGCGCCCGAGGCGACGATCGTCGCTGGTCGCGACCCGGCCGCGCCCGCGCCTGCGCCGTCGACGACCACGCCGGCCTCGCCCATCCGGTTGTGGCTGTCGCGGTTCCCGCCGATCTCGTTCGTGTTATTCGCGAGCATGACTGCGTGGAACCGTCGGCCGGTCGATACAGACGCGGCGGGCAACATGTACTCCGTGCAGCAGCCGCTGGTCCTGTTCCCGCAGGAGGTCAGCCTTGTCTACGCCGGCAGGATCAGCGACGCGTCCGGCTTGTTTGCCGAACTCACGTACGAGCAGACCGAGGGCAGCGTTGGCATCGATACCGTCGACCTGCGCTACATCATCTACAGCGACGGCGACCTACTCGACGCGAACGGACGGCGCGCCGATCTGCTCCTCGGCATGACGTTCAACAACGGCCCGACGACCGCCGACGTGTGGGCGACTGGCGGCTCGAGCGTCGGCGCTGCGAGCGCGTTCGGGGTTCCGAACTTCCCGGTTGCGAGCGAGCTCGCGAAGCCGCGGAGCCCGCTCCTGTACGACCTCGCGGAGAAGTCCGCCGCGGTCGGCGTGTACGCGTTCCTCCGCGACGCGTTGTACATGGAGCTGGCGGGCTACGTCGCGGCGCAGCCGGGGGTACGGCGGATCTCGAGCGATCCAGTCGCGTTGACGAGCAGCGGCGGTGCGATCGACCACGTCGCGCCATACTGGCGGTTCGGCTACGAGCGCAACTGGGATCGTGACCGGCGATCGCTGATGGTCGGAACCACCGGGATGTTCTCGAAGTTCACGCAACCCGGCGCTGCAACGCGGCTGCCCGCGGCGTCGTACCTCGATGTCGGTCTCGACGCGCAGTATCAGATGATCGAGCCCTCGCACATCCTGACGCTGCACGGCAGCTGGATGCACGAGCAGACCTGGAACACGAGCGCGCTCGTCGGCACGGCGATCTCCAACGCGCGCGATCGGCTCGATCGGTTGTCGCTCGGGGCGCGTTACTTCTACGACCGCACGTACGGCGCGCTCGTGAACTACGTCGACGTCTCCGGTACGAACGACGTTCTCGCCAACTGCGGCACGCTTCCCGCGTGCAACGGATCTCCGGCGGCGCGGTGGCTGACGTTCGAGGCGTACTGGATGGCGCGACTGAACGTGCAGCTGTTCGTCCACTACGACGCGTTCGTCACGCTCGATAGTGCGTCCAACGCGTTCGCGGCGCTGCCGAGACCGAAGGTATCGGACAACAATCTATTCCTCGCCGGGATCTGGCTCGCGTTCTGAACTAGAACTGCTCGTGCGCGCCCACGTCCATCGCCGGCCGAAGGGAGTGCGAGCGGGGGGGGGGCACTCGCTACTCGCTACTCGCTATTCGCTACGTCGGAACGAAGCGAAGAATGGAGCGAGACGGAGTAGGCCGCGGGGGGCGAAGCGGCCCCGAGATGCGAAGCATCGAGACGCGAAGCACGTAGTGCGAGCGGGGGGACGCGAACCCGACCGACGCAAGCCGAGATACTCAACCATCTCGCGTCCCTGCAATGACCACGCAGGCTTGCGCGGTGTCGGCGTCCCGGTTCCTCCCCGCTCATCCCACCCGCCATCGACCCGCATGGCAGCCACGTGGCAGCAGATTCGGGCCGCCTGCGTGACCGACGACGACTGACAACGGTTTTCAAGTTCAGTTGTTCGCCCCATCAACTCTAAGCGAGCCAGCCATATCCGACGCTATTGTGCGAAGCTGGCCGTCGCACTAACTAAGTCGCGGCGCGGCATGTCGAAAGTAGAAAATTCGCTGACGCGACGACGGACATTCTTTGACCCGCCAAACTCTTGCCAGGGTTGACTTTTCGTTCTCGTACGCCTCCGGCCGGCATAGCTGATACCCCAGCGCGCTTCGGTGTCAGACCCGAACTCTACCGTCAATGTATGCGAGTCAGTTCCTACGGGTCCTTCAGCGGCGCCTTGGGACGGATCCACCTCGCGGCGCTTTCGTGAGCCAGTGCGGGGCCGCGGTAGGGCCCGCCGCGGCGCTTTCGTGACCCACCGTCGCGGTCGCGCGGCCCGCCCTCGCCCGAT
>Ga0308176_10000124_pt1 | contig 53408 bp, 38 predicted proteins | sample PhyCR2_3_FD_203890 | JGI IMG/M metagenome (GOLD analysis project Ga0308176, IMG submission 203890) | Soil microbial communities from UC Gill Tract Community Farm, Albany, California, United States - DLSLS.C.R2 | ecosystem: Environmental > Terrestrial > Soil > Agricultural land | place: USA...
AGACCACATCGCCCACGATCGCCTCCTCGCCGCCGAGCCACTTCACCGAATCGTCGAGCAGCGTTTGCGACGCGAGCACGGAGACCAGCTGCCCCATCTGGTTCCGGCCGAACAGATCGATGAACAGGTCGGCATCCGCGAACAGGAGGGCGCGGTAGCCGTCCTTGTCGCCGCGCTTGGGGCCTTCGACCGCCGCCGCGATGTTCCACTTCTGCTTCTTCTCGGGGTTTGGCCCGGTGGCGTCGAACGTGTAGTTGTCGTTGTAATCCATGAAGCTGCTCTCCATGGATCGGATCGTGATCGTCTTCTTGGGCGCGTCCTCGGGCTTGCCCGTGTAGGGCAGGTCGTCGAACGCGCCGGCATCGAGCAGGCGCAGCCCCTGGTCGGTGGCCAGCCGCGACAGCGAACCCGTCGAGGCGTGCGCCGAGAACTGGTTCGTGGCCGTGAACCGGCGATCGGCGATCCCGCCGCGCCCGCGGAGGACGATCTGCTCGTCGGTCAGGTGGCCCGGCATCATCTTGAACGCGAACTTGCCTTCGAGCGGCCCCATCGACGTATCACCCGTCGGGTCGAGCACGAGCATCAGGTGCCCGCCGCGGTCGAGGTACCGCACGAGCGTGCTCCACTCGTCGGGCTGGAGCGGCACGGTGGGCGCGAACACGATCACCAGGGTCGCGTCGTCCGGCACCTCCTTGGCGAGATCCATGACGCCGAGGTTCTTGATCTCGTAGTTGAGATCGCCGAGCCGCTTCTTGAACTGCGTCGTCTGACGCTCGCCGATGCGGCCCTTGAACTCGGCCGGGATCGATTCGGGATCGTTGACCTCGCCGTGGCCCACCGTGATGTAGGCCTTGCGCTTGTCGCGCATCAGCTTCAGGAGCACCGAGTTCACCTCGCGATCGAGGTTGCGGAGCTTGCTGGCCGGGCTCCGCAGCTTGGCGGTGTCGATCTCGATATCCAGGGTCTGCGACTTCTCCTTGTCGCCGGTGCCGCGCACGAAGACCATCACGCCGTCCTTGGTCACCTTGTACTTGCCGGCGATGTCGGCATCGGTGAGCCGATCGTGGAACTCGATCCCGAGCTTGCCCGTCGCGGCCGCGAGCGCCTCGAAGTAACCCCGGACCTGGTTCTTGACCTCGTTCACCTCGGGGAAGAACAGCAGCACCCGGAGTGAATCGCTCGAGGTCGCGACGATCTTCCGCGTCGACTCACCCGGCGACGAGGTCTTGAAGTAGCTGACGTCGCGCTGCACGTTGCGCTCGTTGGCGACCTGGCAGGTCACCATCAGGAACGACAGCGCGAGGCCGACCGTCAGCCCCGACCAGCCGATCTCGCGAACGCGGAAGTACTCGACGCCCGCCTCCTCGTTGCCCGGCCCCGGCTGAACGTCGAACCCCGTGCGCAGCGCGAGACCGAGCGAGAGCTCGACCATGAGCAGCGGGATGATCGACGCGAACAGCACGGCCAGGAAGAGCACGGTGACCGCGCCCTGGAAGTGGAGCGCGGAGGTCTCGATGAGGCCGAGCTTCGCCAGACCCCAGTCGGTCGTCCAGAGGTACAGGAACAACGCGAGCAGCGTACCGGCGTGACACATCAGCAGCGTGCGCTCGACGCGCCGCCGGGCTCCCGCCGAGCCCAGCATCGCCCAGGCGCGTGCGCCGGTGACCCCGAAGATGAGCAAGAGCCCAAAGCCGGTCAGGACGAAGCGCGCGCCCGGCAGGTGGCCGAAGAAGCGTTCGCCCAGGAGGAAGAAAAACAGGCCGATGCCGAGCGTGAGCGAGGCCCACCACGGCGTTGCAGTTCTCATTGCCATCGCTTCGCCTCCAGCGTCTTGATCGACAGCAGCAGGAAGAAGTAGGTGACCGCGAGGTAATACACGATGTCCTTCAGGTTCAGGACGCCCTTCATGAAGCCGTACTGGTAGTGCACCCACCACAGGGCGACGTTCTCGATCACGTCCTTGAGCGGCGGATCGACCTTGTTCGCCAGCACCTGGATGAACACCATCAGCGAGACCATGGCCGCCGACAACACCGCGGCGATCAGCTGCTGTCGAGTGAGCGCGCTGCCGAGCAGGCCGATCGCGAGGGTCGCCGCGCCGAGCAGCAGCATGCCGACGTAGCCGACGACCACCTGCGCCCCGGTGATCTTGCCGTTCACCTTGATCATGATCGGCATGTAGATCGACAGGAGCAGCATGATCGCGAGGAACGTCAGCGCGGCAAAGAACTTGCCGAGCACGATGTCCGAATCGCGGACCGGTGACGTGTTGAGCAGCACCATCGAGTTGTTCTGGCGCTCCTCGGACAACAGCCGGAACGACAGCAGCACGCCGCCGAACAGCGGCATGGCGCTCGCCCAGTAGAAGTACTTCTCGAGCACGTAGGCCGACAGCTGCTCGCCGCTCATCGCGAGGCCCTGACACAGGATGCCGTCGACCAGGAGCAGGATCGCGGCGATCGCCCAGCCGAACGGCGATCTCAGGTACGTGCCGAGCTCTCGGCGGTAGATGATCCTAATTGCTCGCATCGGCTCCTCCGACCAGACGGATGAAGGTGTTCTCGAGCTCGCTCCGTGCGTAGTCGAGCTTGATGAGGTCGAGCTTGCCCTGGACGACCGCGCGGCTCACCTCGGCGCGACAGTCCTTGGTGGTCGACAGCACGAACAGGAGGCCGCCGCCTTGCTCGTACGGATCGGCCACGCTCTGCACGCCGTCGACCGCCGCGAGCACGGTCCGGATCTGGCCCTTGGGATCGTCGCCGCTCGGCGGGCGGATCGTGACCGAGACCTGGCGAATCTCGCTCTCCGACGCCGCGAGATCCTGCTCGCTCCCGACGCCGAGGATCTTGCCGCGACCCAGGACCAGCAGCCGATCACAGGTCTGGCTGATCTCGGTCAGGATGTGGCTCGAGATCAGGACGGTGTGGTTCTGCTTGAGATCGTGGATCAGGTTCCGCATCTCGACGATCTGTACCGGGTCCAGGCCGCGGGTCGGCTCGTCGAGGATCAGGAACTTCGGGTCGTGCACGATCGCCTGCGCGACCCCGACGCGCTGGCGATAGCCATGCGACAGGGTGCCGATCGGGTCGGTCGAGACGTCGCCGAGATCGGTGATCTCGAGGACCTCCGGCAGCCGCCGCTTGACCTGCTCCCTGGACATGCCGCGCAGCTCGCCCGCGAAGCGCAGGTAGTCGGTCACGATCATGTCCGCATACAGCGGGGGATTCTCGGGCAGAAACCCGATTCGCTTGCGGACCTCGTGGGGTTCGGCAACCGCGTCGACACCACCGACTTCGATCGTCCCGGCCGAGGGCCGGAGATCGCAGGCGAGTATGCGTAACGCCGTCGTCTTTCCGGCACCGTTGAGCCCGAGGAACCCGACGGTTTCACCGTCGTTGATCTCGAAGCTGACCGGCCCGAGAGCGCGTTTGCCACCGTAGAACTTTGAAAGGTTTGATGCGCGGATCATTCGTCCTCGCGTTGCGCCATAGGCGCGGAATCGCTGGGCTTTGTTAATGCGCCATGCGGCTCCGTGTCAAGCCGCCGCGCGGTCACAAACCGATCGTCCGTCCTTCTTCTTCCCGGACATGAACATTAAGATGATGAATAGGATTCCCCGGCGGCCGGCACGCGGGCTGCAGCAACCTGGGGCATGAGCCCGTTTCGCTTCGTTGCGCTGCTGCCGTTGGGTATCGCGGCTGGTTGTTACAGCGACGCCTCGACGCCATCGACGCTGCCATCGACGCAGCCTCAGCCCCAGTACGTTGCGGGCCCTCCCGGCGGCGGAATGGACCCTGGCTATGGGTACGACCCGCAGGCAGGAAATCCCGGATATCAAACCGCCGGGCCACCGACCGCGGCCAATCCGCCGGCTCCGTCGGAGATGGCGCCTGAGGAGGCAGCGCCCGGCCCCGCCGTGCCGGCACCCGCGCCCGCAAATCCTGCGTTTGACCCGGCACCCGGCGAAGACGCTCAGGATGTAGCCGAGGCACCGCCCAATCCGGACGCCCCCACGGATCCAACCGCCGGGGTCACCGACCCCGAGATCGATGCGACGCTCAGCAGCTACGGCCAGTGGGTCGATACCGACGACTACGGCCAGGTATGGCGTCCCGACGCCACGGTGGTGGGCGTGGATTTCACACCCTACGAGTCCGGTGGGTCCTGGGCATACACTGATGCTGGCTGGGCGTTCGCCTGTGACTATCCGTGGGGTTGGTTACCGTTCCATTACGGCCGGTGGGCCTGGTTCCACGACTACTGGGGTTGGGTTCCCGGCCACCGATGGGGACCGGCGTGGGTCGAGTGGCGCCATGGCGGCGGCTTTGTGGGCTGGCGGCCGATGGCGCCGGGGGCCCGCGATCGGAATGGCCGTGACTTTCGCCACGGTTCTGGCCCACTGGTTCGCGATCATCGTCACGCGGAGCAGCACGACTCGCACTGGCGGTTCGCGACCGTCCCCGATTTCGGCAGGCCCCACATTCGTTCGCATCTCTACGGCAACCCCGCCGAGGGGCTTCGCGTGACGTCGACCGTGGCCGCACCCCCGCTGCGCGCGAGGGCCAGCGTGCCCGCGCGAGATCTAATGAGGAGCCGGTTTGCAGCCGGCGGCGGAGCGACGCAACCAGGATCCGCCCGCTTCGGCGGACCGCCGCAAGTGCGAGATCATCGCGCGTCGGATCCGCGGGCGTTCCAGCCACCTGCGCAGGGAGACCGCCCGGCGCGCGTGCAGCCCTACAACCCGCAGGGGCAGACCTATCAACCGACGTATCGCCCGCCGGTGCGCGCGCAGCCCTACAACCCACCGGCGCGGACCTACCAGCCGCCGGCGCGCAGCTATAACCCACCCGCCCGCAGCTACCGGCCGCCGGCACGAACATCGTCGCCCCCGCCGTCGCGCCCGCCGTCGCGGTCGTGGAGCCCGCCACCCAGCTCGAGTAGCTCGCATGGCTCGTCGAGTAGCTCGAGCTCGCATGGGAGCGGCAGCGGCTCGCATTCCAGCAGCGGTGGCAGCTCGCATTCCAGCGGCGGCGGCCATCATCACTGACCGAGCGAACCAGGCGCGCTGACCGCTCGGCGGCGCCGCGCCGGCGCTACCGCTCTCCGCGATCGATGGACGGCTACTTCCACGACTCGAGGAGCTGCTCGTACGGCATCGTCTCGCCCTTGGGCTTCTCGTTGGCGAGCTTGGCCTTGGGGCCATTGGGCTTGCCGATCCACTCGGTGTCCGGCTTCTCGGGGTTGAGCTTGGGTGCGCAGGTCTTCATACCGGCGCGCTCGAGGCGGGCCATGACGTCGTCCATCTCCTTGGCGAGCTTGTCCATCGCCGCCTGCGGGGTCAGGGCGCCGGACACGGCCTCGCTGACGTTGGGCCACCACAGCTGCGCCAGCTTCGGGTAGTCGGGCACGTTGTTGCCGGTCGGCGTCCACAGGTTACGCGCCGAGCTGCGATAGAACTCGATGAGGCCGCCGTACTTGGGCGCCGCCTTGGTCACCGGCTCGGAGTCGATGTCGGATTTGCGGATCGGGGTGAGCCCCATGAAGAACTTCTTCAGCGACGTCGTCTTCGCGATGGTGAACTGCGCGTAGAGCCACGCGGCCTTGCGGCGATCGAGCGGCGTCGAGGCCAGCATCGTCCACGCGCCGGCGTCCTGATACCCGAGCTTCATGCCCTTCTCCCAGTAGGGGCCATGCGGCGACGGCGCCATCCGCCACTTCGGCGTACCGTCCGCGTTCACCACCGGCAGGCCCGGCTTGGTGAGATCTGCGGTGAACGCGGCATACCAGAAGATCTGCTGGGCGATGTTGCCCTGGCCCGGCACCGGGCCGGCCTCGGAGAACGTCATGCCCGGGGCCTCGGGCGGCGCGTACTTCTTGAGCCAGTCGATGTACTTGGTGAGCGCATAGACCGCGGCCGGGCTGTTGGCCTCACCACCGCGGCTGACCGACGAGCCCACCGGATGGCAGTCCTCCATGCGAATCCCCCACTCATCGACGGGAATTCCGTTGGGCAGGCCCTTGCTGCCGACCCCCGCCATCGACAACCAGGCATCGGTGAACCGCCAGCCGAGCGACGGATCCTTCTTGCCGTAGTCCATGTGGCCGTACACCTTGTGGCCGTCGAGCTCCTTGACGTCGTTGGTGAAGAAGTCGGCGATGTCCTCGTAGGCCGACCAGTTCACCGGCACGCCGAGCTCGTAGCCGTACTTGGCCTTGAACTTCTGCTTCAGATCATCGCGCGTGAACCAGTCATAGCGAAACCAGTAGAGGTTGGCGAACTGCTGATCCGGGAGCTGGTACAGCTTGCCGTCGGGCGCCGTGCCGAACGACTTGCCGATGAAGTCGTCGACGTCGAGCGTGGGCAGCGTGACGTCCTTGCCCTCGCCGGTCATGAAGTCCGAGAGCGGCACCGCGTCGCCGTAGCGATAGTGCGTGCCGATCAGGTCGGTATCGTTCACGTACATGTCGTAGACGTTCTGCCCCGACTGCATCTGCGTCTGCAGCTTCTCGATCAGATCACCCTCCTGGATGATGTCGTGGGTGACCTTGATGCCGGTGAGCTCGGTGAACGCCTTCGCCAGCGTCTTGGACTCGTAGGAGTGGACGTTCAGGGTCTCCGACACCACCTTGATCTCCATCCCCGCGAATGGCTTGGAAGCGTCCTGGAACCACTTGAGCTCCGTCTCCTGCTGCGCGCGGCTGAGCGTGCTCGGCTGGAACTCTTCGAGCCACTTCTTGATCGCGGCGCTGCGATCGACCGGGGGCGTGCTGGGCGGGGCGACCGCCGTGCCGCTGCCGTTGCCGTCCGACGGCTTCTTCTTCTCGCAACCGCCGGTCGACAACCCCAGGACCAGCGTGATCGCGGCGAACCACCACGAGGACCGCTGCCACTGCCAGCTCGAAACCGATGTTCGTGTACGCATGTTTTCATCCTTGTCCGACGCGATTCATGACGGTGTAGAACACGTAACAAAAAACCAGAATAAACAGGAAGTAGATCAGCGAGAACGCCGCCGCCGGCCCCAGATCGAACTGGCCCACGGCGAGGCGAGTCAAGAACTGGCTGAGGAACGTGGTGCTGTTGCCGGGCCCGCCGCCGGTGACGACGAACGGCTCGGTGTAGATCATGAAGCTGTCCATGAACCGCAGCAGGATCGCGATGACGAGTACGTTCTTCAGCTTGGGCAACTGGATATAGCGGAAGATCGACCACCCCGAGGCGCCGTCGATCGCGGCGGCCTGGTAGTAGGCCGGGGGAATCGCGCGCAGGCCCGAATAACACAGGAGCGCGATCAGCGGCGTCCAGTGCCAGACGTCCATGACCAGCACGGTCAGCCAGGCGTCGACCCGATCGGCCGTGTAGTTGTAGTGCAGCCCGAGCTTGACGAGCGCGGCGCCGCCCATCCCGATGTCGGTGCGACCGAAGATCTGCCAGATCGTGCCCACGACGTTCCAGGGGATCAACAGCGGCAGGGCGAGCACGACCAGCGCGGCGGACACCGCCCAGCCCCGGCGGGGCATGAGGAGGCTCACGCCGAGGCCGAGCGGCAGCTCGAAGGCGAGCACCGCGAACGAGAACAGGAGCTGGCGCAGGAAGGCGGCGTGCAACTCCGGATCGCGGAGGACCTTGCGGAACCACTCGAAGCCGACATAGACCTTGGTATCGGGCCCCAGGATGTCCTGCACCGAATAGTTGACGACCGTCATCAGCGGGACGATCGCGCTGAACGCGACGACGATCGTCATCGGCAAGATGAGCAGCCACGCCTTGTTACTCCGGGTCTTCTCGATCATGCGGATTCCTCGCCGTCGCGCCCGACACCCGACCCGACGATCCGACCGTCCCGGTAGAGGCAGATATGCTCGGGCGGCAAGCGAACTCGCAGCGTGGCGCCCACCGTGATCGCCGAGGCCCCCGGCGTGGCGACCTGGCCGAGCCGGATCTTGATGCGGTGATCGCCGAGCTTGCCCGTCACGATCCGGAACCGGCCGTGATCCTCGACGGCCGTGACCGAGACCGGCAGCCCCCCCGCCTCCGCGTCACCCAGCACGACGATGTGCTCGGGCCGGATGCCGAGCTCGAGGTGTCCGCTGGGGGCGTCCGCCGCGCCGGTCGCGGACAGGGCAACCTCGTACGCGCCGATGCGGGCCCGCGCGCCACCGGCCTGGCGCTCGACCTCGCAGGGCATGACGTTCATGCCGGGCGAGCCGATGAAGTAGCCGACGTAGGTGTGCGCCGGGCGCCGGAACAGCTCCTCGGGCGTGCCGCGCTGCAAGACGGCGCCGTGCTGCATGACGACGACCTCGTCGGCGAACGTCAGGGCTTCGGTCTGATCGTGGGTGACGTAGATCAGGGTGTGGTGAAATTGCTTGTGGATCTCCTTGAGCTTGCGGCGCAACAGCCACTTGCGGTGCGGGTCGATGACCGTCAGCGGCTCGTCGAACAAGATCGCCGCCACGTCCTGCCGGACCAGGCCGCGGCCGAGCGCGAGGATCTGCTTTTGATCGGCGGACAGGCGCGTCGCGCGTGACGGCAGCACCTCGGTGAGCTCGAGGATCTCGGCGATGTGTCCGACGCGGCGCTCGATCTCGGCGGCGGGCAGGCCCCGGTTCCGCAGCGGAAACGCCAGGTTCTGGCGGACCGTCATCGTGTCGTAGATGACGGGGAACTGGAACACCTGGGCGATGTTGCGCTCGCGGCTCGACAGCGTCGTGACGTCCTTGTCGCCGTAGCGCACGCTGCCGCGCGTGGGATGGATGAGGCCCGAGATGATGCCGAGCAGCGTCGTCTTGCCGCAGCCGCTCGGCCCCAGGAGCGCGTAGGCGCCGCCGTCGCGCCAGCGCAGCTCGACGTCGCGCAGGGCGTAGCTCGGCGCCCGGCGGCCGCGCGCGGACTCGTCCGGCGCGCCGCGCTTGACCTCGTAGCTGTGAGAGATCGACTGGAGGATGATTTCGGCCATGCGTCGGTCCTGATCGTCAGCGGCTCGGATCAGCCGCGCGAGCCGCGCGAGCCGGGTGATACGATGCGACCAGCGCCTGGTCGCCGCCCGCGGCAAACGCGAGCAGCCGGTCCGGATCGAGGTAGAACGTGACCTCCTCGTCGAGCTGATGGTGAAACACGCCGTCTTCCTGCACGATGAACTGCGGGAGCGGCGGAGCGCCGCGCAGGTACACGAAGGTCTCCGAGCCGCTGATCTCGCTGAGCTCGACGCGCGCGCGCACCGCGACGTGGCCCGCGGGAGCCCGGTGAAGGCGGCAGTCGCTGGCGCGGAAGCCGAAACAGTACGGCCCGTCGGCCAGCGCGGCGAGGTGCGCGCCCGGTGCCGCGCCGTCGCCACGCGAGATCGGGATCCGGACGCCGCCGGCGATCTCGATCGCGCCGCCCTGCACCACGCCCTCGACGATGTTCATCGGAGGATCGCTACACACCCGGGCGGCGGTAACCGAGGCCGGCCGATGATAGACCTCGAGCGCTGGCGCGTGCTGCAGCACGCGGCCCTGATGAACGAGGATGGTCGAGCCGCCGAGCGCGAGCGCCTCGGCCGGATCCGTGGTGGCATAGACCACCGTGGTGGCGCCGAACAGCGCGCGGAGCTCGTCGCGTAGATCCTCGCGCAGCTTGTAGTCGAGGTTGACCAGCGGCTCGTCGAGCAAGACGACCTCGGCGTCCTTGGCGAGCGCGCGCGCGATCGCCACCCGCTGCTGCTGCCCGCCTGACAGCTCGCCCGGAAGCCGGTGGAGCAGCTCCTCGATGCGGAGCAGGCGCGCCAGCTCGCGCACGCGGGCCTCGACCGCGGCAGCTCGCTCCCAGCGCTCTCGCCGCGCGCTATACAGCCGCGCGAGCCGCCTCGCGACGCGCAGCACGCGCACCGGCAGGACAAGCCACGCCAGGGCGCGAAGCCAAGACCGAGCCGCCACCTTGGGGGCGCGCGCCTCGAGGTCGCGCGCACCGCGCAGCCGCAGCGGCGAGGCGATGTTGTCGCGCACCGTGAGCGACGGGTAGTTGATGAACTGCTGGTACACCAGCGCGACCGAGCGCGACCGAGCCGGGCTTCGCGTGATGTCGGCGCCGCCCAGCCGGACGGTCCCCTGCGTCGGCCGATCAAGCCCGGCGATGATGCGGAGCAGGCTCGTCTTGCCCGCGCCGGTGTGACCGAGGAGGACGTTGAGCGTCCCGGGCTCCAGTGTCAGGTTGACATCGGCGAGCTGGAGCTCCCCGTCGACGGTCTTGCCGATGTGTTCCAGCGCGAGCGACATGGCTAGCCCCAGCGTCCGATCACCGCCATGACCACGGCCGAGATCCCCAGCGCCCACCACGGTGACGCCGTGGTCAACCCGAGCCACGCCATGTGGAGGAAGGCCGCCGTCAGCAGGCCGATGAAGAACCGATCGCCCCGGGTCGTCGGCATGGGCAGCAGCCCACGGCGCGGAGCGTTGGGCGAGACGAGCTCCCAGATCGTCAGGATGACAAGACAACCGATGATGACGGCGAACAACACCGCCGACGGCGCCGTCCACGCCATCCAGCGCATCACACCCGCCCCAGGGCGAAGCCCTTGGCGATGTGGTTGCGCACGAACCAGATCGCGAGCGCTCCCGGCACCATGGTGAGCACGCCGGCCGCCGCCAGGACGCCCCAGTCCATGCCGGCGGCGCTGACCGTCCGTGTCATCGTCGCCGCGATCGGCTTGGCGTTGGTCGCGGTCAGCGTGCGCGCGAGCAAGAGCTCGACCCAGCTGAACATGAAGCAGAAGAACGCGGCCATGCCCACGCCGGCGCGGATCAGCGGCAGGAAGATCCGCACGAAGAAGTGCGGGAACCGGTACCCGTCCATGTACGCCATCTCGTCGATCTCACGCGGCACCGCCGACATGAACCCCTCGAGGATCCACACCGCGAGCGGGACATTGAACAAGGTGTGCGCGAGCGCGACCGCGATGTGGGTATCGAACAGCCCGACGCTCGAATACAGCTGAAAGAACGGCAGCAAGAACACCGCCGGCGGGGCCATCCGATTGGACAGCAGCCAGAAGAACAGGTGCTTGTCGCCGACGAACTGAAAGCGCGAGAACGCGTACGCGGCCGGGAGCGCCACGGCCAAGGACAGCGCCGTGTTCATGACCACGTACTCGATCGAGTTGACGTAGCCCATGTACCAGGACCGGTCGGTCACGATGATCAGGTAGTTGTCGAGCGTCGGGTGGTGCGGGTAGATCGTGAGCTCGCCGAGGATCTCCTCGTTGGTCTTGAGCGACATCACCACCAGCCAGTAGATCGGGATGACCAGGAAGGCGATGTAGACGCCCAGCCAGACGCGGCGTTGGAGGTTGGGCATGCGCGGCGGGCCTCGCGACGCGCATGATCACCAGGACCTACGGTCGCGGGCAAGTTTGCGGCCATCCTGTGGCCAGCCCCGCGCCGTGCCGCCGAGGCCCTGCCCGTAGCTGCGATGAAAATAGTCGTTCGCGTTCTACTCCCGCGCGCAGGTCCTGGAGAACGCGCACACGCTTGCTTGCGACGCGGGTCTGGGCCCGTCGCTCGTCCGTCGACGGCCGTATTGCTACCCACGGTCCGTGCCATCTCCACGACCGACCGGCGCTTGACCACCCGGCCGTGCAATTATCTCGCGCCGAACCCAGCCCGCGTCGCTGCGCGGCGCGTTGACGTCCTTGCGGAACACATTGGAAGACGGCGCGCGACCCCATTTTCGTCCAGGGGGGTAGCCGGCTGCCGGACACGGGTCTCGTCTGGCAACGTCTTGGTGCTGGCAACCATCCTGCCGTTTGCCGCCACCACCCCGGTCACGCGGGGGCGCGATCAGCGCGGCGCGTGCTTCTCGACCCACGCCGTGAACGCGGCGCCAAACCGGGTGAACAGCGCCTTGGTGTCATCGCTGGCGAGCGCGCCGCTGGCGTCGAACAGCTTGGCGGCGTTGTTGACGTACATCTCCGGTTGCTGGAGGACGACGACGTCGAGAAAGACGAGCGACTGGCGCAGGTGGTGGTTGGCGCCGAACGCGCCGAGCGAGCCCGGCGAGACGCTGACCACCGCGCCGGGCTTGCCCGCCCCGAACGCGCTCTTGCCGTAGGGCCGGGAGGCGACGTCGATGGCGTTCTTCAGCACGCCGGGGACGGAGCGGTTGTACTCGGGCGTCGCGAACAGGTAGCCGTCGGCACCGCGAAGCGCGTCGCGCAGCGCGGTCCACGACGCGGGAGGCGCGGCGTCGTCATCCTGGTTGTAGAGCGAGAGGTTCCCGATCTCCACGTGGGTGAACGTGAGCCCCGGGGTGAGCGCGGCGATCGCGTGGGCGACCTTGCGGGTAAACGAGTCCTTGCGAAGACTACCGACGAGCACGGCGATGGATCGAGTCATGCGCACATCGTAGCCGTTGTGCCCGGCATGTGCCGCCGTCACGGACGCGCACGGGGAGCTAACTTCACGGATCTACTTGGGTACCGGCACAGCGGCCACGACGGCGTCGGACGTCGACCGAAACAGCCAGATCACCGCGGCAGGTCATACGTCCCATGTCACATGGCTTACCGCGATGATCTGGCCGCGCTGTCCGCCCGGCACGACGCCCTTGCCGATGAAGTCGCCCAGAAGACGCGCGAGCTCGAGGCCTCGCGACGCTTGCTGGACGAGGCCCGCGCACGCGCGAAGCTGCCGGTGCTCGACAACCTGCGCGTCGCCACGCCGTGCACCGCCGACTGGAACCGGATGACCGGCGACGACCGCATCCGGCGCTGCGATGACTGCAAGAAGGACGTCTACAACCTCTCCGGCATGACGCGCGAGCAAGCCGAGGCGCTGCTGATCGAGAAGAACGGCGATTTGTGCGTGCGCTACTACCAGCGCCACGACGAAACGATCTTGCTCGCGGACTGCGCGCTCGACGGCAGGCGCCGCCGCCGCCGCCGCCGGCTCGTCGCGGCCGGCGCCGTCACGCTCCTCGCGAGCAGCGCCGCAGCCCTCGGCCTTCACGCGTACTCCCTGGGCTCCATGCAGGATCTGAGGGTCGAGCGACCACCTGAAACGCCACCACCGCGCGCGATGATGGGTGTGGTCGCTCCGCAACCCGCACTAGGCGACAAGACCGAGATGACGCAGCAGGGCCAGGCCATTCGCGTGCGTTGATCGCGAGAACGGACTGGTCGTGCTCGGATCGCGCCACCAACCTACCTGGGCGACACCGATGCTCGATCGAGGCAATGAGGCGTCAAGCGATCCTGGCGTGTCGATACGCGCGCGTCCACGCTCGTGCGTGCGCTCTCGCAGCCCAGCGCCGTGGGTTTCGTGTTTACGTGACGCGGACGGAGAGAGGCGCCTTCATCGAGACCTTCGGTCATGACACGGGTATCCGCGTCGTCGACCATAGAGAACTGGAGGCCCGCGCGCTCTCCCGTGTCGATGTCGCGAAGCCCCTGCGACTCGTGGACCTGCGCGGCCCAGGGCTCGCCCGCCTCGGTGCGGACGGGGAGCTGCTGACGGGGTCGTACGCGCAGGCGTGGGCGCTGGCACTGCACGAGCACCCGTCGACACCCGATGGAATCGCCTACCGCGCGCGCCACGATCCCGATCAGGTGTCCGCGGCGCTGTTCGAGCGCGCTCGCCCATCCATCACGACCACGACGCTCGGCGCGTTCTCCGACGCACGCCTCGCCACGCTCCTCGCCGACCTACTGGACGTCTACGATTTCGGCTTGGTCTAGGGGGGGTCGACTCTCCGTCGCTGCAGTCACGTTGACAGGTTCGTCGGGTTCGCCAGCGGGCGCGGTCGAACTCGCCGCGCGGCGGCCGCTGACGATCACCTCCTCACGGCCGTCCTCGGTGACGTGGCGCACCAGCCGGTAGGTGGTGTTGCCCTCGGCGCGCGCGACCTCGGGCGCCGCGATCAGGAGCTGGAGATCGAGCGTGCGACATAGATCGAACAGGACGCCGAGGTTGTCGCGCGACAGCCGGTTGGCCTCGTCGAGGAACAGGAACCTGAGGCTGCCGCTGGTCTTGCGCGCGCGCAGGAGGTTGGCGTCGCGCTCCCACTCGGTCAGCACGACCATCATGACCGCCGCGCCGACGCCGATCGCCTCGCCGGTCGACAGCCGGGTCGGGCTCGCCGACTCCCAGTCGCCCGAGGTCTGCCGCCGGATCTGGACGGCGAGCTCGAGGTACTCGCGGTAGTCGAGCAGCCGCTCGCCGCCGCCGCGACCGCCCCCGTAGCGCCGGAAGATCTCGTCGAGCGCTTCCTCGATCGGGATCGACGACTGGAACAGGAGCTCCTGGGCCTCGCCGAGCCGCAGCGCGCGCAGGATCTGCTCCATGCGATCGATGCGGCGGAGCTCGACGCGGATGCCGCGGACGCTGCCGAAGTGGATGCCGTCGAGCTGCTGGTTCAGCCGGCGCACCTGACCGCCGGCGCGCCGGAGCTGGATGTCGATGCCGCGCGCGACGTCTTCGGACGCGCCGCGCAGGTCGTTCTCCTGGCGCGCGAGGCGGCCCTCGAGGACGTCGAGGTGGCTGCGCAGGCGCTCGAGCGCGACCAGCGGCTCGTCGACCTCGACGACCTGGGCCGGCACGCGGTGACGCAGCCACTCGCGGGTCAGCTGCCACGCGGTGAGGTAGGCCGGGCCGTCGAGCGGCAGCGCGCGGACGGCATCGGCCAGCTCGCCGCCACCCCGCGCCCGCGCCACGCGATCGAGCAGCACCTCGCGCTTGCTCCACGCATCGGCGGTGAGCTGGATGCTGGTTCGATCAGAGGGGAGTAGGCCGGCGAGCGCCGAGGACAGGAGGCCGGCGGTCTCGGCGCGCTCGCGCAGCTCGGCCCACGCCGCCGCGGCGGGACCGGCGCTCCGGGTCTCGGCGGCGAGCCGGGCACGCGCGTCATCGGCGGCCTTGGCGGCCTGATCGCGGCGCTCGGTCGCGAGCGCCGCGGCGGTGACCAGCGCGCGTAGCTCGGCCTCGATCCCGTTGACGTACGCGATCGCGGCGGCGACCACCTGCTCGTGATCGGCCGTGGCAGCCCCCTCGCCCGCGGCGCCGTATGGCCCGGCGTCCGGCGCGCCCGCGCTCGTCACCGCCCCGCCGAGCGCGACCAGCTCGCCCGCGGCGCGATCGCGGTGGGCGACCGCCGCGGCCTTCTGGGCCTCTGCCTCCTGCGCGGCCGTGGTGGCGGCCTCCCACGCCGCGTCGGCGGCGGCCTCGGCCTCCTCGGCGGCCGCGACCGCCGCGCGGGCATCGGCGTGCTGGCGCTCGAGCGCCGGCGCGAGGCCCGACTGGGCGGCGAGCGCGTGCTCGGCGTCGGCCCAGGTCGCCGCGTGGCGGTGGGCGAGCACGTCTTCGAGCGCGCCGCGCGCGAGGAACAGGCGATCGAGCTCGGCGGCGAGCGCGGCCGCGCGAGCGTCGTGCTCGGCCCGGCGATCATCGTCGAGCGGTGGCCGGCGCAAGATCTCGGCGTGCTCGCCGAGCAGCGTGCGGGCCGGCGCGACGCGCTCCAGCTCGGCGCGGGCACCGGCCAGCTCGGCGCGGGCACGGGCGAGCTCGCCGGCGCGGGCCGCGTGGTCGGGCGCATCGATCAGCGCGGCGTCGCCCAGGAGCCGGCGCAGGCCGTCGCGCCGGCGGCGCGCCTCGGTCGCGCGCGCGTGGGCGGCGCGGACCCGCTCGTGGTGCGCGTGCGCGGCGAGCTCGAGCGTCGCGAGCTCGGACTCCAGCGTCGCGCGCTCGGCCGTGGGGTCACCCGCGAGCCAGGCCTCGATCTGCCCGGCGAGCTGATCGGCGTCGCGGTGCCAGCCGGCCAGGGCCGCCGCCCGTGCGGTGAGCTCATCGAGCGCGTCCCCGTCGCGCGCGATCGCGGCATGGAGCTCGGCCACGTGACGCTCGCGCGCCCGCCGGCCGAGGCTCGGCGGATCGGCCCGCCGGGTCACGCGCACGCCGAACGGCTCGCGGCAGATCGCGTCCACGTCTCCCGGCGCGCCGTCGTCGGGCGGCTCCGCGTCGAGCGCGGCGCCCGCGGCCACCAGCCACACCGTCGGGATCGCGCGCGCCGACCCGCGGATCGTCTCGGCGGCCGCAACCGGATCATCGACGATCAGCGCGTTCACGAGCGGGCCGAGCCGCGCCTCGACCCAGCTCGCCGTCGCGACGTCGAGGTCTTCGAACCGCTCGGCGAGCAGCTCGCCGCCGAGCTCGTCGCGAAGCCGCACCACATCGGGATCGAGGGCGGTGCCGCTGCGCTCGAGCGCGATCGCCCGGAGCCGGGTCGCCTCGCGCGTGGCCTCGAGCTCGCGACGGCGCGCCGCGAGCGCGTGCTGCTCCTCGATCACGCGGTCGCGCAACGCGATCACGCCGGCACGCGACGACGGCACGGGCTCGAACCCGGCGAGCCGGTGCGCCGACGCCTGGGCGTGATGCCACGCGGCGAGCCGATCATCGAGCGCCGCGAGCCGACCGCGCAGGTCGTCGAGCGCGGGCCGCGCGGCGGCCGCCGGATCGTGGCGCGCGGCGTCCTCGGCGTCGCGCACCACACGCTCGATCTCGTCGAGCTCGCGCGCGACGATCGCCCCACCCAGGAGGCCTTCTGGCGCGCTCCCCGGCGCGGTGCCGGCGACCTCGTGACCCGCAGCATCTGGCACGTGCCCCGGCGCGGCGCCGGTGATCCCGAGCTCCGCGGCGAGCGCGCGCGCCGCGCGCTGGCGCACGGCGAGCCGCTCGGCATCGAGCTGCTCGCGCTCGAGCTCGTGGGCGCGTCCGAGCAGGCCCTCGCGCTCGGCGAGCCGCGCGAGCACCCCGCGGGCGTGGCCGTGGAGCGCGCCGGGCAAGAGCGCCGCCGCCGCCGGATCGATCGCCTCGAGGGCGGCGCGCGCCCGTGCATACTCCTCGCGGCGGGCCTCGAGATCGCGCACCTCGCGGTCGATCCGGGCGCGCTCGACCTCGCCGCGCGCCCGCTGGTCGTCGATCTCGGCGAGCGCCGCCGCAGCAGCCTCGGCGGTGAGCGCCGGCCGATCGAGTAGCGTCCGGGCCTCGGCGAGCCGGCGCTCGAGCCGGCGGTGGCCGTGCGCGCGGCGCACCAGCTCGTCGAGCCCCTCCTGGAGGTGCGCGAGCCCGAGCGACGCCCGGTCGTAGGCTTCACGCGCCGCGATCCGGCCGTGCTTGGCGGCGGTTCGCTCGGCGGCCGCGCGCGCCTGGCCCGCGCGCGCCTTGTGAGCCGCCGCCGCGAGCACGGCGAGTTCGCGGTCGAGCTCGGTGATCCGGAAGGTCACGGCGTCGACCGCGATCCGGCGATCGCGCTCGGCGGTCGCGCGCGCCAGGTCGGCCCGGGCCGCGGCCCGGCGCCCCTCGAGCTCGCGCTCGCGCTCCTCCAGCTGGGCGATCTCGACCTGCCGCTCGCGTTGCGCGCGGACCGCGTCGTCGACGGCGGGCTGCGCCACGGCCACGCGGTGCTGGGCCTCGGCGGCGGCGAGCCGGGCCGCGTGCACCGCCGCCGCGAACATCTCGGCGCCGGCCTCGTAGATCGCGGTGATCTCGCGCTCGAGCTGGCGCGACTCGGCGACCTCCGCGCGGGTCCGCCGGCACGCCTCGAGGTTCGCCCGCATGCGCGACAGCGTCTCGCCGAGCCCGGTCTCCTCCTTGAGCAAGAAGCCGCGCAGCTCGCTGGTCAGCGCGCGCGAGATGCCGCCGGTCATGCTCGTGCGCAGCATCTCGTTGAGCTTTCCGCGCTCCTCGTCGGTGCCGAGCCGCATCGGCGTGATGCCGCGCTCGAACAGGGCCGCGAAGTACTCCTTGATCGTGCGAAACACCTCGAGCTTGCCGCCCGCGCGGGCGACCGCGGCGGTGACCTCGTCGAGCTCCGGCACGTGATCGCCGTCGAGCCGGCGCACGAGCAGGACGTCCGCCAGCCGGACCTCGGGCCCCAGGCCGGTCACGACGAACGCGGTCGGCTCGACCGTGGGCTCGCTCGCGCGGACCAGCCGGACGCCCGCGAGCAAGCGCTCGCCGCCGTCCACCTCGAGATCGAGCACCGTGTACGACGGCCGGCCCGGCTCGCCGAGCCGGCCCCAGATGCCGCGATCGCCGCCGATCGCGCCGCTCTCGCCGAGGTTGGTGAACCGCAGCTTCGACATGTCGGGCAGGAGCACGACGTACGCGGCGATCATCACCGTGGTCTTGCCGGCGCCGTTGGCACCTTCGAGGGCGGTCACGTGGCGATCGAGCAGGTAGCGCTCGTAGAACACGCCCTTCCAGTTGACGAGCGCGAGCGCCGCGATCCGGGCACGGCTCATGGGGCGTCGCCGTCGTCTCCGCCGGGGACCCGCTCGACCGGCGGCGCGCCGTCGCCTCCGCTCGCGCCTTCACCGTCGTCGTCATCATCATCGCTCGCGCGGTCGTCGCGGTCGGGCTCGGCGGCGTCGTCCGCGAGCGCCTCGTCGTCCCTGGTCGCGGCGCCGTCGTCCTCGAGCGCGATCTCGCCGCGGGCGACCAGCTGGGCGAGCGCCTCGGCCGGCTCCGACAGCCCACGCACCGGCTCGGCGAACCGCAGGAGCGAGGGCCGCAGGCGCAGCTGGTCACCCTCCACCAGCTCCACGAAGCCCAGGCCGGCGAGCCGGCGCACGGCCTCCCCGACACGGGCGCGGACCGTCTTCTGCGCGACCCGCTCGTCGTAGCGCCGCCGCTTGGGGTTGAACGCGCGGATCAGCGCGTCCGAGCCCATCACCGCCGCGAGCTGCGCGATCAGCTCCTCCTGGGTATGCAGCCCGGCGCGCTCGACGGTCGATGGGTGCAGGTACAGGAGCGCGAGCGCCTGACCGACGAGCATGTCGCCGCCGGCGAGCTGGCGGCGCGACAGCTTGTCGCCGGTCGGCAAGAGATAGAAGTAGCCATCCGGCTTGTGGATCAGCTCGCAGCCATAGCGCCGGTAGAACGCCTCGAGGTGATCCTGCGCATCCCCGAGCAGCGCGTACCACGCGACATCATCGCGATCGACGTGGCGTCCGCGCCGCAGCGCCAGATCGAGCTCCGGAAAGTCGGGATCGAGGATCACGTCCTGCAACTGCGCATAGCCCGGGCGTGTCATCGCGGTCCTCTCCCCGGCTCACCGGCGGAATCACCGGTGGCAGCTGCGGTCGCGGGGCCCGCCGCGCCAGCGGTGCCACCGGCGCGACCTGTGCCACCTGTGCCACCTATGATCGACCAGTCCTCGATCTCGAGATCCTCACCGACGGCGACCCACGGCCGCTCGATCGCCGACGAGGCGTGCGCGAGCCTGGCCACGGTCTGCGCGACACGCCCGGCCTCGACGAAGCGCTCCGGCGCCGGCAGGGCGGCGGTCACCTCGCCGGTCACCGCCGACAAGGCAGTCGCCCCGGCCCCGAGCGCACGCGCGACCTTGCCGTCGAGCACCGCCTGCGGATCTTCGCCCTCCTCGGCCGCGAGCTCGCGCTCGCGCGGGGCACGCGGCCGCACCACCGGCGGCCGATCGGGGATCGGCGCCACTGCGCGCAGGAGGCGGATCGGCGGCGCCCCCGCGTAGGCCAGCGCGAACCGGCGGCCCGCGCCCGCGAGCTGATCGCGCAGCCGCTGCATCAACGCGCGGGTCGGATCGAGCCGCACCACGTCGCGCAGGTAGCGATGAACATACTGGAAGTACTCCGACCACGCGCGCTGGCGCGCGGACCCCCACGCCACGATCCGATCGACCTGATCCATCAAGCGGTGCGCCGCGGCCTCGGCGTCCGGCTCGCCCGCGGCGATCGCGAGATCCTCGATGTCCTGGAGCAGCGCGAGCAGCGCGCTCGAGTCGCGGAGCAGCACCTCGTTCAGCTCGCGCAGGGTCGCGCTCGTCGACTCGAGCAGATCCTGGCAGCGGTCGATCGCGCCGAACCAGTCGGCCTCGAGCAGCCGGCGGATCTCGGCCTGGAAGTCCTCCTGCGAAAGGTCGAGCCCGCGCTGGCGGCGCTCGATCCCGGCGACGAGCTCGGTGATCGTCACCCGCAGCGGCCCGACGACGCCGTCCTGCCACGCCGCGGGGCCTTCGGCGCGTCGCGCAGCCTCGAGCACACCGGCGATCGCGACCCGCAGGCTCTGGGTCAGGAGGCCCAGCGTCTCGCGCGTCAGCACGTCCTCTTCGAGGAAGAACTGCACGATGCCGCTCGCCAGCCGCGACAGCGCAAACTCGCCGGTGCGCACCACGCCCTGCCCATCGACCCGCGCGAGCATCCGCTGATCGCGCAGCCGCTGGATCGCGTGCGTCGCCCGCCGGCGCAGCTGATCCGCCTTGGGCTCGGCGGCCGCGCTCGCCTGCGCGAACACGTCCTCGAGCTGCGCCTCGGTGAACGCCGTCAACCCCGCGGCCTCACCGCGCACGTGCAGCGCCACCAGGAAGCAGATGTCGAGCGTCCCCAGCTCGAGCGACAACCGCCGTTCGGCGATCACGGCCAGCACACGCTCGGGAGTACTGCGAGGAGCCGACACAGCCCTACGCTCTATAGCCGCTCGCGCCCGAGAGATCGACCCGTCACGCCCAGATCTCGCGATCGCGCGACCGCCGCCGAGAGGTTGCGCGCGCCAGCATCGCGAGCGAGCGTGTGCGCGTTCTCCGGAGGCTGCGCATCGGGAGCTTGGCGCGCGGGAGTCGAACGCGAGAGGCCAGGTTCGTAGCAGCGAGCACGCGCCGCCGTGCCCTTGACGACCACGGGGCGGGGAGCCGCCGCGCTGCCGGACCGCGCGCTGCCGGACCGCTGGCGAGCACGCCAGGTCGATAGGTTCCGCCACCTGAGGTTTGCCGCTCGACGTTGTGAGGATCGTCACCTGGCCAGCGCTGGACTGACCCGGATTCGACGGCCGTTGCCGTCCCTGCCAGCGCTCGCCGCATCGTTTCCCTCTTGGGTTGCGGTAACCATTCCGCCCGGCTCTCCATGACGATGGCGGACGGCGCTGGTCTCCCGGCCGGACCGGCGAGCCGGCACGGCTCACCCTGGCTGGCTAGTAGCGGATCCGTCGGGCGAGCACCGCGAGGACGACGGCATTCATGATGCCCGCCACGGCGACGACCATGAACCCGCTGTTGTAGTCGCCGGTGGCCTCCACGACCTTGCCGATGACCAGCGTGCCGACGGCGCCGCCGACGATGATCGCGATGCCGTTATAGAGGCCGGTGCCGGCGCCGATGCGGTCGGGCGGGAGGACCTGCTGCACGAGGGCGAACTCCGCGGTCTGGTATGCGTTCTGAAAGAACACGCTTACCGAGAACAGCGCCACCATCACCGTGAGGTCAGCCGCATGCGCGGCGAAGTGGACGCTGACCCCGGCGACGCCGCAGTCGGTGGCCGCGAACAGGGTTCGCCTGTTCAGCTTGTCGCCGAGGACCGCCCACACCGGGATCGCGACCGCTCCGGCCCAGTACGGCGCCGCTACCAGACCGGCCTGATCCGCCTCCGCAACATGCCGCCCGTGGGCCAGGTACGTCGGGAGCCAGGTGATGATCCCGTAGAGGATGACGTTGCTGAGCGACCCGGTGATGAGCAAGAGCCAGTAGTCAACCTGCCGGAACGGCGCGAACACCGACGCCGGCGGCGCTCCGGACGCGGCCTTCGCGTACGGCCCGTCGTCCCGCACGAACCGCAGCACGACCGGAAGCCCGACGAGCAGGCTGACGGCACCCAGGGCAAGGAACATCGCGCGCCAGCCGAGGTACGTGATCGCCGGATAGATCAGGAACGGGCCGGCCAGGATGGCGGCCTGGGGCCCGAAGATCCACATCCCGTTGGCGCGCGAGCGCTCGGAGGGATGAAACCACCGGCTCACGATCGCGCTCGACATCGGGAAATGGACCCCCTCGCCGAGGCCCAGGGCGAACCGCAGCGCCGCGAGGGCCAAGATCACCCCGCCAAGCGGAGCCGTGAGGGCGGTACAGATCGAGAACGCGACGATCGCCATCGCGATGCTCCGCCTGGGACCTAGCCGCTCGGCCACGGGGCTCAGGAAGATGTTCGAGAGCCCGTACCCGAGAAAGAAGCTCGGGACCACCGACGCGAAGTTGGCGCCGATGTCCTGCGCCGTCGACAACCCGTGCTCCTTGGCGATCGTCGGCAAGGCGAACGTGAGCGCCGAGCGATCGAACCAGTTGATGAGCGTGGTGACGAACAGGGCGAGCGGAATCAGCCAGCGGACAGGGGACAGCGTCTCGATCGCAGGCTCGCGCGTGGTCATCGGCTGGGCGCGACCATCGTGTCCGACCTGGCCCGGCGGATCCAGCGTCGCAGCGAGGATCGCGCGGGTGGGATCGGCGATATTCGTACGATCCGGAGCGCCGATATCGCATGACATCCCTGGTGGACGTCATCTGCACAAGGCGGCCGGACAGGCACCAAAGGAGCACCGCTCCGACGAAGATTCAGCCCTCCATTGGGATACGCCTCACGCGCAACTTCGCGCCGATCGCGCACGATGCCAGAAGAAGTTCTTTCTGTAATGGTCCGCTCGGAAATAGTCCTTTCCAATCGAGTGACACATTGCAGATCGCCAGTCAGGCTATGTTCGCCTTACGCACCGCGTCGCAATCGAACTCATCCGCCAGACGAGGAACGACGATCACGCTCGAATAGATCAGCCCCTCATCCGGGTAGCCGCACACGGCTACCCCCCGAGGATCACGGGCAGGCCGCGTCCATCCGCCTTCATTTGACTACATCTATCAATCCTCTACTATACATCATTTTTCACACTTGTCAAATCGAATGGTTTCCGGCAACCATCGTGGTTAGCTCGTCTACCTTTGACCTAATTCGTACTACGAATGAAGACGCAATTCTCAATGTCGGCCCATCGAATGCCTGATATTCGGTTCGAAGACGTGCAACCCGGTGCGTCGGACCGCGGTGGCTCGACGGCTCGCAGCGACGCCGGCCGCAGGATGCCCGGCGGCGGGCCTGATCCGGATCATCCGACGGACCATGCCGCCGAGCGGCCATCGATCGCATGGCGCCTCGCGCTCGCGGGGCCACCCGCCGCCGAGCCGCTCGCGCTCGACACCCGACCCGAGCTTTCCTGAAGGAGGTCACGTCCTATGTCATCGACAAACATCCACGCGCTCTTGATCAGCCTGTTCGACACCGCCCCGGTCAACAAGACATTGGGCGTCAAGCTGGAGTACAATGCGGAGGGCGAGGCTGTTTTTCGCTGGTCGCGCAACCCGAGCTTCGACCACGCAGGTCACGATACGCACGGCGGCATCATCGCGACCCTCCTGGACATGGCGGGGTGGTTCACCGCGGCGGCGAACTGCGGACAGGCGGTCGTCACGTCCGACATCCACGTGCGGTTCCTCCAGCCCACCAAGCAGCGGGACCTGGTGGCGACCGCGCGCGTGGTCCGCATGGGATCGAAGTCCGCCGTCACGGAGATGACGGTCTCCTCGCCCGCGGGGGAGCTGGTGGCGATGGCCACCGCCTCCTTCACCAAGCTCGGCGAGCTCCCCGCCCGCTGACGTGGCCCAGTCGCAAGCTCCACCGTACCATTTCACGAACGCCGCCGTGTGCGGAACTGCACAGGGAGCCATGAAGAACGTGCAGCAAGAACAGCGAGTCATCGAGAACGGATCGGCCGACCACCGCGAGGTGGTCATGACCGATCGTGCCAGCGAGCTCCGGCTCTCGCCCACGATCATTCATGCGTTGCAACACTGGGCGACCGTCCAACCCGCAAGTAATGCGTACACGTTCCTGCGCGGCAACGATCACGTCGAGCGTCTGTCGTACGGCGAACTGCATGGCGCCGTCGGCAGCCTCGCCGCGCACCTCCGCCGTGCGTACCCGAGGGGGGAGCGGATCATCCTGGTGATGGGCCCGGGGCTGCACTATGTCGTCGGCTTCCTCGCCTGCGCCGCGGCCGGCATCGTTCCCGCGCCGCTCTATCCGCCGGCGAGCGAAAAGGACTGGGACAAGCTCCGCGGCGTGGTGCGCGACTGCCAGCCAAGGGCGCTGCTCGTGAGCCGCGCGGTCGAGGCCGACCATGGTCCGCAGCTTGCCAAGCTGACGGAGTGCCGGCGCATCGTGATCGAGGAGCTCCTCGATCAGCATGGCGAGCCCGCGCCCGCGGACCGGGGGCCCCCCACGGTGGCCCCCGGCGATCTCGCGTTCCTGCAGTACACGTCCGGTTCGACCGGCGACCCGAAGGGGGTGATGGTCACCCACCGGAACATCGTCCACAACAACCTGATAATCGCCACGGCGATGGGCAACGACATCACCAACGTCTACGTGTCGTGGCTGCCGCTGTACCACGACATGGGCATGATCGGGATGGTCTTGCAGCCGCTGCTACTCGGTGCGCGCGCGGTGCTCATGTCTCCCATGGCCTTCGTGCGCGATCCGACGATCTGGCTGCGCGCCGTGTCCGCGTATCGCGGGACCGTCTCGGGCGCGCCGAACTTCTCCTACGATCTCTGTGTCGAGAAGGTGAACGACGAGGTCATCGATACCCTGGATCTGTCGTCATGGCGGGTCGCGTACAACGGCGCGGAGCCGATCAAGGCGTCCACGCTGGAGCGGTTCCACCGGCGGTTCGAGCGCGCCGGCTTTCAGCGTGAGGCGTGCTTTCCGTGCTACGGCCTCGCGGAGACCACGCTGTTCGTCGCGGGCGGGCCGCACAGCACGGTCGCGACGACGTTCGACGTCGACCGCGACGCCGTTCACCGCGGCAAGGTCGTGCCGGCCAGCGCCGGCGCAGGCACCGACGACGCGACGCGCATCCACACCTACGTCGGCATGGCGATCGATCCGCGCGACCAGCTCGTGAAGATCGTCGATCCGGACACGTGGACGACCCTCCCCGAGCTGCGCATCGGCGAGCTCTGGCTCAAGAGCGAGAGCGTGACGCGGGGCTACTGGAACCGCCCCAAGGCCACCGCCGACGCGTTCCACGCCTACACCACCGACACCGGCGAAGGCCCGTTCCTGCGGACCGGCGATCTGGGCTTTGTCCGTGACGGCAAGCTGTTCATCACGGGCCGGATCAAGGAACTGATCATCGTCAACGGCTTCAACCACTACCCGCAGGACATCGAGGAGACGGTCCAGGCGCTTTCGGAGAACTTCCGGGTCCACTACGGCGCTGCCTTCAGCTTCGAAGACGATCGGCTCGCCGTCATCCAGGCGGTGAACCGCGGCAAGGACGTGTCGGCCCAGTTCGAAGATCTCGTGTCGCGGATCCGCCGCGCGGTCTTGACAGTCCACGGCGTGGCCCCCGCGTACATCGGCCTCGTCACCCCCGGCACGATCCCGAAGACCAGCAGCGGCAAGATCCAGCGCGCCGCGCTGCGGCGACAGCTCCTCGAGAAGCGCCTCCCGACCCTCCATGCGTGGGAGATCGAGCGGCCTCGCGTCGAACCGAGGCCCGCGCCGCGCCCCGCCCCCGAGCGGGTCCGTCCGGCGCCTCCCCCCGTGCGCGCCCCGGCCGCGTCCCCGGCCGCGGGCGTCGACCAGAAGCTCGCCTGGATCCGCACGTACTGTGCGACCCGGATCAACTCGTACCTCATCGACGAGCGCCGCACGCTGCCGCCCTACATCGTCCTCGATTTCGGCAACCAGGGGCTGCTGGGGATGCAGATTCCCCAGGCGCACGGCGGGCTCGGCTTCTCCACGCGCGAGTTCCTGAAGGTCATGGAGCTGCTCGGCAGCAAGGATTTGACCCTGGCGTTGTTCGTCGGGCTCAACAACGTGCTCGGTATCCGGCCGGTGCTGCGGTTCGGAACCCAGCGGCTCAAGGAGCGCTACCTCCCGCTCCTGGCGCGCGGGCGTGAGCTGGCGGCGTTCGCGTTGACCGAGCCGGCGGCCGGCTCGAACCCGCAGGTCATCGAGGCGACCGCGCGGACGTACGGGGAAGCGCACCGCGTGACCGGGACCAAGGCATGGAGTGGATCGGCGGCCTGGTCAGGCCTCATGAACGTGTTCGCGAAGAACGTCGACGAGCACGGGCGCGCGGGGGGGATCTCGGCGTTCGCGATACCGCAGACCAGCCCGGGCGTGCAGCAGGGGCCCGAGGCGCTCACCATGGGCATGCGAGGGATGGTCCAGAACACGGTGTTCCTCGACAACGTCGAGGTGCAGCCGTGGCAAGTGCTCGGTCAGATCGGGCACGGTATGACCGTCGCGCAAGACGCGTTGTGCTACGGGCGCCTGGCGATCGCGTCGGCCTGCCTCGGCGCCACCAAGCTGTGCGTCCAGCTGATGCTCCAGTACGCCGGCCGGCGGCGGGTCGCGACCGGCAACCTGCTCCAGAACCCGTACACCCGCTCGGTGCTGACCGAGATCAAGCACCAGATCGCCGGCATCGAGGCGCTGATCGACGGGATCGCGGAGCGGATCGACGCCGGCATCGACGTCTCCCCGGAGGTGCTCGCCGTGTGCAAGTCGGTGAGCACCGAGGTCTTGTGGACCACCGTCGATCGGACCATGCAGCTCGCGGGCGGCCGGGGCTATATCGAGACCAACTTCATCCCGCAGCTGTTCCGCGACGCGCGGATCTTTCGCATCTTCGAGGGGCCGACCGAGACCCTCAACCACTTCGTCGGCGCCTCGGCGCTGCGCGGCCGTCCCGCGATCCGCGCGTACCTCCGCGAGGCGCTCGACGAGGATGCCGTCGGCGTCCACTACGATGAGGTCGTCCGGCGAGTCGCTGCCGTGCAAGCGCCGGGCGAACGCGACACGGCGATAGACGACTGGCAGTACCTGGCGCTCGGCGAATACCTCAATCACCTGGTGCTGTACGGCGCGGCGTGCGGGCGAACCACCGCCTCGGCGACCCGGCGCTGGCTCCTCGAGCGGCTCGAAGGCGCGCGCGCAAAGCTCGAAGGCTCGACGCATACCTTCTCGGGGATCGAGGAGGCCGAGGCGCTGCGTGCGTTCGGCGATACCATCGACCGCGAGCTCGGGCGGCGCGAGCAGGACGTGGCGATGCCGAGCACCTCGCCCGACCCGATCTTCGCGGACGCCCCGGCGAGGACCGCCCCGGCACCGTCGGGACGGCGTACCTACATGCCGCCCCTCGGGCTCCCCCGGGCCATCCGCCACATCGAGCCCCCTCTCCTCTCCAGCTCCCCGTCTCCCCCGATGAGCGACCTCGCGGCGGGCTCGGCGACCCAGATCGAGATCAGCCCGGAGGCCACCGCGGAGACCAAGGCGGAGATCGAAGCCTTCCTCAGCCAGTGGATCGCGCGGCGGTGCGCGCAGCCCGTCGCGTCCATCGGTGCGGACGTCGAATTTGCCATGCTGGGCATGGGCTCGGTAGACTCGATCGATCTGAGCGCCGCCCTATCGGAGAAGTATGCCCTGACGCTTGATCCGACCGTGCTCTGGAACTATCCGAATATCAGAGAGCTTGCCAGCTTCGTCCTGGGCAAGCTGACCAGGAGAAGTGGCTCGGCAGCGGCGGAGTGACGCCGACGGCCATGGCACCGGCAGCTCCCACGTTCGAACACCAGGAGGCAAACCATGAGGAAGAACCTGCTGCCATATCCCGCCGACGCCTGGGCGGTCGTCCTGATCGCCGCGGTCTTTGCCGGTCAACTGGGCCTGTACTTTTTCGTCGACGACGTACGGTTCCTGGCGCTCGGAGCGGTGGGGCTGTTGCCGTTGTGCACCTCGGTGACCGCGTACAACCATAACCACACTCACGTACGAACGTTCACCCATCGACCGCCCAACCGGCTGCTCGAGCTGCTCATCTTCCTCGAGACCGGCTCGTCGCCGTTCAGCGGGACGCTCAATCACATCGTCGGACACCACGAGACCTACGCGCATCCGGAGCAGGACACGCTCAACTGGAGGCGGCGCGATGGCTCGACGATGGGCCGGCACGAGTTCGCCCTGAAGGCCGCGCTCTGGCATTACCCGTCGTGCTTCGTGCTGGGCAAGGACCGCCCGCAGCTCCGGCGCTCGTTCCTGGTGTTCCTGGTGCTCGGCCTGGGCCTCCTCGGCCCCCTGATCGCGCACCGGCCGGTCCCGGCGCTGTTCGCGTTCGTGGTGCCCATGCTCGCGATGCTCTACATGCTGAAGTGGGCCGCCTATGCGCACCACAGCGGGCTATCCTCCGACGGCGAGTACACCGGTTCGCGGACCCACACCGGGCGGTTCTATAACTGGGCCACGTGGAATGCGGGCTATCACGCTGCCCATCACTTCAAGGAAGTACTACACTGGACACTTCTACCCGAGTACCACGAGCGAGAGCTGGCGGCGAAGATCCCCGCCGAGCTACAGGGGGATGGCTGGGGCGAGGATCTGCAGAAGCGAAAGTTCACGCCCGCGGCCCAGCATTGAACCCACTTCGAGCGCTCGACCCCGAACCAGGAGACCCACATGAACTTTCCGATCGACAACCCCCGAGAGGTCTCGCGCCAGATCATCCGCGAGTCCGTCGATCCCGAGACCTGGCGCAAGAACGAGGCGTTCACGCGCAAGCTCGAGGAGGTCATCAAGACCTCGCGTCTGTTCAACCACCCGGTGATCGGGGCGTGTTCCCGCAAGGAGTTCACGCTCGCGTCGATGGTGATCGTGCACTCGGAGGTCCGGGCCGGGTTCCTCGAGCACTTCTGCGATGCGCTCATCCACTTGATGCAGACCACGACCTCGCTCGATCGCCGGCTGGGGCCCCGGGCGAAGATGGCGGCGCGCTTCCTCATCCAGCTGAACGTCCTCGAGGAGATGGGTTACAAGCCCACGCCGCTCGGCAAGGCCGGGTTTTCGGGGCACCCCGGGCTGTCCCACTACTGGCAGCTCGTCGACACCCTGACGGCCCTGGGCCATCCCGAGGACCAGTGGGCGGCGTACGTCCCGTCTCCGGAGGCGCTCGCGGTCAAGGCATCGCTGCGCGGCAACTTCGACGATCACCTCCGCCTCGCGGTGGTGATCGCGGCCATCGAGGCCGCGTTCATTCCCTACTACGGGCCGTGGGCGGACAACACGATCGCCGTCAGCCCGACGAACATCGCGGACGGCTACCACAGCATCCACGTCGAGGACGAGACCGGCGCCGTCGTCGACGACATCCACTCCGAGGACAGCTGGTACATCGTCCGCCAGGCCGTGACGCCCGATCGCTACGCCGAGATCGAGGCGCTCCTCCGGGACACCCTCGAGGTCTGGGCGCGCTTCATCGACATGCTGGCCGCAAGGGATCGCGAGGTGAAGCGCGCGGCGTAGGGCGCGCCGGGCGAACCAGCCGCGTCCCTTCGCAGCGCGGCGCTCGCTCGATGACCGGCGCCGCAGCCCGGCTCAGAAGGTATGGCAGAGCGCATGACATCGGCCGACCGTAAGAAGCTTGCCGTCGTCGGAGCCGCCGGGCGGTTTCCCGGCGCCGCGAGCTTGCGCGACTACTGGCGGCTCCTCGTCGAGGGCCGGGTGACCACCAGCGAGCCGGACGACTCGCGGAGCGAGCTGTGGAAGGCCGCGCGCGACCCGCACCTGGGCCCCAAGATCACGACGCTCCGGGCGGGCTACCTCGCCGACGTGGCCGCGTTCGACGCCGAGTACTTCAGCGTCTCGCCGCGCGAGGCGGTCAAGCTCGATCCCCAGCAGCGCCTCCTCCTGGAGGTGACGCACGACGCGCTCGAGGACGGCGGGATCACGAGGGCCGAGCTCCAGCGCTCCAGCGTCGGCGTGTTCATCGGGGCCGGCAGCTCGGATTACATGAGCCTCGACTCCGGGCGCAAGGAGTACGTCGACGGGTATTACGGCATCGGCAACTCCCACAACCTCCTGGCCGGGCGAATCTCCTACTTCCTGAACCTCAAGGGACCGAGCCTGGCGATCGACACGGCGTGCTCGTCGTCGATCACCGCGCTGCACTTCGCGGTGCAGTCGCTGCGCCAGGGCGAGATCGATCTGGCGATCGTCGGCGGCGTCAACGTGATTGTATCGCCCGACCTGACCCTGGCGTTCTCGCAGGCGAAGATGCTGTCGCCCAGCGGGCGGTGCAAGACGTTTTCCGCCGACGCCGACGGCTACGGGCGCGCCGAGGGCGTGGGGGTCATCGTCCTGCGGTCCCTCACCGACGAGGAGCTGGAGTACTACCCGATCCGGTGCTTCATCACCGGGACCGCGGTGAACCAGGACGGCCGGTCCAACGGGATCGCCGCCCCGAACGGGACCAGCCAGGTCCGCGTGATCCGCGCGGCGCTCGACCGCGCCGGCCTGTCCCCCGCGGACATCACCTACCTGGAGGCGCACGGCACCGGAACGCGGCTGGGCGACGCGATCGAGCTCGGCGCGCTCCAAGAGGTGTTCACCGACGTGCCCGGGGCGGCGTGCTTCGTCGGCTCGGCGAAGGCCAGCATCGGCCACACCGAGGCGGCGGCGGGCCTGTGCGGGCTCCTCAAGGGCATGCTCATCCTCGAGCATGGGGTGATCCCGCCGCACCCGGTCGAGCGGCCCTACGTGAGCTCGTTCGACGGCAACCCCACGCTGAAGGTCGCCGATCGCGCGCAGCCGATCGCGCCCGGCCTGCGCCACGTCGGCGTCAGCTCGTTCGGGTTCGGCGGCTCGAACGCGCACGTCGTACTCGCGCGCCACGTCACCCCCAACCGCACGCGGTTGCTCGACGAGCGAACCGGCGCGGCGGGTGGGGGCCTCGACGGCTCGACCGGCGGTGCCCAGGATCACGCCCGCGGGATCGACGAGCGAACCGGCGGCGTGGAGAGTGGGAGCCTCGACGGCCCGGCCGGCGGCGCGGGGGAGCGCCCCCGCTGGCTCCACGAGACCGGGCGCCCGGTGCTGTTGCCGCTGTCGAGCCACTTCGCGATCGGCCTGGCCGAGGACGCCCACGAGCTCGCGGCGCACGTGGCGGCGACGAGCGGCGCCCTCGAGCCGATCGCCGACACGCTGATGTTCGGGCGTGACCACCTCGCGCATCGCCGCGCCTGCGTCGCGCGCACCCGCGCCGAGGCGGCCGAGGCGCTCTGGGAGGTGCGCCCCCCGCGCACGCCCCTGCCCGTCGCGGCGGGCGATTCGCCCAGGGTCGCCTTCATGTTCACCGGGCAGGGTTCGCAGTACTTCGGGATGGGCCGCGAGCTCTACGAAGCGGTCGTGCCGTTCCGGTTGGCGTTCGATCATTGCGACGAGGCGATCGCCGAGCGCACCGGCATCTCGATCGCGCGGGTCGTGTACGAGCCGGGCCACGGCGGCAACGACCGCCTCACCGCCGATACGCACCTCGCGCAACTCGCGCTGTTCGCGTTCGAGTACGCGCTGGCCAGCCTGTGGCTGGCGCTGGGGATCTCGCCGGCGTTCGCGATCGGCCACAGCATCGGCGAGCTCGTGGCGCACACCGTGTCCGGATCGCTGTCCCTGGGCGATGGCGTCGCGCTCGTCCATGAGCGCGGGCGGCTGATGCAGGCGATCGCGCAGGACGGCGCGATGATCGCGATCTCGCTGGACGTCGCGTCCGTGTCGGCGCTGCTCGGCGAGCTCGGCGAGCAGCTCCACATCGCCGCCGTCAACAGCAGGCAGCGCGTCGTGGTGAGCGGGGATCGCGGAGCGACCGAACGGCTCGTCGCGCGGCTGTCCCGCGACCAGGTGCGCTTCCGCGCGCTCCGCACCCGGCACGCCTTCCACTCGCCGATCTTCAACGACGCGGCGGCGCGGCTCGCGGAGGTCTCGCGGGACATCCCCGTCGGGACCGGTACGATCCCGGTGGTCGGCAACCTCGACGGCGCGGTGGTTCCGGCGAGCGCGCTCGGCGGCGACTACTGGGGCAAGCACATCGCGATGCCGGTGCAGTTCGCCAGGGGGATCGAGACCCTGGTCGAGCTCGGCGTCCAGGTGTTCCTCGAGATCGGTCCCGATCGCGCGCTGTCGCCGCTCGTCGCCGCCGACCACGGGGCCTATGTCCGCGCGCTGCCCTGCGTCGTGCGCGATGGGGACAGCGAGGACTCGATGCTCCGCGCGGTCGGTACGGTGTACGAGCTGGGCTTCGATCTCGACTTCACGCCGCTGTCCCGCGACACCCCTCCCCGCATGGTCTCGCTCCCGGCGCGCCACCTCGCGCGCAAGCGATACTGGACCGCGAGCAGCACCGCCCCCACCCGCAGCGAATCGTACGAACGAGCCGCGCCCCTCGGCGAGACCGCGCGCGGCCAGGGCGAGATCGAGCGCGACTCCTCGGTGCACGCGGTCATCGATCGACAGCTCGACGTGATGAAGGAACAACTCTCGCTGCTGGGTGACCTGTAGCCGTGGCGCCGGTTGGCGCTTGTATCCCTCGTGACCTGAGTAGGGACCGACATGACGACCGAAAACCAAAGCACCGAAGTGTCCCGGATCATGGAGTCGATCGTTCGCGAGATCGCCCATAGCCTCAACGAGGCGCCCGAGCACATCGACCCCACGCTGGCGTTCTCCGATATGGGGGCCGACTCGCTGATCCTCCTCGAGGCGCTCCACGAGATCAACGCGCGGTACCACGTGTCGCTGACGGTGAACGAGATCTACGAGAAGGTCGACACGATCGCCAAGGTGGCGCGCTACGTCCACGACCGCGGCGGCCGCGCGGAGGCGGGCGAACCGCGCGCACCCGCGGCCGGGCACGAGTCGTTTGCCGAACCCGCGTCCGCGTCCACGGCGCCGCGCGGCGAGGTCGGCCGCCGCGTGATCGAAGACATCGTCCGGCAGCAACTCGATCTGATGGAGCGCCAGCTCGGGCTGCTCGGGAGGAAGCCAGGGAGCCCCGCGCCCGGCGCGCGACCTTCGCCGCCGCGGGCGGCACCGGAGGCCGAAGCCCCGGCCGCGCATACCGATCCGGCCGCGCGTGCCGATCCGGCCGCGCATGCCGCTCCGGCCGCTCCGGCCGCGCTCCCTCGGCCCGACCAACCCGCACCGGAGCAGCCGTTGGCCCCGGCGCCCGAGAGCAAGCCCGACGTCGATCGGTTCAGCGCGTTCTCGGTCAAGCTGGGCAAGGACGAGCGCGAAGAAGATGCCGAGAAGATCGGGTACATCCAGCGCCTGATCGCGCGGGCGACGGCGAAGACGCCGGAGTCCAAGCGGCTCGCCCAGCAGTATCGTCAGCCCCTGTCCGACAACCGCGTGTCCGCCGGGTTCCGGCCGCTGCTCAAGGAGATGGTCTATCCGATCCTCGCGGAGAAGGCCGAGGGGGCGCGCATCACCGACATCGACGGCAATACCTACCTCGACTTCACGATGGGGTTCGGCGCGTACTTCTTCGGTCACGCTCCTGAGTTCATCACCCGCGCCATCAAGGCGCAGCTCGATCGCGGCATGCCGGTCGGTCCGCAGTCACCGATGGCGGGCCGGGTCGCGGAGCTCATCTGCGAGCTGACCGGCCACGCCCGCGTGACGTTTTGCAACTCCGGCACCGAGGCCACCATGACCGCGGTGCGGCTCGCCCGCGCCAAGACCGGGCGGGCCAAGATCGTCATCTTCCGCAACTCGTACCACGGCACGTTCGACGGATTCCTCGCGCGCACCAGCGCGTCGAGCGAGGCGAGCCGGCCGGCCAGCCTGGGCACGCCGCTCTCCATGGTCGAGGACACGGTCGTGCTCGACTACGGCGAGCCGGGCGCGCTCGACTACATCGAGCGTCATGGGCGGGAGCTCGCCGCGGTGCTGACCGAGCCGGTGCAGAGCCGCGTCCCCAACCTGCAGCCCGCGGCGTTCCTGCACAAGCTCCGGCGCGTCACGGCCGACCACGACATCGCGCTCGTGTTCGACGAGGTGATCACGGGCTTTCGCTGCGCGCGCGGTGGCGCCCAGGAGATCTTCGGCGTCCGCGCCGACCTCTGCACGTACGGCAAGATCCTCGGCGGAGGGATGCCGATCGGCATCGTCGCGGGCAGCGCGGCGTACATGGACGGGCTCGACGGTGGGTTCTGGCAGTACGGCGACGCGAGCTTCCCCGCCACGCCCACGATCTTCTTCGCAGGGACGTTCACCAAGCACCCGCTGGCCCTGGCGGCGGCGCTCGCCGTCCTCGAGCACATCCAGGCCGCGGGCAACCAGCTCTACCACACGCTGAACGAGCGAACCGACAGGTTTTGTGCGCAGCTCAACGCCGCCTTCGAGGCGGAGGGCGTGGACGTCAAGGCCGAGTGTTTCGCCTCGATCTTCCGCTTCGCGGCGAAGGGAAACCTCGACGTGTTCTATTACCGCATCCTGGAGGCGGGCTACTTCATCTGGGAGGGCCGCAACTGCTTCCTGTCGACCGCGCACAGCGAAGAAGATCTGCGGTTGTTCGTGGATACGGTGCAGCAGATCTGTCGCGAGCTCGTGGCGTGCCGGCTGCTCCCGGTGCGCGCCACGGGCAAGGTCGACGTCCGCGCGGAGGCCCCGATCTCCGCCGCCCAGCAGCGGTTCTATCACCTCGCGCAGGGCAGGCCCGACGGCGCGATCGCCTGCAACCTGTGCTTCGGGCTCAGGTTCGACGCGGCGGTCGACACCCTGCGGCTCGGGCGCGCGGTGACCTCGGTGCTGTCCGGACAGGACGCGCTGTGGTACCGGTTCGACTTCGCGCAGGCGACGCAGCGGCTACTGCCGATCTTCGAGCGCCACGTCCGCGTCGATCGGGCCCACGTGCCGGAGCCCGCGACCGAGGATGGCCTCGTCGATCGCTTGATGGCGAGTCAGCAGAAGGAGCCGCTCGCCCCCGAGGCCGGCGAGAACGTCCGTGCGACCATCACCACGTTCGACCACGGCGCGACGCTGCTCAGCCTGTGCGTGCACCACCTGGTCTGTGATGGCTGGGCGCTCGCGATGATCTTCGAGCGCATCGCGGCGCTCTACAGCGAGAGCCCGGCGGAGGTCCACAGCATGAAGGCGGCGCACGCGCCGTACGCGCGGTGGCTCGACCATGAGACGGCCTATCGCGACAGCGAGCAGTATGCGAGCGACCAGCGGTTCTGGCAGGGGACGATCGATCTCATCGCGAGCTACCAGCGCAATCGTACGTTCAGCGCGTTCCAGCATCGCCACACCGTGGGCGGGCGGCCGGGCGGGCGAGCCCAGCTCGGCATCGACCAGCGGCTCACGGCGCTGTTCAAGGCGCAAGCCAAGGCCGACGGCGTGACGCCGTTCACGGCCCTGCTCGCCGGCTTTCAGGTGTTCCTGTCCCGGGCCTACCGGACGCGCTTGCCCATCGTCGGGATCCCGTTCGCCAACCGCACGACCCGCGAGCTCAAGCAGGTCGTCGGGACGTGCGTGAACCTCTTGCCGCTGCTGCCGTTCCACGGCCCGAACGGGACGTTCGACACGACCCTGGCGTACACCAAGCACACGATGGCGGAGATGTTCAAACACTCGATGTATCCGTATCAGGAGATGTGCGAGCAATACCGGGCGGCGACGTCGGAGGACCACGTCACGCCGGTCGAGGTCACGTTCAACGTCGAGCCGGTCAGCCACCTGCCGCGGTTCGACGACCAGCGCCCCTTGCTGGTCGCCGCGGTGAATGATCGGATCGAGTTCGATCTCATGTTCAACGTCTTCGTGCTGGAGTCCGACATCCGGATCGATCTCGACTACGACACCGGGATGCTCGCCGAGGACGCGGTGTATGGCCTGCTCAACCTGTACGCCAAGCTCGTCGAGAACTACGCCAACCGCGCCGACCCGGCGCGCCGGCCGAACGCGCCGGCCCAGGAGGTCGCGTGAGCGGGCCCGATCCCGCGCTGACCACGCGGCCCCCCGCGTCGCCGCCGCGACCGCCTCGCCGCCGCGCTCCCCGCGGCCCGGCCGCGCGTGCTCGTCGGCGCGGAGCGATGGCAACCGCATCCTCGCCGTGATCCGCGGGTCCGCGATCAACCAGGACGGCGCCAGCGGCGGCCTGACGGTCCCGAGCGGCCCGTCGCAGACCGCCCTCGTGCGGCAGGCGCTGGCGCGCGCGCGCGTCACGCCGGACCAGATCGACTACGTCGAGGCGCACGGCACCGGCACCGCGCTCGGCGATCCGATCGAGGTCGGCGCGCTGGCCGAGGTGTTCGCCCGGGGCCGGCCCGCGGACCGGCCGCTCCTCCTCGGATCGGTCCGTTTCGCAGCGACACACTGTACGTCAACACGCTGCCGTTCGCAGACACGAACCGTACCCCTCAGCCGGAGTAGCCTCGCCTGCTTTCGCAGGAGCGCCGGTGGCCCACCGTGGGCATCGAACAGTCTCCCGATGAAAGGTCGCTCGCTGCCGGCCTTCCGCAAGAGCTCGCACGCCTCGACGATCGTGCTCTTGCCGGCACCGTTGGGACCGATCACCACGGTCGGAGCGGTGGCGGTGCGCTCGTCGCCTTGCCCACGGGTGACGTCGACCCGCGCCGAGAGATCGAGCTCCACGTGATCGAGGCTGCGCATCCCTCGATCGAGAACTGCGTGATCAGGAGCCGACTCATCCGGAGACGGTACCATCGCCAGCGCGGCGCGGCCAAAGCAGCTCAGCCGAACGCACGCGGAGCCTTCTCTGCGCGCTGAAGGTGAGGCTGGCGAAGCCGACGGATGTAGCCTATTCTGTAGACAAAGGAGTCTACATGCGTCAGACCACGGTACGGATCCGGGGGCCGGCGCACGACAAGCTGCGGGCCCTGGCAGAGGCAGAACAGCGACCGATGAACGACGTGCTCGAGGACGCGATCGAGACCTACCGCCGCATCCGGTTCCTCAGCGAGGTCAACGCCGGCTATGCAGCGCTCCAGCGCGATGCGAGTGCCGCGGCTGCATGGAAGCAGGAGATCGCCGATCTAGACACGACGCTACTTGACGGACTGCCCCGCGAGGAGCCCGTGCGAGCGGCGCCGTCGAAGCCGAGACGCCGCACGACGGCAAAGCGATGATCGCGGCGAGGAGGGGCGAGGTGTGGCTCGCGGATCTCAACCCCACACGTGGTCACGAGCAGGCGGGGCAACGGCCCGTGGTGATCGTGTCCGATGATCTGTTCAATCACGGTCCGGCCGGGCTGGTCATCGTGCTTCCGGTCACCTCGACGATCAGGGCGATCCCGTCGCACGTCGTGGTGAATCCGCCGGAGGGTGGGCTCAGGAACCGGAGCGCCATCATGTGCGAGGCCGTGCGCTCGATCTCCGTCGAGAGGCTACGCGCCCGCATTGGCCGGCTGAGACCCACCTCGATGGCGGTCGTGGAAGACGGCCTCCGGATCCTGATGCGGCTGTAGCTCTGCGCGGACCGCCGATGAGATCGAAGCGTTCGCGATGTCTTGCCCCGGGGGAGCACTCCGACCATAGTTGTCCGCCTGATGGTAGATGTTCGTCGCAGTGCACGGATGGCGATCGAGATCTGTGGGCTTGGCTTCACGATCTGTGCGATGGCCGCGTGCCCTGGCCCCTCCGGCCCCAACGATGCCTCGCTGCCTCCCCCGAGCGTGATCCCGAACGGGCCGTGTGGCCTCCCGGGATCCATCGTCTGGGAGGCGCGTGGCCCGACCAGGGTCCCGGGCGCACCAACACCTGGCCCGGACATCTCGTGGATGAAGCTGCCGGTCGGGTTCTGCGCCCATGTCTACGCGACGGTGCCTCACGTCCGTCAGGTGAAGGTCGCCCCGAGCGGGGAGCTGTTTGCCGCGTCGCCCAGCCAGAGCACGGCCGGCGGGGGCGGTGGCGGCCTCGGGGCGATCGTCGTGCTTCCGGACGACGACCACGATGGATCGAGCGACGCCACCCTCCGCTTCGCCGACCGTATCGCCGAGACGCAGGGCATGGCGTTCTCGCCGGACGGCTTCCTCTACTACCAGGACGCGGCGGCGGTGATGCGCGTCCCGTATCACCCGGGCGACCGCACGCCGTCGAGCCCGGGGGCGATGATGATCGACATGGCGGCGCTCGTCCCCGAGCAACCCACGCTGCACTGGCCGAAGGCGATGGACGTGGCGGACGATGGCAGCCTCTACGTCATGAACGGTGGCGAACAGGGTGACCAGTGCCAGTCGCCGCTGCCCGTGCGCGGCGCGATCGTCCACGTCACGTCGCCGGCCAGCGCCACCCCGATCGGCACGGTGATCGCGCGCGGGTTCCGCAACCCGATCGCGGTCCGCTGCAATCCCGGCAAGGGAAGATGCTTCGCGCTGGAGCTCGCGAAGGATGGCTCGGGCGACGAAGGCGGGCGGGAGAAGCTCGTTCCGGTGCGCGACGGCGCGAACGACGACTGGGGATTCCCGTGCTGCGCGTCGAAGGGGATCCCGTACCCGGATATCTCCGGCCCGGCGCCCGACTGCAGCGGCGTCACGGAGGAGACCGTCGGCTTCGTCATCGGCAACACGCCGTTCGGGCTCGAGTTCGCGCCGAGCACCTGGCCGGCCCCGTTCCAGAACGCGGCGATCGTCGCGCTTCATGGTGAGGTGGGCAGCTACGCAGGCGCTCGCGTGATCGCGATCCCGACCGACGCGGTGACCGGCGAGCCGATCAAGACGTCGAACCTCCCGACCGGCGGTGACTTCCTCGAGCTCGCGTCGGGCTGGGATGACGGCCGGCAGGATCACGGGCGCCCCGCGGCGGTGGGGTTTGCCGCCGACGGGCGGCTCTTCCTCGGCGACGACATCGCCGGGTTGATCGCCTGGATCGCGCCGGTCGCGCCCTGAGTAGTGCCGCGTCGCGGTGCCACGCCGGACGGGACCACCTCGACGAAACGGTCGAGCGGATTTTCAAGGCAAAGCCACGCGAATGCGACAAGCGGCCGGCAACGGCAAGATCTACGACAGGTAGGAGCAGGCAGAGAACTTGACAGGCCGACCATGCGGCAGAGAATCGCGCAATGAATGCTGCCGCAGCGCTCGCGCCATCGATCTCGGAGCCCATGACCTGGGCCGAGATCTGCGAGCGGTATCCCGACCAGCGGGTTTGCCTGGTCGAGATGGATCGAGTCCATCCGCATGGCTTCGAGTTTCGCACCGCGCGCGTCGTAGGTCATGGCCAAACACCGAGCGAGGCGTTCGACCAAGCGCGCCCGTGGCGGGGTCGCTACGAACAAATCGGCCACTACTTCACTGGCAAGATCAAACCGCCACTTCCGCACTTCCCGCGAATTGTGATGACTGATGAGATCCGAGAGCTCGTTCGAATTCGACGGTGATCTGATCATCATCGAGGCAACCGTGGTCGGCCCCAATGGCCGTGATACCGGCGGACCGAGTTGCTCGTAGTGTCGTGCGTTCGGCGGTCGCCGAGGAGCCTGGCTATATCGTTCGCCTGGCGCACTTCATGGCCCTTGGCTTCACGCTTCCCGGTGTGCACGTGAACGTGGCAGATCTCAGCCACGGCATCGACGGCCTGCTCGGGATGAACTTCTTGAGTGACTTCAACCTCGAGATCCGGCCCGCCGAACGACGGCTTATTGCCGAGAGAATCGCGCCCTGAGCGCTGCAACAACTTCGATTCCGTCACGAGCCTCGTCAAGCAAAGGGTCAGACGGATGCATGGAGGAGCATGACAGCCGTCGCATCCACGACCTTGGGCTGTCGAGTAGCTACGGCGGCGGATCGAGCGGTGCGCCGGTGGCGCCGGAATCGGCGCGCGGATCGCCGACCAGCAGGCGGTGCAAGGTCGCCGCGTCGTCGAGCAGGGCCGCGCTGTCGCCGCGATGGACGATCTTGCCGCGATCGAGCGCGATCACGTGCCTGGTGAGCGACAGCGCGATCCGGGCGTGCTGCTCGACCACGACGATCGCCAGGCCGGTGTCGACGGCGAGCTTCCGGATCACGCGCACGAGCTCCTGCGCGACGATCGGCGCCAGGCCCTCGAGGGGCTCGTCGAGCAGGAGCAGCCTGGGGTTGGTCATGAGCGCGCGCCCGATCGCGAGCATCTGCTGCTCGCCGCCGGACAGCTGGTCGCCCAGGTTGGTGCGCCGGCGGTCGAGGCTGGGGAACAGCTCGTAGATCCGCGGCGGGGTCCACGGGCCCGGCCGCGCCACCGCGGTGAGGTGCTCGTGCACCGTGAGCGACTTCCACACCAGGCGCTCCTGCGGCACCCACCCCAGGCCCGCGCGGGCACGCCGGTAGGTCGACATCGCGCCGAGATCGCGGCCCTGCCAGCGCAGCGAGCCACCGCGCAGGGTCGACAGGCCCATCAGCGTGATGAGCAGCGTGGTCTTGCCGACGCCGTTGCGGCCGAGCACCGCGAGCGCGTCGCCCTCGGCCAAGGACAGCGAGACACCGTCGAGCACGATCGACTCGCCGTAGCCGGCGGTGACGCCGGTGAGCTCGAGCAGCGCGGTCATCGTGATCCTCCGGCCGGTTCGCCGAGGTAGACGTCGCGTACCCGCTGGTCGGCGGCCACCTCGGCGGGCGTACCCTCGGTGAGCAGCCGTCCATCGACCAGCACGGCGATGCGCTGCGCGAACCGGAACACCAGCTCCATGTCGTGCTCGATGAACAGCACGGTGACGTCGCCCGGCAGCGCGGCGATGACGCCGAACACCTCGGTGCTCTCCCCCGCCGGGATCCCCGAGGCGGGCTCGTCGAGCAAGAGGACCTTCGGCCGCATCGCCAGCGCGAGCGCGATCTCGAGCAGGCGCTGCTTGCCGTACGGGAGGTTGCGCGTCAGCGTGTTGGCCGCCTCGCCCAGGCGCAGGCGCTCCAGCAGATCCTGCGCCTCGCGGATCTGCGCGGTGCAGCTCGCGACCGTGCGATACCACGTGCTGGCGAGGCCGGTGCGCTCGCAGATCGCGAGCACGACCGACTCGAGCACGGTGAGGCCGGCAAACAGCGTGTTGATCTGGAACGTGCGCGCGAGGCCGCGCTTGACGCGCTCGTGCATCGCGAGCCGCGTGACGTCGGCGTCGCCCAGCCACACGCGGCCGGCCGAGGGCGCGTAGAACCCGGTCAACAGGTTGACCAGCGTCGTCTTGCCGGCGCCGTTGGGGCCGATCAGCGCGTGCCGCGCGCCGACCGGCAGGGTGAGGCTCACGTGGTCATTCGCGGACACCCCGCCCCAGCGCTTGCACAGCCCCTCGGTGCGCAGCGCGATGGGGATCCCACCAGGCTTGCCGTCCGCCGGGGGCGCGCCCGGCCCCTCCCTCGCGCCCGATCGATCTCGCTCGCGATCGCGCTCGGTCATCGCGATCGCCTCGCCGCCAGCCAGCCGCGCACGGCGTCGATGCCGCCGAGGATGCCGCCCCGCGCGAACAGCACGACAGATACCAGCAATAACCCGATCCAGAATTGCCAGTAGATCGGGTCTTGCCGCGCGAGGTAGTCCTTCATCAGCATGAACAGCCCCGCGCCGAGGAATGCGCCGTAGAGCCGCCCCGTCCCGCCGAGCGCGAGCATGATCAAGACATCCGCGGAGCGCTGGAACTCGAGCATGTTCAGCCCGACGAACTGCGTGGTCTGCACCAGGAGGGCCCCGGCGATCCCGGCCAGCCCGGCGCCGATCGTGAACACCGCGACCAGGCGCCGCCCGACCGGGGCGCCGAGCGCCGGCATGCGCCGGGCGCCTTCCCGGATCGCCTGCAGCGACAGGCCAAACGGTGAATGGACGAGCCGCCTGGCGAGCACGAAGCCGCCGAACGCGACCACGAGGCTGTACCAGTACGCCGTGTTGCCCGCGAGATCGAAGCGGAACGTGCCGGCCAGCCGCCAGATCGGGACATCCGGCAAGCCTTCCACGCCTCCCGTCACCCCGGCCGCCTTGTTCGCCGCCTCGACCAGCAGGAGGCCGATCCCCAGCGTGATCATGAGCTGCGCCAGCTCGCGGCCGCGGACGACCAGGAAGCTCGTCGCGTAGCCGGCGGCGGCGGCGATGACGCCCGCGCTCAGGAGGCCGGTGAGCGGCTCGCCCCAGCCGTGGACGGCGAGCAGCCCGGCGGTGTACGCGCCCAGCCCGAAAAACGCCGCGTGGCCGAGCGAGACGATGCCCGCGTAGCCCAGGATCAGATCGAGCGACAGCGCGAACAGCGCGGTGATGATCACCTGACTGCCGAGCACCCGATGCTCGGGAAACGCGAAGTAACCCACGATCGGAGCGAGCCACAGGGCGCTGTCGACCGCGCGCCAGCGGTCGTCGGGCAGCCTCGGCGGCGACCTCGGCTCGCTCACCGCCGCCTCCGGATCAGGCCGCCCGGGAACACCAGCAGCAAGATCACCATCACGCCATAAATGAGAAAGCCGCCGAGCTGTGGAATGTAGTACTTGCCGACCACGTCGAACACGCCGAGCGCCACGGCGGCGACCGCGCTGCCGACGATCGAGCCCTCGCCGCCGACCACCACGACGAGCAGGAAGTACACCATGTACTTGAACGTGAAGTACGGATCGAGCCCGAGCACGTCGATGCCGAGCGCGCCACCCAGCGCGGCGAGCCCGCTGCCGAGCGCGAAGCTGATGCTGACCACGTGATCGACCGGGATCCCGAGCCCCGCCGCGGCGCCGGGATGATCGACGGCCGCGCGCAGCTGGGCCCCGAACCGGGTGTGCCCGACGAGCAGGTGGAGCGTGGTGGTGATCGCGACGACCACCGCGATCAGGAACAGCCGGTACGCGCCGAGCTCGAGCCCCAGCACCTGGACCTGCCCCGTGAGCATGCCCGGCAACACGACGCCCTGCTGGCTCGGCCCCCACAGCCGGGTCGCCAGCGCCGTGGCCATGAACGCGAGCCCGATCGTGAACAGCACCTGATCGAGCGGACGGGTCCGCGACACGCGGCGGTAGAGCAGCCGTTCGGCCACTGCGCCCACCGCCGCGAACGCGATCATGACCGCCGGCAGCGTCGCGACGAACGGGACGCCCCAGCGCGCCATGAGCCCGATCGCGAGGTAGCCCCCGAACATCGCAAACGCGCCGTGCGCGAGGTTGATGAAGCTGAGCAGCCCCATCGTCACGGACATGCCGACGCTGATCACGAACAGGAGGCTGCCGTACGCCACCCCATCGAACAGCACGGTGAGGAAGGCCGCGACCATGCGCGCTCGAGTATCCTTACTTCCCCGCCGCGGGGCTCACCTTCCCCGGGTCTTTGAGGACGCCGACCTGCTCGAACTCCACGTTGCGGAGCTCGCCGTTGACCTTCTCGACGCGCCTCACGTAGATCGTCTGGACGATGTCGCGGGTCTCCGGATCGATCGTGATCGGCCCGCGCGGGCTGGTGAGCGTCATGCCCTTCAAGATCGCCAGCGCCTTGTCGGCGTCCACCGCGCCGCCGAGCTTGGTCTCGACCGCGAAGATCGCGGCCATCCCGTCGTAGGCCGCCACCGACATGAAGTTCGCCGAGCCGGCCTCGCTGCCGTTGGCATCCAGGTACGCCTTGAGGAACGCCTTGTTCTCCGGGGAGTCGTGCGCCACCGAGTAATGGAACGTCGTGACGATCCCGAGCGCCGGGTCACCGATCGCCTGCAGCACGTGATCGTCGGTGAGGTCGCCGGTCGCGATGATCTTGATGCCGGCCGCATCGAGGCCGCGCTCGTGGAAGCTCTTCATGAACGCGATGCACTGCTCGCCGGCCGGGACGAACACGAACACGGCCTCGGGCGCCGTATCCTTGATCCGCTGGATGAACGACGAGAACTCCGGGCTCTTGAGCGGCACGCGGATCGCGTCGACGACCGTGCCGCCTCCCTCGGTGAACGTCTTGGTGAACGCGGCCTCGGCGTCCTTGCCGGGCGCATAGTCGGCCACGAGCGTCGTGACCTTGTGGATGCCGTTCTTGATCGCCCACGGGCCCATCGGCGCGGCGTTTTGCGGGAGCGTCATCGAGAACCGGACGATGTACGGCGACTTGGTCGTGATGATCGAGGTCGCCGCGTTCATGATGATCATCGGCGTCTTGCCCTCGGTCGCGACCGGCGCCGCGCCGAGCGCCTCGGGCGTGAGCCCGAAGCCGACCAGGAAGTCGACCTTGTCTCGCGAGACCAGCTCCTGCGCCAGGCGCTTGGCGACCTCGCCTTCGGGCCCCGTCGTATCGCGGCGCAGGATCTCGATCTTCTTGCCCGCGACCGTGTCGCCGTGTTCCTTGAGATACGCCTTGATGCCGTTCTCGATCTGCTTGCCGATGTCGGCGAACGGCCCCGAGAACGAGGCGATCAGGCCGATCTTGATGGTGGTGGGAGGCTTGGCCTCGTCCTTGGACTTGTTACCGCATGCCAGGGCCCCGAGCAGGGCGACGGTCGTGACCAGAGCTCGCGTGACAGCAGGACCGAACATCGTGACCCCCTTCGAGCCGCATGCGGCGCGGCCTGTAATGGTGGCGGTGCGTGAGGTCGCGATTGTCACCGAAAACGCCGACCGCAGGCCGACGCCGGGGCCTGAACATCAGTGCGGGATCCAGCGCAGATCAGCGAAACAGACGTTCGATGCGCTTGACCGGCAATCCGCCTTCTCGGTCAGTTCTGCTTCGCGCCTTCGCGGATCCACACCAGCAGCTTCAGGTAGTCCGGATCCAGCCCGCTGGTGAACGTCACGTTCGGGTGGGCATCGGGCGGGCTCTCGCGCGACGGCATCGTGAGGACCAGGCTCGTCTCGGGCGCGGCGACGCGCACCCGCGTGTCCGGACGCTCCAGGACGAGCTCCTTGTAGATCAGGTTCGCGCTGCCATCGAGCGTCAGCCCGCCGAGATCCTTGCCGATGCCGCCGCCGGAGTGGCAGACCTGACAGCCACGCACGCTGAAGATCGGCACGATCTGCGTTGCAAACGAGACATTCGTCGGCAGCACCAGCGCGCCGTCAGTGACCTTGGCGTCGGCGATCGTCACCGTCCCGGCGTCGAGCGGCGAGATCGCCATGTCGAGCGTCACCGTCGCGGTCACCGGTTGTCCGAGCGCGGCGACCCCCACCGGGACCTCGAAGAACACCGCCCAGCCCGAGCTCGAGCTCGACGTCGCCGCCGGTGCCGGCATCAAGTTCGCGTCGAGGAAGTGCGGCCCGCTCGCGCCCGCGATCGTGAAGTTCGTGGCGGCGACCCCCGCCCGCGGCTTGCCGGCCGCATCGACGAGGTGGACGAACATGATGCCCTTCGCCGCCGACGGCGTCACGGCGAACGCGGTCGCCAGGCTCGCCAGGAACGCCTCGCTCACCGCCGGCGCCTTCACGCCGTCGACGTTCGACGCCGTCACGACCACCGCCGGGCTGAACGTCGCGCGGTGGGTCGGGGGCGCCGCGGCGAGGATCTGGAACGCCGAGTTCTCCGGGACCCCATCGATGGTGAACGCCGCGCCTTGCGACGTGACCTTCGGCGCCGGCACGAGCCCCGAGGTCGTGACGCTCGCCGCCACGTCGATCGCAGCGCCGGTCTGGAAATCGACGACCTGCCCGCTCACCGTGAGCGCTCCCCCAGTGGGCGTCATGCCCGTGTTGAAGTCACAAGCGGCCAGGGTGATCACAGCCAAGGTCAGGCAGCGAGCAAGCATGCGTACTCCTTCGGTGCCTTCCAGGTGGGAGCAAGCTGTGGTTTGGTCGCAGGTTTTCGCGGCTTTCGTGCTATGTAGGCGAGATCTGGCGCTCCGGGGCGCGCTGCGCCGCCACGCCACGTGCGAAGCGACACAGATACCGACCAACAGACTCACGCCCCGCGTGATGCGGGCTGTCCGCGAGTAACGACTCGATGTAGTCGGCCGCACCCTCGCTGAGCAGATCGCGCTGCCTCCGCATCCGGTCGCCGACACATCGAAGCGTGCACCGACGGTCAGGCGCTTGAGGCCAGGAGGGCGACCTCACGAGCCGGGTCACGCCTGCTTGACCACGTACAGGCTGGCGCGATCGGGCGCCCCGATCCCCCGGCGGCAAAACCGCATCAGGTTGGCGATCACGGCCTCGTCGGCGACTACTTCCCCTGCGACGGGCGCGAGCGGGCCGACCAGCGTCTCGGCGCACGCGCCCACCAGCGCCGCGGCGGTCAGATCCGTGCTCTGCTCGGGGATCTCGCCGGCGGCGATCGCGTCGTGCACCAGCCCGGCGAGCAGCCGGCAGTACTCGCGGCGATGGAGCAGGCGCTCCGCCTCCACGAGCGGATCCACCGGCTCGTACACCAGGGCCCAGGCGAGCTGGCGGCGGTGCAGCGCGCGGCGCGCAAAGGTCGCCACGGCCGCCTCGATCCGCTCGATGCAGCCGCCGCTGGCCGCGGCCTCGCGCATCGCCGCGATCTCCTTGTTCGACGCCTCGCGAAACACGGCGACGAACAGCTCGGCCTTCGACGGGTAATGCCGGTACAAGGCGCCGGTCGAGACCCCGGCACGCTCGGCGATCGCCGCCACCGACGCCGCGGTGTACCCGCCGTCCTCGAGCAGCTTGCTCGCCACGTGTACCAGGCGCTCGCGGGTCTTGGCCTCGGCCGGCAAGCCGTCCACCGCGGCCCTGGGCCGGCGGCGCTGGGGGCTCCGGCGTGCCGTGCGCGTCACGCCTGCGCCAGCATCGCGTGCAGGCGCCGGTGGAACTGCGCGAGCGCGCCTTCGCCGCGGCCAAGCTCGACGTGCGTGTGGCCGCCGCCTGTCAGGCGACGTTGCACCGCGCTGGCGCTCGCCCGATCCTCGGCCACGCCGGCATCCAGGAACGCCTTGGCGTGGGCGACCTCGGGAGGAGCCGCCTCGCGGTCGCCATGCGCGCTGAGCGCATACGTGATGACGCGCGTGTGGTCGGTCGCCACCGGCTCGAGCGCGATCATCGCCATGAGATCGGGGAGCATCACCACCATGACGTTCGGGAACAGGTGGTACGCGTACGTCAGCACGCGATCTGCTTCCGAGGCGGCGCGGCGCCTCGCGCTGGCCCGGCAGGACAAGGCCACGCGGCGATTCAAGCCTTCGGCGGTGGTCGACTCATCGGACCCCGACGGCCCAGGTGGATAAGCCGTCTCGCGGTTCGTCGTCCGGATGTGGTAACCCGCGATGAAGCCCTCGGCGAGGATCTTCCAGTTCGCCGCCACGTCGTGCTCCGCGATCGAGTAGAACCGTTCGCCGGGCGGGATGATCGCCAGGAGCTCGTCCGCGCTGGTGTCGGCGAGCGAGGGGGCGAGCGGCGGCAGCGCCTGCGTCACGAACACCAGGCCGCTGTGTTCGACCGCGTGCACCGGCGCGAGGCCGGGCGACGCCTGATCGAGGCATGGAGCACCGTCGTCCGCAGCATGCCGTAACCGCCCATCGAGGCCGTAGGCCCAGCCGTAGGAGTGACACGCGAACGCCCACGCGCCCCGCTCCTTCGTTGCTTGCGCGCCGCGAGCCCGGCTCACGTTGCGAAGCACACAGACCTTGCCATCCGCGCCGCGCACCGCGATCAGCGGCGTCCCGGCGGCCTCGCGCGCAACGTACGACCCCACCTCAGGCAGCGCGGCCGACGGGCAGAACGGCGTCGGATAGCGCCGCATCATCTGGAGCTCGGCGGACAGCCGTGCTGGTGACCGATAATGCTCGACCGGCTCGCGCCAGCTCGCCGAGCGCCCGTCCGTGGCACCCGGGGACCGGGCCTCGACGTCCCAGGGAGCGACGTCCGTGTGGATCCGCTGCACGGAGCGCCGATCGCCGGACGGCTGCGCGGGGCTGCTTTGAGGATCCACGGCCCCGGTGTGTAGTGAATCTGGATTCACATGTCAAGCGCGAAGCCCCCGCCAAACGCCGCGAGGCGCGAACCAGGCGCTGTTCGGAGGATCGCCGGTCCGCTCATCACATTCATCGACCTCGCCTACCGCCGTGTCGTCGGGCTGAAAGTTTTCAGCGAGGTGAGCCGCAGCCGGGCCATCCTGTGGTTGCCGGCGTGGCCATGGGGGTGTGTTCTGGTTCGGGCTCGGCGTCTTCTATCATTGCCGGCAGAGCTGATCCCCGGAGGAAGGCGCAGCCGAAGCGCCGGCCGGCGGTGGCCCTGGTACGATTCACCCGCGCGTGGCGGACCTTCGACGGCGGCGGATCTTACGGTTCTTCGGGCCTCGGGGAGATCTGCTCGCCGCCGAGGTGCCCGGCATCGCCGTGTACGACGCGACCGGCGAGGTTCGCTTCCGGACCGAGCTCGACGGCTTCCTTGATATCGCGCCGGTCGGCGAGGAGCTGTGGGCGATCGCGCCGGGGCGGCTCGTGCGGCTGTCGGCGCGCGACGGCCACGTGCTCGGCGCCGAGCCGATGGAGTACGTCGAGCCCGGCGGCCGGTTCCTGCTGTCGAGCACCGCGGCGCAGCTGCCGGTGTGGCACGGCGCGCAGCCGGTGGTCGTGCGCATCGCGCCCGCCCGCGTCGAGGTGCCCGGCCCCGGCGGCGAGCTCATCCTGCCGGTCGCCGAGAACCGCTGGCTCCTGTGGCAGAGTGGCCAGCTCCGGCTGTGGCGCAGCGCGATCGGCGAGGCGTGGCGCAAGCCGATCGGCGATCCGGGCGCGCGCGCGATCGACGCGCAGATCATCCTCGACGGCCGGCTCTACGTGCTCGTGCAGCAGCGCGGCGCACCCGGCGGCCCCGGCGGCGTCGAGAGCAACGAAGGCACCGAGCTCCGGCTCACCGTCGCGCAGATCTCCGATGGCGCGCAGAACACCCAGCTTCGCCTGCCCGCCGTGACGCAGCTCGTGATCGCCGCGCGCCGCGGCCTCGCCCTGGCGCGCACCGGCGATCGGCTCGGCGTGATCGACCTCCGGTTCGGGCGCCAGATCCGCGACCTCACCGTCCCCGCGGGCACGCTCGAGGTCGCGGTCGACGAGACCTTGCAGCGCGTCGCGCTCGCGAACGCCGACGGCATCGCCCTGGTGGGCATCACCGCGCTGTCCGCGCCGCCGCTCCCCCCTGCCACCACCGAGGCCGCGGCCGCGGCCAGCACCGCGCCGGGCACGCTCACCAACGGCGCCAGCCACGGCGTCGCCGTCGAGGTCGTCGGCCCGACACCCCCGGGGCCAGCGGACGAGCCGGTCGCCGAGCCGATCGACGAAGCCATCGAGCCGCTCCCCGACGAGCCGCTCGTGCGCCTCGACCCGGTCACCGCCACCCCGACCGCGACCGTCGAGCAGATCGCCGAGGCGGTCGAGCTCCAGATCCAGCTGTTCGGCGGGCTGGCCGCCGCCGCGATCGCCGAGGCCTGGGACACCGGACGGATCGCCAAGTCCGATCCGGCGCGGCTGCCGTTCATCGACGAGGTCGGCGGCCTGTTGCGGATCACCAGCGGCCGACAGACCGACGAGCTGGTGAGCGCGATCACCCGCCTGCATGCGATCGAGGAGCTCATCGCCGCCACCGATCGCAAGCGCGCCCCGCACCTCACGCCGCTCGACGTGCTCGCGATCGATTGCGAGCTCAGCCCCACCGCCGTCGCGATCCTGTTCGCGATCTCGGCGCCGCGGCTGCGCGGCGAGCTCGCGCGGCTCTACGGCATCCTCGCCAACGATCCGGGCCGCCCGCTGGTCGACGAGCACCTGCTGGGCCTGTTGCTCGGCCAGCTGTCCGGCGGTGACCCCGCCGAGATCGCCCGCGAGCTCGACGGCGATCGCCCGCTGCGCCGCTACGGCCTCATCCAGGTCGGCGACGGCGAGCGTCCGTTCGCCGCGCTGTCGGTCGATCCGCTCGTCGTGCGCACCATCGCGAACTTCGAGCTCGACGGCGAGCCCGATCCGCACCTGATCGTGCGCGCCGCCGATCGCGCGCTCGAGGAGCTCCACCTGCCGCGCGCGCTGATCGTGAAGGCGCTGCGCTACCTCGCCGCCCCTCGCGACGGCGAGCCCGCGCGCCTGGTGGTACGCGGCCGCACCGGATCGGGCCGCCACACCCTGCTCGCCGCCCTCGCGGCGCGCGCCCGCCGCTCGCTCGGCCTCATCGATCTGACCACCATGCCGCGCGACCCAAGCCGGCTCCCGGCGATGCTCGAGGCCGCGCTCCGCCGCGCCAAGCTGCGCGGCCTCCTGCCCTGCATCGACGGCCTCGAGCTGGCCGGCATCGACGATCCGGATACCAAGGTCGGCGTCACGGCCGTGCTGCGCGATCACCCCGGGCCGCTCACCCTGCGCCTGCCGGCCGAGGCGCGCATCCCGCTCGATCCGGGCTACCTCCTGCTCGACGTCCCGCAGCGCAACGAGCAGCAGCGCCAGGAGTCATGGGCCGTCGCGCTCGCTCGTCACGCCATCGAGCTCCCCGACGCCAGCGAGCTCGCCGCGCGCTACCGCGTGGGCCCCGGCATCATCGAGCGCGTCTGCGCCGAGGTCTCGCGCCGCCCCGATCGCCCGACCGCCCCCGCCGCGTGGATGCGCGAGCTCGACGACGCCGTGCGCCAGCACCTCGAGAACCGGCTCGGCACCACGGCCAACCGCGTCACCCGGCTCGCGACCTGGGCCGACATCGTGCTCCCCGAGGACATCACCGACTCGCTCCTCGAGCTGACCGCCCGCGTCCGCCACCGCAAGACCGTCTACGAGCGGTGGGGCTTCGATCGCTCGATGACCACGTCGCGCGGCATCACGGCCCTGTTCCAGGGCAGCCCCGGCACCGGCAAGACCATGGTCGCCGGCGTCATCGCGCGCGATCTGGGCCTCGAGCTCTACCGCGTCGACGTCTCGCGCATCACCTCGAAGTGGATCGGCGAGACCGAGAAGAACCTGGGCTCGTTGTTCGACGCCGCCGAGGACGGCCAGGTCTTGCTCCTGTTCGACGAGGCCGACTCGCTGTTCGCCAAGCGCACCGAGGTCAAGAGCTCGGTCGATCGCTACGCCAACATGGAGGTCAACTACCTCCTGCAGCGGCTCGACAGCTTCGAGGGCATCGCGATCCTCACCACCAACTTCGGCAACGCCATCGATCCGGCGTTCAAGCGCCGCCTGACCTACCGCGTGACCTTCCCGTTCCCCGACGAAGAGATGCGCGAACAGCTGTGGCGCTCGCTGATCCCAGCTCAGGTCCCGGTGGCCGGCAAGCTCGACTTCGCCGGCCTGTCCCAGCGCTTCCGGCTCTCGGGCGGCTACATCCGCAACGCCGCGCTGCGCGCCGCCTTCCTCGCCGCCGAGGAGGGCTCCGCGCTCACCCACGAGCACCTCGAACGTGCGATCCGCATGGAGTTCCGTGAGATCGGCAAGCTCACCGAGTCAGGGGCGCTCGAATGAACGCCGCGCAGGCATTCATAGACATCACGCCCACGCGCATCGCTTGCGCCCGATGCCAACCCGCGCCCGCGGCGCCCGAGCCTCACACGGCATCGGCCGAACCCCAGGCACCCTCCTGGGGCTCGTCCTCGGGATCGTCGAAGATCTCCTCGAGAATCGCGCGAACCTCGGCGACGCGTGGCGAAGAATCCGCGCAACGCTCCTCGCCGAATTGATCGCCTTCCACCTGCGCCAGCGCCTCGTTGACCTCGTCGATCGACGCGCCGGTCGCCTCGATCCGGTTCACGAACAGCGGGTCGACGTCGCCGAGTAGCTCCACAATTTGCTGATAGGTTGCGGTCGACATAACTCTACCTGGTGCATACGGCGCGCCAAGATCCGCGCTGAGCGCGGGAATCTCGTACATACCGCCATGGGCGCCCATGCCTCGCTGGACCGGGTTCGGCAAGGTGCCGGCGCTCGGCGGTAACCTCGCTCCGTCGCTCGACCCCATGTTCCAGCGTTGCTCTGGCCAAGCGCCCCGAAGATCGCTGGGCCACTGCCGACGAATCCAGCTACCCAGATGTGAGCGCTCTTTACTGGCCAAGCGCCCTGAAGATCGCTGGGGCACCGCCCTCGAGCTGGGCGGCGGCCCGGCGCGCGGCCGGCGCGCTTTCGACCGTCGGGCGGTGGCAGCCAGGGCATGAGCGTGGCCCTGGGATTCCGCCTTTGCTTCGAGCGCCCGGTGACCGGGCCGATCGCACTCGGCTACGCCGCACACAGGGACTCGGCCCGTTCATGGCGGTCGAGTGATGGGCTCGCGATCGCCGAGCCCGAGGCAACGATCGCTACGACGCGCGACGGTGATAGAAGTTGAGTATCCCGCCAAGCCGTTCCCGCCGGACCACCGGTGCGTTGTCGTTGGTCGGCGTGCCGGGTTTCGTGATGAGCTCGTTGTCGAGGCCCTGATGGTTCCGTTCGCCGTGATAATGCTCGACGAACTCGGTGACCGCGCGACGAAGGTGGCGCTCGCCGAGCGGAATCATCTTGTTCAGACACTCCGACTTGATCGACAACACGAAGCGCTCCGCATAGGCATTCAGATCCGGACTGTGGGCGGGCAGCTTGATGCACGACACGCCGGCTGCACGGAGGATGCCGCGGAACTCGTTGGTGAACAGCGGATCGCGATCGTGGATCAGGTAGCGCATGCCGCGCAAGACGCCGTCGGTGCTGTCGGTGAGGTTCCTCGCGATCTGCTTCATCCAATCGCCGTCCGGCTGGCAAACCACACCGGCGATCTGAACTCGACGCGTCGCAATATCGATGACGAAGAGGACGTATTGGCGGACCAGCCCGGTGAGCGTGAGCACCTCAACGCTGAAGAAGTCCATCGCCGCGATCGCGCCGAGATGTGCCTTGAGGAAGGTCTTCCACGGCATCTGCTTGCTCCGTGAAGGTGCGGGTTCCAGCCCACTCGCGACGAGGATTCGCTTGATGGTGTTCCGGCCGACGGCGTGGCCAAGGTTGTGGAGCGCACCGCGAATCCTCGTGTAGCCCCAGCTGGGGTTATCCGTGGCGAACCTGACGACAAGTTGTTGAACGCTCAGCGCGCTAGTCGGCCGACCGCGACGGCCTCGAGCTCGGCCGTCGTACTTCTTGCCGACGAGTTCGCGGTACCAGCGCAGGATCGTATCTGGCGTCGCGATCCCGGCGAGCTTGCGAAGCATTCGCCTTCCCACGGCTCGGCCCCTCGTCGCAAGGCGCCGCCGCTGGTCATCCGTGAATCGCAGCTTCCTGTCACCCAGATGTTCGCGGAGGACGCGGTTCTCTTCCTGGAGGTAACCGAGCAGGGTCTGCTGGTGGCGGTTGACCCAGCCGGCGAACAGCAGCAGCAGGAACCGAAGCGGCGCAACGCTGGGCATGGGATGAGCGACTGTACCCCCGTAGAGAGCGGCTCGGCTTGGCGGAAAACCATCCGGATCGCCCGATGCAAGCATTTGACATCTCACGGCGTTTCGGCGATCCTATTTTGGCACAGGACGGGAGTCGACGGATAGTCCCTGGGGCCCGTGCCCTTGCTGGTACGAGGACTGCGCTTCAATGGGGCCGCCGACAGGAGTCGACGGATAGTATAGATTGATGGTTCCCGGAAAGGGAGCCTCTCTCGCTTCAATGGGGCCGCCGACAGGAGTCGACGGATAGGCTGACAAGCTCGACGACATGGAGGAGCAGATCGACGCTTCAATGGGGCCGCCGACAGGAGTCGACGGATAGCTTGCGCCACGCGTTGGTGACGGTTGTGAACCTACTCGCTTCAATGGGGCCGCCGACAGGAGTCGACGGATAGCTAAAGAACGAGGTCGACGATGAGTCCCAGGAAGCCTGGGCTTCAATGGGGCCGCCGACAGGAGTCGACGGATAGCTTGGTGTTAAGCACGACACGCATGGCAAATTCACAGCTTCAATGGGGCC